>Ga0182235_100063_pt1 | contig 42718 bp, 38 predicted proteins | sample hydfratesGB_TM_B_FD_132460 | JGI IMG/M metagenome (GOLD analysis project Ga0182235, IMG submission 132460) | Subsurface microbial communities from deep shales in Ohio, USA - hydraulic fracturing test GB_TM_B | ecosystem: Environmental > Aquatic > Deep subsurface > Shale gas/oil reservoir >... | reverse complement strand
TTGTTTTATTGAAAAATGCTCTGAAACTCTTATAATTTCTGGTAAAAGATCTTTTCCCATTGATTCCATTATTCCACCACCAAAAACTATCACCTCTGGGTTTAAAATATTCATAATACTTCCGGATGCTACACCCAAATTATAGATCATGTTTTCAACAATATGTAGGGTTACATCATCTTTCGAGTCGTATGCTTTTTTTAATTCTGAAGATTTAATTATATTTTTTTCTTCTACATGTTCTTTCATGGAAGTTTTAAATCCTTTTTTAATACTATTTTCATAATCCCTATGCATAGAAGTTTTTGAAGCAAGGGCCTCAACACATCCTCTCGAACCACATCCACAATAAGGACCATGTGCGTTAATAGTCATGTGTCCAAATTCTCCAGCACCACCAATTGCTCCTGTATACATTTTTCCATTTATTATTATTCCACCGCCAACTCCCGTTCCAATAAAAAAACCAGCTATATTTTTGAAATCTTTCACTGCGCCATGTTTAAATTCTCCATAAAGAGAAACATTGGCATCGTTACCAACAAATACGGGAACATTATATTTTTCTTTTAAAAATTTTTCAATATTAAAGCCTGTTAGCGGAAGGTTTGGCGTGAATTCTACAACTCCATTTCTAACAAAACCCGGGATCCCCAATCCAATTGCCAATATTTCGTTATTTTCAGATAAATTGTCTATAACTTTGCATATTTTTTCCTGTACCTTTTCAAAACCTTTATGAGCATTCGTAGATTTTTTCTCCCTTTTCACTTCTTCTTTTTTTTCGTTGAAAAAAACTCCTAATATTTTTGTGCCACCTATGTCTAATGCAATATAACCTTTCATTTTTTATCACCTCATTAAAATGATTTAATTTTTCTTAAAAAATATATATTATAATTGAATAAGGGGGTGTTTTTGTGATTGCAGCAATTAGCGATATTCATGGATGCTCTTCTAAATTATACAAGATTTTAAACATTCTTTCTAAAAAGAAACCTCAAAAAACTATCTTTTGTGGAGATTATGTAGATAGAGGACCAAACAGTAAAGAAGTTGTAGATCTAATGCTTGATTATTCAAAGAGTCATAATAGTATTTTTTTACTTGGAAATCACGATGATTTCTTTAAAAACTTTGTTTTTAAAGAAAATAGATATGGGGCAGGTGTTTGGGATAAACAAGGTGGAAAAGAAACGATCAAGTCTTTTACTGGAAAATATTTTTCAAATGTGGAAATATCGGAAAAATATCTTGATTTGATAGATGAGAAATATTTAAAATTTTTTAAATCTTTGAATAAATTATACCATGTTGAAAATAATCATATTTTCGTTCACGCAGGTCTTCGCGACTTTAGTTTACCTATCGAAAAACAAAACACCTATAGACCTGAAGTAAATTATTCTTATATTTGGGTTAGAAATGAAATGTTTGAACAAGAGAACCCTTATGAAAATAAAGTTATAGTCCATGGCCATACACCTGTTTTCATACTGAGTAGATATGATATTACCCCCGAAAAGGAAGATGCGCCTTTTTTCAATTATAACAAAAATAACGAATTAATATCTATTGATATTGATACAGGTGCTTGTTATGGCAAAAAGCTATCTTGCTTGTTGATTGATAATGGGGAATATGATTACATAAGTATTTAAAAAAAGCTTGACATGAAAATTCATGTCAAGCCATTATTTTAATAAACTTTATTTCCCTCTATATAAACTTGTTCTACAACTGATTTGTATTCGAAAGGATATCCTGACCAAACAACCAAATCAGCATCTTTTCCTTTTTCAATAGAACCTATTTTATCTTCTAATTTCAATATTTTAGCTGGGTTTATAGTGAGCATTTTTAATAAGTTTTCTTCTGTAGCACCATATCTCAAAGCATTTCCGGCTTGTATTATAGTGTCTTCTAAATGAATTACTGGATGATCACACATAAGTGCAGTTGTTACCCCTGCTTTGTTTAAAATTGGTATTGCTTCATATGTTTTATCTTTCAATTCTAATTTTGTTCTAAAGCCCAACAGTGGTCCAACAACTACCGGAACATTGTTTTCCTTTAAAAATTCGGCAATTTTATAGCCTTCTGTACCATGTTCTATTACAAGATCAAAATCAAACTCTTTTGACAACCTAACTGCAGTTAAAATATCGTCCTTTCTGTGAGCATGTATTCTTGCTGGGATTTCTTTTTTTAGAACTTTTTCGCCAATTTCCATTTTCATATCAACTTTTGTAAATTCTTTTCCTTCGTCTTTTGCCTTTTTCTTTTCAGACATATAATCTTTTACTTTATAAAAGTATTCCCTTATTACTGCTGCTGTTCCTAATCTCGTAGCAGGCATTTTATTTTTTGCACTATAAACTCTCTTGGGATTTTCTCCCAATGCCATTTTTAACCCTGCCAGTTCTCTAATGACCATTTCATCAGGAATTGAAGATTTAAACTTTAAAATAAGACCTTGTCCACCTATTGGATTTGCTGATCCTGGTACCACCATAGCAGTTGTTACCCCTCCGAACAAAGCTCTTTTTATAGCAACATCATCCGGATTAAAGGCATCTAAAACTCTAACTTGTGCTGTATTTGGATCTATCATTTCGTTTCCATCTTGATAATCTCCACCCACTCCTTCTTCAAATATACCAATGTGGGAATGGGCATCGATAAACCCAGGTAATAAATATTTACCTTCAAGATCTATTATTTCGGCTCCATCAGAAGATAAACTCCTCCCAATTTCAACAATTTTGTCGTTTTCTACTAATACATCTCCCACAAAATTTTCACTTGTTATGGGTATTATAGTAGCTTTTTTAAACAGTTTTTTCATTTTACACCTCCAAGATTAATATTAAACAATTAAATTATACTATAAATAGTTCGTAATACAAACTTAATTTTCATCAATTATTTGATTTGAGGGGTATTGATAAACTTTTAATTGGAAATATGGTATTATTGAATAAATATATTGGAAAATTTTATTTTGTACCCCTTCGTAAATTACCCAACTCTTTTCCTTTGAAAAAGCATATATCTCCATAGGAAGGCCTTTACCTTCGTTTTGTAAATATCTAACCATCATAATCATCTTATCATTTATGTTCTCGTGCTTTGAAATGTAATATTCAGTATATTCTCTAAAGAGTGAAAGATTTGTGTATTCTTTCAAGTTTTTACCTTTTATAAAATCTTTATAATGCTCTATGTTTTTTATATTTTCTTTTATCTCGTCATTTATTGACTTAAAGGAATTGACATCCAGATTTATGTGTTTTTTTATCCTTCTACCTCCAGAATTTTCCATTCCTTTCCAATTTATAAAAGAATCTGTTATAAAAGCCCACGTTGGAACATATGTAAAGGTATTATCCCAATTTTGTACTTTTATTGTATTTAAATTCATCTCTTTAATAGTACCATCCGCTTCGTACTTACTGAAGGTAACCCAATCTCCTTTTTTTATCATATTATTTGCAGAAATTTGAATGTGTGCTGTTAGTGAAAGCAAAGTATCTTTAAATATAATCATAAGTACAGCCGCGAGAGCACCAATACCACTCAATAATACCGCAAAAGATTTATCTATGAGTATCCCTACTATAATTATACCTCCAATTGAAAAAAGAATTATTTGAATCAACTGAATAAAACCTTTAACTGGTTTGTGTTTTGTTTTTGTATTAGTTTCAACTATTTGCGTAATACTTCTCAAAATAGAATTTATAGACATTATAATAGAATATGTGATGTAAATAAAAGCAATTTTTTGAAATATAAAGGCATAATCAGTATAATAATTGGAAAATGCCAATATAACCAATGCTGGAGATATGTGAGCTAACCAACGAAATACTCCTTCTTGAAAAAATATGTTGTCTATATTCGTCTTAGTACGCGAAACAACTTTTTTGATAACTTTTGTCAAAACATACTTCACAATATAATAAACTGCAAAAGCACTACCAATCATTATTACAAAGATAATAATGTTCAGCACAAAATCGGAAACTTCATAACTAAAATTCTTTTGAAAAAACTCTATTAAATATTCATTCATTTTTTGAATTCACCCCTTTTTTAAAAATTATAACATTTTTTGTTATACATTGGCTTTAAATGTAATAAACAAGTAAAATTTAGACTTTTATTTCACAGAATAATATGCTAAAATATAATTACAAAAATGAGTGATGATTCACCTACCATTTTGGTTTATTTTTCACTTAATTTTAATAAATTAATATTTATTTTATAGATTTTAACCTACGTATATATTATAATTAACTTGAAGAAAAAGAAAGATAACAATAGATTTTTTAAAATAAATAATAGTATTTTAAGGAGGTTTCAAAATGGGAGTATTATCTCAACTTTCTGGAGTTATCGCGGGGATAATTGGAATTATTTTTACAATTTTCTTGACTTTTATTGTCATGGAAATTAATCCCGGTAATGAAAAGATGCAAAAAATATCAAAAGCTATTCAGGTAGGAGCGAGAGCTTTTTTATTTTCTGAATACAAAATATTATATTTGATAGTTTTTGCCTTCTCATTAATATTAGGTTTTTCAAATTCATGGATAATGGCTTTATCTTTTGTTTTTGGAGCAACATTATCAGTTTTAGCTGGCTTTTTTGGTATGTCTATCGCCACCAGGGCTAATACAAGAACTGCAAATGAAGCTCAATCATCTTTAGCAAGGGCTCTTAAAGTTGCTTTTAATGGTGGAGCTGTAATGGGAATGACTGTAACTTCTTTAGGCCTTTTTGGTTTAGGACTCACATTTTTTTTAACTGGCGGAGATACGATTGTACTAAGCGGATATGCAATGGGAGCTTCTTTTGTTGCACTATTTGCAAGAGTTGGTGGAGGTATATTTACCAAAGCAGCAGACGTTGGAGCCGATTTAGTTGGCAAAACAGAAGCTGGAATACCTGAAGATGACCCAAGAAACCCAGCAACAATCGCAGACAACGTAGGTGACAACGTTGGAGATGTCGCTGGAATGGGAGCGGATTTATATGAATCATATGTAGGTTCTATTTTTTCAGCATCTGTTTTGGGAGCTTTGATGTTTGATGTTAAGGGTGCTGTTTTTCCATTTTTAATAGCTGCATTCGGATTAATTTCATCAATAATAGGAATTATCATAGTAAATATTTCTATAAAAGAAAAAGAAAATCTTGATCCATCAAAAATGTTGCATTTAGGAACATATGCAGCTAATGTTATAGAATTAATAATAATTTTTGTTTTGTCAAAATTGATCTTAGACACGTTTCAAGCAGCTTTAGTTATAACATTAGGTATGATTGTTGGAATACTTATTGGTAGTATAACTGAATACTACACGGCAAAAAAACCTATTGAAAAATTGGCTTCTACAGCTACATCAGGATCTGCGCCATTACTTATAAACGGAATGGCTTTGGGGATGGAATCTACAGCAATTCCAGTAATATTGATTGGAATAGCTACAATAGTTTCATTCAGCCTGTTAGGGCTTTTTGGTATAGCTTTAGCCGCTGTAGGTATGTTATCAACATTAGGAATTACATTAGCTATAGATGCTTATGGACCAATTGCAGATAACGCCGGTGGTATTGCAGAAATGTCAGGCCTTGACCCAAAGGTTAGAGAAAGAACAGATTTGCTTGATTCAGTAGGAAATACTACAGCAGCAATAGGTAAAGGCTTTGCAATTGGCTCAGCAACTTTAACTGCTTTGGCATTATTTGCTTCATATATTCAAGTTACTGGGATATCTATGGTTGACCTTAATGATCCTAATGTATTTGTTGGAGCATTAGTTGGAGCTATGTTACCATTTTTATTTTCGGCACTCACTATGAAGGCTGTTGGGGATTCAGCAAACATAATGGTTAATGAGGTTAGAAGACAATTTAAAGTTATTCCTGGGTTGATGGAAGGAAAGGCAGAACCAGATTATGCAAAATGTGTTGAAATAGCAACTGCTGGATCATTGAAGAAAATGACACTACCTTCTCTATTAGCTGTTTTTTCACCTATAATCATATACTTTTTACTTGGTAAAGTTGCAGTAGCAGGAACGTTAGCTGGAACTACAGTGGCTGGAGTTATGCTTGCAATTTTTATGTCTAACTCCGGTGGAGCTTGGGATAATGCAAAAAAATATATTGAAACTGGAAAATATGGTGGAAAAGGCTCTATGGCACATAAGGCTTCTGTAATAGGTGACACAGTTGGGGATCCATTTAAAGACACAGCAGGTCCAGCAATCAATATTTTGATCAAGTTGATGTCTATTGTTTCAATAGTTGTAATACCTATATTAATGAATCTTTTTGAATAATGATAAATAAAGGAAGAATTTCTGCCTTTTTTAAATTACGTGATTATAATTAATTAAAGTATGTAATCGGGTTTAATGAAAATAATTTAAATACTATGAGATTTTATTAATGCAATGTTTTTTGATAAAATTAATATTAGTAAGAAATTAAAAAAATACTTCATTTACAATCTTTGGGAGGGATATAGATGAAAAGAATTGCTGTATTAAATGTTGGTGGAGATTGCCCGGGGCTAAACGCCGTAATTAGATCCCTTATAGTAAAAGGTGCTGAAGAAGACATCGAAGTTGTAGGTGTTTACGATGGATTTCACGGTTTAGTTGATGATAAAATTTTTATAATGACTAAAGAGCATGTTTCTGGAAGACTTCCAGAAGGTGGAATTATTTTAGGATCTTCAAAATACGACCCAACAGAAAAACCAGAAGACTTAAAAAAATTAAAAGAAAATGTAGAAAGGTATCAAATTACATCTTTAGTTCTTTTAACAGGGCATACTGGGGCAAATATTTCTTTAAAATTAAAAGAAGAAGGCATTCCTTCAGTTATCATTCCTGCAACAATAGACAACGATTTAATTTGGACTGACTTAAGTGTTGGTTTTTTAACGGCTCTTCAGACAGTTACAAATTCTTTAGATTACTTACATTCTACTGCAAATGCCGGTCATAGAGTTATCGTAATGGAGGTTGGCGGTGATTATTCTGGTTGGCTTGCAACAATTGGCGGTATGGCTGGTGGAGCGGACTATATTGTTACTCCAGAAGTTGAGTTGGATACTGAAGATATGCTTAAAAACATAAAAAGAAGATACGATGTTGGAAAGAAATTTTCGATTGTCGTTGTTGAAGAAAAAGTAAATTTACCTAAGGAAGTTAAAAATGTTACAAAGGAATGTGATGTGAATAAGAATAATCCTGCAGGTATAGTGGCAAAATATATCAGCGAAAATATAGAAAATATAGATGTAAGAACCGTTCAGCTTGGTTATCTTCAAAGAGGTGGTTCTCCTTCAGCATTTGATAGATTTCTTGCATTCAAATTTGGATTTGCTGCAATAGAAGCAGTAAAGAAAGGTAAAGCAAATATTGCTTTAGGTCTAAAAGGGTTTGATGTTCAAGACAGTCCTCTTACTGATAATATAAAAGTAAATAAAGAAATTAGACCAGATATTTATGAAATGGCTAAACTTTTCTTCTAAAAATAAAACCCCGCTTAACGGGGTTTTATTTTTATTCCTCTTCCTTTTCTTCTTCTGTATCAACTACAAGTTCTTTTTGCATATCTATACCTGATTTCTTTGTGACAAAGAAATCCCAGTAATTTTTTATGTACATTATAGATGGAAGAGCTATTAATACTCCTGCAAATGAAAAAAGCTGACCAAACAACAAAATAGATACCAAAATGACAAACCAATGAAGTTTTAAAGATCTACTTTGAATCCTTGGAGAAAGAATCCAAACCTCAATTTGGTTTGCTAAAACCAAGATAATTATCCCTATTAAAAGGCCTATAAGTCCCTTTGCAGAATAAGCCAACATCAATAAAGGAATAGCAGAGATTATAACTCCCAAATAAGGAATAAAGTTCGTTACCCAAGCTAATACTCCCAAGAAAAAACCACCTGATATCCCCGTAACATAAACGCTTATACCAACAAAAAGCCCTACAAAAGCAGCGACAAAGAACTGTCCCTGAACAAAATTTTCAAAATCTTTAAACGTCTTTTTAGCAAAACTTATACCTTTTTCTGTATCTACTGGAAAAAGATTAACAATACTTTTTGAAATTTCTGATTTAAGACTGCCTATAGATATAGTTGTAACTATAACTAAAATTGCAGCAATAAGAGCAGATGGAGTATACGATATAACGTTATTTAAAAGTGTTAAAGCAAAGTCAGATAAATATTGATTTAAATTGTTGATTATATCAACGATCCACTGAGGTAGCTCAATTTCTCCTTGAGAATATATTTCAATGTCCTGTAAAGATGTGAAAATTGCCCTTCCCTGGTTTATAACTATTGGGAAAAAGTTACCAAGAGCGTATAAAATTATTCCAATGACTAAAACATTTGCTAAAATCTTTGACCACCTTGGGCTCAATTTTTTAGCAAACATCCTTTCTGGTACATTAATTATTGTTGCCAAAAACAACCCTAAAAATAAAGGTGTAATTATAAATGGGGTTAATTTTATCAATGCAAAAAATAAAGCGAGATAAACTAAACCCAAAAACGATGGTTTTAAAAACATTTTCCCCCTCCTGAATGTATTTATATATGTCTTCTTTTTATCATATAATTACTTCTTATTTCTTCTAAAATATCTTTATATTCTTTATCTTTGAAATTTTCATATGAGTAATCATGATGTTGCCATTCACCAAACATGTACATTAGAGTAATTTCAGCATAAATCCCATTACCTAAATAAATCCTGTTACCCCAATGTTTTGTACTGGCTAAAACAAATTGGGTATGGTGTATATAACCCACATCCAAATTAACTTTTCTATTTCCATCTATTGAAATTTCTTTTTCTAACTCGTTAGTGATTTTCTTAGCGTATGGCAAAAATGATGGACTACCTAAATTTTTAAAAGAAATCATCCTTGCTTCTATTTTTACATTTTCGCCCATTTCCTTATTGTAATAACTTGTAAATTTCTGAAAGTCAATAGGATGAGAAATATAGTCTATTTCACCAAAAGTTTTTTTAATTTTCTCCAGAACTCCATATTCGTATAACCAGAAGTCGCTGTTCCCGGCTGTAAATGCGTGAATTACATAATTTACTAAATCTGGTTGTTTAATTTTTCCCATTTTCAAAATTCACCTCAAAATCTTCTAATTTTACTTCATATTCTGAATTAGGTGTTTTTATCACCACAATTCCTTTGTTATTATTAATAACTAAGTTTTCTTCCTTTGTCAAAGAAAAAGTTTCAATTGAATTTGATGGTAGCTCAACATTGTTAACTAATATCAAGTTGTCACTTTTGTTCTCTATTTCTAAAGTGATCCTGTTTTCGCTTAATACTTCTCTGTAGTATAAAACATTACCAAAAACTATATAAATATATATAGAAGATATTATGATAAGTACCATCATTACAGGAATGATTAAAGATTTATTGTTTTTTGTATTGCTTTTAGCTTTTTCATCTTTTTCATTGTATTTTTCTTCATCTTTGATAAAAGCGATATCTTCTCCAATTTTATCTGATAATATTCTTGCAATATCTATTAATGACATATAAGAAAAATTTTCAAAATCATTATTTAAAAGGCTTTTAACACTGCTTTTTGGTATCTTTAGCCATAAGCTTATATCGTTAATAGATATACCTTTTTCATTTATGATATCTTGGATATTTTTGTTAAAATGACCTTTCATAAATTCACCTCACTTTTAAACATATACTTCCATTATATATTATATTCTATAAATTTTCATTAATAAATAAAAAACCCCATCAATAGATGGGGTGATATTTATCTTTAGTCTAATTAATAGTTGTTTTGTCTTTTTAGCATTCCAATTACTAATGGACTTGCAATATATAGAGATGAGTAAGTACCAACAATTACTCCAATTGTAAGACCAAAAGCAAATGGTGCAATTGCTCTTCCGCCAATAATAAGCATTAAGAAAACAATTATAAAAGTTGTCAAAGATGTGTTGATAGATCTAACTATTACATCATTCAATGATTGATTCACGATATTTTCTATTGGTTTTCCTCTCATTGCCTTTAAGTTTTCTCTAATTCTATCATATACGACTATAGTATCATTCAGTGAATAGCCAGCTAAAGTCAATAAAGCTGCTAAGGCGGTAACGTTTATTTCGATTCCGAACAATGAATAAAAACCAAGAACAATAATAATATCGTGCGCTAAAGCTAAAAGAGCCCCTAAGCCATATGCAAATTTAAACCTCAAAGTTATGTAAGCTAATAACAATACAAGAACAATTGAAACGGCATACCATGCAAATGATTTAATCTGGTCTGCCGCATAACCAGAAACGTCATTTAATTGTAAAATTTCTAAATTATTTTCTCCCAATTTGCTTCTCAATTGAGATTCAAAAGATTCTTTTTGTTCTACATTTTCAAAAGACCTATTTATTGTTAAAGCAAAAAAATATCTGTCTTCTTGTCCTTCTATTGGGTTCAATTCAACAATTTTGGCAGTTGAATAATCTTGGTCAATTTCAGAAAGAATTGTTCTTAATTCATCAATAGTTTTTTCCTCTTCAATGGAAGCTGTTATTTCAGTTCCTCCAGTAAATTCTATCCCAAAATCAAAGCTTTTTGTAAAAGATAATATTATAGCAGCAATTATTAATATTGCCGATAAAATAATAAAGCCTTTTCTTTTTCCTACGAAATCTAAATGAGTCATATTATTTTACCCCCTTTTCTTGAACAGCATTTTTTCTGAACTTATCAGGGTTTATAAATTTGTGTGATGAGGATAAAATTGTTCTAGATACTACTAAATTAGTAAACATAGCACCAAGTACCCCAATGATCAAAGTAACGGCAAATCCTCTTACCGTACCTGTAGAGAAGTAATATAGAACAATGCCCGCCAATACTGTTGTTAAATTGGCATCGAATAAAGTCCAGAAGGCTTTATCAAAGCCAAAGTTAACAGCTGTTACAGGGGGTCTTCCCAATCTCAACTCATCTTTTATTCTTTCATAAATAATTACGTTGCCATCAACAGTTGTTCCAAACGTAAGTATTATACCTGCTATACCAGGTAAAGTTAGTATTGCTCCTGACCAGCTTAAAACACCCATTAACAAAATAGAGTTATAAATAAGCGCCAAATCTGCAACTACACCCATCCAACCGTAGAAAGCTATCATATAGATCATTACTAATATTAGACCAATAATTCCTGCGGTTATAATAGTACTAACTATATCCCTACCTAAAGTAGGGCCTAATGTTCTTTCTTGATATTTAACTAAATCAACAGGTAGATTCCCAGAATTTATCAAAGCAGCTATATTTCTTGCTTCTTGTAAATCATCTATTCCTTCAATTACTGCTGCGTTATCTGTAATCTTTCCTCTTACATTAGGAGCTATTATAACTTTTTCATCTAATATAATAGCCATTCTTTTGTTGATCAAGTTTCCTGTTGCTATTTCAAATTTGTCTCCACCTTGTGAAGAAAAATTCATTCTAACCAAAAATCCTGAACCTTGTGTATTCAAATCAGCTCTTGAATCAATTACATCTTCACCTGTAATTTGAAAAGGTTCTCTTCCAAAATCAAAAACTCTTTTTATTTGATACCATTGTAAAGGATTATTAGCATCTTGAACATAGGAATATAGTTCAATTTGTTCACCGTTTACTGTAATAGTTCTATTCCTTCTGATTTCAGGCTTCACATCAGAAGTTTGAGTGTCTATTACTTCTGCAAAGTATAATTTACCTTTACTTCCAATAAGGCTTTCTGCTTCGCTTGTATTTCTAATTCCTGGTATTTCTACTCTAACTCTAATTTCTCCACCACTATCAATCTTAGACACTATGGCTTCTGTATAACCAGCAGCATCTAACCTGTTTCTTAAAACAAGCACAACATTATCAACAACATCTTGTGGTTTTGTGCCCTCACTTAAATCCATTTGATACTCAAATAAACTACCGCCTTGAATGTCCAAACCAAGTTTAATGTTTGAGAATATTTTTGCAAAACCATCATAATCAGAAGTATTATCTCCAGGAATAATCATTCCCAAAAGAGCTACAACTATTACAACGATTGAAAAAATTAAGCGGATTCTGTTTGATCTCACAAGAAGTACCCCCTTACGTTAAAATATTATTTTTTATCTTCTTCTGATTTATTTTCAGTAGTTGGTTGCTCTGACTTGTTTAAAACAGCTGAAACAGCATTTTTTGTAATATCGATCTCAGTTTTGTCCCCAGTTGAAATTCTAATTCTGTCATTTTGAATAGAAACAATTTTACCGATTATCCCTGCAGCCGTCATTACTTTATCGCCTCTTGATAATTGGGATATCATTTCTTTGTGTTTCTTTTCTTGTCTTCTTTGAGGTAAAATTAAAATTACATACATCAATACAAACAAGATTACTATAAACCATATACTTCCAAACCCGCCTGTTGCTCCAGTTGCAGCAGCGTCTGTTGTTCCTCCGGCAGCTCCAGCTGCATCCCCTGTTGTACCAGCTGGTGCAAAGTTTATAAACTCAATCACTTTTTCTAACATTTAGTACACCTCCAAAGTTGTTTTTTTAATGAATAATATCTTTAAATATTATAACACAAATTATAAATAATTTTAATAGAAAGCCTTTATTATTTGGTGAATAGTGTCTTTAATTGTTAAAGTATTTTTTAAGATTTACTGTGTATAATGATAATATATAAATGTTAGAATTTAATTAAAATTCATAGGAGGTAATTTCATGAAGAAATTAATTTTGCTTACAATTATAAGTGTTTTCTCGTTGATATCTTTTGCTTCAGTTCTGGAATTTGTTCCAGAAGATTCAAAAGCAACAGTATATATAAATAATCTATCTAAAACATATGAAAGCCTTAAAACCGTTCCTACAATAAAGAGCTTTTTATTGGATCCATTTCAAGGGGAAATTTTAATATCAAATTATGTAGAAATGTTTCTTGAATCTATACAGGTTAAACCTGATGAATTTTTTGCTCAATTGGAAACTGACATGGTTTTATTTGTTCAAAAACCCGATCCTAATGATGAACTATACCTTTTTGGGGGAGTATTTGGGCCAATAAAGCAACCGGATAAATTTTTAGATGCTTTTAAAAAGATAATAGAACCTCTTTCCAGTTCTGGACTATCTTTTACAAGTATTAACAAAGAAATTAATGGAGAAAAATATGTCATTTTAGTTCAAGATAGATCTGTTTATAATTCAGTAGAAAAAAATAAAACATCTTTTAACGCTGTTTATGAAAATGGAATTTATTTCAAAATAGATTCATCTGAAATGGAAAATGAAGGATATGCTTATGTTAAAGACAAAGTGTTAATTGGTAAAGCAGATGGATACGTTGATGAAAAAGCAATTAAAGAAAATTATATACAACAGCCTCAGGATTATAACTTTTTTGGAACTATCTTTGCTTCTTCTGGATTAGTGCCAAAAGAAATTTCCTCAATTAACGATTTAGTAAATATAGTTGCAGATTCAAAATTAGTTGAAAGAATATTAGAATCATCTCAAGGGTTTGAGTTGAATGCAGATTTAAACATAGAAACTACACAACAACAATCTATGAATATAAACCAAGACTCATATATCAAAGTAAACAGTTCAATTCCTTTAGACTCTATAATTCCAATTATGGAAGAGAACGACATAAAATACAAAAGAGAGTCCGAAAATAAAATAAGCTTTATAATAGATACCAATTCTGATGATGTTGTAGTAGAAAATGTTAATTACAACTTATGGAAAGAAAACAATATTATTTATATTTCTGAAATGGATAATGAAAGGTTGAATGAAAAACTATCTAACTCTTCAAAACTAAGCGAAAATATTTTATTTAAAGAATTGTCACAAAAAATTGGATATGGCAATTTAATGGTATTATTCTTAGATATTTCAAAATTTATGGATCAATATGTTGGCGTTCAAGGTCAATATGGTCTTTTACTCAATATAGATCATTTAGGTGAAGGAAGAATAGAATCGGATTTTATTTTAAAATAATAAACTATCCCAAATGTGAAAAAGAGGCTTGGATTAATTTCCAAGCCTCTTATATTGTTAATTCTTGTTAATATCCAATAATTCTTTTTGCTTTTTGATATTCTTCTATTGTACCCAAATGTTCCAAATATTCAGCTACAACATCAGCTACAACGAAACCTGTATCGTAACCATTTTTCCCTGCAAGCATTTCGTAACCATCGCCACCTGATGCCATGTAATTGTTAGTAACAACTGAATATGTTTTATCCATAACTAATGGAACGCCATTCACTTTGATGTTTGTTGCTTTTCCATCTTCTACTTTAAACGTCATACCAGCAACATGTAATTTTGAACCTTGCCCATCTGGTATTGTAGCAGCATAATCAGCTACTTTTTTCAAATCTGAACCTTTAAGTTTTACTGTATAAGCAGTATTTCCAAAAGGAAGAACCGTTAAAACATCTCTATATGAAATTTCTCCTTCGCTAATTGAAGCCCTAATTCCACCACCATTTTGCAATGCTACTTCTGCATTTGTTTTCCATAATAATGCATCTGTAATTAAATGACCTAAATTAGTTTCTCCGCTTCTAACATCTGCTCTTTCACCATTTAATCTTACTTCTGTATATCCAACTGGTTTATCTAATTCTTCTGAACCCATTTCTTTGTATGTGTCAGCAACCATTTTTATGAATGGATCTTCTTCTATAGTATCATCAATTTTAATTTGTTTTGATTCCCAATCTACAATTCTACCATTTTCAATCCATAAATCTATTCTACCTAAATATTTTCCTAAGTCACCTGAAGAACTTAAAATTGTACTGTTGATAACTTTTGCTTCTTCAAATAATGTGTGTGTATGTCCGTCAATAAATACTTCAACATTCGAAAAACCTTCTGCTACTTCATTTGAAGTTGTATAACCAACAGGTAATTGTGGTTCTTGCCCTTCTTCATAGTATCCTAAGTGTCCTAATACGATTTGAATATCCGATTTTTCTTCTAATTCGGGCATATATTCTTTTACAGCATAATATGCTGATTCTACTGAGTTGTTACCTAAATAAAGAGGTTCTAATACGTTTGTTTGTTCTGTTGTTAACCCTAAAATACCTACGCTATATCCTCCCATATCTTTTACAACATATGGTTTAAAAACAGGAAATAAATTTCTATCAACAAAATTTGCACTTAGAAAAGGAAATCCAGCAACTCTTGCTTGCATTTTCAATGTATCTAAATCGATATCAAACTCATGATTTCCCAAAGCCATTGCATCTGCACCCATGTAATGTAAAGTTGCAAAATCAGGTACGGCATCTAATAAATCAGATTCTGGTACACCTGTATTTACATCACCAGCATGTAAAAACAATACGTCTCCGCCTTCTGATTCAACTTCAGCTCTTGCTTCGTTGATAACTGTAGCTATTCTTGAAAATCCACCAGTTGCACCATCATCAAAAGGCCACACGTGACCATGAGTATCGTTCACATGAAATATAACCAAATGCTGTGGTACAGCAAAAACAGAAATAATAAATAACAAGCCTAACAACATACCGAGATATTTTTTCACAAAAATCCCCTCCTTGAATTGAAATAAAAGTTCAGTATATTACTATTTTATCATTTTTTTACTTTAATTTAAACACCAGTTCTCCAATTTCTACATCTAAATCTTTAGCAACACTTTTACACTTCGCAGTCAATAAGAAAAATACTTTGTTAAACTCGCCATAAAGTCCTTCGTAATTTTCCTGCCCTTTTGAGATAACTACATCTGCATTTTCAAAAATATTTCTAAAATCAACATCAGTTTTACTTAAAATAGTACCAGGATATATAGACCCACTTTCCAATGGTATTGAAACTTCTTTTAAACCTACCTCAATAGCATCTTTTAAAGTTGCATCAGTCATGATTGGCCTACTTTTTACTGCAGAGTGGATAATCAAATTTGGATATTTATTTTTAATCACTTTAATTAATATTTTATCTAAAACAATTTCTCCAGCCTTATCGTGAACAAACAATAAATTGTTAGCATCTTCTATCTTATCCAAAAATTTTTTGTAATCGTCAACAGCAAAATTTCTACTTTTTGTCAAGCTTTCAATTTCCCACTCTAATTCGCCAAAATAATTTTTAATTCCGAAATCCAATAAATTGCAAAATGTCGAAAGCTTAAATGCAGTATATAGAGGATCTTCTGTAGAAAAACAAAAATCGAGTAAATCTTCATACATTTCCAAAAACATTTGGTTGGCATTCATTTTCTCATTTTCAAAAAGGTCTTCATCATCATAAAATTCATAATACTTATCATAAATCAACGAAGATAATTCAATAGGTTTCATACCAAATTCTGCGTTATTAGATAAATGTTTTAATAATTCCATGTACTTATCAAAAGATTCTTTTTCAGTAAGTTCATTTGAAATAAATAATTTATTTATTATTTTTTGTGCATGATCGCAAACACAATTTACACATTCATATTGAGCATACATTCTATTCACTCCTTGGAATATCTGTTTTTCACTAAAAATTATAACTTAATTAAATTAAGTAAATATTTGTTTTATTATTTTTATTGAAGAATTGTGTTAATTTTCTTTTTCCTATTAACTTATCAAATGATTAATTAATTCAAAAAATTCTTCATATTTAAATATAATTTTTATTAGGAATTCAACTTTCTATTAGCTATCTTATGATATAATAACTTGGTGTATTTATATTTCAAAAGATTTTTCTATGAAGTTGTAACTTTATTTTATTGACATTAAAACATTTTTGTGTTTATAATCTATGTTGAGAAAATTCTACAAAACCAGGAGGTATTCTAATGAAAAGAACATATCAACCATCAAGAAGAAAGAGAAAGAGAACTCACGGATTTTTGGTAAGAAAGAGAACTAGTGGAGGAAAAAATGTCCTCAGAAGAAGAAGAAGAAAAGGAAGAAAGAGACTTTCTGTATAATGGTCTCTCAAAAATTTGAGAAAAATGAACGTCTGAGACTTAGAAATGATTTTAAAAAACTTTTTGATTCTAAAGGCAGATCGGTGAATTCTTATTTTGTATTGGTATTTAGGGAAAATAACCTTGGATACAGTAGAATAGCCGTTTCCATCAAAAGGAAATTTGGAAAAGCTGTATTGAGAAATAAACTGAGAAGACAAATTAAGGAAATATATAGGACAAACAAAGACAAGTTCCCTCAAGGCTATGACTTCTTGTTTATTCCCCGAAAAGCTTTATCTGAAATATATAAAAACCTAAAATTTTCGGATATCAAAAAAATGATATTTGATAATGTGAGGAAAGTGAAATAATGAAATACATATTACTCGCCCTAATTAAATTTTATCAAAAAGTTATTTCTCCTATTAAACCCCCTACATGCAGATTTTATCCTACATGTTCTGCTTACTCATATGAAGCAGTTAAAAAGTTTGGGTTTTTTAAAGGTGGATATTTAAGTCTCAGACGAATTCTTAGTTGTCATCCCTTTAATAAGGGAGGATATGACCCGGTTCCTGAAAGCTTTCATTTTATAGCAAAAAATGGCTCGAAAAATAATAAAGAAGAAAACAAAAGGGGTGTAAAGAATTGAAAAAGCAACTCTTAATAATAGGACTTATTGTCCTAAGTATTTTTGCATTCGCTATTCCAAATGTAATCATATCAGAAAACGCAACCACCATTGATTTACAAACTAGAATATTTGATTTAAGTATGGATAAACAAGGACATATTCTTGAATATTCAATTGTTGATTTTAGAACTAAGGAATATAAACTGATATACTCTTACGGTAAAGATAGTTTTAATTTGTTAGATACAGAAACAGAAGAAGAAATAATCCCAACTGATTATCAAATATCCGTATCAGAAAATGAAGAATACGTTGATATGTTCTTCTTTTTTGAAGGTAATGGTTTAAAAAAGTATAGATTCTACAACGATCCAAACTTTCATTTTGATGTTGAGTTTGTTAACGTAGAAGGATTAGTTACATTGCCAACTATATCATATAGACCTGGTATCAGACAGATGCAATCAACTATGGTGTCTTTTATAGAAGAAATACCTAACACTGGAGAAAATTTAGATGCTTTAGTAGCCGTAGAAGCTGCTTCACAAATTGACAATCAATTGAGATATAAAACAGAAGGAAGAACTTTATCTCAAGTATATATGGGTCCACTAAAAAGAACTTTTATGGGAGAAGTATTCTCAGAAGAAACATACGATAGAGTTTCAGCACTTTTAGATGAAATGGGAGCTTTTGGATTTATTTCAAGAATTTTTTATTGGTTCGTTTACTTTTTATATTGGTTAAATGAAATAACAGGAAATTTTGGTTGGGCTATAATAATATTCACAGTTATTATAAGATTGGCATTATATCCTCTATATCATAGACAACAAAAATCTATGATTAAAATGAGGGAAATACAACCAGAAATTGAAAAATTAAGGAAAAAATATAAAAATAATCAAAAATTACAAGAAGAAACTATGAAATTATATAGAGAAAAAAATGTAAACCCTATGGGTGGATGTTTACCAACTCTTATTCAATTACCAGTTTTTATAGTATTGTGGCAAACAATTCAATACTTTGGTGAAGCATTTGCATACAACCCAAGATTTCTGTTCTGGTCAGATCTATCACAAGGCGGATTTGGAACAAACTTTATATTTATCTTAATGTCATTGGCCGCTTATATGGCTATTGCTTTGTTATCCGCTCAAAATTCAAAAATGGCTTGGCAACAAATTGCAATGTCAACTATTTTCCCATTGTTGTTGAGTAGTTTGCCTTCAGGAGTTTTCTTGTACTACACATCAAACGCTGTAATCCAATTAATAATTACATTCTATAATAATAGAAGACATGGTATAAAAGGTATAAGCATTAGAGAATTATTTGGATTAGGACCTAAACCTGTTAGGAGGTGAGAAACTCAATGTTAAAATTACAGTCTAAAGAGTTTACTGCAAAAACAATAGAAGAAGCTTTAGAACAAGCTAAAAAAGAATTTGAAGTTCAAGATTCTGAATTATCTTATAAAATAAAAGAAGAGGGAACAAAAGGATTCATATTTGGAATTGGTAGCAAACCTTATATCTTAGAAATTTATATCAATGAAAATTTTTTAATAAACAAAATCAGAGAGTTTTTAGATGAAATATTAACTTATTTTGATGAAGAGATTGACGCCAATATCAAAGCATTTGGTAAAACAATTGTCATTTATTTAGATGGAGAAGGTTTAGGAAAATTAATAGGAAAACACGGTAGAACTTTAGGTGCTTTACAACATCTAATAATGATATACGTCAATAGAATGACTGACACAAAAATAGACATTAAATTGGATATTGGAGAATACAGAAAAAAGAGAAGAAGAAAAATAGAAGAAATTGCCGAACAAGCTGCAAAAAAAGTTTTGAGAACTCATGAAAATTTAGAATTAGCTACAATGTTTTCTTTTGAGAGAAAAACTGTACACGAGCACATAAGAAAATATTTCCCTGAATTGTCCACAAAATCTGTCGGTTTAGAACCTTACAGAAAGGTAATTATTTTAGAAAATCATAAAGAATACACAAAATAATAAGAGGTGATAATATGAATAAAAAAGTAGTTATAGAAAAATATAGCAATGTAACACCTCAAATATTAAATAACGATAAAGTAAAAAATGTTGAAAAAAGGATTTTAATAGGGAGCAAACTTGAAGCACCAAACTTTGTCATGAGACTTTTTACAGTTAAAAAAGACGGACATTCCCCAAAACATTCTCACTCTTGGGAACATGAAGTATTTATTGTAAAAGGAAAAGCTGAAGTATATAATGGAGAAGAATATGTTGAAGCAGAAGAAGGAACATTTGTTTTTGTCCCTCCTAATGTAGAACATCAATTCAAAAATGTTGGCGATGGAGATTTACAGTTTATATGTGTAATTCCCAATTCAGCTGACGAAGAATAAAAAACTTTTATAAAAGAGGCGAAAGCCTCTTTTTTTATATTTGTAACTATGTTATAATTATATTAATGTAATAATATATTCTTAACATATCTGGAGGGTTAGATGAATACATTAGATATCATAACTTTAAAAGAAGTTTATAAAAAGACAAACAATGAAATTATTAGCATTATTGAAAAAGGTATTAGACCAAATTTATTTGAAAAAGATTTTGAAAATAAGAAAAAATTTATTTATAAAAGATTAAAACAATCTTCTAATTATTCTATCTTGACTTACTGGGACGAAGATTATCCAGAAGAACTTAAAAATATAGCAGATCCACCAGTTATTTTATACTATATCGGTAATCTCGATCTTTTTAATACCAAAAAAGTTTCTGTAGTTGGTACGAGAAAACCTTCACAATACGGGAAAAATATGTGTGCTGATATTGTAAAAGTTTTGGAAGACTACACTATAGTTTCGGGAATGGCTTATGGAATAGATTCAATTTCTCATAGAAATGCAAAAAAAACCATAGCTGTCTTGGGCACTGGAATAGATGTTATATTTCCAAAAACAAATGAAGATCTATACCACAAAATTTCGAAAGATGGATTGATTTTATCAGAATATATGCCTGGAACACCTGGAATGAAACATCAATTTCCGTATAGGAACAGAATTATAGCTGCTTTATCTGAAAAGACCATCGTTGTCGAGGCAGCAAAAAGAAGTGGCTCTTTAATTACCGCAAGATATGCTCTTGAATTTGGAAAAGATGTTTTGGCAGTTCCAGGAGATGTTTCCCGTTTCAATTCTTACGGCACAAACTTTTTGATCTACAATGGGGCAATTCCGATAATATCATTAGAAGTTCTCAAAGAAATATTCAACATAAACGAAATGAGGATGAATATAGACAACTTACCTGAAAAATCCAAAAAGATAATTTCCTTGATTAAGAATGGTGAAAATACCGCAGAGAAAATAAGCTATTTTTTAAATGAAGACATATCAACTATACTAACTTCTCTCATGGAATTGGAAATAGAAGGTAAAATTAGACAAGAAAATGGATGTTATAATTTAATTTTTTGATTATATTAACATTTTTTGCTAAAAAATAAAGTGATCCTTAATTAAAATATATTAAAATATAATCAAATAGAAGAAATTTATAGGTTTATTTTTAAAATAAATTATAAGCTTTTAAAGGGGAGGATTTTTATGGCTATATTGAGTCAAGAAGAAATTTTTAACTTATCAAATGGTAATCTACACGACCCTTATGTGTATTTGGGAATGCACAAATATAAAAAAGGAGTAGTCGTTAGGACTATGCAACCATTTGCAAAAGAAGTAAAGGTTACCTCAAAAAAATTCAGAAGATATATGAAAAAAATAAGCGATTCAGGTCTTTTTGAGTTGTATATTCCAAATGTTGACATTGTAAATTATAAGTTTAAATGCACTGATTACGAGGGAAACAAATGGGAAGTAATAGACCCATATCAATTTTTACCTGTGATTTCAGATTATGACAGACACCTATTTAATGAAGGAAATCATTATGAAATTTATGATAAATTAGGTTCTCACAACATGAAAATAAATGGTCATAAAGGAACTTTATTTGCTGTTTGGGCACCAAATGCAAAGAGGGTTTCAGTTGTTGGAAATTTCAACAATTGGGATGGAAGAGTTCATCAAATGAGAATGCTTGGTTCTTCTGGTATATGGGAAATTTTTATTCCTAATTTATCTGAAGGTGATTTATATAAATATGAAATAAAGACTAAAGAAGACTATATTCTTTTAAAAATAGACCCTTACGCAAACTTTTTTGAAAAAAGACCTAAAAATGCTTCAATAATATACGATCTTGAAGGAAAACATCAATGGGAAGACGATCAGTGGATAAAAAAAAGAGAAAATACAAATTGGCTTGAAGAACCTATGAGTATATACGAAGTTCATTTAAACTCTTGGATGAAAACAGAAAATGATGAATTTCTTAACTATAGAGATATAGCAAAAAATTTAGCAAATTATTGTAAAGAAAATGGTTTTACTCATATTGAATTAATGCCTATTGCAGAGCACCCTTTGGACATGTCTTGGGGCTATCAAGTGACAGGATATTTTGCGCCTACAAGTAGATTCGGTACTCCAGAGGATTTTATGTATTTTGTTGACTTGCTCCATAAAGAAAATATTGGAATTATTCTTGATTGGGTCCCAGGGCACTTCCCTAAAGATGAATTCGCACTGGGTAGATTTGATGGAACAGCTTTATACGAACATTTAGATCCAAGACTTGGTGAACATATTGATTGGGGGACTTATATTTTCAATTACGGAAGAAATGAAGTTAAAAATTTCTTAATTTCTAATGCATTATTTTGGTTGAAAAAATTCCATATAGATGGCCTTAGAGTCGATGCTGTGGCTTCGATGCTTTATTTAGATTATTCAAGAGAGGGAAAGGATTGGATACCTAATCGATTTGGTGGAAGAGAAAACCTAGAAGCTATTGATTTTTTAAAACATCTCAACTCTGTTACTTATAAATATTTCCCAGGTACACTAACTATAGCTGAAGAATCTACTGCTTTTCCTGGAGTTACAAAACCAGTTGATCTCGGAGGTCTTGGTTTTGCAATGAAATGGAACATGGGATGGATGAACGATAGTTTAGAATATATGAAAAAAGAACCAATATACAGGCAATACCATCAAAATGATTTGACCTTTTCAATTATGTATGCTTTTTCTGAAAATTTTATCCTATCCATTTCTCATGATGAAGTAGTTTATGGCAAAAAATCGTTGGTAGATAAAATGCCTGGAGATGACTGGCAAAAATTTGCAAACCTCAGATTGTATTTATCATATATGTATGCTCACCCTGGGAAAAAGCTATTATTTATGGGACAAGAGTTTGGCCAATGGAAAGAATGGGATTTCGAACATTCTCTTGATTGGCATATTTTACAATACGAAAACCATAAAAAAACAAAGGATTTTGTTAAATATTTGAACAACATATACAAAACTAACGAACCTTTTTATAAGATTGATTTTAATTATGAAGGATTTGAATGGATTGATTTTAGTGACAATGAAAATAGTGTTATTTCCTTTTTAAGAAAATCAAATGATGAAAAAATATTATGTGTATTTAATTTTACACCTGTCCCAAGAGATAATTATAGAATAGGAGTCCCAGAAGAAGGACAATATGAATTGATATTTAATTCAGATTCAAAAGATTTTTGGGGGAGTGGTTACGATATCAAAAATTCTGTCACTTCTGAAAAAATAAGATGGCAGGGAAGGGATAATTCTATAGTATCAAATTTACCGCCTCTTTCAGCTATTTTCTTTAAAATAAAATAACAAATAAAAAATAATGTCATCTCTTTGAGATGACATTATTTTTTATCCTTTTACTGCTCCAACAGTTAAACCGTCGATAAAATATCTTTGAAAAAGTAGAAATACTACCAATGGAACAATAGCTGCTATTAACGATGCGGCAGATATAATATTCCAGCTTGTAACCCATTGACCTTGTAAATTTACAAGTCCCAAAGTTACTGGTTTTAAACTATCTGATTGAAGTAGTATTAAAGCCCAAAGATAATCGTTCCATATCCATGTAAATTCTAATATACCCAAAGCTGCCATTGCTGGCAATGAAAGGGGGAGGGCAATTTTTCTATATAGTGTAAAATCATTAGCTCCATCCATTTTCGCTGATTCAAAAATACTTTTTGGAATTCCTATCATGAAATTCCTCAAGAAAAACGTACAAAATCCCAATTGAAAGGCTACATGAAAAAGTATAACTCCTTGAAAAGTGTCATAAAGCCCAGTCTGCTGAGAAAACTTGTAGACCGGTATCAATAACATTTGAAATGGTATAAGCATACCCGCAACAAATATGATCAAAACTATTTTTGACATTTTAAATTTATAAAAAGATAAAGAAAAGGCTCCTAAACTTGAAACAAATAAAGTCCCTATTACAGAAGGAACTGTAATTATGAATGTATTCCTAAAATAAGTTTTCATATTTCCCTGTTCCCAAGAGTTGGCAAAATTTTCCCATACCAATTGTTGAGGTGGTTTCCACCATGAAGTCGAAGCCATTATCTCATCCATCGATTTTAAAGATGTAAAAGTAGTTATGAAAAACGGGATAAGCCAAACTATCACTATTAAAAGCGATAATATGTAAAACATCATTCTAATTGATAATTTTCTATTTTTCATTTTCTCACTCCTCGTTTTTCATTACATTTAGTAAATACAATATAATAAACCCAAATGTTATTGCAAATTGTATAACAGCTATTGCAGATCCATACCCCATCCTGTAATTGTTAAAAGCTTCTATATACATAAAATTTGCTAAAACGGTTGAACTATGGAAAGGGCCTCCTTTTGTCATAACAAATACAATATCAAAGGCTCTTAAAGAATCTATAATACTTACAGTTACTGCAACTATCATAGAAGGCCTTAAGGCCGGCAAAATTATATTCCAAAACCTCTGCCAAGCATTGGCACCATCGACATAGGCAGCTTCAACTTGGTCTTTGCTAACATTTTTCAATCCTGCTAAAAACAAAACCATCACATACGGAATTTGCCTCCAAATAGCTGCAAATATAAGGGAAAAAGTAACAACCTGAGGGTCTGAAAGCCATGGTGTAATTAAAAAGTCTAGCCCTATCGCATCAAGAAATGAGTTCAAAGCTCCATATTGTGGTTCATATATCCACGACCACATAGTCCCAATTACTACAAATGATAATGTCATTGGTAAATAAACTAATGTTTTGAATAGTTTACTGCCAGGTAGTTTCATATCCAAAAGCATTGCAAAACCAAGTCCTACTGGTACAGGTATGATAATAAATAATATAAACCATTTAATATTGTTCATTAAAGCCGTTATGAATATTCTGTCTCCAAACAACATTCTAAAATTATCTAAACCAATAAAATCTATATTTTTACTCAAACCGTCCCAACTTGAAAAGCTATAGATAAAAGTTCTTCCTATTGGAACTAATACCCAAATTATATACATTATAAGTGGTAAAGCTAAAAATGCCCATGGAACCCACCATCTCTTTTTAGTGAGCATAAAATCACCTCATTAAATCTTAAAAATATAGGGGGAGATTAATCCCCCTGGCAATTATTAATTATAAATTCTTTGTCTTATATTTTCCAAGTTTTCCAAAATTGCATCGATTCTGTTTGGGAACATCATGAATTCAACAAATCCATTCATTGCATTATTTGCCATTTCTGGATCCATGTCTCTATCAAAGAATTGCATAACTCCATCTGATTCAAGAATCATATCCATACCAGCTTGTGCGTGGGCATCTGGCGGAGTAACTTTTTTATTGGCAGCTAATCTACCTAATTCATCAGCAAAATACTGTTGAGATTCTTTCCCAGCTATGTATTTCATAAACAATTTTGCATCTTCAATATTTTTAGCATTTTTTGGTACCATAAATCCATCAATTGGAGTATCTTCATAAACCCCTACATTTGAGTCTATTATTGGGAATCTAAAGAAATCTATATCGTCTTTTACATTTTCTGGTGCAACATCTTTTATAAATTGACCCATTAGGTACATTCCAGCTTCTCCAGTAAAAAGTCTATTTGCAGCTTCTTGCCAGCTGTATGCAGAGTGATTATTAATAAAGTATCCTTTATCTACCATTTCTTTCCAGTATTCAAAAACTTTTTTAACTCTTGGATCTGTAAATGGAACTTTACCTGCTGTAAATTCCGTGTGGAATTCGATGCCATTAATTCTCATATTTAAATAGTCAAACCATCCACCGGCTGTCCATAAAAATTTTGTTCCAATAGCCATAGGGATTTTACCGTTTTCTTTTAAAGTTTCATTTACTGCCATAAATTCATTCCATGTTTTTGGAATTTCTAAACCTAAATCTTTGAATACAGCTTTGTTATAATAAACTCCCCACCAGTACCAGCTTTGAGGAATAAAATAAATGTTGTCTTGATAAGCCGATGCAGTTCTAAACGCTTCTGGGAATTCCTCTTCAAAACCATTAGGAAAAATATCATCTAATGGTTCCAAAAATCCTTTTTCTGCAAAATATCTCATTCTTTCTCCTGCAAACCAAGTAACAACATCAGGTGCATTGTTAGAACCTAACCAAGTTCTTAATAGTGTTTTAAAATCTTCATGTGCAAAAGTATTAACAGTTACATCAATTTCTGGATACATTTCTTCAAAATCTGCAACTAATTTAGAAAATACTTCTTTAGGTGCTGGATCTGACATGTATGAGTTTATAACCAAAGTTCTTGCTGAAAAAACAAAAAGTACCAAAGTTAATATCGTTAAAGTTAACGTTAACTTTTTCATTGTTACACCCCCTGTGTGTGAAATTGAATTTCTTAATAAAATCTTACAATATTAAATAACTATTTACAAATTCAGATAAGTCTATCTAGCCATAATTATTCTCAATTATTAACGTTAACGTTCACTATGAATAATAAATTACAAAAATGAATATATTTTTAATCTTTCTTATTAACACTAAGCATTTTCTTTTCATCGTACATTAAAAAAAATATTAAACCTAATAAACTGAAAGCGGCTGCTACAGGCCCTGTTAACCTAATGCCTAATGAATCTCCAATATCTTTTCCAAATAACAATAAAGAAGAAAATATAAACATGGATAGCATTTGACCTATTTTAGACATAAGAGTTCTTACACCATAAAAAATAGCTTCTTTTTTATTACCTGTAGTGACAGCATCATGTTCAGCTATATCTGATAAAATTGCATTTGGTAGTATCCCAAAAACTGCCATTGGAAATGCTGCTAAAGCTATTAAAACATATATTTGAATAGTATTAGGTATAAACCATATATCCATTCCTAATGTGAATACAAGTAAGTACATGATTGTGAAAAAACTAAAAGCTATAATCATCAATTTCTTTTTACCTATCTTTCTTGCAGTTAAATTTACAAATGGATAGAATAAGAAAGACAACACTCCTAATAAAATAAATATTGTTGAATATAAACTTTCAGGTAACTCAAGTAAAACTGTTATGTAATAAATCAAACCTGTTTGTAGAATGGTCAGAGCTAAAAAATATGAAAGATCAGAAATAGCAAAAACTCTAAATTCTTTTTTTGAAAAGGCTGATTTTAAAGCTTCCATCATATTTATTTCTGATGGTTTTGATTCCGAATATTTTCTTTCATCTATAAACCATATAGGAAACATCAAAAATAAAAAAGAAAGTCCAGCTAATCCAATAAAAGTATATCTAATAGCTAAAACCTTATCTATTCCCATTTCAGCTAATTTATTCCATATCATTGCTGCTTGAGAAGCTACTGCAGTTCCAAGAAAAAACGTAACTGATATATATGTAGATAAATTTAATCTTTCATTTGCAGTTTTCCCCAATTCTGGTATGAGTGCAAAATAAGGAGTAACATACATTGTGTAGAATATATAAAAAGTCAATAATGTGATAGTTAGCCAAACTACATTAAACCCACTAATATAATCTACTGGTGGCCAGAATATCAGTACAGTTAAAACAGAAAAAGGTATAACTGCAATTTTTAAAAATGGAATTCTTCTACCTTTTGGAGATTTATGTCTATCTGATAAAGTAGCAATCCACGGATCTGTTATAGCATCTAGCGCTCTTCCTGCAATGGTTATTAATCCAATAATTGTAAAAATTCCAAATATATTCCCTTGAGGAATAAAATAAGGTATTTCTGCACTTTCTGGTGGTGAATAAAAATAAACTAAATAAGAATTAATTAGTCCCATTAAAATAGCCCAACCTAATTGGCCTATAGAAAATGCTATTTGTTTTGACAAAGGCAATTTTGGTCTATCCATCAATATCCCCCCCTAATTTTTTAACTCCATCATTAATATTACTTATATAGAATGACGGTTTATATCCTATTTTTTCAAAATATTCTTTAGATATATTTCTTTCAAAATTTTCTATTTCATCTTCTTTTACCAAAGCTATAGCACAGCCACCAAAACCTGCCCCTGTCATTCTTGCTCCAATACAACTTTCTTGTTTTTGGGAAGAATTAACTATTGTATCAAGTTCTATGCCTGTAACTTCAAAATCTTCTTTCAGTGATTTATGCGACTGGTTTAAAAGTTCTCCAAATTTTTTCAAATCGCCCTTTTTAAGAACTTCTATAGATTCTAAAACTCTTTTTTCCTCTGTTATCACATGTTTTGCCCTTTTTCTAATGATGGGATCTTTTATATATTTCAAATCATCAATACTTGCTTCACACAAGTTATTTATATCTTTTTTTGAGTTTATCAGTTCAAAAGCTTTTTCACACTGATATTTTCTTTCATTATAAGATGAACCAGATAATTCTCTCTTTTTGTTAGTATTTATTATTACCAATTTATAATTTTTCAAAAATACTGGAACATATTCATAGTTTAAACTGTGAGTATCTAACAAAATCCCATGATCTTTTTTCCCAAATACTATTGAAAATTGATCCATTATGCCGGATTGGACACCAATAAATTCATTTTCAACTTTTTTCCCCAACAAAGACAACCTTTTTTTAAAATCATCATTATTTTTTCTTTCTGAAGAAATTATATAGCCAATTATCATTTCTAACGAAGCTGATGAGGATAATCCTGCTCCATCTGGTAGATTCGATTTCAAGTATATATTTAAAGATTTTTTTGGGTTTTCAATGAATTTATACATTCCCCTTGCATAATTTCCCCAACCATATTTTTGATCGAACTCTATTTTTTCTTTGGGATCTATTACAACTTCATTCTCAAATGATTCAGATTTGATAACTATAAGATCATCATTTCTTTTTCCAACTGCAGCCGTTATCCCAATTGAAAGTGCTGCTGGAAAAACATTTCCTCCATTATAATCTATATGCTCACCAATTAAATTGACCCTACCAGGTGCGAAATATAATTGGACTTTTTGACTAGGCTCATCAAAATACCTTCTGTATGAATCAACAATATTCATTATATCCCTTCTTTTTCCCTATAGCTATCTATAGCCTTTTTTAAAACTGGAGCCGTATCTTCAACAGCCATTGTATTGGCTGCTGCCCACGCTCCCATTTCAGAAGAAGCATACCATTTAATTTTGTTTTCATCTCTCAACGGAGGGTAAAATTCTATATGAAAATGATAATATTTTTCTGAATCTTTGTATTTTTCTGAATTAACGGGAGTTTGATGAATAACCATCATGTATGGAAATTTTTTATGAAACATACTATCAAATCCTCCCGTTAAAATCTTCAAGGCTTTTGCCAAATCTTTTTTTCGCTTCGAGCTAAAATCTACAAAATTAGATATATGATCCTTAGCTACAATAAAAGCGCCATATGGATAATCTGTAAAAAATGGTAAATAAACTAAAAATGATTCGTTTTCGTAAAGAATTCTTTTTTTATAATCTGTTTCCTTTTCATTCATCTCACAAATTAAACATTTTTTATTTTCTTCATAATATTCTTTAGAACTATCCAATTCTATTTTAATTTTTAATGGGATCCAAGAATATGCATAGAGTTGTCCGTGTGGATGTGGCATTGTAACTCCAACTTCTTCTCCTCTATTTTCAAAAGGAAAAACATATTTTATTTTCCTGTCTTTTGATAATTCTTCATTTCTCTCAATCCACAAATTCACTAATTTCTCTATATGCCAAAGTGGTAATTCCGGAAGAGTTATATAATGATCAGGTGAATATAGAATAACTTCACACTTTCCATAATTTTTTTCTACTTTGTAAACACTCTCTGATTCAAGATCAGGTATATCTGGATTTTGTTTTAAAGCTGGAAAGTCGTTGTCATATTTTAATACGTCATAATCATCGGGTACATTTTTTGCTTCTCCCGGACAAAAAGGGCACCAATCTTTTGGAAGATGAGGCCTTTTTTGCCTGTTATTTGCAACCATTGTGTATGTTTTCAACAAAGGATTCCATCGTAACTCAGCCATTTTTTTCACCTCTTATTCAGTTGATTTTCTCTCTATCAATTCAACATCCAAAGTTATCTGCATAGTTGTTGAATCTATATTTTCTATTCTCCTTTTCAACATGTTAAAAGCTTCTTTTCCCATTTTGATCTTATTAACAAAAATAGTTGTAAGAGATGGAGAAAATATTTTAGAAAAACGTATGTCATCGTATCCAACTACTTTAACATCATTTGGAACATTTATGTTTTTCTTTTTTAAGCTTTCAATGGCTCCGTAAGCTATTAAATCATTATAGCAAAATATTCCATCTACTTTTTCCTTATCTACAATTTTTTGAACTATATTTTCTCCTTCTTCAAAGTATAATCCTTCATGCAATTTATTAATATTGACTATATTCTTATATTCAATTTTGTTCTCTTCTAAAGCCTTTAGATATCCTAACTCTCTATTTTTACCCGCAGTATTAAACTTTTCTGCAGAAATCATGATTATTTTTTTACAACCTTTTTTGATCAAATGTTCTGTTGCTAAAAAACCACCTTTTATTTCGTTATTATAAATTTCATCAACATTCCAATTTTCAACTCCTCTACCGACAAGAACTACAGGGTACTTTTTGGTAAGAAGCTTTTCAATATCTTCATATTTATTCTGCATAGGGAAAAGTAATATTCCGTCCACTCGTCTCTCAATCAAAGTGGAAATAGCTTTCTCTTCAAATGAGTATTTACCTTCAGTGTTTATTATCATCGTTTGATAATCATTTTTTCTTGCCTCTTCTTCTATTCCTTTAAAAACTTCAGAAAAGAAAGGATTTGATGAATCAGGTATTATCACACCGATTATCTTAGAACGTTGAGTTTTTAATATTGAACCAAAAGAATTTTTTATATACCCCAATTCTTTTGCTTTTTCTAATATTTTTTCCTTTGTTTTTTCATTTATATCTGGTTTATCATTTAAAGCCCTTGAAACTGTATTTATGGAAACTCCAACAGCTTTTGAAATATCTTTGATAGTAACGTATTTTTTTTGTTTCAAAAAGAATCACCTCTTTAACGGTAACGTTCACGGTATTAATATAATACACCAAAAAAAAATCTCTTCAAAATAGAGATTTGTTAAAATAATAACTGGTTATCGATATTATTCATCTAAAATTATAGCTAATTAAAAATAAAGAAAAAAGAACAGACTTATAAAGTCTGTTCTTCAAGATTTATTTGAACTTCACCATCAAAATTTTCATCCAAAGCGTATTTAAGTGAAATTAAACCTATTTTTAATTGTTCTTCATCTGGTTCTTTTGTTGTAATCTTTTGCATCATCAAACCTGGAAAGGCAAGCGCCCTACCTATTTTTGTATTAATAATCTTCGCCGTAAATCTTTGAAATTCATAAGCAAGGCCAGCTACCAATGGGAGAAGAACAACTCTTGAGATAATCTTTTCCCACATAGAACTCCAACCTAATCCACCTGATATTGAGAATACCACTATTGACGCAAAAACTGTCAGCAATATAAAACTTGTTCCACATCTTGGATGTAATGTGGTATAAGGTTTTGCATTCTTTACAGTTAAATCTTTATTATTCTCATAAGTATATACACTTTTATGCTCTGCACCATGATACTCAAAAACCCTTTTTATATCTTTCATTAGAGATATTACATAGATATAACCAACTACCAATACGGCTCTAACCACACCTTCTAAAACTGCAAACCAAAACTCCGATTGAATGTTAAAAGGTTTTGCTATTAGGACCGGTAATACGCCAAATCCTCCTGCTGCAACAACCACAGCTATTAAAATAGCAAATACCATATCTTTATTGGTTATTTCTTCATCTTCTTCTCCAGACATCTTTGCAGAATAAGATAAAGCAGTCATTCCGGTTATCATTGCATGTAAAAGAACAAAAAATCCTCTAATCAGGGGTATTTTTTCTATAAACCCCCAGGATTTATCTTTTAATTTTTTTATAGCTATTTTTCCTTCTTTTGTTTTTACAGCCACAACAGTATGAATTCCTTTCATCATTATTCCTTCTATAACTGCCTGGCCACCAACAAATTTTGGTTTATCCATTATCTACCAACCTCCTGGCTATTTCTTCGGCAACTCCATCCTCAGTAACCAGATAATAAAATTTCAATGCTTCTTTGTCTGTTTCATTACTGGAATACAAAAGCTTTGAAGCTTTTTCCCTTAATTCATTCCTACCCTTTTTTGTCATATTTAAAACATCACGTATTATTACAATAAGCCGCGTGTCTCTATTACACGCGGCGACTATTTCAGTAATAATTTTTTCATCAATCATTCTTTTGGTTCTTCCACCTGTTTAACAGCTACTTTAAATTTTATTCCAGTTCTTGTTTCTTCACCAACTTCCACTTCAACAAATCCTGGAATAACATATATTTCTTTTTGTTCATTTTCAATAAATCTTCTCGCAATTGCAATTGCTTTAACTGCTTGGTTTACAGCCCCGGCTCCTATAGCCTGAATTTCAACTTCATCAGTCTTTGAAAGAACTCCTGCGATTGCCCCTGCAACTTTATTTGGCGCTGAAGAATGACTGACTTTTAAAATTTCCATCTCGAGCTTTCCCCCTTCATGTGTAAATTCTTATATATATTTTACCATACAATTAATTCTTTTCAAAATAAATATTATAATAAAGTTATATTATTTTTACCTTTTCTCTTTGAGTCATAAAGAAACTCATCTGCTCTTTTTACACAATTATAGATATTTTCATTAGTTTTGTAAACAGCTCCAGCTGAAAAAGACGCCTCTGTCGATCCATTAAAGTCCATTTGAATTGCTTTTATTATATCGTACATAATTTCTTCATTCACATCATTCAAAAAAAGAACAAATTCATCTCCTCCATATCTAAATATATGGTCAGATCTTCTTATATGCTTAAAAACAATCTCTGAAAATTCCATCAAAATTTTATCCCCATAATCATGTCCGAATTTATCGTTTATTTTCTTAAAATCGTCTATATCTATCATTATTATTCCTATATTCTCTTCATTTGATAAGGTTATTTTGTCTAAATATTTTTCAAAACTGTTTCTATTTCCAAACTTTGTAAGAATATCTTGGCCTGCCTCAAATCTCAAAGATTCTACAGATATCTTATTTTCCCAAATGATAGAAGCTTGTTTTGATAAATAGTCTAATATTTCAAGCTGTTCTTCTGTTATAGGTTTAAAATTATACCTGTTATCACATAAGATAAACCCAAAGATTTTATCATCAAATATAATAGGACTAAAAGCTATTTCTCCAACTATATTTAATTTTTTGGAAGCTAAATGTTCTACAAGGCTTCCGGGTATTTTTATTGCCTTGTTGCCTTCTATTGCTTCGTTCATAAATTCGTTGTTCAAAATCTCATCTTCATCTAAAGTCACATCTACTATATCCCTTTCAAAATCTGAAAAGAAGTTTGGATCGTAATTTTCCAAAGTAGTTGAAATGTCTACCCTCAAGTCTGTAAAAGATTTCCAGGACTTTTTGGCGCTTTCAATATCTTTATCCCCTATTGCTCTAAGAACTTTGAACTTATCTCCCACCTTTTTAAAAAGTATCGCTCTATTAAAAGCCCCGCCAAAACCCGCTGTTATACCAGTCAAGATTGAAAATATTAATTTGTCTATTGTGGTTTCGATTTTCGTCGATTCTTCTACAATCATGTTGATATTGTTCAAAATGTGTGCTAATTTACTACCTCTTAAAAGGCACATTGTGATAACAGAGGCTACGATATCTGAAGATTTTTTTATAATATACGATATTGACTCATTAATTTCTTTAACCAACACATCATATGGTATTTCTACTGTTTTCTCATCTGAATAGAAGTATATTCTCTGTTCGTATTCATTGCCAATCTCAACAACTTTTTTCAAGTTAAAAGAGTTAAAAGCTTGATTAGCCCTTATCATTTGGTAAACAGTTTCTGGTACTTTTTCTGGATCTTCATGTAAGTAAATATCCATTCCAAAAGAACTATAAAAATTCTTATCCAAGCTATTTAATAAATACATTAATCCTGGATCTATGTACGCTGCAATTATTCTATGTTTATATTTTTCATAATTAAAATTCATATTATCTCCCTCTAGAAAAAAACTTCGGATACAATACTAATTATACCCGAAGTTTTTTAAAAATAAAAATATGATCACATTTCAGTTATTTGAATCCATGTTTTTATTATAGATTTTAATATTTCGTCTGGTGTAAAAAGTTCACCGTTTGTCTTAGTCAAGGATTCTATGTGTTTATTTTGTTTGTTCAATTTAGACATTTCATGTACGTATTGCCCTAAATTCAATTCAGGAACAATTACCGCTGTTGAATTTCTAAAAATCCTTTTTATTCTTGATGTCGGTACTGGCCACATTGTTATTGGTTTAAACAATCCAACAGGAATTTTATCAGCTCTAGCTTTTTTAACAGCCCTTAGAGCGCTTCTTGCTGTGGAACCATAAGCAACAACAACTATCTCAGCATCATGAAGCATGTATTCATCGTAAATTGAAATTTCTTCAGTGTATAATCTGATTTTTGAATCCAAATGATCTATCATCTTTTGTGACATGTTTGGATTTCTAACTGGAAATCCCGTTTCGTCATGAACTAATCCTGATACATGGAATCTTGTTTTACCCATTTCTGCTAAAGGATTAATCGCTGCAGAATCTTCTACATCAAAAGGATGGAATAGCTCTTCATCTTCAATGTCTTTTTCTTTAATTCTTTCAATATTTTCAGGATATTCGTCTTCATAATCAAGATAAAAACTTTCTCTCATATGTCCTAAAGTTTCATCCATCAATAACACAACTGGCGTTCTATACTTTTCAGCATAGTTAAATGCAGTTATAGTATGTTTATAAACTTCTTCAACCGTAGATGGATAAATTACTATAATTTGATGGTCTCCATGAGTTCCCCATCTAACTTGCATGATATCGCCTTGTGCAGGCTTTGTAGGCATTCCCGTGCTTGGCCCCCCTCTCATAACATCCACAAAAACACAAGGAGTTTCTGTCATTATTCCGTAACCAAGAGCCTCTTGCATTAATGAAAACCCTGGTCCACTAGTTGCAGTCATAGATTTTTTACCTGCTAAAGAAGCTCCAATTATAGCTGCTGCACTGGCTATTTCATCTTCCATCTGTATAAATGTCCCTCCAACTTTTGGAAGTTCTCTGGCCATTGTTTCTGCAACTTCAGTGGATGGAGTAATAGGATATCCTGCAAAAAACCTACATCCAGCTGTTATAGCTGCTTTTGCTGCGGCTTCATTACCTTGCATGAAATACATTTTCCCCATTTAAAACACCACCCTACTCATTATTATCTTTTTCTTGTTTTTCTACAACATTTATTGCAAAATCAGGACATATTCTTTCACATTGCATACATCCTATACATTTATCTTGATCTGGAATCTCAGGCCTTCCATAATCTCCCCCAATAATAGTTTGCGCAGGACAAACCCAATAACAAAGGCCACATTTTTTACAATATCCCCTGTTTATTTCTACAATATAACTTTTTTTGGTTGGCATTACTACACCTCCAATAAATTATGCTATTAAATTTATGAAAACGCCTGCTGCTACTGCAGAACCAATTACTCCAGCAACATTAGGACCCATTGCATGCATTAAAATAAAATTATTTGGGTCATCCTCTTGAGCAATAGTTTGTGCAACTCTTGCTGAATCTGGAACCGCTGAAACACCAGCTGCTCCAATCAAAGGATTGATTTTTTCCTTTGAAAAACGGTTCATAAGTTTTGCAAAAAATATACCTGATGACATTGCTATTATGAAAGCTATAGCCCCCAAAGCTAAAATTTTTAAGGTATCAACCGTTAAGAAAATTTCCGCTGTAGCAGAAGCACCTACAGATACCATAAGTAAAATTGTTACAGTGTCTGATATATACCTTGAAGCCGCTTCAGCTAATCTTGCTGTAACTCCAGATTCTTTTAAAAGGTTCCCAAGCATTAACATACCAACTAAAGGTAATGCTTGAGGGACAAATAGAGCAACTATTAAAGTTGTTAAAACTGGGAATATTACCTTTTCCTTTTTACTAACTGTCCTCAATTTTTTCATTTTAATTTTTCTTTCTTCTTTGGTAGTCAATAACCTTGAAACAGGAGGTTGTAAAATCGGAATTAATGAAATATAAGAATATGCTGCTACTGCTATAACTGATAATATTTGCGGAGCAAACTTGGTTGCAATGTAAATTGAGGTTGGACCATCAGCACCACCTATAATAGCTGTTGCAGCAGCTTCAAATAAATCAAAGCCCATAAAAGTTGTAGCTGATATGAAAGTTATAAATATACCGACTTGAGCAGCAGCTCCTAAAATTATTAATTTAGGATTAGCTATCAAATATGAAAAGTCAGTTAAAGCACCAATCCCTAAGAAAACTAAAGGTGGATATATACCCAAATCCATACCTTGTTTAATGTACCACAAAAGTCCTCCCACTTGCCCATCTGTTGGTGGATTAAGTAACCCTGTTGCTTCTGGGGGAATGTTCGCCATTATCATTCCAAAACCCAGAGGTATTAATAAAAGAGGTTCAGCATGTTTTGCAATTGCTACCCATATTATTAACCCACCTAAGCCAATCATAAAAGCACCCTGCCATGTTAAAAATGCAAATCCACTATTAGAAAAAAAAGAAAAAATAGCTGATAACTCCATATTTTACCTCCTGATAAATACATATCATATTTTTTATACTGATACTATTATAAAAGTATATGAAAAATTTTTCAACCTCAGTTTCAACCATTTTTCATGCTTCAGTAGCATTTAATAATAAAAAAGTGGGGATAAATTCCCCACCTTTATGTATTTAACAAATTACTTATTTACTTTTTTTCCTCTTTTAAATTCAACAGCTGATTGTGCAGCAGCTAATCTTGCTACAGGAACTCTGTATGGAGAACAACTTACGTAGTCTAAACCTACTAAGTGACAGAATTCTATTGATTCAGGGTCTCCACCATGTTCACCACAAACACCCAATTTTATTCGTGGGTTAGAGCCTCTACCTAAATCTACAGCTGTTTTAACTAATTTACCTACACCGTTTCTATCGATGTGTTGAAAAGGATCTGACTCATAAATTCCATTTTCAACATACTCACCAATGAATTTCCCATAGTCATCCCTTGAAAATCCTAAAGTCATTTGTGTCAAGTCATTTGTACCAAAACTAAAGAAGTCTGCATGTTCAGCAATTTCGTCTGCTGTTACAGTAGCTCTTGGAATTTCTATCATTGTACCAATTTTGTATTCAACATCGATTTGATGTTCTAATAATAAATCATTAATTACTTTTTCAGCTCTTTCTTTTAGAAGAGTAAATTCATTTACTTTTCCAACCAACGGGATCATAATTTCTGGCTTAACTGTTTTTCCTTCTTTAACCATTTCAATGGCAGCAAGCATTATTGCTTTAACTTGCATTTCTGCAATTTCAGGGTAAGTAATAGCTAATCTTACACCTCTATGCCCCATCATTGGATTTGATTCATGTAAATCTTCTATAATGTCTCTTAACTCTTCTTCTGTTATTCCAACACTTTTAGCAACTTCTTTTATAGCTGATTCTTCGTGTGGAACAAATTCATGCAATGGAGGATCTAACAATCTTATAGTAACTGCATAACCTTCCATAGCTTCGAACAGGCCTTTGAAGTCATCTTTTTGCATAGGCAATAAGTCTTTTAATGCAGCTTCTCTTTGTTCTTTTGTTTTTGACACGATCATTCTTCTCATTTTATTAATTCTTTCTTCACCAAAGAACATGTGCTCTGTTCTACATAACCCTATACCTTTAGCTCCAAATCCTTTTGCAATTTCAGCATCTTTTGGGGTATCAGCATTAACCCTTACTCCCAAGTCAGCAACTTCATCAGCATAATCTAACAATTTTCTTATGTCGCCTTCAAGCCCTGTTGGCTTTATTGTTTTTACTTTACCAACATATACTTTACCTTCAGTTCCATCTATTGATAACCAGTCACCTTCTTTAACTGTGATTCCATTTGCTTTAGCTGTTTTTTCTTTAGGGCTGATAACTATTTCTTCAGCACCAACTATAGCTGTTTTACCCATTCCTCTTGCAACAACAGCAGCATGAGATGTCATGCCACCTGTTGAAGTCAAGATACCTTCAGCAGCATCCATACCACCAATGTCTTCTGGCGATGTTTCAGGTCTTAAAAGAATAACTTGTTTACCTTCTGCTTTTAATTCTTCAGCGTGTTCAGGTGTGAATGTTACTATACCTGTTGCAGCACCTGGCGAAGCAGGAAGACCTTTCCCAAAGTATTTTGCTTTTTCTACCTCTTCTTTATCAAATGCTGGATGCAATAATTTTTCTATATCTGCTGGTTTAACTCTTGTTACAGCAATATCTTTGGATACTAATCCTTCTTCAACCATATCAACAGCTATTTTAACAGCAGCTGTTGCAGTTCTTTTACCATTTCTTGTTTGTAAGAAGTATAATTCACCTTTTTCAATAGTGAACTCTATGTCTTGCATATCTTTAAATGCTGCTTCTAATTTTCTCATTGTATTAATTAATTTATCATATGCTTTTTTGTTGTCCTTTTCTAATGTTGATATGTCTTTAGGTGTTCTTATACCAGCAACAACGTCCTCTCCTTGTGCATTTAATAAGTATTCACCGTAAATTTCATTTTCCCCAGTATTTGGGTTTCTTGTAAAAGCAACACCTGTTCCAGAGTCGTCTCCCATATTACCAAATACCATCATTTGTACGTTTACAGCTGTACCTAAAAGACCCATTTTATCCATGCCGTTAATTTGTCTGTATTTTATAGCTCTTTTGTTATTCCATGAAGCGAATACTGCTTCTGTAGCAATCCATAATTGTTCTTCAGGTTTTTGTGGGAATTCTTTACCTTCTTCTTTGTAAAGTTCTTTATATTTTTCTACAACTTTCGCCAAATCGTCTGCATCTAAATCAAGATCATTTTTTACACCTTTTTCTGATTTAACTTCGTTTAATTTTTTCTCGAATTTTTCATGTTCGATACCTAAAGCAACATCACCGAGCATTTGCATAAATCTTCTATAAGCATCCCATGCAAATCTCTTATTATTTGTTAATTTTGCCAATCCTTCAACAACTTCGTCGTTTAATCCTAAGTTTAAAATTGTATCCATCATACCAGGCATAGAAATTGCAGCACCTGATCTAACTGATACTAACAAAGGATTGCTTGGATCTCCAAATTTTTTACCTGAAAGTTCTTCAACCCTTCTTAAAGCTGCTTCTGCTTCTTCTTTCAAGTATTCTGGGATAACTTGTCCATTTTCCCAGTAAAGTCTACACATTTCAGTTGTAATAGTGAATCCCGGTGGTACAGGAACTCCTCTTAAAGACATTTCAGCAAGGTTTGCACCTTTACCGCCTAAAAGATCTTTTAATTTCCCATTACCTTCTGCTTTTCCGTTTCCAAAGGAATAAACATATTTTTTTCCCATTTTCTTCCCTCCCGTGAGTGGTTTATAAATAACGTGTAATCTATTTAGCAATTATGTATAATAAATTGAAAAAAATTTCAGCACTATTAATATTATGATAAATCCTCTTTTTAATTATATATTAAATGTGTTAAATTGTAACTATGAATATAAAAACGTTTTTTTAAAAATGTTAAAATCTATCAATTCAATAATACAAATTTTCGGGAATTTTATCTATAATTCCATAATTTTTTATTACTTCTAAAAAACTGTTTATAGTTTCTTTATCAACATCGTACTTAATTATAGATCTTTCAGCGGCTTTTTGCATTACTGGCTTGGGCATTTTTCCACCCATAGTTTCAACAACATATTCAATTGCTTCATTGTTATAATTGTTAAAAAACAAATTTGCTGAGTTTGAATAGGCATCTATCACTTTTTTTGCCTCGTTATGTTCAATATCTCCTCTTACAAATAAACCCGTAATAGGAATAATAGGTTGTAAATTGGTTAACTGAGAGTACAATTGCTCTATATCCATTACTACCTTTACATTTCCTTGTGTTTTAACTTCTGCAAGTGAAGCAAATGGTTCTGGTAGTACTGCATAATCTGCTTTTCCAGAAGCTAAGAGTTGTATTATATCTGCACCATTTGTAATATAATGAATATTCACATCTAAATTCCTTTCTTCTTTTAATATTTTCAACACCAAATCTGCAGTTTGGCCAGGACCTTGAATTGTATAAATTGTTTTCCCTTCTAAGTCTTCTATTGATTTAACGTCTTTTGAAGATATTAAAGAAAATGTTTTCCAAAGCGAAACCCCTGCTAATTTATAATTTACATCTCTATTCATAAGTTGAACACCAAAAGCAACAGGAAGTACTATAAAATCAGCTTGTTCTTTTATCACAAGAGTCTGTGCTTCATCTAAACTTCTCCAAAACTTTGTCTCTAACCCTTCAATTGGTTCAATGTATAAGCCAGCAGCTGGTAATAATGAAGGACCCAGTGGATTATAAAAATTCAACGCAAAAGCAGAAATAAACAAAACACTCAAAATAAACAATAATAATTTTTTTTTCATGTTATTCCTCCAATCAATATAGTTGTTCTACATGTAGTTTTACATCTAAATTTTTTCTATTTTCTTCTATTAAAATATATGATATTGTTGTCTTTCTGATAAACTCTTTATTGTTTATCCCTTTGTTCTTTGTAACAGTATGTTTCCACGCCCCAGTATTCCCATAAAATTTTTTAACTTTATTCTTTGTAATGATGTTGAAACTCGGCTTGTGATTATGACCCATTATTAGCCCTTTTATTTTATGGTTAGGTATATCAATATCTTCATCTGAATACCCAATTAAATATTTTTTAGGGATATAGAATTTATCCTTTAACAACTTTTTTGATCTTTTCAAAAGAGCATCTGATTTTTTTATGTCCCTAAAGGACATTATCATTCTTACAAGAGCTTGCCCCAATTCCAAACCTCCAATATTATTTACAAATAAATTGGTAAACATGTGATATTTTGGAAAGTTTATTTTCAACCACTTTTTTATCTGATCCGTCTTAATAAAATTAACAAAATGCCTCGCCCATTTTTGCTTCAAATCATAACCAATGGAATATCTTTCATTAATATATTCCAACCACTCAAAAACATCTAATAACGGTGAAATATTGTCATAATCTGAAAGCAAATCATCTGGTAATATGTTACTTATCTCAATATTAAAATTGTGATTCATATACCTAAGAAGATACTCTCCAAAAGAAGGCACCAATCTATTTTCATCGTCATATATTATTCTGTTTACAGAATCAAATTGGTTCCCGTGAATTGCCATTATTTCAAATTTTTCATCATAATAATATGGAACAATTTCCACATTCCCCATCATATTTTGAATTTTATTTCTCATTTTTTGATCAAATAACAGATAATAATCATGATTACCAACAATGTATCTTATTTTTGTCTTATTTGATATTTTTTTGATAAATTCAAAAAGCTCTAAATGTTCTCTTTCTATTTTATCCAACAAACTGTAGTCATAAGATTCAACGTATTCTTGTAGGCTACCTTTCATTTCAAAGTCGTTTGATAAATCATACATTTCAATAAAATCTCCAACAAAATTAATCTCTGGATTTTTCTCTTTGCTAAGATCGTTTAGTATATCTATTAATTTTTTATCGTAAACAAAATCATCTCTAAGATTTCCATCACCTATATGTAAATCTGACAAATAAAGTTTCATAGCCCACCTCTCAAAAAATCTCTCAATAAAAATTATAACATATATTTTTTTAGTAATATTAAACGGAAACAATATCAAAATTAAATAAATCGTTACATTAAATCATTTCAAAGACCTTTACAAATCACATTATTTCTGATAAAATATCTTACGGATTTAAATAATTTTGGGGACGTGGTGAAGCTGGTTATCATGCCGGTCTGTCACACCGGTGGCCGCGAGTTCGAGTCTCGTCGTCCCCGCCATAAACCTTCTCGTATTGCGGGAAGGTTTTTTCAATTTATTTTAAGTGATATATAATAGAATTGATTTATAAAATTTAGAAGGTGTAAATATGTTTGATATACCAACAAATGAAGACGATATGGAAAAAATGGGTTTAAAACAGTTGGACGTTATACTTGTAAACGGTGATTCTTTCGTTGATCACCCTTCTTACGGAATGGCTATTATAGCAAGAGTTTTAAAAGAAATGGTTGGACTTACAGTTGGGGTTATTTCTCAACCTAATTGGAAAGATACCTTGGATATTTCAAAACTTGGTATTCCAAAATATTTTTGGGGAGTTAGTGCTGGAAATATGGATTCTATGGTTTCTAACTACACAGCGTCCAAAAAAAAGAGAAATTCTGACGTTTATTCTCCTGAAGGTTCTTTCAGAAAAAGGCCTGACAGGGCAACCATAGTTTATACTAA
>Ga0182235_100055_pt1 | contig 44923 bp, 56 predicted proteins | sample hydfratesGB_TM_B_FD_132460 | JGI IMG/M metagenome (GOLD analysis project Ga0182235, IMG submission 132460) | Subsurface microbial communities from deep shales in Ohio, USA - hydraulic fracturing test GB_TM_B | ecosystem: Environmental > Aquatic > Deep subsurface > Shale gas/oil reservoir >... | reverse complement strand
CAAACAGGTATAATAGACTAAATTACCTTACACTATATTATATATAATGTTACTATTTATATATATATACACTAGGTCATAGATGATTTTATAAATGTGTGCACACATCTTTTTATATTTATTAATATCTCCCCAAAGAGGTCCCGTGATCCACTTTTCCCTACTATGACAAGGCTCGTGGACAAGGGACCTCTCAAAATGGGAGATCATTTACATCAACCAAACCACCCTGAAATAATAAATAGTTTAAACATATAAGTGGAGTAGTGGAGAGAAAACCCCAATTTCTTGACTCGCTACAGAATATCTGATATTATATGATATAGAATAACAATTGATAAAGGAGGTGCTGAGATATGAAAATATATAAAGATGATATCAGCAAAGCTTTTGCAGCAAAAAAAGGCGTTTCTAAAGAAGAAGCAAAAAGAGATATTGAATTATTCTTTGAGACTGTAAAAGAAGAAATCACAAAAGAACCTATAAACGATGAAGCAGAAGTTAGAATTCCGCCATTCGGTAAATTCTATCTAAACCACACACCAGCTAAAGAAAATGTGCAGGTTGCAAATAGAATTGTAAATATTGAAGAGCAGTACAGAATTAATTTTAAATCTTTTTCTGATTTTAAGATTAAGTAATTTTAATATCCCCGAGAGTAACGGAGATAAAAATTAGAGAATATTGCTCATTCGTATTAAAAAACGCCTTTATGGGCGTTTTTTTTATTGACACCAATGACATTTTTGTGTATAATTGTCATTGAGGTGAGAAAAATGGAAAAAAGGTTTTTCTTTTTTAAGACTTATTGTCCGATGGTTGATAAAGAAGTAGATATGGACAGATGTGATACTTGTAGATATGGTGGTGACATTGATATGGAAGGATTTTTTATAGAATGTGAATGGAGTGAGAATAATGGATTGGATCATTAATCATTTATCAGCTTATTGGAATGTAATGATTGGAGAAATGATTATAGGTGCTATAGTTTTAGGTATTGCTTTTTTAATATTTATTATTTACTTTATTTTAAGTTGGGTGATATAAGTTAAAGTCCACTCGCAAACCACTGTGGCTTGCCCTGTGGCAAGAGTGGACGGTTTTGACCTTTATTTTTGGTACTTTTCTCTTACTGCATTTTCAATAAGCCTATTAATTGGAATACCAGTATCTTTGCTAATATCTCTAACAACATTCATTAATTCTTCATCAATAGTAGTACTAATTTGTTCTCTATTAACTTTGTTCTTAGGTCTACCCATTTTAAAACCTCCTTATAGTTTTTTATATAAAAAACTTGAAATTTATAGTTTTGTATAGTATAATTATATATATGAGGAGGTGAGTTGTCAATGGCTATCAGAGAAAAGGCATACAAATTTAGATTATGTCCTAATAAAGAACAGAAAATATTAATTAATAAATCGGTAGGGTGTGCTAGATATATTTACAATCATTTCTTAGATAAAGCTAAAGAGAATGAATATAAATCATACTCTAAATTCTCTAAAGAATTAACTCAATTAAAGAAAGAATTAGAATGGTTAAAAGAACCAGATAAATTTAGCTTGCAAAATGCACTAAAAGACTTAGATAGAGCTTTTAAGAATTTCTTTAGTAAAAAATATGATTTTCCTAAGTTTAAATCTAAGAAAAATCCTAAGAACTCCTATCGTACTAATAAATTCACTAGAAAAAGTGGAACTACTAATATTGAGATAAAAGATAATAAAATCAAACTACCTAAATTGGGTTGGATTAAGTTTAGAAAATCTAAAGAGGTCAAAGGTGAGATAATAAATGTTACAGTAACTAGAACTAACACAGACAAATATTTTATCTCAATAGCAGTTAAAGAGGAAATCAAAAAATTACCTGAGGTAGATAAAAAAATAGGTATAGACCTGGGACTTAAGGAGTTTGCCGTTACTTCAGATGGTGAGAAAATAGCTAATCCTAGAGTGTTAAAAAAATATGAGAAAAAGATAGCTAGATTAAATAGAGGTCTAGCTAGGAAAGAAAAAGGAAGTAATAATTGGTATAAAGCTAAAAAGAAGTTAGCTAAAACTCACGAAAAGGTAGCTAATATTAGATTAGACTTCTTGCACAAGTTGTCAACTAAGCTAATTGAAGAAAACCAATTCATAGCAGTTGAAACTTTAAAAGTGAAGAACATGCTTAAAAATTCTAAATTAGCTAAATCCATATCAGATGTATCTTGGAGCAAATTTGTTGAATTATTAACTTACAAAGCTAAATGGTATGGAAGAAATTTAATTAAAATAGATACTTTCTTTGCTAGTAGTCAACTGTGTAGCAACTGTGGCTACAAGAATGAGGAAGTTAAAGATTTAAAGATTAGAAAATGGAAATGTCCTAAATGTAAAAATGTACACGATAGAGACATTAATGCAAGTTTGAATATTTTAAACGAAGGTAAAAGAATAAGTGCAAGTTAGAGGATATACTGTCGGACTGACAGGAATTCAAGCCTATGGAGATGGCGAAATATCGCTTCTAAGAAGTAGGAATCCTCGAGAGCTTGCTCCGAGGAGGGTCAAAAAATGAATTTTGAAACTGAATTCAAAACAACCAAAATGAATGCCAGCAGCAGAATTTACATATCAAAAGATATTAGAAATAAGTTAGGTTTGGAAGAGGGCGAGATATTCAAAATAAAAACAAACAAAGAAAACAAATCAATATTATTGGAGGTGGTAAAGTGATAACCATAGATTATGATGGTGAATTTAAATTATCCCTAAAAAAAGAAGTGCCCGAATATGTTTCTAAATTAGACCATATAGAAGGGGTAGAGTTTAATGGGAACAATTGGACCATTCTAAAAAATAAAGCTGTAATTAGAAACATTATTAAAGAATTCGGGCAAAATAATGTTAAACCAACGGATGCAGCTTATCAAAAATTGACGGATTTAAAAGATAGTGTGCTTTTGGATTATGATGGAAGTGTATTTGAGGTTTATACTCACTTCGGGGAAAAGAACAGAAGATTTTTTAAGTATCACATTGGCAAATGCTACAAAAGAACCTCTAAAGGTTGTTGGTCGGTACCAGATAATTATTGGAGTATTTATCAAGTAATGAAAAAATTCGATTTGGATTATTCTAAAGCAGCTAAAGAAAGATTATCTGAATACGAAGAAAAAATAGGTAAGATACATAATGATTTGGTGCCAAAATTAAACACCATTAAAGAAGTTGATATCGAGAGAGTACCTATCGATTTCGAATTCAATGGTCAGTTTGAACTCTACGAACACCAAAAGAAAATGTTTTATGCCGCTAAAGAATTTTTGCAGTTGGGATCCGGTTTCGCATTCTTTGCTGAGCCTGGAGTTGGTAAATCAGCACCGGCAGTTAATGTGGTAGAATATATGATAAAAAACAACTTAGTTAAAAAAGTTTTAGTAGTTACACCGGCATCACTTAAATTTAACATGGCCGAGCAATTCGAGATACACTCTTCTTTGAGGGCAAATGTATTGTGGGACTATAAGAAGGACCAGAGAAAAGGTAAGTCAGGTAGACGTTTTAGATGGACTACTACAAAAGTTCCAATAGAAGATTACTACGAAGGCTTTAACAAAAAGATAGAACACGATGAATTAGATTCACCGATTCAGATAGTAAATTATAAATGCATTGCTAAAGAGTGGAAACATTTCAAAGATTATGATATGTGGGTTGCTGATGAATTTCACTATCTAAAGCGTAGAAGTAGCAATCGTTCTAAAGGGATGAAAAAGTTAAGCCAATATATCGATAAGAGGTTAGCTTTAACGGCAACACCGATTACGAGGGATCCTTTGGATTTATTCTCACAGTTTGAAATATTAGAACCGGACCTCTTTCCAAACCGCTATCAGAACTTTAGAGATAAAATAGCAAACACTTTTGAAATGGAAGTTGATACTGGTGGCGGCAAAAGAACAATCACTCAAGTTAGTTCCTTTAAAGAAGATGTTTTAGAAAATTGGCTCAACAAAAAGGTTTATTCAAGAGCCTTGCGTTATACTTCAGAAGAATGCCTTGATTTGATGGAGCCAGAAAGACATCGTATCGTGGTTGATATGCCGAGCAATGTAGAAAAATTCTATAAAGAATTAGTATCCAATAGGGTTGCTGAGATAGGTTCAATGGGCGAAGATGGTTATAAATATCTTGATGCAGCTAATGCATTAGTAGTAGTTACTTATGCTAGACAAATTGCCCAGGGATTTATTAATATTAAAGATGACGAAACTGAAGAAGATGAATATCACTTGCTAAGTGATTTCAAAGTTAAAGAAATGATTAAGTTACTTAAAGTCCTTGAAGGGAACACACAGGTTATCATCTGGTACAGGCACAAATTCCTGCTTGAACAGATGAAAAAAGCCTTAGAAAAAGAATTTAAAAGAAAGTCATCTGATCTCTACGGTAAAAGTTATACAGTAATCAATGGTGATTGTAACGACATTGAGAAAGCATCTCGAGCAAAACATTTCAGAGATGGGGAATATGATTATATTCTGGCATCGATTGATGTAACAGAAGGTTGGCAAGGTCAGACAGCCAATGTTGGTATTTGGCTTGAAAATCATTTTACTTTTGATAAAAGGAAACAGGCAGAAGGTAGAATCTATCGAGAGGGCCAGCGAGGTAGTTCAATCTTTTATGATATAGTCGCCAAAGAAAGCATTGACCTAAGAATACTAAAATCGATTTATAAAGGTGAGAGTTTATCAGAGAAAGTATTGGCTGATACCATTGATGAATGGGCAGACTTTTAAGGAGGGAAAATAATGGGAAGAAAAATGTTACGAAAAACCCAAGAACACCCAAAAGGGAAATTTATGAAAATGACTTCCAAACATTTAAAAAAACACAAAGAGGAATTTGAAACTATATCAATATCGGATGATTTTGAATTTCTAACTTTCAATGATGATGATAATTTTTTCGAAAGCATTTATTTTACATCTTTAAAAAACACACCTTTCGATAAGTTTAAAATAAAAACTACTTTTTATTCAGCTCCTCTTTATATTTTCGTGAGCGACACTTGGATTTTCACTCCCCCAAAAGAAGGTGATTATCTTTTCTTTTGGATTAGCGCTAAAGATAATTTAGAACTCGAAAGTTGTATTGCTAGTTTCTATATAAAATTAGATAACGATCATGAAATATTTCCGATTATGACTTTTCCTGATATAAATGAAAATCTTTATTATCCTAGAGATGAAGCTATTGTTGAGTATATAGCTAATTCATCGATTAACATAGCTATTGAAATTGTAGATTACATTAATTCCCCCAAAACAAATATACACAAAGAAAAACCCAGGCCGTTAAACGTTTTAGCTAAACCACAAAAATCAAATTCAAATGATGTAATTTACATTAATAAAAGAGAATACACTTATGACGAGCCGGGTGATAATGAAAAAAGAGACTATGAAAGACATGTTAAAGAATGCAGTGTCAGGGGGCATTGGAGAAGGTACAGAGATAAAGAAGGTAATGTTAAAAAGAAAGTCTGGATAGAACCTCACAAAAGGCATTTTGACGATGGCACCGAGGAAAATGAAAAAACATATAAAATTTAAAAGGAGTGATAAAAATGGAAATAAGAGATAACACAATCGAATTTCAAGATTTAGATGGCAGAGATATGTTTGCTGCTGTAGTTAGTGATGGAGAGTCGGGGTATTTCACGATTGCTATAAGTTACAATCAAAAACACCAAATTAAGTTAGATGCTATATTGCCCGACGATAAAAAAATTACCAACACGAACCTAATGGAAGAGGCACAAAAAGTAATCGCTCATTGGATTTTAGAAAAAGAAGGAGTATTAAGCAATTTTAACATTTCTCAAAGAAAATTCATGGACTTGATATTTTGTGACATAAACACGATGTTTGTCAACGGTGAGGACTATGTTATACAAAGCAAAAATAAAGGTGATGTGTACAATTTAATTATCAATGAAGAAACAATCAGAGAAGAAAATTATTTAGCTGATGGTTCTTCGATGAGCTCTATCCTTTATGGCCAAGGTAATCCATTGGAGGAAGAAACAGATGGCGAGTATCTCGATGAAGAAACCAGGAAAGAGTATGAAAGACTTAATCAATCAATTAACGGTATAAACGATATTTTTGAGATCATAGCTGAGAAATGTACCGATAACAGAGTAAATAAAAAAAGGTTGTGGTTTGATGTTAAAAGAAAATATAATTTAAAATCAGATGGAGAACTTTGCTACAGTTACAGTGATAAAGTTATTATTAACCAGAAGATTGGTGAAGAAACTAAAGTTGATGAAGAAATTAAAAACAGATTTTTTGATAACTTGGTTGAACAAAGTGCCAATGAAAAAATGATCAAGATGTTCCATCAACTATTAACTAAAAAAGAAAGAAAAATTTTGAAATTAATTCGAGAAATTGAATCCAGGTACGATAAAATAGTTGATGGTATCGATACTGACACTGGAAAAATAATTTTTAAGGGGTGATAGTTGATGGGGATAAAATATATCATAGAACAGGCCAAAAGTTTACTAAGGATAAAAAAGAATAAAGAAGAGGTCATTGTTGAAAATTTGCATGATGATCTGAAAATGAGGTTTCTAAATGCCAGCGCCAAAGAAGAAACTGCTGAAGAGGTGCTGCATGAATTAATAGATCAACAAGCCGAACTCAAAGTTTTGGGTGATGAAATCTGGAAAGAAATTAGAAAAGCAATCAATACACCTAAAGGACAATTAACTGTAAACTATGACAGTCGGTATGTCAAAGATGAAGAAAACAATATTATTGATAAAGCACCGGAAGATTTAGTTGAGCAACTAAGGGAAGTTTCCAATGAAAAAGTTTCCCTTGATGATATAATAACTATGATTAGGCATAAAGTTGATGATGTAAAAAAAGAATATATAGATATCTGGTATGATATAAAAAAAGAATATGATCTTGATGAAGAATTTAATTCTTTACATTATAATATAAAAAGAAATAAGATAGTAAGGAGGTCAAAAGATGACTAATAAATTTGAATTTGTTTTAATGACACCTGGAGGAGATTGGAATATTGAATATGAAGCAAGAACGGAATCGGCTGCTGCGAGGCATTTAAAAGCAGATATAACAACCAAAGATTATCTTAATTTTGAAACAGAAAATAAAGAGGTTTATCTTAAAACTTCAGAAGTGGCTGGTTTTTATATCGACAGAGAAGTCGCTGTTGAAACGACATATTAAAAAGGAGTGATTAAATGAAAATATTCTACCACGATGATTTAGACGGGCAGTGTTCAGCGAGAATTATTTATGACGGCTTCGCTAAGAATTTAGTTAAGGTTGACTACATTCCAATGCAATATGAAAAAGATTTTCCATTTGATATCTTAGAAGATAACGAGGAAGTCTATATTTTGGACTATTCTATTGAACCTTCTGAAATGAAAACCCTACTTGAAATAACTCACAGAGTCACCTGGATAGACCACCACAAAACAGCCATTAAAAAGTATGAAGACTTCCCGGTTGATATACCTGGAATTAGAGAAGTCGGCAAAGCGGGTTGTGAATTAACATTTGAATATCTTAAAGATTATATGAACCTATCACATGATGATACATTAAGATTAATCAATGTCCAGGAAGGTAAACATTATTCAACCGGCAGAATGATTAATTTTATCAATCTGACAGGAGATTGGGATGTCTGGCGGTTTGATTTCGGTGAGAATACCCGTGAGTTCCACTATGGTTTATTGGCTAAAGATACCGACCCTGAATCACCTTTATGGAATCAAGTCAAAGATCCGCAGGGATTAAATCATATTATTGAAATTGGTCAGGATATATTAGGTTACGAAAAAATGAAGTCCAAAGAATATGTTGAGCGTTTTGGTTTTGAAACTGAGTTTGAAGGTTATAAGACATTTGTCTGTAATATAGGTAATCAAAATTCAATGTTATTTGGAGACCTGATTAAAGAATATGATATCTGTGCTACTTATGTTCATAACGGTGATGGTTATGTTGTTAGTCTTTATTCTGAAAAAATAGATACCAGCAAAATATCAAATGCTAAAGGTGGTGGCGGTCATGCAGGAGCTTCCGGGTTTACCACTGCAGAATATCCTTTTTAGTATAATTGTTATTGGTGTAATTTTAATTTTTGCTTATATTTTAAAGAAGTATATGGAAATGATCCATTATAACAGGATTTACGAAGAATTTTTGTATGCTAATAAATTTAAAAATGCGAAGGTTATTTCTTTTAATAAATTTAAAAATGAATTTGAAAAACAAAATTGGGAATACAACCCCGTTAGACAAAAATTCCACAGTAACAAACATAATCATATAGAAAAAAGAAAAGTTAGTTTAATGAGAGGCTATGTAGTATTTACTCTTGAAGATTTTAAAAAAGTAAATAAATATCTAAACAAATTCTTAAAGGAAGGTGATTACACTGTCGCTACCAGAGGAGCTAAAAGAGAGGTTAGACCAAGCGATTTCGATTTCAGTTTATGATGTTAATGTTAATAAATTAACAGGAGAATATAACCTTGAATTCCTTCCGGAAATGAAATGGAGACCAGAAGATGATGATGAATTGATTTTCTCCAGGATTATAGAAATGATAGAGGATATCGAACAACTTGTCGAATTGAGTATGGTCATAGGTGACGAAATCAAAAAAGGTGCCGCGAAGTTCCACCATAAGATGGAAGTTTTGGAAAAGGAAGTTGAACTCGATTTAGAAGACATCACCAAAGGTTACTTGGGGTTTGCTGAATACGAATTTGCTAAAGGTGTCATAAAAGACTTAGTGGAGGAAAAATATGAAGAGAATATGCAAGAATTGCGTTCATCTATTAGAGTCAGATAAGTGTTTAAAGCATGAAATAATCATTGAAGATACTACCAGAGGTATGGGCTGTTTTGACGACGGAGTCAGTAAAATATATCAGAGTAGGGAATTTTGTAAAAACATTAATTGTAATATCCAAAATATTATAGACAACCCAGAAAGATCAAATAAAAAAGCTAAAAAATATTGCCATGAGATTTGCTATGCTTACAAGTTTCATAAGTGGCTCAAAGAAAACAACTACCAGATAAGGAAGGTGAAGTAATGAAAAAAGAATATTCTATTTGGTCCGAAGGTTATAGAATAACAGGTGGTAGTGGCGGGGCGACATTTCATGGTACAATAAAAGGTCATTCATTCAAGGATGCTTGTATTAATTATGCCAAAAAACACCCAGAATTTGCTTATTATTTTGATGAAGAAAAAATGAGTTACTGGGGTTGTAGATTGTATAGTGACGAAGATGATGCTAGAAAAATTTTTGGTTAAGGAAGGTGAAATAATGGATTTTAATGAAGTTCTCCCAGAAGTTGATATGGTCGAGAGGTATCAAAATGATCCTTTATTAGCAAAAATTGTCGATACATATTGGCAGCAGTGGAAAAAGTCTGATTCCGATGAAAAGATATCAAGAATGGAATTTTTAGAAAGATACCAGGATAGAATTATGATGGCCGCTTATAGTTATTTATCTATTGAAATTGATAGAATGGCTCACGAACAGGCAGAACGGACCAGAAGAGAAGAACTCAAGAAGATGCAGAACAATTCCAAATTGATCGGTCTTGACGGCCAAAAGTTAGGTGGTTAAATGAATTTGATAATTGGAATACTATTAATGTATATAGCTTGGAGGTTATAAAATGAAGGTAGGAGAAGGGAATGTTGTTTTAATTGCTGGTGGCGGCGAGATTTATGCTGACGTCGCCGGCCGGTTTGTTGGGTCTAAAAGAAGTTTAGAAGAAATTATAGCAAGTGACTACAATAAGAATATTGTAAAAAATATTATCAATGCCGGTCATGAAGCTGCACTTGAATTTGATTATTTTATTTTCGGTGTAGAAGGTTATTCTAGAGTTTCTGAAGCGCAACTGATAAGGAAGCGTTTAGCGAGTTATATGATTAAGTCAGGTCGCATTGAGAAAGGGGGTGAAAGAAGTTTTGACGTAGTATTACCGTCGGCGGAAGGATTCGAAAATTTTAAGTTACACCACATGATAGAACCCGAAGAAATAACCATTGACGGGATTGATTTGCATGATTTTTTAATGGATTCCGGATACGGTTTAGAAGGAGATGTAAAAATAAATCTCAATGCTAAAGGGATCTTAGATATCGTCGAGGCATGGTACAACAGAGGTGTGGAACTTGGTTATGCCGAAGAGGACTTACGATACCTCAAACCGCAAGCAACCGAGTTTAAGGCACTTGTGGGCATGAACGCAAGGAGTTGGAGAGATTGGTGGAAGATACGCTGCTGCAGAAATGCCCAAACTGAAATCAGAGATATGGCAAATAAAACTCTTAGGATTTGCAAAGATACCGCTCCTGACTTATTTGAAGATGCCGGTCCTAATTGTGTCCGGTTGGGGTATTGCCCAGAGAATGGTAGGCAACACGAAGATTGTAACATAATCACTAAAGACGAAATGGCAGATGCTTTAAACATGTTGGATGTAGACCAGATCAATCATTTATTTTAAGGAGTGTTTAGATGATAATAAAAGGGAACGAAATTCATTTTATAACAAATGAAAAACTACCGGCGCATTTCTTTGGTTATATATATGAAGAAAATGATGAACACAAAATAGATATACATTTAAAAAAAGGTAGCGATTATAGCACTGTATCCACTACATTAATATTGAAAGAAATAAAAATAGATAAAACTACAGACTCGATAAAAGAAATATTATGGTGGAGATTTAAAAGAGAAGATTTCGCGGATAAATACATTCTAACGAAAGATTACTTCTTAAAAATATTGGGTAAGAATAAAATTGATAGTTTATCCTATGTAACAGATGAACAGGTTGACTTAAGAATAAATATTTATTCCGATGATGTAGAAAGGTTCATAACATTTCTCGATGGCGAAGTTAGAACATTAAAAAGAAAAAGAGAACCGTTTTTCACATTATAAATTACAAAGGAGTGTTTAAATGAAATTTAATGAAGCTTTAAAAGAAGTTGGTAAAAGAATGAAAGAGACAGATTCTTCGAGAGGTGCTATTTTATTTAAGAACGCCACTTTCCATTTCTATGAAGAAAATGCCTTTAAAATCGATGTGCTTTTTGGTGGATTTAATGATAAAATGGATGTTGATTCCAAAGATTTTTTTAAGGAGTTCCCGGATATGATCGGCGATGATTGGGAAGAGGATGAAGAAGAAGTCGTGGCATATAAAGATAAATTATTTGTGTATGGTCTCGATGAAAAAGGCGACAACTTCTTTGAACTTTATAATTATAAGGATATGTCCGATGTTGAGTTAGATCTCTAATTTGAAACAATTTCTGATTTTACCTTATAAGACTATTGAGAGGAACATTTAAAACCAAAATTATTATTAGGAGGAATTTTTAATGAGTAATGGAAATGAAGTAATGGACACAAACACACAGATGCCAAGTTTTTTGATGAAGGATGCAGGAATGGGTACAGGCAACATACAGGCCAGTCAAAGAATACCAGAATTAAGAGTCTGTACAAAGATGAGCCGGGTCTTTGAAGACCAGCAAGTTGAGTTAGGACATATTTACAATGTGGATACCGAAGAAGATTTAGGTCCGGAAAGACAGTTGATTGTATTTAAGTACAGAACCAACTTTGTCTGCTCTAACGAAGATAACACTCAAATCTTCTGTAAATCATACGACCAAAAAACAGGACAGGTTAGGGTTTATATTGCAGAAGACTTTGATGAAGAGTTCATCGAAGAAATGCAAATAACCAAAGAAGAAGTCGAGGGCGAAGATGGTATAGTCGAAAGAAGTTGTAAAGGCTGTGAATTCCACCCTTCCAATTGGACACAAGATGAGCAAGGCAATAATATACCGCCGCGCTGCAACAGAAGTCATGAATTCTATGTGCTTGATGTTACTGATGGTTTTGATAAACAGCCATATTTAATCAGAGTTAATGAGACTTCCGGACTTAAGAAAGCTTTTATTAAAGACTGGAACAATTTAATCCAGACCAAAATCAAATTAAATCAAGCTCCAATCTTTGGAGGGGTATTTAAGTTATTTGGTGAACAAGTTGAAAATTCCAGAAAGAAGAAAAATTATATCTTTGGGGTAGAATTCCTCGGGTTCGTTTCTGGAAAACAAAAAGAATTATATGATTTTGCTAAACAAAGTCATATTGAATTCAATAAAAATGAAGAAGAATATAATAAGAATACCGAAGCAGTCGCTTCAGATGGTGATATTGATACCGATGACGATTTTGAAGAAGGTAGCGCATTTGGTGATAATACCGAAGCTGATGATGGTGACAGTGTTTGGCCTGACTAACCTTCCCTTTTAAATAAGGGTTTTGCATATATTAGTCTATAGAAAAATTGTTCTATAGACCCTCTGCAGGTTCAGAGGATCCTTTCTGCCCGGAGGTTTCCTCCGGGTTCTTTCAAAGTTTCCGACTGAAACAAGTCGGGGTTTTTCACACAGGTATAGGTGAAATGCTTATACCATCCTCTCGCGAGGTATATCTCAAACCCGAAGGCTTAGGTTTTCGGGTTTCTTTTTTTAGGAGGTGTTTTTAATTAAATTATTTTCCTGTACCAATAAAGAGTGTAAATCTCACGTACCATACGATGCCAAGACAAATAGAGTTATTACAAGGATTACGTCCGACCATCCAATGTTAGAAGATGGAACTGTTAATCCAGAAAGTGAAGCTGAAGTAGTTAAGATAAGATACATCTGCGGGAGATGTAAAAGTGTAGTTAAAGAAGTACCTTTGACAAAAGTTATGAAAATAAAAATAGAAAAAGTAAATGATGTCTACGCCTACGGGGTTTTCTTTAACAAACTTAGAAAAAAACCATACAAGTTTAACATCGAAAAAGAAACAGGAGAGGTTGAAATTGAAGGGCTCAATCCTTTGAAAGTTGAGGTTGAATATATAAAAGAGGAATACAAGCAAAGTTATATTGACTCAATTACTGCCGAGGTTATTGATTACGAAGAAGATAAACATGGAATCAAAACTTATGAAGTAAACATTAATAATCCTTCACAGAGGACAAATTTAACAATATTTATTAAAGAAAATAAAATGGAGGATTACTACGGCCGAGAGCCAATTAAAATAGAGGTTTCAAAAGCAATATCAAAAGTTAGGGAGGTGCCTTATTAATGGAAATACAAATAATTAAAGCTGAAGATTTCGCAGAAGTGTCAGAAAAACAGGATGTTTTCGCAGAAATCATTGATGTGGATACTGGTAAAGAATTAAACTTTTTAGTCAGATACTTCTTTATTCAGGAGGGTGATATCTATTATAAAACTAAAAAGTTTACAATGGATGGAGATTCAGATATAGAAGAAATCGTTGTATTACACGATGAAGATAGGTTTGGTTTGGCAGGTAAACCCAAAAATGGTGGATACAGAAAATTCTCAGAAAAATTCTCGACAACAGTATATGATATGATCATTTCCTATTTTCCTAATAAAGAAGTGTTCATAGCAGAAAACAGGGGTTAAACCCCTGTTTTATTTTTAGCCCATATTTTTTAGTTTTTGTTTTAACTTCTTAATTGCCTTATCATTCGTCTTGGCTGCAGCACCAAAACCTAAACCGCCACCAGCTAAAGCACCACCAAATGTTCCCATAGCACCGGTCAGTGGATCACCAGCCCATTTATCCGTAGCGATGTGGCCTGCTAAACCTCCTGCTAAAGCTCCACCGGCTGTACCAACAGCTTCCCTAAACCTTCTTTGTTCTGCTTCGTAATCTGGGTCAAGTTCAATTCCTGTGACCTTACCTTTTTTCTTTTCCAAAGTATAATCAGCCGCTTCTTTTAACAAATTTCTTAAAACACTTTTCATCTAATCCCTCCTTAATATGGATTTACTCCGACATCTGGATTCCAACTTGGAATAACATAATAAGTCTTACCTTCATATTCCCGATGTGGCGTAATAACAATGTTTTTCATGCCATCAATAATAACTTCTCTGTCAAATAAATCATCAGCTATTTTCATACTACCAATATATCTTGCTTTAAATTCATCTTCTTTAGTATATACATAATTTTCGTCTACACCTATAATATTATAACTTTTATTAGAATTCATCAACTCTGAAACTATCTTGATGCCGCTATCTAAATAATATTTATCAATTGATTTAGATAGGTAACTATCCTGTCTTATCATATAAAGATAATTTCCAGAGTACATAAAATTACTGACACCCTGGAATGATTTAATCTTAGTCCAGGTATAATCATAGAAGTTTAATACATCCTGCTGCAAGAGAGCGAATTTATCGTTGTCGAACTGATAATCCTTTACATTGTAGAATTCTTTAATGTCTCGATTTTCGTTGATTACAGCTATGTTTTCTCCATTTTTACCCCAAATGACTTCATCTAAAAATAAAGTGCCTGGATTTAAAAACGAGAATTCAGGGAGAGTATAATTTGAGATTATACTCTCTGAATTTGTAAAATAAAGTGGATAAGAAGAAGGTTCAACAGTTGGTTTAAAATCAGACAGATTATAAAAATTAAGATCGGGTGCGTTTTTATTAAAAGTCATAACTGTTGTCTTAGTCTGTATGGTAATAATGCTCTCACTTGATAAATGAGGATTTACTATAGACATCACATAAGTGGGTATCTCAATCAACTTTAGCACCTTCTCTCAACTTCATCTTAATGTATTTATTATCGGAGGGGTGCCAGCGAGGGCCACCCTTCCAGTTATCCATTTTCATTCTAAGTTCTTTGTCCGGACCTTCTATTTCAATATCCTCACCTAAGTTCCAATCCTTGCTTAAGTGAGCATCCGGCATTGCTTTCTGATGTTTAGCTGCGTACTTTAATAGTTTCTTTAATGTTTTCTTATACATTGTCATTCACCTGCCTGTTGGCATTTCTAAACCAGAGTCTAGGTAGTTTAGGGTCTTTATCGTGATTCCACTTACGAGGTAATTTTAATCTGACATGGACTTTAGAAGTTATGTCGTTGTTGCCATATGTTGTATCGTTCCAAATTTCGATTGTTGCTTCTAGATTATCCCGTTCAGGAACTTCTAATGTAGATTCTAAATTATCTCCGTAGACAATTTCCAATGTAGAATAAATTTCAGATATATCTCGAGGTCTTGGGATGATTCTTGCTCTTAAATCATCATACCCATCTCTAGCAACTGAAATACTGGCGTCGAAATTCTCATCATCATATCGTTTGACCGTAATTGTAGATGGAAAACTAGATGCAATAACTATACCTAAGTGACCTGGCATATCCGGTCTTGTTATAGCAATCTTAGTATCAACATCTTTCTGGCTGCTTTGTCTAACAACCATTGTACTATTGATATCATCTCTGAAAGGTACTATGATATCAGCTGGCATATCCGGTCTTGAGATATCAACTTCCGAGTTGATATCCAATTCATCATCCTGTCTAACTGAGATTAAAGAATCTAAGTTATTATGGATATTAGGTGTTATTGTTGCCGGCATGTCCGGTCTTGATGTTGCCAAACTAGAATTTATATCAGATTCGTCGGTTTGTCTTATAGACACAGTCACATCAAGGTCGTTGTGGAAAGGTACTACAACTTCTCCCGGAGTGGTATCTCTGGAGACACTTACTTTAGAATCTAGATCATTGCTCTCAGTCGCTTTTACAGTAACACTGGAATCTAAATTATTATGTATCGTTAGATCCACAGCCGCTGTTACAAAATCTCTTGAGATGGACACATTGGCATCAATTTCACTTTCACCGGTGTTTGCTATATCAATGGTACTTATGATATCTTCTCTTTCTAAGACATACAATTCACCCGGCATAATGGGTTTGTTGATTAGAGTTGTTCCGTTTATTTCGTCTAACCCTTCAGTTCGAACATCAATTGATGAATTGATTTCGCTATCTCCTGGATATTTAACTTCAATTGACGACTCTAAATCCGGGTCAGTCAGAGGGTCAATCTCAATACTACCCTGTAAATCATTGCTATATGGAACAGTTACAGTCGAAACTATATTCTCTGCTCCGTTATAAGCTAAGATATTAGGGTCGTAATATTTAATTTCTAATCTGGGTCTTTCGCTGTAATTGCTATACTCTCTTGAATAATACCTTTTGACGACTTCGTTTAAGCCTTCAAGTAAGATACCGTTATTTTCTAACTCGCCGCTGTGCCACTTTTGAACAAGTTCTGTAATATCTACTTCTTGACCCGTTAACCTACCATAACTTTCAAAACTACTGTCTGGTGCATTCGCCCAGGTAGTATCTTCTTCTCGCCAATCGCTAAGTAATCTTCTGATGTCGATTTCTTGTTCTATATTATTTACTTCGTTTAAAATTAATTTTGCAGAAGATATTATCGAAGCATCAGTTAAGTTAAAGTCAAAACCAATTAGTGTTTTATAATTTTGACCGACACTTAAATTATCTAAATCACCATAACGACTTGTTGGTTTATCCTCATTGATAAATGTATCTTTATTAGCTTCAACCATTTCAGTAAATGTAACCGGAATATCAATACTGGCCGGTATCATACTGGCATGCATAACTTTAATTGTAGCTTCCAGATCGGGTGGCTCTACCGAGTTATAATGAATTTCTGTTGTGTTTTCCTGGACTGCGGCCACATCAAGCGTTGCCGGAAGTGGGGCTTCTCCAATTGGCGCCGGAGTTAAACTAGCTGAAAGTTCAGCACTTCCTGTTGCCACAACATTAATTGTCGATTCAAGTGAATCTGTTGAGCGCAAGTTGATGCTTGCGCTCAAATTATTGTGTTCAGTTACATTAAGGGTTGAATCTAAGTCCGGGTTTTCGTTTGTATTATAACTTATTTCGGTGTCGTTGTTACTTCTTATCTCTATTGTTGCCGGAATCTCATTCATTTATAAACAACCCCTTAATTAGATACTTTGGCGGCTACTTTAAGATAAAATGTTCTATCGCCCACCGAAGCATTTCCTGGGGACACTCTAACATAGACTGTCCGTTTTTCGCCACTTGCCATTGGCCCAATATCGTAAGGTGTTGCCACCGGGCTAAATGGAGTTACTGTACTTAATTCTATTGTATCATCTGGGTTGGTCCCGTCAAAACTAAGTTCTGTCTGGACAGTTCCTAAAGTATTGGTGTTTATTAATTCCAGTTCGAACACTTTGGAAGTGCCACCTAAGACTGTGCCAACTTCTTTAGTCCTTACGATCACGTTCTCCGGTGCTGTATAGAAGTCGTAGTCGACTTCAGTGTCGTCAGATGCTATACCTTCCAGTAAGTAATCAATCTCGAATTCAGGTAAGCCTGATGTTGCCTCCATGGATGAAAAGACGTATTCGTTTGTATCAGTTTCGTCAGCTTTCTTTATCATAATCCCTCTGTTTGGTGTACCGGAGTTCCAACTCTTAACTATATCAGTAATATCCAACTCAACGTATCCTGTGGTGGTTGGATCGACATCTATTGTAATAGGTGTTCCAGTACCAGGCATACCATTCCAGGTTGCTGTCTGGTACCATTCTGATGTGATTGGGGCGATTTCGAGAGTGGAAGTCGCCGGACCAAACATTTCCAATTCACCTAAAATAACACCGGTGTGTCCATTTATGGAAGCAATATTTAACCTATATTTAATATAATATGTTTCATTATTAAAATTAAATGTTTTCTTTATTCCAGTTTCCCAATTGGTTATTCCTGATCTTGTATCCAACACAATCCATTGTGTTCCATCCCAACCTTCAAATGTCCAATCTTTAGGCATCCCTTCAAGAGTAGCGGTGGCGACATAATTGCGAGGGGAAAGGCTGTACCCAGAAATAATTGTTGGACTTGAAAATTCATAAGAAATCCAATCTGCTGTTGAATCACTTCCCCATGCTGAATTAACACCTTCTATGCTATCATTAAATGCTCGCCAGGCCTCGTATCCACTACCGAAAACATTACTCGCACTAACAACACCCTCCGGACTTGTATTACTCGTCATCGTTGGAATTAAATCCTCACTAGGTGCCACCGTTCCCCCTTCTGAATTCAACCTCAATGTCGCCTTGTCGATAACACCCGCCTTGAAGTAATCAGTGTTAAAGTGCATCAAGGCTCGCTGGGTATCATTAACAATAAGCTGCGGCTCGGCATCAAAGAAAGTGTCCGGTGCAGTCGACTTGATTATGTTATCATAATGCCTTGCAATTTCACCGTGGCGCCTTCTGTATTTAGCAAAGCCATATGATGTTGTCTGGCTCAATTCCTCATTGGAAGGGTTATAGGCATCACCAGCATAATTCAACCTCCAGACATCACTTAGCTCGGCTGCGTTATGACCTCCAATCAAGATGAGGTCCTGTCCGAACTTGGTTAAGAGACCACCAGCTCTAGGGTCTGGTGTTGTTGTAAAGGTTTGTTCGGTGAAATCGGTTAAATTGTAAGTGTCTCCATGATAAGTACCCTCTGTTTGTCCTCCAAATACGAAAAGATTAGGTGATAAAATTGGATTTCTGCGACCATTGATATTTAATCCAAGGAATACTGTGTGGTAATATCCCGCAGCGACACCCTGCACCCCGGTTAACCCGATATCAACCGGTGTTGATTTATCTACTGTGGTTCCGTCGCCGAGTTGGCCGTAGGTGTTCTGGCCGACGGTTCTCACGGTGCCGTCGGTCAGCAGGAATACTGTGTGGTAAAATCCTGCAGCAGCATCCTGCACCCCGGTCAACCCAATATCAACCGGTGTTGATTTATCTACTGTGGTTCCGTCGCCGAGCTGGCCGTAGTTGTTCCAGCCGACGGCTCTCACGGTGCCGTCCTGCATCAGGAATATTGTGTGATAATAGCCTCCAGCGACACCCTGCACCCCGGTCAACCCAATATCAACCGGTGTTGATTTATCGACTGTAGTTCCGTCGCCGAGCTGGCCGTTGTTCTGGCCGACGGTTCTTACTGTGCCGTCGGTCATCAGGAATACTGTGTGGTAAACTCCTGCAGCGACACCCTGCACCCCGGTCAACCCAATATCAACCAGTGTTGATTTATTTACTGTGGTTCCGTCGCCGAGCTGGCCGTAGTTGTTCCGGCCGACGGTTCTCACGGTGCCGTCCTGCATCAGGAATACTGTGTGGTAAGCTCCAGCAGCGACACCCTGCACCCCGGTCAACCCGATATCAACCGGTGTTGACTTATCTGTTGTGGTTCCGTCGCCGAGCTGGCCGTAGTTGTTCCGGCCGACTGTTTTAACGGTGCCGTCCTGCATTAAGAATACTATGTGGTTATTTCCTGCAGCGACACCCTGTACCCCGGTCAACCCAATATCAACCGGTGTTGATTTATCTACTGTAGTTCCGTCGCCGAGCTGGCCGTAGAGGTTATAGCCGACGGTTCTAGTCGGTTCGCTTATCCCAGGGAGCCCTGCATCAGCACTAACCTCAACCCAATCGCCATCAAACTTCCAGAAGTCATTCAGTAAACTCCCATCAGCCGCTTCTCCACCATAAAGATAGATTGCGCCGTCGTCTGCTTCAACCATTGCGAAATCTCGCCTGGCTGGTGGTGAAGTTGTTGTACTCACACTGACCCAGTCTGTTCCGGTCCACCTCCAGGTGTCGCCCAAGTAGTTAGTTCCATCAAAACCCCCAAAGACTATATCCCCGGCAAACTCGTGGCCCACTCTAGCTGGCGGGTTAGTAGTCGGTGTTAGCTGGACCCAGCCGGTGTCGGTGAGTTCCCAGGTTTCGTTTACCGGGATATTGTCTCCAAAGTGACCCCCGAAGGCTAGGTTGTTAGAAACAGCCGATTCCAGTGGGGCGGTTCCATTGGTGGGGAAATTAATCGGACTACCCCCACTTTCTTTCCGGGACCAGTTATTAATGAATTCTTTGAGTCCAATATCAACCGGTGTTGATTTATCTACTGTAGTTCCGTCACCGAGCTGGCCGTAGAGGTTATAGCCGACGGTTCTGACGGTGCCGTCTTGCATTAGGAATACTGTGTGGAAATATCCCGCGGCGACACTCTGCACCCCGGTCAACCCGATATCAACCGGTGTTGATTTATCTGCTGTAGTTCCGTCGCCGAGCTGGCCGTAGTCGTTCCGACCGACGGTTCTTACTGTGCCGTCATTCATCAGGAATGCTGTGTAGTAAGCTCCTGCAGCGACACCCTGCACCCCGGTCAACCCAATATCAACCGGTGTTGATTTACCTGCTGTGGTTCCGTCACCTAGCTGGCCGTAGGTGTTCTGGCCGACGGTTCTAACGGTGCCGTCGGTCAGCAGGAATACTGTGTGGTTAGCTCCTCCAGCGACACCCTGCACCCCGGTCAACCCAATATCAACTGGTGTTGATTTATCGGCTGTGGTTCCGTCGCCGAGCTGGCCGTAGTCGTTCCGGCCGACGGTTCTCACGGTGCCGTCGGTCAGCAGGAATACTGTGTGATAAGTTCCAGCAGCGACACCCTGCACCCCGGTCAACCCAATATCAACCGGTGTTTCTTTTTGGGCTGTAGTTCCGTCGCCGAGCTGGCCGTAGAGGTTATAGCCGACGGTTCTGACGGTGCCGTCATCCATCAGGAATACTGTATGGTAATTTCCTGCAGCAACACCCTGCACCCCGGTCAACCCAATATCAACCGGTGTTGATTTATCTACTGTGGTTCCGTCGCCGAGCTGGCCGTAGTTGTTCAGGCCGACGGTTCTAACGGTGCCGTCCTGCATCAGGAATACTGTGTGGTAATATCCTGTAGCAACACCCTGCACCCCGGTCAACCCGATATCAACCGGTGTTGATTTATCTACTGTAGTTCCGTCGCCGAGCTGACCGTAGTCGTTCAGGCCGACGGTTCTAACGGTGCCGTCATTCATCAGGAATACTGTGTGGTTAGCTCCACTTACCTTTTGAACGGAATTCTCTACCGTTCCCAAATACTCCCAGGTCTCATCACCATGATATGTCACTATTCTATCACCTGCATTGTAGCCATCGATAATAGGTTTGGTTGGAGCATTACTTGAGATATCCTGCCAGTCAACATATTCTCCCGATACTGCCACGACGTAGATCTTATAGTAATAGTTAGTGTTGGGTGATAACCCAACATCTAAGTATGACAGCGTATTTTGATCTGTAATCTCTGTTACTAAAACTCCGTTTTCATTAGTCACATTAGAGCTAGTCCCTCTATAGACTTCGTACCGCAAAAAATCTTTTTGCGGATATCTTGTCCAGTTAACCTCCTGAGTAGTTGGTTTCGTCTTAAGAGGAGGTAAGTTGGTAAAGTCTGATAAACTCGAAATTGATAAGGTTGGTTCCATTATACATCACTCCTTGCATCGAATTTGATGAACTCGCCGGCTTGGGCATTATCTGTCTCAATAAGAAGGTCCAGGGGATCTTCTAAGATGTCTGTAACATCGATATACCAGATGGGGTGGTTGTTTACGCCATCCACAATAAACTTACTCCCATCAACCCTCTTAACCTCACTACCAGCTGGCAGAGTATTGTAAGTTACTGTGTCACCATTCCAGCCTGACACCTTCTTAAAGACTAAGTCGAAGACTCCGTTGTAGTCGACAACATCTAATGCGAGGAATGCCTTGTCGCCTACCTGTGGTACGTTCTCGAAGCGGACTAGAGACTTTTCTGTCTGGGAGACGTTTAGGGTTTGGAGGGGCTGGGTGCCCCCAATATTTATTGTTATCGGTGTTGATTTGTCTACTGTGGTTCCGTCGCCGAGCTGGCCGAAGTTGTTATAGCCGACGGTTCTGACGGTGCCGTCATCCATCAGGAATACTGTGTGGCTATTACCTGCAGCAGCACTTTGAACTCCACTCAGGATATCAACCGGTGTTGATTTATCTACTGTGGTTCCGTCGCCGAGCTGACCGTAGATGTTCCAGCCGACGGTCTTGACGGTGCCGTCCTGCATCAGGAATACTGTGTGGTTATCTCCTGCAGTGACACCCTGCGCCCCGGTCAGGATATCAACCGGTGTTGATTTATTAACTTCGGTTCCATCTCCGAGCTGGCCGTAGATGTTCCAGCCGACGGTCTTGACGGTGCCGTCCATCAGGAATACTGTGTGATAAGCTCCTCCAGCGACACCCTGCACCCCGGTCAACCCAATATCAACCGGTGTTGATTTACTTGTTGTAGTTCCATCGCCGAGCTGGCCGAAGTTGTTATAGCCGACGGTTCTGACGGTGCCGTCATCCATCAGGAATACTGTGTGGCTATTACCTGCAGCAGCACTTTGAACTCCACTCAGGATATCAACTGGTGTGGATTTATCAACTGTGGTTCCATCTCCGAGCTGGCCGTAGTTGTTCCGGCCGACGGTCTTGACGGTGCCGTCCTGCATCAGGAATATTGTGTGATAATCTCCTGCAGCAACACCCTGCACACCGGTCAACCCAATATCAACCGGTGTTGATTTATCGACTGTGGTTCCGTCGCCGAGCTGACCGTAGTCGTTCCGGCCGACGGTTCTTACGGTGCCATCGGTCATCAGGAATACTGTGTGGTTAGCTCCTGCAGCAACACCCTGCACACCGGTCAACCCAATATCAACCGGTGTTGATTTATCTACTGTGGTTCCGTCGCCGAGCTGGCCGTAGGCGTTCTGACCGACGGCTCTAACGGTGCCGTCCTGCATCAGGAATACTGTGTGGTAATATCCGCTTGCCTTTTGGGCGTAATTGCTAATCTCATAAAAATTAGTATCCGGCTTTCCACTATCAACCCTTGCAACTCCAGCTGCATTGTAATCGGCTTTAATAGTCGTGTTTGGGTCAATGACAACTGGCAGCTTTGCTTCCTTGAGCCAGTTTAGCGGTACTCTTGAGATAAGATACCACTCACCATCTTTTTTGAGTTCATACTCACCAACGATTTGGTTGCTTCTATTATCTTGTTCAAAGGTTAGAAGTTTCGGGATTGTATAGACATGCTGCCCTCTGGTGTTTCTAACTTCGATTTCTCTGATGCCTTTGGTGTTACCTTCAACTTTCTTACCATCAGCAACCAAAGAACCATCAAACTTGATTACATCAACGAATTCTAAATAAACTTCGCCGGTTAGTGTTGTCTCTGGCAGTTCCTTTAAGATAAGGTTATCTTTAATATCGTCTGCTCTGACGATAAACTCATCGTCGACTCCAGGAAATTCATTTAGATAATTGATTGTATTCTCTTTAATACTAACTTCGCTCGGCTGCACCTCGGAAATTAGTTCTGTATCGGTGCCGTTGCTGAATCTCATTGAGACCGGGGAATATGTTAGGCTCCCTCTATCTGTATCCAATTGAACAACTTCTTTTTCTCTGGGATCTTCTTTAAAATAAGTTTTGATGGCGTTGTCTTCAACAAAATAACCATCACCTGTTTTAATATTTAAATCTATTTCAAGCCACTTGCCATTTTCTTTATAGTGTTTTGGTTTGGAGAATGTTTTTGTTTCAAACTCTCCGTCGCCAATATCAAATGTCTTTGTATATTTCGTTCTTTTATCTTTAACTTCCAAGTTATTCACCTCCGGAATTTATAGACCAATTTACCTTCTGAAATGTTGCCGTTAACCTCATTAAATGGGGCATGATAAGACTTCGGCTCACCATCAATAAAAAGTACCAGTTCACCATTTAACTCTTTATCCGACCTCAAAAAGATTGTAATGTAGGGGTTCTTATCCTTTTGTGGCACTGTTGCTATCAACTTTAAATTAAACTTAGCCACTTCACTATCGATTTCAGTTTTATAACCAAAGTTATAAGCATCAATCACTGTGCCGGCAACTCTCTTACTGCCTTCCATTACAATGTCGTTGTGAGCATCTTTGTACTGAATTAAATCATTATAGATTGTATCATCACGAGCAGTTAACTTATATAATGTATCATCAACTTTATATCCTAAGTGGAACTTAGTTGCAGCTATATTAAAACTACCGTCCTCAACTTCATAAAAATCTTCACCAATAAAAAACCTCACCAACCTGTCCTGTTCTATATCATAAAAACTATTTTCTTTGTCACCTTCAAATTCTTTTAAGTGTCCTTCATCATATTCTGCTATCCACATTTTATCCCTCCTATAATATAAAAAAAGACCGCTAAGTCTCTCGACTCGACGGTCTTTTAAGATCGTGAGCCAAGCATTGCATTGCTCGACCTCCTTTATTTAGACATATTGATATGAAACTCTAAGCAAGAAGTTGATTGTACCTGCTGTTGCATTTGATGGAACGTTAGCATGGAATGTTGCTGTAGCATAATTATCTCCTGCTGCAACATCACCACTGTTAGCCGCTCCTGCGATTGTCTGATTTCCGGTAGTATTTGTGTCTCCAGCTTCGATTGGTTTAGTTGTGGTTCCACCAATTGGTGTGAAAGATACCTCTCCCATGGAATCTACCTGTGTTTCAATCCAGGTACCTGTAACTAAGTCACCGGTATCTCCACCTGCATTATCCTTAGTGGTTACTGTACAATTAGTCATATCAGAAACTGCTGTTGCGCCACCTCTGTTGTTCCAGATTAAAAATTGTTTATCGGCTGAAACAGAACCGGCATCAACCACTCCTAAATCCCAACTTGTCTCCTGTACTGCATTTGCTGAATCATACCAACTTACTATTGGTGCTGGCATTTAAATTCCTCCTTTTATTATATTTCAATTCCCCTTATTCTTGCATGTTCAAAGTTTATTGGGGAATCAGAATCGTTTGTGACATTTAAATAAAGTGTTTTTGACTCCTGTGAATCTATGTAAATTGTGTTAATCACATCATAACAATAACTTAGATTACTCTGGGCGAGGTATTCAATAACCCCAGAAGGGCCATCTTTAATAGTTACTGTATATGGTAACTCCTCTACGGTTTTGAAATTAACCGACCTTAATATACCTGTATCTACAAAATCAATCTGGACATCTCTGCTTTCGCCAGCTGATAAAGTATCCAACGCGTAATCTGTTTTAACGTCTACGTTGATTATTTCATCAGCGCTCATTGAACCTTCAGCATTGCTGGAAAGCATTAGAGCAAGTAATGTATCCAGTTTAGCTTTAATTTCCTGCATTTATTTCACCTCTTTTACTAATTCTTGTTCAATCGATGTAGCAAAAGTTGGAAAATCAACATCTTCATATTTATAGGTATAAACCTGCCAATCAATATGAATTTCGGCGTTCCTTTTTTCGACATCATTTTCAAACGCTATGGAAACAGTTTTTGGTTGACCTACTGAACCGGTAACATAATTTATTCCATCGATGTCACTTTCTTTTACGGGTTCTCTTTGAATTATCTGGTCTGTTTGAGACCCTGGAGTAAAAAATCTCGAAAAATCAAACATTTAAACACCTCTTTTCAATAATATTTTACCACGAAAAGATATCATAGTGCAAATATGATATAATAAATGATATAAGGACAATGAAAGGAGGAAACAAAATGATTAGACAACCTGTTCAATCCTCAAACATTAACTCTGTTGGTTTTGATTCAGACGATAACACATTACAAATTAAATTTAACTCCGGTGGTATTTATAATTATTATAATGTACCCAAAAGAGTTTATACCACAATGCTTGCTGCACCATCTAAAGGCAAATACTTCCATAAAAATATTAAAGGCAAGTATAAGTTTACAGAAGTAATCTAAAAAAGAAGGGGCGAAAGCCCCACTTTTTTAGTATTTATTCTCACTCTCCCCAAACGTTGCCCCATGAGCGAACGCCGGAATCGGATTGTTGGTATCTTTAAATTTAGAAGATGATCCCTGTGCCGCACTTTCAGCAAACTGTCGCGGAATATCTCCTACATTCATCTTAGACATCCAATCTTCTCTATAATATGGAAGCTGATTGATACCTTTTAATTCTGGTGAATGAGATATCTTTTTGTGTTTAATCTTAACTTTCCTATTACCTGCATTTTTAATTTTATCTACCATTTTTGCGGTTAAGACTGATCCTTCGGAACACCCCGCCACACTTTCGGCTAGAGTCTTTCCAATAGCATCTTCAATTTCAACCGACATCGAGTCTTTTCTGTTGATAGCTTCAACCTTATTTAAAGGAGCGTATTGTCCTTCCATAAAGAATGAATCGCCAGGGTCATTAATCTTAGTTAAGTTAGTAACCTTCTGGACAACAGTTTCTATGGTTGGCTTATGAATATCGTTACCATAAGTTTCAGAGAGTTCGTCGGTTAAGTAATCTCTTACTGAATCCAACCCTTTAAGTTTCATAAGCTCCTGCGGTTTAACTACACCGGAGGATATCTTATCCCCTTTTTTAACACTGTCTCCTTTTTTAACTGTCACTTTTCTTTTGTTCGGCACAAAATGTTTAGTACCATTGATAAAGACTTCTTTACCGGTTGCGGTATCATTAATCTTATTAACTACACCATTCTTAGTGGCTAAGGTAGCTTTTCCTTTAAGGGTTTTTGGCATATGGAATAGTTGATCCAACCGTTCCATACCTTGAGCTTTCCCTTCTTCATTACTCATAACACCACCGGAATGAAAAGCGTTCATGGTCATCTGGGTTGTTGGTTCAGTCATTGCTTCACCGGCTATAATACCAATGTTATCTCCAATCTCTGGCTGCTGGCCGTCAACGAATGCTCCGTAACACTTAGAACATAAACCTTCTTCTGCTTCACATTTAAGTGGAGTTCTCACCTTAACCTGGTCTACTCCAATTTTTTTCAACTCTTTTAACAATTTGAAATTAAGAAGGTCATTTTTATTGGCAACTATCTTACCACCATTTCTCACTGATTCGGCTAAGAATCTATTCTTGGCATCTTTGTCATAAATTTTCATGACCTTACCTCTGCTGGTGCCGCAGTCTTTTTCAGTAACTAGGTGATCTAAAGTATTATTAATTAATTCCTTATTAAACGCACCCGGTTCGGCTGTAGACTTAGCTCTATCAATCATACCTTTACGAGCACCATACATTGTAGTCCAATAATCAGCTGTATCAATACCTTCACCATATGATTTAGTTACAGGCACTGGTACGATTTCGTTTTTATTGTCAGCTAGAATACCCGGACCACCTAAAATCTGTCTTACATTGTGTTCGTTACCACGAGCACCTGAACGCTGCATTACTACAAAGGCGTTGTCTGGGTTGTCATCGGTGATTTGTTTATAGACTTTCTTTTCAGCTTCATTCATTATCTTGGCGATTTCTTTTTGAGCCTGTTCTTTGGGTTTCTTTCTCGCTTTCTCTACTTTCTTTTTGGCTGCGTCATAGATTTTATCTTTTTTCTTTTTATCGATATCCAAATCAGAGATACCTACAGTAAAACCTCGCTTATAGACATGTTCGTTACCTAAGTTCTTGAGTTCGTTTGCAATATCAGCTAGCTTGGAGTTATCAAATTCTTCATCTTCGCCGAGTTCAACAAACATATTCTTTAGATAACCCTTGTCTATGGCTTCGTCGTATTTGCGATATTCTTTCGGTAATACCTGGTTAACAATAATCTTACCAATCGTAATTATATCACCATTAACTTTGATAGGATCTTCTTTGGACCATTTTTCTTTGTTCTTTTTAGCTTCACGATACGCCTTTAGAGCTTCTGACTTAGATGAATACTCTCCTTTAAGTTCCTTCTTGTCCGGGTTTTTGGTTAGATAATACAATCCTAGAATCTGTTCGTGTCCGGGAGTGTACATAAAGTTATTATGGCCCGGTCTGAATAAGTTTTTAGAAGGTAGCATTTTTTCTAAGGCTTCTTCTTTGGCTTCTTTGGATACAGGTACGTGTACTGCCATGGTGTCATATACAACAAGACCACTGGCTAAAGTAAATGTCCAGACGTCGGGGACTGTTATATCATAAGCAGTTGTTTCTTTGGTGTATTCCTCTATTTTAGTTATTCTGGCCCACTCGACATTGGGATCTTCTACTATTTCTTTCCACTTTTTCAGAAGACCTTCTTCGAAGAATTCATCGCCGAGTTTTTTAATTGCTCTCTTAGCGACTAATCTTGAAGTATAACCTCTTTTCATAGTGTTTGAAATAGGTGCGTAAATTTTTCTTTCTTTAGAACCTACCGCACTTCTTATTTTTTGTCCCAATTCTTTAGGTAATGGTACGATATCGTATCTAGATGAAGCAACTGGGTCGGTCTCAATTTCGTTAAGTAATTCCTTTTTGTAAGTTATTTCTAAAGGAATTTCATCTTTTATCTTCTCTAAATCCACTGTTGAAATAGAAACGTTTAAGTATTCTTTGTTATTCTTCTCATAATAACTGACTCCACTACCAACCCCTAAAGATTTTAATAACAGTTGTATTTGTTTACCTAATTCTCTAGATTTAGTATGATAAGAAGATTGTATCTGAGATTTATTTTTAGATTTAGCTTTTACTTTAGTTACTGTACCATCAGTATCTAATAATCCTGCTAAAAGCCCCAATCTAAACTCTCTTGAAGTATTTATAAACCACGAAGGTAAGTGTTTATTTTCTGCTCCGTGACCAAATAAATCGCAGAATAATTTAGATAAGTGCCTTTCATGACAAACCATTTTTTGAGAAAAACTATTATGACCGTCATAATCATGTGGGTTTTCTATTATACCGAAATGAATAGGCTCATTAACCCACTTTGATATAGTATTTTTAACTTTAGTTAATAGTTCATCATCAGAATTGCATATGGTTAACTGGGATGGTCTCTTTTTATTGTTCCAACCGGTCCAACCATCACCAATGTAACAACCAAAAGTATATCCTGTTTCTTGGTTCAATTTAATTTTATCTTTCATTCTGACGTTTTTAGAAGCTACTTTGTATAGACCCTTCTTTATATTAAGTTCTTCAATTGGATTTTCTGGCTCCTGTATTTTAGTAACCACCGGCATAATATTACCAACATCACCAACCGTTTTCTTTACTTCGAGATCATCAGTTATATGTGTCAGTGAATGGTCGTCGGAAATTAAGTATTCATTCCTTTTACTTGTCTTAACTTTCCTCATTTTTAAATTCTTATGGATGTGGAATTTACTTACAGGTTTCCAAACTTTATTACCGTTCTCATCCATAGATAATACAGTAATTCCTTCGGGAACATCATAAATTTCTTTGTTATCTTTTACCTTTTTACTTTCTTCGATTCTTGGGAACTTCTCTAAATCAACTGTTCCAGTCAAATAATTACCTTGGGCTATCACTTCACCAATATGTCCTGCCATTTTGTTTTCCTCCCCTTTATGATCTACATACATCATATCATTTGGGAGTGCTTTTGTCAATGCGGAATTACCGGTATCTTTTACCCCGTAAATCCCGACATCTAGGCAACTGTCACCATCAAAATCAGCATTAAAACCACCTGTAACCAGTGAAGGTAACTGAATTGACTTACCTTCAATCAACTTCGGCTTGAAAGCCATCGTAGAGAACTTATGAAGTGAAGGTGCCCTATTTAATATAACCGGCGTTTCCTCGGCAACTTCTTTTAACATTTTCTTTGCGGTTTCACTTCGTTTCTCCCAGTGTTCATCTCTGGCTTCGGCTCCTGGTATAGCTGCTTCCTGTGTTAGTTTACGAATTATCTGCGGTTTAAAGATATTCCAAGCCATTTCCTCTGGTAGGCCTATTGTATCGATATCTAAGTCCGGCCCAGCCACAATAATACTTCTACCGGTCAAGTCCTGACGTTTCCTCATGACTCTGTTTTGGAAGAAAGCATTTTTAGGCTGTGTTCCGGAAGTACCACCAATTTCTCTTAGGATACCCTTCTTACCTCGCCTTACGGCATCATTGGTGATAGGGTCTGATAAACCCTGTACCGCTTCCATCGACTTAAAGAGTTCCTTTCTCATATCCCCAATTTCCTTCTCATTAAGCAATCCTAATTCTTTATCTTGTTTCAGGGCTTTATTAACAAGGATGGTATGCTTATAGAGTTCATTGATATCGGAAACATTTAAGCTGCCATTCGGTAATTCATACACTGGTCTGAACTTTGGCGGAAGTATCGGCATTTTAGTCAGAACATAATCTTCTGGTCTTTTATCCGTTTTCTTTAATGCTTTAAGATATCTTATTCTTTTGTGCAGCCTATCTTTTTTTGGAGCTGACTTTGTTTTTTTCGCTTCTTCTTTGGCTTCTTTAATTGCTTCATCAATATCTACTTGAGATAAAGCATCTTTAATTGCTTCACCACCGGTTTTTCCATTTAACTTCTCATCACCTGCTAAGACATTGTTAAATTTTTTGTTGGTGATGCCCAGAATGGAAACTATAGCGTTTTTAAAGACGGGATTAGGTATTGGTTCCTCTAAATTAATATGTGACCATTTACCCTTATCCTCGGTGTCTAAACCACCGGTAATATCCGGATCAAAGAGTCCACCTTTTTCTTCTTTTAAGTCTTTAGCTCTTACAATAGTAGCATCATTAATCTCACCTGCTGACATTTCCTCAATGTCCTTATCGGTCATTGCCATCAGTTGATAATGTTTTTCGCCTTTTTTGACATTAACCCCGAGACCTTTTAATTCATCAATAAACTTATCGAATACAAATGGCGTCTCAAGCTTAGGTAAAGGTGCACCCACCTGGAAACTACGCCAGAATTCATCATTGCGTTGACCCTTAAGTGTAGACATTTCTTTGAGGTTGTGTTTGGCACCGTGAGCAAGAAGTGTATAATTAGTCAAAATATCCATTGACTGTCCTGATGATTTACCACCTTGTATTGGCTGTTCGTTTTCATCATATCCTTCACCGACACCTCTGGCTGAGAATTTCTTTTTAGTTTGATGTTTAAGTTTTAAGAAATACTGTTTACCGGTAAAAATCGGATTTTCTAATTCCCCTTCGGTAGGGTCGATTATCTTTTCCTTTTCACTTAAACCGTGCTTTTTTAAGTCTTTTTTAATTTTATCCAAATAATCTTCACCAGAGAAATTATTAATTTTATATGGCTTACCAGTTTTATCTGCAATTTTACCTGCTGCAGTTTCAAGTAACTGGCTCGGGTTCATTCTCGAAGGCACCGTATGAGGGTTCAAGATTATTTCAACCGGTTTACCATCTTCATTGTGTGGTGCCTCGTTATCTGGAATAATCTTAGAGATAGTACCTTTATTCCCATAGCGACCTACTATTTTATCTCCTTCTTTTGCTTTTTCTTCAGTTTCTACAATAATTTTAATCAGATTACCATTACGGACAACCTCATTAACTTCACCTTCGTTCTCATTATCCCACTCAATCGTAAAAGGAGCCTGATCGGGAGCTAAGTTTTTGTGAATATTCTTTAAAAGGTAATCTGTTTCAGTTAAGTTTTTCTTTCGCAAGGCAACGAGTAACTTATCACCTTTTTTGACTAACGCTCCTTTTTTAATTACACCTTCATCGTCCATTTTTTGGGCATTATCTGTTTTAAGTTCTCTAGGAAAAATTATATTAAATCTTTCTTTATCCATTGTCGTATTGGTATCTTTTTCAAACTCGAAGGTATATAAATGTTCTGACCTCATCTTTTCGGCTGCACTATCTGAAATTACAAGTCCATCTTCAAATGTGTAGCCTTTATATGGCATAAAGGCTACATTCAAATTAGTACCTAATGCCATTGTTCCATCTTTAGTAAAGTTTGAATCAGCTAAGAGTTCGCCTTTTTGAACTTTATCCCCCACTTCGACTTTAATTTCATGTGTAACCATTGAGGACCCACCAAGTGGAAACTTATCGTAAGTATCTATTTCTATTTCATCCCCGTTAGATTTTTTAATGGTTAGTGGATCTGTTGAAGTAATTTCACCAGCAACAGGGGCTTTAATGGCATTGTTATTGCCGAGAGACTCCTCAAAGGTGGAACCGTCTTCTGTTACTGCTGACTGTACCAGAGGGGCTTCTCTGTTCTTTAAAGATAATGCCTGTTCCTGCATCTTACCACCCATCATTGCTCTGTTACCCTGAGTGTTTTGCAAAAATGGAATAAGGTTAGTTGTGTGGTCAAACATACTCTTATCAGAGAGTAGTATATAATCTACTTTAGAAGAGTCAACCTCATTAACTTCCTTTTTATCCATTACCTTAACCGTTTTATTTTTAAACTTCTTTTTCTTTTTATCATACTGGTCCGGAAAGGCAACAGTTGATTCACTCATTTGTTTTGGTGATATCTTTTCGACTTCTTTGGTTTTGGCATTGATTACCCTGGTCTTTAATTCTCCATCCTCAATGTCAGTAGCGACACCAAGATGAAGGTTAGCACCAATCTTTTGTGACTCTGGTGTATGTACTGGATCTAAGAACCCAAATTGAGAAGGATTAATATTAATCATATCATCAGATAATTGGTTGGGGGAACTTATTCCACCCTCGCCCATGATAGTTACTTTTCTGTAATTACCTAACGCCGCCAATGGGTTGGTTATTTCAGTAGCTGCAGTAATATCGGAAGATGTGAAAAAAGATTTAATCGGTTCATTAAACAAATTAGGAGAAACTATCTTTTTAATTTCTTCGTGATTATCTACATTGTATTCTACATTTCTTTTTATTTTATCTACCGACTTATCAATTCTCTCTGACAGATGATCCTCAACTGACATAAATTTCTTAAACACTAAAGAATCTCTGTCATCTTCTTCCTCTTTATTCTGCATTACTTTTATAAGTTTTTGAGCAGCATGTAATATTAAATCAGCATTCACTCTTTCAAAACTCTTACCTAAAGTAATTTCTGTGGTCTCTTTATCCATTTCAGCTTCATTGAAATATGTTTTTATATCTTCTTTTGCTTTATCTAAATTGGTGTGATCTGAATAAACTATCTTTTTGGCGAAGTTCTTGACAGCTTTCTTTGTCCTGTGTTCTTTTTCCCGTCTATTCGTGTCGAGGATCTCTTTCCCAAGGAATTGTTCCATATAACTATCTTTGATACCCATACCTTTTAAGAAGGCATATAAGGATATATTAGAACTCCTGGCGGAAATGTATAATATTTGATCTTCGGGGTCCATCTTGATTTTGAACCCTGGTTTGTTACCAACATTGATTTGAGTCTGTAATTCGCCGTTGTTAGCAAACTTTGTGTATACTCCAGCTTTTAACCGCAGCTGATTTGATGCTTGATATTCATTACCATCAACAAGATAAGTGTATCTCTGGGTTAGTGCTGGAAGTCTCATTATCTTAACTGTCTTATCATCAATTTTTTCACCAGTTAGATTATCCCAAAGTGTTAAATGGGCTCTGACTGGAAGAGTTAGACTTCTATTTTTAAGTTTTATTTCCTTTTGTTTCTTTAGAGAATGCAAAGCTTTGGTAGAACCAAACTTTAATTCCTCTAATTTAAGGGTATGTTTTTTACCTTTGACCGGAAATATCTTAGCAACAGACTGGTCTAATTTCTCTTCAATTTTATTTGTTATCTTTTGTATCTCTTCTTCTGGAAACATTTCAAACCTCCTTTGAAATAACTTCTTATTTTGCATTATAAGAATAGCGTAGGGAAACCTACCTATACTTAATTATATCTTAAAAAAGGAGGCAAAACAAATGGAAATAAAAGTGAATAAAATATTAGGTAAAGAAAGATTCGAAAATAGAAACGAATTAAATCAAATGGAAATGATAGGTATTCAAAACTTTTTCAACGGTGAGTTGGCAAGAGGTAATCTTATTTATACTGATAACTACCTCTACCCAGAACAGGTAGCTAAAATTAAAGGTCACGAGATAATCAATCTATTTATGTACAGGGATTCTTTGTACGTAACTGCAATTGATGTCGAGACTGAAGAAGAGATATATTATAAAATGAATTAGGAGGATACCAATGAAAGTAACTAAAATTGATTTCAAAAAAGGGAAGGAACTTTACACCAATAGAGATGAAGTTGGTCCACCGTTTACTGATGAAGTAAAAGAGTTAGTATTTTTTGATTATTTAACCCCTGACGTCGCCGATAAAATATTTACTCATTTACATGTTCACAATAACTTCCTTTGTGGTGCTGCTCATTATGTGAAGTTTCACGGTAATGTTTTAAAGAAAGCGTTCAAAAAAGATGACATAATATATTTTCTAACCGGTGACAAGAACAATCCTTACCAAAATATCTTTTTCAAAGTGGAGGAATAAAAATGAATATTATGAGAGCCAGAACAAAAATTCCAAAGGATATATTTAAAGAAGGAGACTGGGTATATGGATATTATTTCGAAGATGTTGATAACCATTATATAAAAGTCCCTTATGGCGACGAAAACGGAGAAGGTCCTATCGTTAAAACAGTTGATGTAATTATTGACCCAGATACTTTAGGAAAATGCACCGGCATTAAAGGTTACAAAGGGAGATTAATTTTCGAAGGTCATATGATAGCCGGCCATGTTGATTTGAGAAAATACGAAGAAAAAATTGTTCCAAGAATATTGGATTTAAAATCGGAAAAAGTGGAAAGCGCCGTCGTAGAAGGCATAGTAAGGTATGATGATGAACTTAAAGCATTTATGTTTGATAGCAGCGCAAAACCGAGATTTCTCTGGGAGGTAAAACAACCTATAACTATTATCGCTGACGACCCTAACTCGGCTATCCCCGACGATGACCTTTTTTAATGTTTAAAATAATGATATAATAAAAGAGGGTGATATAAAATGAATTTCGATTTAGGTTTAATAGATAAAGATAATCTTTCTGAAGAAGAAAAGAAAAACTTAACACCTTATCAACAGGTAGAAGCAGCTAAAGATATTTATGGTTGGCCTTTCAAAAGATTAAGAGGAATAGATAAATTAGTTGCTTTATTCAAAAAATATTTTTTGACGACTTTTGGTAGTGATGATTTAGACCCGGAATATGGTTCTTATGTGAAACAAATGATTGGTAGATCATACAGCAATCTAGAAGAAATAGCTGATGATTTACAAAATGAAGTAGAAAGAGTTGAAGAACAAATACTTAGAGTTCAAACCGAAAGTTTTTTCGAAATACCAGCTGCTGAAAGATTAAAAGCGATAGAGTTGGAATCAATTTATGAAGATAATAGTTCTTCAATGTGGAGAGTTAATGCTAGATATAAATTAATTAACTTCGAGGGGGATGAATATGAAGGAGAGTTACTTCCAACAGAAAGTTAAAGATGCTTTTACTAGGGATGGTTTTATGGTATTAAATTTATCAGATAGTTTTACAGGAGGTATCCCTGATACATACCTTTTAAAAGATGGTATTAGTTATTGGCTCGAACTAAAAGTAACTAACAAAAAACCAGGTCAGATAGTTCACTTAGATGATAGAAAAGCATCCGGCCGAGGTTTTACCAGAGAACAGGCGTTGAAGTTATATCAGTTAAAAAAGAAAGGGGCGCAAGCTCATGGTGTTATTTATTTAGCACATGATAAAGTTGCTCTAAAGATACCACCAGAAAGAATGGAAGAGTCGCATCAATATGAAGATCTAATAAAAGAATTTGAAGAATTTATCATTTAACGCCCTATTAGGGCGTTTTTTATTGGAGGTGTATATGTTATTTTTTGAATGTGATTGTGGGTATAAGGGCAAAGCGGTATTTAATGATGAGATTAGTGGCTGCCCTAATTGTGGAAAGTCAGTTAAAAAGTTAAAAATAATATTTCAAAGGAGTGGTAAAAGTGACTAACATCATAGAACTAGAAGTAGGTAAACATTTTATAACAGACACAGATAAAGGTGTTATCTTTATGAAAGCGAACTCTGAATTTAGTGTAGATATGAATAATCTTGAATATCCAGGAGGCTTTGTTTCTAACAATAAATTTAAAGGGTTGGAAATTGAAGAGGTATATATTGAATACGCAGAAAGAGAAGTTAACGCCAGAACTTACTTTGATAGAATGAAAGACGGTGCCTTCTTTAAATTTTATCGAAAAGGCGCTCTTTATAAAAAACTGCAAAAAGATCTCGTTTTAAACGTAAAAAGCGGAAAAACTTTCAGAAAGAATAAAGACGGGATAGACTTTGAATATGCAAACGGTGTAGAGGTCGAAGTCAAGAAAATGAAACCAGGGGAAATACCAGTGAAGTTTGAAGAAATAATCATAGGTGACGTCTTTGGATTCCACGATAACGTATTCATTAGAGTTGAAGGGAATAAAGTTATTTCCCCTTATAGCAGCTTTGAAATGTCGAGCGATTTTAATTCCGATACAGAAGTAATTAAATATGAAAAAGCCGAACTGGAAAATTATAGTATTGAGGATATTAACTTTATCAAGTTAGAACCCGGAGATATATTCACGCTAAAGCAAAGTTCCGGTAAGATAATAAAAGGACAGGATAAGTATTACTTCTTTGAAACCGGCGAAGTTATTGACTTAAAAAGAATAGAACCTGTAAGTGTTGACTTGTTAGAGAACCCCGATATAGTAGCTTATAAGTAATTTTTTTATTTTAAGGTCCACCAATAGGAGGTAATAAAATGAACATTGATTTAGAGATGAAAAGAGTAAAGAATTTCAAGGCTGGTGATTTTTTATCGATAGATGGTGATTATTATATCAAAATGAAAAACATCATAATGAACGATGAAATAGTTCCTGTATATGGTTATAAGCAAATGCTTAAGAATGCCAAAGCTCAAAAGGTAACTTATGATATAATTGATTCTAAAAAGATTGAATATCATGAATTAATGATTGGCGACATTTTTAAGATAAACAAAATGTCAAAAACACTATATAAATGTTTCGATAATTCATTTTTGAATTTAAGGTCCATGAAATACCATAAACTAAAAGAAATTAATTTGGGTGATGTGTTTAAAGTAAAGTTAAAATTTAAAGAAGCCGAACAAAAATTGTCTAAAATAAGATATTTAGATGGTGGTAGTATATTTATATGCGATGAGAAAAAGTGTATAGTGGCAAAAAAAGGTGCCAGAACTAAATATGTTGACTTGTTGACTGGTATGAATTTAAATATAGACGCAAGTTCCCCTGTAAGAGATATCACAGATGAGGTCAAAATAACTTTCAATACAAGTTGTAGAAAAAAATACGAAGAATTAAATCCTGGCATGGTCTTTGAATTAATCGGCGGAGAAGGCTTATTTATGAAAAAACCTCATGATATCTTAAATTTAAATACCGGCCGTATTATTTCTGATGAAGATTTACCTTTATATGAAATAATCTATGTAAATGCCAAACTAAAAGGGGAGATAAAATGAAAGCACATTTTTACTGCACCAGTTATAATAATTTAAGAATTAAAACTGATATAGAATTCGAAGTGCCCTATGGATATAATCAATATGTTAGAAAAAACAATGATAAAACTTATCCATATACCATTACCAATTACAATGCTTTTTTAGAGTTAATCGATATCAATGGTATCGAAGAAAAGGGAATAGAATTATACGGACTCAAAGAATTTTACGGTCACGAAGATAACTTTGGCAAATTGAACAAAGACTTTCTTTCTAACTGGAATAAATTTAAACCGCTCAAAAGATATACTTTAAATAAAACCCATGGTAGAAATAGGTTTGGGGCGTATATGTTCATTTGGGAGAGTGTCTTAATGATGTATGACGGTGGCTTTTATTTCGACAACATCACTCCAGAGGAATTAAAAGTTATCATAAAAAGCACCGACGGTGTCGTCAAAGAAAAGGCTCAAAAACTATTTGATGTCTTAGAAATGGATAAAGAAGAAATTCAAGAAGCGAGAGATACTGTAATTTTCTATGAGAAAAGGATGCAGTATATTGTAGATGATCACAGAGAAGAAATACTAAATGAATTTGATGGCAAATTGTACGATTATGATGGGGATAAAATAATGCCGTATGATATTAAAACAGGTTTAGATTGCGGTTTCTTACACGCTTATTCTGAGAACAAATTATATAATGAAGCCAAAGAAATAGTTGTTCTTTATGACGATGAAGCCGATTGGATGAATTTGAGATTGCCTTATTCGCCACAGTCAGTAACTTTAAAGAAAAAAGTTTTTGGGAAAGTTAAAGAAGTCGTCAATGATTTCATTGGTGAGGAATTGTATTGTAAAACAGTATTAGACTAGGAGGGTTATGATGACAGGGATGGAAGCGTTGGAAAAGTATTATTATACTAAAGAAGAGAAATACTTTGAATATGGGATCGAAGATACCATGGATATTATAATGAATAAATTGAAACAATATAACATTTACACCAGGGTAGAAGAATTTGTTCAAGAAGTTAAATTGAAAGTTTGGAAAGCGTTTACTTTTAATTATGATCCAAGCAGATCGGGAGTCTATACTTTCTTTGTTAATGTTTGTGACAATGCGATAGTTCAATATTTAAAGAGAATAAATAGATTCAAAAGGGTGGCTCTTTTGGAAGCTGTATCTTTAAATGAAACCATAGATGATGAAACCGAAACAGAGTTTATTGAATTGCTCCAGGAAGACGAAGACCTTGAATATAAGGTTGTTAATTCAATTGAGTACGAAAGGTTAAAAAAGGTTTTCGTTTCGATGCTCACCCCAATGGAGAAAGATATATTCGAAATCCTAATTGAGGATCACAACAGCCAGGCAGATTATAAATTAATTATGGAAGAGACTGGTTATAGAGCAAAACAGATAGATAACGCTTTGTGGAGAATCAGAAAAAAAGCCGAGAACGCAACGTTCTTAAAGGATTGAAATTGTGAAATTTTGGTACTGTTTCTTGTATAAGTATAGTGAAGGGAAGAAAATATCCCTCAAAAAATCTATTAAATAGGAGTGGAAATATTATGGAAAAAGAAAACAAAACAACTATGAATCAGGCAAAAGACGATGTTAAACAAGGTGTTAATGCTGCTCGCGAAGATATCGCTAAAGCTTCAATGACAACTAAGCAAAAGGTCATGATTGGAACTACAGTTGTAGCAGCTGCTGGTGCAGGTTTTGCAGCTGGCTATGTTGTTGGTAAACGCAAGAAGAAAGACTCACAAGAAAACATAGAAACAAAAGAACTGGATTAATTCCAGTTCTTTTTTTGCTGTAAAAAAAGGAGGGATAATATGGAAGATAAAAAGCCAGACAAAAAAGACTTTACTATTTGGAGTGGTCTAGTATTCACATTAGGCGTGCTTGTGGGATCCGGAGCCACAAGCTGGATCGCAACTAGACCTAAGAGAAAAATCAAGCGAGATGATGAATAATGGAAAAAATAGTGTATGGTTGGGGAGAATCGATCAAAGAAATATTAGAGGAACTAATAAAAACTGTCTAAGGATGTGGTAGTATGCCAAACTGGTGGGATGAAGCAGCAAGTTCCAAGTCCAATAAATATAGCAATAAGTATAATTATAATGATAGCAACGTAGAAGATGCTGCAGAAGATTTAAAAGATGAAATTAATTCAGATTCAAATGTATTGTTCCCTCTTTTTACCGCTGCAGGAATGGCCTTAAAAGGTATTGCTGAAAAGATGGGTGACTCCATTGTTGAAGTTATAGAATGGAGGTGGCCACATGAGTGATGAATTTTGGGACGGACCAAGTAGTGGTGGAGACGATTGGGATGACTTCGATTTTTCTGCTGATGAAGATTTTTCTGCTGATGAAGATTTCGAGATAGACTATGAAGTAGAAGACGTAGTCTATGAAGATAAAAATGACGCCACTTTAAAAAGGAGGCGTCTAATTAAAAAAGCTGGGTTCTATTCTATTGGAGTATTGCTTCTCGGGGTTGGGAATGCTCTAATAAAAAGAGCCCGTAAATGGAAGAAAAGGGATTAATCCCTTTTCTTTTTTTTAGCCCTTATTTTTTCTTCGGTTCTATCAAAGAGTTCATTTCCTAATTCCTGTCCAATATTATAAGAAGCCGTTCCTAAACCAAGCATTGCTGGTAAAGCTTTTTGTGGAAAATCTTTGATATGCTTCCTGTGGAAACCAAATCTATCCATTACATTGGCTGTATTACCGAAGTCTTTAAGTAATGGTTGGCTAGAATTAAGCAACATTCCAGCCCCAGTACCTAAAGCAGCGCCTCTGCTGCCTTCAAGCAATACATCTTTAAGAAGTTCTTTGTTCGTTCTTGGCATAGTCCACCTCCGGTTCTTCCCATTTTAAAAGAATTGTTATGTTGGAATGTTTATCTGTATACTTATCTTCATCATGTATTTTCCAACCATCTTTTTTATCAATTATGCAGCGTTGATTGATTCTTTGATACATCATAATATCTGTTTCATCCTGCATATCAAACACTTTCACCCTTAATTTAGTGTCGCTGTCTTTAGAAAAGAAATCGAATCCATTCACATCAAATACCTCCAAATGAAATATAGTATGATTATATGGAAGACCTGATCTATTACAAATACCAACCACATTGGAGCTTCTTTGTCTCTTTTTATATATTTAATCCACCAGATTGTCGGTTTCCTGGTATCAATAAAAAAGTGAGTAAAGAATATTATAGCCGCTATTAACCAGAAGTTTGGATAACCCCAGACTGGTATTAATACAATAAGAGAATACGTTAAAGCATGTACGAATAAGTATCTATAGTCACTTGTTTTCTTTTTTGCCCACTCAGCTGGTTGAAATAACCAATCACCTAATAGGTGGTATATTAGTAGTCTCATTTGGCAGCCTCTTTAATCATATTTCCTAATGCAGATGCTTTCTTTCTCATATGAACTCTGTACAATTTATCTAAGTGTCTTTTACCTTCTGGTGTAACCATTTCGGAAGTTAACTTAAATTCTCTTGGTAGACGGTTTTTATATACCCATTTACGACCTTCCTGTGTAAGAAGGTGCTGTTCATTCAAATTTTCTAGAACCTGCTCAAATGCCTCTCTCAGCTCTTTCTCGTTCTTTTTGGATCTACCTGATTTAAGTCGTGATTGAATACTATCATAAATTGTTGGTTTATCTGACATTTATCTCACCCCTATATTGTAATATTATCCCGTCTCGGTGGTGCTTTTTCGGGATTTGGTCGCATATCAACCTGTGGGTCCAATTCTTCTCCATTAGTTTGTGGGTCACCTTGTGGTCTGGGTTGAGTTGCACCCTGTTCTAATTCTTGATACTTCTCCATAATTAATTGAGCCATCTGTGGCATCTCTTGTTTCATTCTTTGCATAATTTGTTCTTTTTCTTCATCTGACATAGTAACTAATTCTTTTGCATATTTATAAGCCATATCTTCTGGATCTTGCGGAACTTGAGCACCTTCTGCATCTTGCTGCTGAACCATTGCTTGTTCCATTGCTTGTTCTTCCTCAATCATTTGAATATAGTTATCCCAGAAACCTCCAACATTGGTAGGTGGTTTATCGTTGGCACCTTTTTCTTGATCTTCGGCCGCTTTCTGCTGACCTGTAATTCCTGCACGAGTAACTAACTCCTGGACTTTACCCTGAATTGTACCCTGTTCTAATCCTTTGAGTTTAAATAACTCTAGCTTATCTTTGTAATCTTTTATAGTTTGTTTTAACTCAGAGTCGCTATCTAATCCGGCCACTTCTTTTAAGAAGGTAGAGTCAGATACCTTATCCATCTGATTAAGTTGCTGTAAGAGTTGTTTTCTCTGAACATCATCAGCCATTTTAAACTCCTGCATCTTAACTTTGTAAGGTTTAACCCCTAAAAAGGTTGCTAACTTAGGTATGATAAATTCATTAATCATTTCAAGTAGAGATTCTCTATAAACTAAGAAATGATTTTCTAACATTCTAAGTGAGATAGAAGAACCCGACCATGTGAGTCCGCCGAACACAAATTCTTGCGGGGCTCCCATACCGTTAATGATGTTTTCGGACACCATTCTCATCTCTTGATTAAGTAATAACATTTTGCCGTCACCGGAAACTTTTTGAGTTCCAAGAGGTACCGGCATAATAGGTATGTAATTAGGATCTCTTTTCCACTTTCTGATCTCTTCTTCTACATTTGTTTTCCAACTACCCAGACCAGTTCTTCTGTGTGGGGCGGCGTTAGATTGGTTATCCCCTGGAAATAATATTCTAAGCGGCACCAAATGTTCCATAGCGATCTGCTGTTGCGCTTTTCTTAAAACCTGTAGGTGGAACATATCTTGCATTACAGGCAATATAAGTGGCATGCCCCATTCCATATCATTGTCGGAAACATCCGCTCTTTTGGAATGGTAGATGTTTGAATTTTTCATTTTAACAGCTTTACTTTCCTTCAAAGCTTCAAAATAAATTTTTGGGGCGGTCATTAAAGTGTCTTCATCTTTTCCAACAATCTTTTTCTTTAATTTGTTTGGAATGTTATAATAATACTTATGTTGGCCTGTAATTTCATTATATTCAATATCAAAATGTTCTGGGTTGTGCCTTATAATATTAACTTTCTTTAATTGTTTAACTGTATTATCTTCGACTTTAAACTTAACATTACTGCCACAACTTGGACAGACCCCTTTGAATTCATAATTTATAAAGTCCAAGTCATGCTTTTTTCCGATACCGCCAAAGTCTTCTAACTGATTTTTGGTGTCACAGCTTGGGCAGACAAACATTCTTTTGAAAGGAAAGTACATAGAAATCAAAGCATTGCCATAAGTGAAAAAATCAAGGCCATACTTAATTAAAAAATCTTTTAATTTAATTCTTTTATCTAAAGCATCTTTCAATTTTTTAGAACCTTTTTCGTCTTGGATTTCTTCTGGCATCTCGTGAATTAAGTCAGTGATTGGATATTCTGACAGTTTATAGATTGTAGTAGATACCAATCCCATAGTTTTATAGTAATGTCTACACCACTTAAAAAGTTCTTTAACACTTCTTGGAAAGTAAAATTTAGATAAGTCAAAGAACGGTGATGGATAAGGCATTGGTTTTTTGATTTTACCCTGGGTGTGATTGGTCTTACTCCCGGGTAACATGTCGACTCTTTCTCCTGTTAATAAGCTCGTTGGCATATTAATCAACTCCTAATAATACATCAGAATATTTCTTTATATAAAATAAACTCTTGATCTGATTTGAAAAAATAGATTCTTCGGTTTCAGCAACCTTACCTGCTGTCTTATCATCTTTAGGTAGCTTGCTCCAAATTTCCTCAACTTTATCTTTTAGCTTTCCACCGTCAATATGATCATTGACATTCTCAATGTACGGACAATGAAAAATGTTGGCTTGATTATAACTTGCCACGATGTAATTGGTGACCTCTTCATTAAATTCCACAGGTGCAATTCTTTCAAAAAAATCTATCGCCACTTGTATTTCATGAGGTTCAGCATGTTCTATTTCGGTAAACTCTGGAACAATACCATTAAAAGCGAGAACTATTTTTTCAAAAATCCTAAAATCATTAAAGTAAAAACCTTCGCCGTCCTTAAACGCATTTAGTGCAGTCTGGATGGCCATAACTTGATTAAAGAGAACCTCATCTTCACCGATGACCTCACCTTCGATTTCTAGTTCCCTTATAGTTTCTGGTTCAAAATCTCTCCATCCGTTAATATCTTCGAGGTTATTGTAAAGCTCTATTAGATTCATTGTTTCACCTCGTCAATGATATTATCTATAATAGTCTGATGAGGATTAGGTAGAGATTCATAAATAGTCTGTGGGTCCTGACATAAATCATTAACCATATATTCGTCAAAGTTTTCTTTTAATTTATTTTTCATCGCATTTTTTTTGCTCGGGTCACTAAGTAATCTTTGTAATTCAGAAACTCTATCTACTGATGCTGTCTTTTCTTTTTCTTCGAAAGCCAGCATAAAGGCGTTCTTTTCGACAGAGAATTTCTTTTCTGCGTTAGTTAATAATTCTTCGTTATTGAAGTTACCTGTATCAACATTGTTTTCAGCATCTAATTTGTCAATTACGGCTGCTGCTTCTTTAATTTTAGCTTCACCATCTTTTAATTTTTCTACCAATCTCATATAAGGTGCCTGTGCTTCTTTGGTTAGGTGTCTAACTTTAAATTTCATATCCCTTTCAAGGTTAGGATTTATTTTAGCTTCTTTTTCCATTAACCCAAACTTTTCTTTCTTTTCTTTGATTGATGCTGCTAACTTTTCTTTAGTTTCATCATCAAGATTATCTTTGATTTCATCAAACTTTGCTGCAGCGACTTTAGTGTGATATTCATCTGGCATTGGAAACTTGCGAATTTTTTTGCCATCTTCTTCGTACACTAGACCAAAGTCATCATCTGAAATTGACGCTTTCTTTTCCCTGGTGAAATCACTAACCACATAATTATCTGCACCAATATCAAAATGTTCCAATTTGGAAGGTACATCGACATCGTATTTAATACATGCTTCTTTAATTCTTGGAGCGGCTACATTAGTTATCTCTTCTGGTAAATCTTCAATCCCTAATAACAAATAAAGTAATGATAGGATTGTTGACTTCTTATCGCAAATCGGAAACTTACGGTGTTTTCTTTTCTTTTTAATTATTACTGCAAAATCTTTGTCCGGTAATTCGTGGACGTCTTCTCGCTTTCTGATAATTATACCTCTGTTGGCTAATTTCTCGAGATATTTATTTTCTGTATCGTCATACTGGTCTATAAACATTTGAATGCCCCCTTAAAGAGTTTTAATTCCATATTATAATTATATATGAATACCGGTCGCAGAGCAAATTTATTGATTAGTGGATCGGGGTGGACCTCTCTATATCAAGGTCCACCAAGCGTCATCGCCTTCATAGCAGGGATAAGTGGATCAGTGGACCTTAATTGAGCTATATTGATAAATACACAAGTGTGTGTGCGTACAAACAGGTATAATAGACTAAATTACCTTACACTATATTATATATAATGTTACTATTTAT
>Ga0182235_100029_pt1 | contig 70024 bp, 67 predicted proteins | sample hydfratesGB_TM_B_FD_132460 | JGI IMG/M metagenome (GOLD analysis project Ga0182235, IMG submission 132460) | Subsurface microbial communities from deep shales in Ohio, USA - hydraulic fracturing test GB_TM_B | ecosystem: Environmental > Aquatic > Deep subsurface > Shale gas/oil reservoir >... | reverse complement strand
TAACATTTTGCACAGATTCCTGTTTCTGATTCACAAGTTAAAGGTGATCTTATGTAAACAAGAGGTCTTACCTCAACTTTTTGTACTTTGTATTTTTCTAGTATTTTTGCAGTTTTTATATCTATCTTTTCTTGGTATTTGAGTATTGCTATTTCGTTATCGTTTTCGTCTTTTACTTTTATATTTTCTCCAACGTGAACAAAGTCTACAGCTTTGTATTCTTTTACTTTTAATGTTTTAATTCCATGCATCATTAATTCATTTGCCGTTTCTTTGGTTAGTTGTTCGCCTTTTTCTATTATTACTTCTCCATCTACTTCTTTTTCTTCAAGAGACTCGTAATAAAGATTTTGACTTAGATTTTTAAGATTTAGTTCTTTTTCTTCTGATACTTTTATTTCTTTTTTATAGTTTGATAGAAAAATAGCGTCGTCTTCGTCCAACATTGTGTCTCTAACATATGATTTCCCATTTTCAGGATTTTCTATGATTTCATCTGTTTCAGGATCTAAAGCATTATCTGAAAGAACTCTACCAAATAAGAAATCAGATAGTTTTTCTATTCTCGAATCATCAGCCCATAATTCTTCGGCAACAATTCCCCTGTGTGTTCCACAATCTGTTTCGTTTATGGTCATTGATTGTGCAACATCTACAAGTCTTCTTGTTAAATAACCAGCTGTAGCCGTTCTTAGGGCTGTATCTGCTGATCCTTTTCTTGAACCGTGTGTGGATGTAAAAAATTCAAGTTCAGATAATCCGTTTTTGAAGTTGGATTTTATAGGAACTTCTATGATTTTACCAGATGGATCGGCCATGAGTCCTCTCATACCTGCAAGTTGTTTTAGCTGGTCAATGTTACCCCTTGCACCAGAATCAACCATCATCCATATTGGGTTGTATGTATGTTTTCTGTACTCTTTTGCGGTTGCATCTGTAACATTAGAAGTTGTTTGTTCCCATACTTTTACTACTTCCTTATATCTTTCATTATCTGTTAAGTATCCTTCTTCAAAAAGTTGTTCTATGTTGAATACTTCTTCTTGTGAACTGTCTATGATCTTTTGTCTTTCTGGTGATACCAATACATCTCTTATGGATATTGTTAATCCAGATATTGTTGAATAATGGAATCCATATGATTTTATATCGTCTAATAGATCTGCTGTTCTATCTATACCAAACTTTTTAAATGTTTTGAATATTAAGTTTTTCAATCCCTTTTTATCCATCTTTGTTTCATAGTCTTTCATTTCTTCTGGAACAAATGAATTGAATATTATCTTACCTGTTGTTGTTTTTATTACTTTTCCTTCATCTGATTTGAAACTTATTACATCGTGCAATGTTACTCTCGGTTTTTTCCATTCAAATTTACCGTCGTTGTAATATACTCCAGAATCAACTACTTTTGAGTATTCATGTTCATATATTGCTTCGGGTGCGTTTGAATATAATCTTTTTACATAACCTTTTTTGCCAATGTCACTGAGTTTTTTTGGTAATTTTGCTTTGTTGAATACTTTATCTTCATGCATTGTTAAATAGAATGATCCTGCTATCATATCTTTACCTGGCATGGAAATTGGTTTTCCATTTGCTGGCGATATGATGTTGTATCTGGATAACATCAAGAATTTTGCTTCTGCTTGTGATACTGTGGATAATGGTACATGTACTGCCATTTGGTCTCCATCAAAGTCTGCGTTAAATGGTGGACATACCAATGGATGTAATCTTATCGCGTTTCCTTCTATAAGCCTTGGAATAAATGCCTGTATTGATATCCTATGAAGTGTGGGTGCCCTGTTGAGCATTACCGGGTGGCCTTTTATTACTTCTTCAAGTATTTCCCATGCTTGTGGCATTTCTTTTTCGATTATTGTTTTTTTCAATTTTCTCGCGTTTTTACTTGCAACGTTTGAATCTTTAAGTAGTTCTGCAAGTACAAATGGTTTGAATAGTTCAAGAGCCATTTTTTTAGGTAATCCACATTCGTGTATCTTTAAATCTGGGCCGACTGCTATAACAGCTCTTCCTGAGTAATCTACACGTTTTCCAAGAAGATTTCTTCTGAATCTACCCTTTTTACCTTTTAACAAGTCTGTAAGTGATCTGAGTGGCCTTTTGGATCTATCTGTCATGGCCTTTCCTACTCTACCGTTGTAAATTAGACTATCTACTGCCTGTTGTAGAATTCTTTTTTCATTTCTTACTATGATCTCTGGAGCTTCCATCTCTATTAATTTTTTTAGTCTGTTGTTTCTGTTTATGACCTTTCTGTACAAATCGTTTAAGTCGGTAGCAGCAAATCTTCCACCATCTATTTGTATTAAAGGTCTTAGATCTGGTGGAACTACCGGTAGTAAGTCAATTATCATCCATTCTGGTCTGTTGCCTGAGTTTATAAAGTCTTTTATTAGTTTAAGTCTTTTTAATAGTTTTAAAGCTTTTTGACTTCTTTTGTCTAATTTCTCTATTTCTGCTTCGAGTTTTGCTTTTAAAACTTCAAGGTCTATTTTTTTCAACAAATCTTGTATAGCTTCTGCTCCATAATATGCTTTGAATGTGTCATATCTATTTATCTGGTATATTTTTTCTACATTGTTTTCATCTTTTGCATATACATCTTTTATTCCAAAGTCGAGAAATTCTTCCAACAAGTCTTGGGTGATTTCAGTTCCTTTTTCTACTATTTTGTCTTTTATTTTTATATCGTCTACTATTGTTTTTCCAACTATATCTTCTCTTTGGTTTTTTATCTTTGTGTTTAAGATTCTCATTATCTCGTCATATGCCCTTGCTTCATCTTCTAATAGGATGTCACCTATTTTTTTACCTATTCTTTTTGAGAATCTCCTGTCTATATCCGTTATTACAACTATTGGTGTATCTCTTTCTATGTCTCTCTCTATTTCAATGTCTCCAGGATAGTATTCTGAAAATATTGTGTATTCATCGTGTGTTAGAAAATCTTCTTCAAATAGAAATCTATCTGCAAGTGGCGTTCCCTCTTCTATTTCTTGTCCATCTTCTACCATTAGAGATGCACCTTCAAAAATAGGGTACTTAATTTCTGTCCCATCTTCTCCCTTTACTATAACCCAGGTTAGTTCTCTATCTGTGTGAGTCATTTCAGTTTTGATTTCTACTGTACCTGCTATTTTTGATGTTGGCATACCTTTTACTCTCGCTATTTTTATAGCGGGAGCTACTGCTATGTCTATGTATTGAGAATATATTTCATATTCTCTTTGATATAATATCTCTCCTGGATAATAATCCAGGTCTTTTTCTTGATTTTCATTTACTAACGTTAAGTATGCTCTTTCTATAATTCTCTTTGAACCATAGTATATTATGTTTTCTAAATCTTTTACTGTATTTCCCAATATTATTGATAATACTGAAGGTGATGATTTTAAATACCATATATGTGAAACAGGAGTCGCCAATTCTATGTGTCCCATCTTTCTTCTTCTTGCATCTTTTGACTCTACCTTTACTCCACATCTTTCACATACTGTACCTTCATATTTTTTACCTTTGTATTTTCCACATGAACATTCATAATCTTTTGTAGGACCAAATATCTTTTCGCAAAATAATCCATCTTTTTCTGGTTTGCTTGTTCTGTGGTTTAACGTTTCTGGTTTCTTTACTTCACCATTTGACCAACTTTTTATTGTATCGTGAGAAGCTAATCCAACTTTTACCTTTGCAATTTTTCTCTGAAATGAAGAAACTTTAGCCATTCTCTTCCCTCCTTGAGGGTTTTTATTCATATATTATAATTTATATAAATAGTTGCCATAGAAAAGTCCATGGCAACTTATTGAATTTTTTAAAGTTTATCAACGTCTAGTTCATTACCCTCTTCATCAAATAATTTAACATCTAACATAAGTCCTTGTAATTCTTTAACCAAAACTTTAAAGCTTTCTGGAATCCCAGGTTCCGGTAGATTTTCACCTTTTAATATTGCTTTATAGACTTCATTTCTACCTCTGATATCATCAGATTTATACGTTAACATTTCTGTTAAAGTATGTGCGGCACCATATGCTTCTAAAGCCCAAACTTCCATTTCTCCGAATCTTTGTCCACCAAAATGGGCTTTACCACCCAATGGTTGTTGATGAATTAAAGAGTAAGGGCCGGTAGCTCTTGCATGTAATTTATCTTTAGCTATATGAGATAATCTGAGCATATACATATAGCCTATATCAACAGGAGAATCCAATGGTTCCCCATTTCTACCATCTCTTAATACTACTTTTCCAGTGATATCATCATCTGTTTCGCCTAAATCTATTCCCAGTTCTTTCCTTTTTCTATGTAATTCATTCATTATTTCTTCTTCAGAAGCCCCATCAAAAATAGGTGTAGCATATACATTTCCAGTTAATTTTGATAACCATCCAAGATGCAATTCTAATACTTGTCCTATATTCATACGTGAAGGAACACCCAAAGGAGATAACATCATTTGTACAGGAGTTCCATCAGGCAGAAAAGGCATATCTTCTTTATGTAATATGTTAGAAACAACACCTTTATTACCATGTCTTCCAGCCAATTTATCCCCAGCTAAAAGTGGCTTTTTAGTTGCTATATAAACTTTTACGTATTTATTTACCCCTATATCTAAATTAGGTATGTCCCTTCTATCAAAAACTTGTACATCAAGAACTCTTCCTTCAATACCATGTGGCAAGGTTAAAGATGAGTCTTTTACATCTCTACCTCTATCTCCAAATACTGATTTTATCAATTTTTCTTCTGGTGACGTTTCTGACTCTCCTCTTGGAGTTACTTTACCAACAAGTATATCTCCAGACGAAACATAAGAACCTACTCTAACTATTCCATCTTCATCTAAGTTTCTTAATAGCTCTTTTTTAACATTTGGAATATCTGCCGTTATTTCTTCAGGTCCTAATTGTGTATCCATAGATTTTGTTTCATAAACTTCTATATGGATTGAAGTAAATTTATCCTTTTCTAATAACTCTTCAGAAACAACGATAGCATCCTCAAAATTATATCCTTCCCATGGAACAAATGCCACGAGTATATTCTGGCCTAAAGCCAATTCACCCATGTCTGTAGATGGGCCATCTGCTAAAACAGACCCTTCTTCTACTTTCTCTCCCGGAACAACTATAGGTCTTTGATTTATACAGCTATCTTGGTTTGATCTTGTATATTTAACAACTCTATATTCATCGAAAACTTTTTCGCCATTTTCATCTGTTATGTATTCATCTTTTTCATCAGTTCTTGCTATTACAATATGCTTACCATCTACACTCTCAACAATACCTTTATGTTTTGCTAAAATTAAATAACCTGAATCCCTTGCTGCCAACCATTCTACACCTGTTCCTACATAAGGAGCGTCAGGATACAAAACTGGTACAGCTTGTCTTTGCATATTAGAACCCATTAATGCCCTATTAGCATCATCATGTTCTAAAAACGGTATTAACGATGCAGAAACTGAAGCTATCTGTTTTGGAGTAACAGCTATGTATTCAACTTCATCTCTATGATAAAAAGAAACTTTTCCTTGATATCTACATTCTACAAATTCTGAAGTTAAATTTTTATTTTTATCTTTATCAGCTGAAGCAGATGCAATTTTATAATTTTCCTCTTCATCAGCAGATAGATAAATTATCTTATCATCAAAAACCTTACCTTTTTTTACTCTAAAATAAGGCGATTTTAAAAATCCATATTCATCAGTTTTGGCGAGTATAGCTAATGACGTAATAAGACCTATATTAGCTCCTTCAGGAGTTTCAATAGGACACATTCTTCCGTAATGCGAATGATGAACATCACGAACTTCGAATTTGGCATGCTCTCTTTTCAAACCGCCAGGTCCTATTGCTGAAAGTCTTCTTTTATGAGTTAATTCGGATAAAGGATTTATTTGATCCATAAATTGACTCAACTGAGAAGTGGCAAAAAATTGGTGGAATGCAGTCATTATAGCTCTTGAATTTATTAATGATTGAGGGTTTATCTTATTAAGTGTTTGCGACATAGCAACTTTTTCAGGAATATGTTGTATCATTTTTGAGAAAGCTTTTTCAAATTCAAGCTGCATTAATTCACCTACAGATCTAACTCTTTTATTTCCAAGATGGTCTCTTGTATCTAAAAGTTCAGAATTTTCTTCTAATTCCAATAGATGTCTTGCAGATAAAATAATGTCTATGGTTTCTATAGCCATTGATTCTACTGGATATTTTAAATTGTTTAATTCATCTTCAGATAAATCTCTGTTTTCTACTTCTTTAATATATTTGTAGTATTCTTCTTTTAAGCTTGTTATTACTTTTTGCCTTCCAATTTCAGAAAAATCAAACTTTTCTGTATTGAAATACATTTCATCAATTTCTTCTTTTGCCTTTTGACCTCTTGGTATTTCTGAGGGTCTTAACTTTATAAACATTTCTTTGTAAGCTTCTAATGAAGTTAAGTTGCCTTCTTTTTCATATCTTTTTTTCATCTTATCTAAAGTCAATTGTGCAACTTTATGAGAAACTTTTACTTCTTCTATTCCATAATTATTTAATAATTCTTTTGCTTCTGATAATTTCATTCCTCTAATCGTAGTTCTAGCAGGTTCCATCTCTTCTAATTCTTTAAAATGATGGTCAGATAAAACTGTACAATCAGCATAATTTTCTACATCGAATTCATCATCTAATGAAATTTTCTTTGGAAATAAATCTAATATATCCAAATCATTTTCATATCCTAACGCTTTCAAAAATAAGAAAAAATTAAATTTTCTTTTTCTGTCTATTCTTACTTGTAAAACTTCTTTACCTGGATTTGGATTAAAAATTATTTCTAACCATGCCCCTTTTACAGGTAAAAAATGAGCAATAAACATCTCTTTATTTGAATCTTTTTCTTCTTCTTTAACAAAATAAATTCCTGGAGATCTCACCAATTGGTTAACAACAACTCTTTCAGCACCATTAATTATAAAAACAGCTCTATCAGTCATATATGGTACATTACAAAGAAAAACATCTTCTTTTTCTAATGTTTCACCTGTTGATGTGTCAGTCAATTGTACTGTTAAAAAAGTTCTGCCAGAATAAGTAAGGTTTTTTGCCTTACATTCATCTTCACTCATGATTGGATCTTCATGTTTTACATCTGTGAAGTCCAATAAAATTTCTTTAGTCTTTTTTGAAGAGGTTTTCACAGGAATAGTTAAAGGCATGAATTTTTTAATTGTCTCTTTCAATCTGTGCTTTAAAAATTCATCAAATGAAGACTTTTGAATCTTGATTAAATCATCATACATTCTAAAATCTTCATGTACTTTCCCGAAAAAATCTCTTTCTCTTTTTCCCACTTTTAATGTGCGGGTGTTCAATGGAATCACCTCGGCTTTAAAAAATATATATGTAAAATGTTACAAATTTTTTCTATTTTATTGCAAAGCAAAACCGCATCAGACTAAAAAGTCCAATGCGGATACAATTTTATCATTATTATCTAAAATTTTTATTAACGAAATCAATGTTTTAAGTTAATTATTTGAGTTCTACTTCTGCTCCAGCTTCTTCTAATTTTTTCTTGATTTCTTCAGCTTCGTCTTTTGGTGCTGCTTCTTTAATCACTGCATCAGGAGTTCCAGCTTTTTCTACTAAATCTTTAGCTTCTTTTAATCCCAATCCTGTAATTTCTCTAACTACTTTTATTACGCCGATTTTTTTAGCTCCAAAGCTTTTTAGAACAACTGAAAAATCTGTTTTTTCTTCTTCAACTGCTCCTGCTGCTGCTCCTGCTCCCGGCATAGCTGCCATTACTGGTGCTGATGCTGATACTCCAAATTCTTCTTCCAATGCTTCCACTAATTCTGCTAAATCAGAAACTGTCATTTCTTTAATTGCTTGAATTAATTCATCTTTTGTCATTTAAAGACACCTCCGAAAATTTATGATTTTTCATCTTTTATAGAATTTAAAACATTAATAAAGTTTCTTATTGAACCTGATAATACATTAACTAAGCCTGAAATAGGGGCGTTTATGCCACGCACAAACATAGTAATAAGTTCTTCTCTCGAAGGTAATTTTGAAAGCTCTTCTGCCCTTTCAGCATCAAATATTTTACCCTCAAGTACTCCACCTTTTATAGCGGGTAATTCATTATGATCTTTTGCAAAATCAGTTAATACTTTTAACCCTGAAATGGGATCTCCTTCTTTAATATAAAAAATAGCTGTTGACCCCTCTAAAAATGTTTCATAATCTTCTAAATTCATTCCCGCTTGCTTTATGGCTGTTTTTAACAAAGAATTTCTCATTACTTTATAAAAAGCTTTATCTCCATATTCTTTAAACAATCGTTGCCTTAATTCATTGGATTCATCCACTCCCAATCCTTTGAAATCAGTGAAAACAATTATTGGAGAATCATTAAAAGCTTCAACAAATTCTTTTACTAATTCTGTTTTTTGAGCTCTAGTTAGCAAAAACGTACACCTCCTTAAATAAAAAACACGGCACTAGGCCGTGGTTAGAACAATAATGTTTATTAAAACATCATCGTTATTTTATCCACGTACCTAAGCAGGCTTATTTAATCACTCTCGTGAACCTACCGTCTCTGGTACAATATTTATTTTTCTAAGTTATTATACAACAGGAAATTCGTTTATGTCAAGTCTTACTCCTGGACCCATTGTAGGAGCAACTACAACTTTTTTAAAGAATTTACCTTTTGTTGTTTGAGGTTTCAATTTAGATAATTGTTCCATTCCTGATTTGATATTTTCAACTAATTTTGAATTATCAAAAGAAACCTTACCAGCAGGGAAATGCACATTTCCACTTTTATCATTTCTTACTTCAACTTTTCCTGCTTTGAATTCTTTTACTGCTTTTTCTATATCTTCAGTCACAGTTCCTGCTTTAGGTGATGGCATTAAACCTTTAGGCCCCAAAACTCTACCTAATTTACCAACTTTTTTCATCATGTTTGGTGTTGCAATAGCAATATCAAAATCTGACCAATTTTGATTATTTATTTTTTCAATAAGTTCATCATCACCAGCAAAATCTGCTCCTGCTTCTTTAGCTTTTTCTGCTAAATCACCTTCAGCAAATACTAAAACTTTTACGTCTTTACCTGTTCCATGAGGTAAAGAAACTGTATTCCTAACATTTTGATCGCTTTTCTTCGAATCTATTCCTAATTGAACATGAATTTCAACAGTTCCATCAAATTTAGTATAAGAAACTTTTTTAACCAAATCTACTGCTTCTTCAATAGAATAGGTCTTTTCTGCATCAATATTTTTTTTAGCTTCTAAATATTTTTTCCCTCTTGCCATTATAATTACCCCCTCTCTTTTATCCTTCTACTACTTCGATACCCATATTTCTACAAGTACCTTGGATTATTTTCATCGCAGCTTCAATTGTCATAGCATTCAAGTCCGGCATTTTTGTTTCTGCTATTTCTTTTACCTGGCTCTTTTTGATTTTACCAACTATTTCTTTACCAGGATTGTTAGCAGCAGATTTTACACCAGCAGCTTGTTTGATCAAAAATGAAGCTGGAGGGGTTTTTACATTAAATGTAAACGATCTATCCTCGTACACTGTAATTTCAACTGGTAAGAGTTGTCCTGCCTTATCAGCAGTTTCAGCATTAAACCTTTTACAAAATTCCATCAAGTTTACTCCAACTTGTCCCAACGCAGGTCCTACCGGAGGGGCAGGAGTAGCTTTAGCAGCTTGCAACTGTAACTTCAAAATTCTTGATACTTTTTTAGCCATATAATTTACCTCCTTGTGGTTATAGCGGGATAACCCTCCCACAGTATTCACAAAATTATTTTAAACCATTATTATTAATTGGAAAAGAATATAAAGTTAATATTTTTATTCTCAATCCACAATCTTTTCTATTTCAGTTAAACCCAATTCAACTTCAGTTTCTCTACCAAACATAGAAACAGAAACTTTTACTTCTTGTTTTTCCAAGTCTATTGACTTAATCTTACCAGTAAAAAATTCAAATGGACCGCTGATTATTTTCACATGTTCTCCTAATTCATAATCAGTTCTAATTTCTTTTCTTGGTTTAGCTGAATCATATTCTTCTTCACCAATAAGTCTTAAAATAACCCTGATCTCTTTTCTCTTTAACTTTAAAGGCCTTCCGCCAACATTTAAAAAGGAAGAAACATAAGGAATATTGACTATCATTTTCTCGACTTCTTTTACGTGCATCATTTCAATAAAAATATAACCCGGAAAAAGTTTTTTTCTGGATGTTTTAATGATCCTTATTTCTTTTCTAAGAGGCATATCTTTTATATCAACTCTACCTGAAGATTTAGACTTGAACTCTTTTCCTGAAGCTATTGCTTCACCTTCGCTAACTTCAACCCCGGTTTTATAAGTCCTTGAATCAAAGAGTTTTACAGGAACAATATAAACATCTTCTTCTGAATTACTGTTTTCAACAATAATTCTTTTTACTTTTTCTACCGTGCCTATTTCGCCTTCTACATCACATTCATAAGAACCATCATTTGTAAAAGGCATACCAGGTTTAACCGTCTTACCAATTCTTAACCCAGATAATACTTTTGCACTTTCTGGTATTAAAAATGTTTTTGAATACTTTTTACCTTTGGTTTCTACTATTATTCTTCTGTAGTTTTTCATTTCTTTTATAACTCCAGAATGTTTAATAGTTGTTTCAGGATTTTTAGCTATAATATCGCCTTTTTTTACATCTTTTCCTTTTTTAACATATATTGTAGAATCTTGACTAACAAATATTTTTTCAACTTTTCTATTAGAATAATCTAGTTCCTCTATTTCAGGAACTATTATTCTCCCTATATAACGATCGAGATCCAAAACTTTGGATTTCTCAATTATTAATTCTTTTACTTTGTTTTCCATCCCTGAAAAAGCTTGTAATACGTACCATTCTTTTCTCATATTATATCACCGACTTTTTTATTATTGACTTGGTGTAGAAGTACCAGCTAACCCTCCCAAGAATATAGGGTATACAAGTTTTGTGAATGCATTGAGTAAACCAAAGTCAATTGCAAAAAGGTATACAGCAACGAAAGCTATAATGATAAGAACTATCCCTGTTGATTTAAATAAGTTTTTCCTTGATGGCCAACTTACTTTTTTAGCTTCTTGCCATACCGAACTCAAAAAGATCCAGAATTTTGACATAATTAGTACCTCCTGTAAAATAAGTTTCTTTAAAGAAATAAAGCCCTCCTGTAGAAGAAGGGCTTTTTTATTTTCTTATTATAATTTTGCTTCTTTATGCAAAGTATGTTTTCCACATTTTGGACAATATTTTTTTAGCTCAATTTTTTCTTTAATTGTTTTATTCTTCTTTTTGTAATAGTTTTTAGTGCCACATTCTTCACATTTTAAAGAAAAGTTAATTACTTGACTTTTTGTAGCCATTTGTTTCACCTCTCAATGGTATAAAATTATGGTGGTGAGAGAAGGATTTGAACCTTCGAAAGCAATCTGCTAGCGGATTTACAGTCCGCCCCCTTTGGCCACTCGGGCATCTCACCACTTTTATGGAGCCGACGAAGGGACTTGAACCCCCAACCTGCTGATTACAAGTCAGCCGCTCTGCCAGTTGAGCTACATCGGCATCACATGTTTTATTATTCTCTTCGACAACCGTGAATGATTATATCAAACGACAAGACTGTTGTCAATTGCATTTACGTTAACAAATAATTAAATTAAATACAAAATTGAAAATACATTACAAAAAACTCACCCTTGTTCTTATTATATCATTAATCTTTTTTTAATTAAAATAAGATAATATTTATCTGATATAATTAAAGATGTATTTCTTTAAATATTTTTTTGTTTTCATGCGTTTTCATGATAAAATATAAATGAGGTAAATTATTTTAATTCCCTCGTTTTGGAGGTGTGTATTATATGTTTGATAATTTTACAGAAAGAGCTGCAAAAGTATTCATAGAAGCTCAAAATGATGCAAAAGATATGGGGCACCCATATGTTGGCACTGAACACATTCTTTTAGGCCTTTTGAAAGTCAAAGGAAAATATCTTGACATAATATTCGGTGATTTCAATATTTCTTATAATAGGATGAAAGCTGAAATAACAAATGTTGTAGGGACCAACTCATCTCAAGGAATTATTGGTTCTCCTCAGCCAACTCCTAGAGCAAAGAGAATAATTGAATTGGCTTATGACGAATCAGAACTTATGGGTTCTTCAAGAATTGATGCCGAACATCTTCTTTTAGCCATTTGTAGAGAGGCTGAAGGCATTGCTTCTCATATAATGAAAAGATTGGGGATTAATCTTCAAAATATGAGAAAACAACTTGCTGATATTATGATGAAAGGTGATATTAAACCTAATGAAGAATTAAAACAAAATAGCGAAGTTTCAGAAGAGAAAAAAAGGCAAAAACAAACAGCTTTAAGACAATTAGAAGATTTTGGTTCAGATCTTACAGAAAAAGCCAGAAAAAACAAATTGGATCCTGTAATTGGTAGAGAAGTTGAGATTACAAGACTTATGGAGATATTGGCAAGAAGAAAGAAAAATAACCCAGTATTAATTGGTGAAGCAGGAGTAGGAAAATCTGCCATAGTTGAAGGATTAGCAATGAGAATAGTTTCTGGTGATGTACCCGAGGTTTTAAAAACTAAAACAATTTTTGCTTTAGATATTACTTCGTTAGTAGCTGGAACAAAATACAGAGGCGAATTTGAAAAACGAATGAAAAAACTAATGCAAGTATTAGAAAAGACAGAAGATATAATAATATTCGTTGATGAACTTCATATGATTGTTGAAGCCGGTGCTGCTGAGGGATCTTCAATGGACGCCGCTAATGTATTAAAACCAGCTTTAGCAAATGGAACAATAACTGTCATTGGGTCAACAACTTCTAATGAATACAGAAAATTTATAGAAAAAGACCCTGCGTTAGAAAGAAGGTTCCAAAAAATATATGTAAATGAGCCTAATTTTGAAAGCGCAATAAATATTTTAAAAGGTATAAAAATTAAATATGAAGAACATCATAATGTTGAATACACAAAAGCAGCTTTAGAAAATGCGGTAAATTTATCTTTGAGATATATAACAGATAGATTTCTACCAGACAAAGCTATAGACATTATAGACGAAGCTGGAGCTAGGTCTAAATTAAAAGCATTAACACTACCAATTGATCTTAAGAAGAAAAATCAAGAAATAGAAGAACTTGAAGAAGAAAAAAATCTTATGATTTCTAAAAATAAATTTGATGAAGTTGAAGAACTTAACAAAAAAATAGAAGACCTAAGAAAGGATTACAAAGACAAATATTCTAAATGGAGAAAAAAGGCCGAAACTGAAAGAATAATTGTCACTGAACAAGATATTTCTGATGTTGTTTCTAACTGGACTGGCGTCCCTCTAAAAAGGCTTGAAAGTTCAGAAATGGAAAGGCTACTCAATCTTGAAGCTGTATTGCACGAGAGGGTTGTTGGCCAAGACGAAGCTATTGTATCGGTTTCAAAAGCCATAAGGAGATCAAGAAGTGGCCTAAAAGATCCTAAAAGGCCAAACGGTGTATTCATGTTCTTAGGCCCTACAGGAGTTGGTAAAACGGAACTTGCTAAAACATTAGCTGAATATTTATTTGGTGATGAAACTGCTCTTGTAAGGATTGATATGAGTGAATATATGGAAAAATTTAACGTTTCAAGATTAGTTGGAGCTCCCCCAGGTTATGTTGGTTATGATGAAGGAGGTCAGTTAACAGAAGTTGTAAGAAGGAAACCTTATTCAGTAATTTTATTAGATGAAATAGAAAAAGCCCACCCAGATGTCTTTAACATATTATTACAAATAATGGATGAAGGAAGACTGACTGACTCACAAGGAAGAACTGTTGATTTTAGAAATTCTATTATTATAATGACCTCAAACCTTGGGTCAGAACACATAAACAAGTCAAAAAGATCTTTGGGGTTTGTTGAAGGGGAAAACGAAGAATCAGAGTACAAAAGCATTAAAAGTGAGGTAGACTCTGCAATTAAAAAGGCTTTTAAACCTGAATTTATCAATAGATTAGATGATGTTGTTGTTTTCCATCCTTTAACAAAAGATAACATTAAAAACATTATTCAAATTCAGCTAGATGAGTTAAAGGAAAGGCTTAATGAAAAAAATATTGATATAAAAATAAAAGAAAAAGCCATTGAATTTATTCTGGATAAAGGATATGATAAAATTTTTGGTGCAAGGCCTTTAAAAAGAACCATTCAAAAATATATTGAAGATCCTCTTTCAGAAGAAATTTTAAAAGGTAGATTTGAAGAAATGGATAAGATTATCATTGATATTAAAAAAGATGAGTTGACTTTTAGAAAATCACCTGGTAGAAAGAAAAAGGTGGTTAAGACTTGAGCAAGAAAAAAGCAAAACAAAAATATTATGTTTGTAACGAATGCGGATATGAATCAGATAAATGGTTTGCTAAATGTCCAATATGTAATGAAATGGGATCCGCGGTGGAATTCACCGCGGATATTAATTATATGGATTCTTCAAATGATGATGAAATTAATAGTAATGAAATAACTTATTTAGATTCTAAAATTGAGGAACCTGAAAGATTAAAAATAAAATCAATTCAAATTAACAAAGCTCTCAACGATGGTTTAGTTAAAGGTGCTGTTTACTTACTGAGTGGTGAGCCTGGTATAGGTAAAAGCACATTGGTTTCTCAACTTTCTGATTCGGAAAACAGTGTTGTATATATTTCTGCTGAAGAATCAAAAAGTCAGGTAATGCAAAGGTTTAAAAGATTAGGAATAAACAACAAAAATATTGGTTTGATTTTTTCAAATTCACTGGAAGGCATTTTCAAGTCTATTTCTAAATTAAAAGAAAAACCCGAAATTCTTATTTTTGATTCTATACAGACTATTAAAAGCGATGACGTAGATTCTAACCCTGGAAGTGTTTTACAAGTAAAGGAAAGTACAAGAAAAATTGTAGAATATTCTAAACGAACTGAAACTTCATCACTTTTGATAGGTCATGTCACAAAAGAAGGTAATGTAGCAGGGCCAAAGTTGTTGGAACATGTTGTCGACTGTGTAATTTCTTTTGAACTTGAAAAAACTTCTGGGTTAAGAATGTTTAGAGTTAATAAAAATAGATATGGTCCAACTGACGAGATTGTTTTGATGGAAATGACTGAAAGAGGGCTTTATCCAATAAACGATTTAACCAATTATTTTTTATCAGATTATTCCAATGAGCCAGGAAATACATTGTCAATAATAAAAGAAGGTAACAAATTAATACCAATTGAAATTCAATCTTTAGTATCAAAACCCGTTTATGGATCTCCAAGAAGGGTGAGTTCTGGAATTAGCATTGATAAAGTATTTATGATTACAGCTGTATTATCTAAAAAATTAAAACTCCCTGTTGAATCAAAAGATATTTTTTTGAATACATCTGGAGGATTTAGAATATCCGATAGTTCCATAGATTCTGCTATTGCATTTACAATAATTTCATCTCTTTTTGAACAAACTTTAGATAAATCAACTATTTTTATAGGTGAAATAGGACTAGATGGAAAAATAAGGAACACTTCTCATATTGAAAAAAGAGTTGAAATGGCTAAAAAAATAGGAATAGAAAATATTTGCATATCTAAGAGAGCAAAAATAAATGGTAAGAACATAATTAAACTCGATAATATTTCAGATATTGTTAAAATGTTTAAAGGGGGACAATATTATGACTGATGAGGGCTTCAATAGGATTATGGACTTCTTAGCTCCTGGAAAACCGCTAAGAAAAGGTATTGATAGAATTATAGAGGCAAATTTAGGGGCTTTAATTTTTTTAGCGTCTAAGCCTGAACAATATTTAGAAAATGGTATTATTCAGTTGGGCTTCAATTTAAATTCTGACTTTTTACCTGAAAAAGTGTATGAATTAGCAAAGATGGATGGTGCAATCGTCCTCAATAGTGAGGCTAATAAAATTCTCTTTGCTAACGTACAACTTAATCCCGACAAAAATATAGCCAGTTCTCAGACTGGAATGAGACATAGAACTGCAGAAAAAATTTCAAATCAAACTGATGATTTAACCATAGCTGTTTCAAAAAGAAGAAATTCTGTTTCAGTTTTTTATAAGAAGAAGAAACACGAATTATTACCTGAAGGGATAATTTTTGAAAGGTTAAATCAAGAAATAACAATTGCTCAAAGGTATAAACAGTCTTTTTTTAACCAAATTGAATATTTAAATAACGAAGAATCAAGAAAGACCGTTTCTTTATCTGACGTTGCAGAAATTTTATCTAAAGGTTTGTTGACAATAAAAATTACACAAGGTGTTGACAAATATTTAAGTGAATTAGGAGAAATATCAGGAAGTGTAAAACTTGAATATGAAGAAATATTAAGATCTATTCCAAAATTTGTTGGGGCAATTATAATGGATTATCATATTGAGGACTTGAAATATCAAAAATCTGAAGATTCAATAGAAATATTCAAAGATATAAAATTAGATGATTTGGTAAATCTCTATACTATATCAAGAATGCTTGGATATGAGGTCTCTTCTGATGATGAACTTGAAGAAAGGAACATTGTCCCAAGGGGATACAGAATTTTATATTCAACAAAATTACCCCCTGTGGCAGTTAAAAATGTCGTTGAAAACTTTAAGAATTTACCAAATCTTATGGAGGCATCCTTTGAAGATCTAACAAATGTAACTGGAATAGGTAAAAGAAGAGCTGAAATAATTTTAGGAGCTCTCAATAGGAAGAAAAAAGAGAACGATTTTGAAGAAAAAGAGGTGAACAAACAATAATGAAAATAATTGTAAATAATAAAAAAGCAAGGCATGATTATTTTATAGAAGAAACTTATCAAGCTGGAATAGAGTTATTGGGATCAGAAGTAAAGTCCATTAAAGATGGAAGGATAAACCTCAAAGATTCTTATGCAAAAATAAAAAAAAATGAAATATTTCTATATAATGTAAACATTGCACCTTATAAGCAATCTGCAATGTTTAACCACGAACCTGAGAGACCACGAAAATTATTATTACATAAGAATGAAATTATAAAAATTAATCAAAAAATAAAGCAAGATAAATGTACAATTATACCTTTAAAGGTTTATGTAGATGATAGAGGTTTAATTAAAGTCGATATAGCTATAGCAAAAGGTAAGAAAAAATTTGATAAAAGAGAAACCATTGCAAAAAGAGACTTTGATAGAAAAATGAGAAAAGTCAAAAAATATGATAGGTTGTAAGGAGCATGATTATGAATGCAATAGAATTAAATAATTTATCCAAAAAATTTGGTAATTTTTATGCTGTTAAAGATGTTGACTTGACGATAAAAGAAGGAGAAATATTCGGTCTTCTTGGGCCTAATGGTGCTGGAAAATCTACTATTATGAAAATGATATCAACTTTGTTAAAACCTACTTTGGGTACCATAAAAATTAACGGTAACTTTATTAACAAAAACCTTTATAAAGTAAAAAAGTCCATATCATTGGTATCTGATTACAATGTTTTAGAAGATGATTTAACTCCAACTGAAAACTTAAAAATGTTTGCAGAAATTTCTAATATTAAAAATTATAAAGATACTTTAGACGATTTGATGAAAGATTTTGGACTTAATATTTATAAAAACAAGTTAACCAAACATCTTTCGTCTGGAAACAAACAAAAACTCAATATCGCCAGAGCTCTAATAAAAAAACCAAGCATATTGTTATTGGACGAACCTACAAATGCCATTGATGTAGAAACCAGTAGGTTTATTAGAGAATATATAATTGAAAACAACAAAAAATACAATACCACAATTATAATATCTTCACATTATATTTGGGAAGTAGAACAAATTTGCAATTCTATAGGAGTAATAGTTGATGGCAAAATAGCTTTTAAAGATAATACAGAAAATATATACGACAAATTTCAAAAATTAATGTCTATTTATGAAATTTTAATCCCAAAAGATAAATTTGAAGATATAGTTAAATATCTTGAAGGATTTAAAGATGAAATTTTATCTTTCAAAACTATATCAACTAAAAAAATTATCGTTGAATTAAAGAATAATGATTTTGTTTTTCCTGATTATGTTGAAAAGAGAAAAATAACACCTAATTTAGAAGATGTTTATTCTTATATAGTAAAAAAAGATAAGAAATTATGAGATTGGATAAATTTTTATCAAATGCAAAAATTGGAACAAGAAGCCAAGTTAAAAAATTAATCAACAAAGGAAAAGTAAAAGTTAATGGCAGTATTATTAAAAAAACTTCTTATAAAATAACTAAGAAGGATGAAGTTTTTTATAATGATGAAAGAATTATTCCTTATCATAATATATATATAATGTTGAATAAACCAAAAAACTATGTCTCAGCTACAGATGATAAATTTCATTCTATAGCAACAGATTTGATTGATCATCCTTATAAAAATGACCTTTCAATTGCTGGTAGACTTGATATAGATACAACTGGTTTAATTTTATTGTCAAATGATGGAGACTTTATACACAAAGTCATCTCACCAGAAAACAAAATTTTTAAAAAATATATAGTCGAATACAAAGGAAATATAACAGAAGACAAGATCAATAAACTAATTGAAGGAATTGACTTAGGAGACTTTATCACCAAACCTTCTAAGGTAAAAAAATTAAGCGATAATTTTTTACAAATAGAAATTTGTGAAGGCAAGTTTCATCAAATTAAAAGAATGATTGATTATATTGATTTAGAACTTGTAAATTTACACAGAAAAAGCATTGGTGATTTATCATTAGACGTTGATATTGGGGAATGGAGACTTCTAGACAATCAAGATATCGAAAAGATTTTTATGAAGTAAGAGGTGGAAAGATATGTTGCTAAGATTGGAAGATGTTTCACATAATTTTGCTGATCAAGATTTGTTCTATAACGTGAATCTATCAGTATACCCCGGAGATAGAATAGCTTTAATAGGGAAAAATGGATCAGGTAAAACAACTTTATTAAATATTATTTCTGATAAATTAGAGCCTACTGAAGGGAAATTACATAAAAACAACCAATTAAAAATAAACTTTTTAACACAGTTCAGAATGGATGATCCTCATATAAATTTATACGATTTTGTTAGAGAAGAAATAAAAGAAGATATAGATGAATTTATGTTGGAAAAAAGAGTCAGAAGCACTTTAGTTGGTGTAGGTTTTAAGGATGATGAATGGAATAGAAAAGTAAGTACTTTAAGTGGTGGAGAGTTAACAAGATTATCTCTTGGAAAGACTTTAGTAGGAACCCATAACTTATTATTATTGGATGAACCTACAAACCATCTTGACCTATACTCTATAAATTGGTTGAAAAACTATTTAAAAAATTACAAAGGTGCTATTATTCTTGTTTCTCATGACAGAGAATTTTTAAAAAGTCTTTGTAATAGATTTTGGGAAATCAACAGTTTCAAAGTTTGGGATTTCAAGGGAAATTACGAAAAATATTTATCTAATAGAGAAAATTTAATCAATTCAACTCAAGCTCAAAAAGAAAATCTTGAAAAAGAAATAAAGAGACTGGAAGATATGGTTCAAAGATATAGAAAATGGGGTACTGAAAAAATGGTTAAGCAGGCCATTATTAGAGAGAGAACTTTATCAAAATTAAAAGAAGATTATGAATCAATAAAAAATATAGAAAAAGAAAATTCAATAAAACTAAAGATACCAGAACCAAGGGAAACAGGGTATGAAGTTATCAATGTAAAAAATATATCTTTTTCATACTATGAGTCGCAACCTCTTTTAAAAGATATAAGCTTCAATTTAAAAGAAGGGGAAAAACTTTCAATTCTTGGTAAAAATGGATCTGGTAAAAGTACTTTATTAAAAATATTAACTGGTAAGATAAAAAATTATAAAGGAAAATTTGAATGGGGATACAATATAGATATAGGCTATATAGACCAAGTAATATCATCTTTTAACCAAGAAAACGATATTCTCACTGAAATGTGGTCTTTAGTTCCTGATTGGAAAGATTTTGAAGTAAGACGGTATATTGGAAAATTTGGATTTGTTCAAAACGATGTTTTTAAAGAAATCAATACAATATCTGGTGGAGAGTTAACAAGACTGGCTATAGCCAAAGTATTACTAAAGAAACCTAATGTTCTCATTTTAGACGAGCCAACAAATCACTTGGATATTCTAACTGTTGAAGTTCTTGAAGATACATTAAAAGAATTCAAAGGATCTATAATAATGGTATCTCATGATGAAGAACTTATAAGAAATATATCTGATAAATACATGCTAATAGAAAATGGAAAAAATTTAATAACAGATGACTTAAATAATATATTAACGAACATAAAAAATGATTCTTTTAAAATTAAAAAGAAAAATAAACCAAATAAAGACTATGAAAAAGAAAAGAAACTAAGGAATAGAATAAAATCGCTAAATTCAGAATTAGATAAACTTAGAAATGAAAGTGAGACACTTTTTTTAAAATTAGATAATTTAGAAAAAGAAATGATAGAAAGAGGCGATAACTATACTAAAGTGAAAGAATTAATGGATGAAAAAATAAAAATCGAAAAAAAGATAAATTATTACGAAATTAGAGAAGAACAAATTATTAAAGAATTAGCTGAAATAGAAAATTCGGAGGGGTAACTATGTATAACATACATTCTGATCAAACTATAAATTTTATGGATCCAACAGAGCCAGAAGTTGGTGACTTAGTAAAGATAAAGATAAGAGTTCCTAAAATATTGGGGCAAGTAAAAGGAAATGTTTTCTTTACCCCAGAAAAGAATTCTAAACGATATTCTCACGCTGAAATGATAAAAGAATATAGTACCAAATTTTTTAACTATTTCTCTTATAGCTTTAAAATGCCGAATAGAATAATGAGGTATCACTTTGAAATTAATAGTATAGATCAGAAAAAGAAAATAAAATATGATGCAATGGGCATTTGTGAGCATAGATCACTACATGATTTTATTTTAATACCTGATTTTAAAGTTCCTGAATGGTCTTATGGTCGAGTCTATTATCAAATATTTGTGGATAGATTTTATAATGGTGATAAAAACAATGATCCAGTAAATAATGAATATATTTATGACGGAAAACCTATAGTAAAAAAGGAATGGAATGAAATGCCTGACCACTTAAATGGACATAGAGAATTTTACGGTGGAGATTTACAGGGCGTTTTAGATAAAAAAGATTATTTAAAAGATTTGGGAATAGAAGCTATATATTTTAATCCACTTTTTGTAAGTCCTTCACCTCATAAATACGATACACAGGATTATTATAATATAGATCCCCATTTTGGAATTATAGAAGAAGATGTTGATGGGAAGGATAAATATAAAGTTAGAACAACGTCAAAAAAAAATCTTAATAAAAGCAACGAGCTTTTCAAGAATTTAGTAGATGCTTTTCATGAAGAAAACATCAAAATAATAATTGATGGTGTTTTCAATCATTGTGGTTCTTTCAATAAATGGATAGATGAGAAAAATCTCTATGGTGAAGGTGTTATGAATAATGAAGATTCCCCTTTTAAAAAGTACTTTTATTGGCATGGGGATTTTTATGAAGGTTGGTGGGGTTACGCAACTTTACCAAAGTTGAATTATGAAAATATGGATTTGTGGAATGAAATTGCTGATGTCGGAATAAAATGGACAAAAGAATATAACGTAGACGGTTGGAGGTTAGATGTAGCAGACGAGCTAGCTAAGGATTTTGAGACAAATTCATCTTTCTGGAATTTTTTTAGGAAAAAAGTCGAACAAAATTCACCAAATAAACTCATCTTTTCAGAAATATACAAGTCGCCGTTACCATGGTTGGAGAAAAAAAGTTGGCATACAATAATGAATTATATAACTGCAATGGACCCTATAAGTTATTTTTTAACAGGAGTCGAAAAACATAATGATAATTTCAGAAAAGATTTGTATCAAAACTCAGAATATTTCGTTTCAGCTGTAAACTGGGCTTTATCACAGCTTCCTATGAACAGTAAATATGCAGCTCTAAATCAATTAAGCAATCATGATCACTCCAGATGGTTAACAAGAACAACTCAAAAAGTTCAAAGATTAAAAGAAGGGAATCATGATGAAGCTTCAGCAGGTTATGATATAGATATTTTTAAAGTGGGATTATTGCTAATGTTTTTAATACCTGGTTCACCTGGGATTTATTATGGAGATGAAATAGGTCTATCAGGATTTACAGATCCCGATAATAGAAGGCCTTATCCTTGGGATAATATGAATGAATTGAATAAGCAAAATCTTGATTTTACAAAAAGTTTGGTTAAATTTTATAAAAGTTCTGATGTCTTTAAATACAGTAGCTTTAAATTTATACAATGGTTTGATGGCTATGTATCATTTGTTTTATGGAATGAAAAAGAATCTTACTTGGTATTGGTTAATTCAAATCATAAAAAAGAAATAAAAATACATCATAATTTAATTGGTGAGATAAGAAATCCAGAAATTGTTTTTCAAACAAGAAACGAAAATATAAATATAAAAAATGAAAACGAAATTTTGTCTTTAAACCTACCAGAAAAAATTGGAGTTGTTGTAAAAATATAATCTATGCTATAATATGATGGGTAAAATAATTTTCAGGAGGTTATAATATGAAAAAAGAAATTTTAGGAAATACAGGTAAAATTGTTCTCGATGGTAGAATTGACATAACAAACTCAAACGAATTGAAAGAAAAACTTTACGAATTAAAAGAAGCTGGTGTTAGAAAAATTATTCTTGATATGAGTAATTTGGAATACATTGACAGTAGTGGTTTAGGAAGGATTTTTTACTTTTTTGCAGATTATAAAAAAGAAAATGGTGTAATGGAAATACACAATATTAACAACCCAAATGTCAAAAAAGTGGTAGAAATTGTAAAATTAGATAAAATTATTACTATAAAATAATGGTGCTTAAGCACCATTATTTTTTTTGTAAATAAAAATTATTTGCGTTAAAAATTTGAAAGCTATCTATTAATTCTAATTCCAGATTATCGTTTATTTTAAAACGTTCAATACCATATGAAGAATGGGATATGTAAACCTCACCTTTAAAAATATCTATATCTACAATTGGGATTTTAAATTCGTATTCAGAAAATAGATTATTGATTTGTGTATTTAACAGTATGACCTTATTTTGAATAGTCATGTAAAAAATACCATTTTCAAAAACATAATTATCTGGATAGTAGGAGTAAGAAAAAAATTTTGTTGGATTATATTCTTTATCCAAATATTGTATTCCATATTCAGTCATTATAAAAATATTCCCTTTGTAAGCTTCTATAGATTTTATTTCATTAGCACTGTAAAATATTTTTTTCAGATTTTTAGTTAAAGGATCCATTTTGTACATATAATTTTGATCAGTTACATACGTTTCACCATTATAAGTCATAATATCTGTATAAAATCCATTCAAAATAACTTTTTCTTCGTCAAATGAAATTATACTTTTTTCAGACAATATCCATATTTTTTCATTATCATTTACTGTTTTATAAATTGGGATGCCAAAATTTTTTGTACTAATATTCTCGTTCTTAATTACAGAAACAGAGTCACCTTTATAAACAATCAAACCATCATCAACTTTTAATACTTTCCCTTCTATTTCTTTACTCCATTTTAAATTATATTTTCGATCAAAAAAATGAATTACCCCACTATCTTCAACATAAATACCTTCTTCGTTTATATTAAAATTGTTGATATAAGATAAAACATTATGTTCGTAAATAATTTTTTCTTTTTTTAGATCAAAAATTTCAAATCCTTTTTCTTTTTTAGATATATATATTCTTTCGTTCTTATAGTTGATATTTGCTCTCAATAAATTATCCGAATGAATTAATTCTATATTTCCAGCATCGTACTTTTTCAAGCCTTCAGAATCTGTGAAATAGAAAATATCTCTTGATATAGGTGAAAGATCTCCTATTTGAAAGTTTAATTTGTACAAACTTTTGAAATTGATATTGTTAATTATACTTTGAATATCAAAAGCCAATAGTCCTAAAATATCATCTTTTATAAACAAAGTATTTTCATTTGTATAAATTTTAGATGGGGATATTAGAGAATTATAAGACGTGATTTCTTTTAAGCCATTGTCCACTATTTCATATACTTTTAAACCAAACTTAGGACCCAAGGCAAAAATATAGTCGTCCTTTTTTATTAAATCTATGACTATTCCATCAATCTTAATATGATGCAAAAATCTTATAAATATATCTTTATCCAATTCAAAAATTACTATTCCATTATTTCCATCTGCCAAATAAATATATTTATCATTTTTAACCAATGAAAGTGATTCACCATATGTTTTAAATGTGTTGACAAGTTCAATTTCAAAATCATCAGTGATTGAATAAATCTTCAAGCCTTCAGAATCAGTTAGGTATATTAATTTTTCATGTAACTCTATTTTATTTATATAGTTTCCTGTTGATATTTTTTTTATTATTTCATTCGTATTTAAATCGAATAAATAAAATCCTTCATAGCCACCATTTATAACCCCAAAATTATTTATATCTTCTGCAAGAACTTTATCAGGCTGAGATTTTGTTCCATTAAAAGAAATTGTTAAAAATATTAATAAAAGAATTACAGAAATTATTAGAAAGAGTATATTTTTAAATTTTATATTCATTTTTCTACTCCTTATAGTAATATAAAAGGGACTTTTTAAGTCCCTTATGTTTGAACATCAAACTTTGATTGATGAGAATTTTTATTTAAATCTTTTACTGTCTCATTTGCTTTTATCATTGCTTCTTTCCATGTTTCTAAAAGATCTTTTATCATTGTTTTAACTTCATCTAAGATGTCAACATCTTTTTTCAAATTAGCTTCTATAAGTCTTCTGTTCATGTAATTATATAAGGCTCTAAGATTTTGAGATATCTCTCCTCCAGCTTTTAAATCTAAAGAAACATTTAATTCTGTTATAATATCTTGCACTCTGATTATTTGTTTGTTTGCCTCTGAAAAATTTTTGTTCTTAATCATATTTTTTGATTTTTCTAATCTTTCAATAGAATTTTGGTATAACATTTCTACCAATTTTGCAGGGCTTGCAGTATTTACCGAATTTTCTAAATATTTTGATGAATTGGGATTCTCGTACATTTTATACCACCTCTTAATTTGATGTTTCGTTTAAAATTCTGTCAGCTTCTTTAAATCCTTTTTCAAAAATTTTAATTACTTCTGGAAGATCAAAATCTATTATATCTGATACTTCTAAATAATCCTGATCCTCTTGAGCTTTTACTATAGTAGTTACTACTTCTTTTATCTTCTCTAAATCTTCGTCTGTATAAAGTTTATCTTCAGTAAATTTTGTAACTTGGGATAAAATATTCAATAAAGCTTCAAAGCCCTCTGCTATACTGTTTAGCATTTTATGGCCTTCTTCAGTGTTCATCAATACTTCTTTTGATATATTTTCTAAATTCATTTCAAGTTTTTCAATATATTCAAATCCTTGGGTAATCAAATCCTTTAAAACATCTTTTTTAGAAGAAAACTCTAACTCTACAGTTTCTCCTCCTTCAAAAAAAGCACCTTTAATTTCATTATAATAATTTAAAGGAATTTCTTTCCCATTTATCTTTATATTTGTCAAAATACCACGTGTTTCATTAATGTAGCTTTGTACCATTGTATCAAAATTTTTATATTCTTCTTTTGGGATCTCTTTTTTCTCATTAATTATTCCTGATATAGATAAGTTTATATTTTCTTCACTCATATTAATCCTCCTTGGAAAGATTCATTATATTAATCGTCTAAAAAATTAAAGCCTTTAAAAAAAGGCTTTAATTGTTGATTTCTTTTTTTAAATTTCTACCTGTTAATTCAAATAATTTATTATACCATTTTTTGTAATCACTGATTTTTTTATCTTCTGAAACTTCATACAACTTTTCAAGTTCTTCTTCTAAATTGAGTTTGTAAAAGATTTTTTGTATCAAGTTAAAATTTTCATTTATAATTGATATACCATAAGCATTTATTATATTTAAAAGTATCTTTCTTTCTATTTCTACTTTTTCCGCATCTATATCATCGTAAACAAATTGCAAACTTTCTATTATACTTTTTCCTTCAATGATAAAATCATCTTCATCAATTATCTCATCTGAAATTAATTTATCCATATGTTCCATAAGTTCTTCCTCAATTTCATCGTATAATTCGTAGTTAACTTCTTCTGATTCGCTGTTATTAAAAATATGTGCATCATTTATAACCTGTCTTAATTCTTTTTCCAAAGAATCCATATCTTCAATTAAAAAATCAAGTTCTACTTTGGGCTTAAATTCAGAATCTTCATCATAAGAATTAGTTTTCACATAATAAATGTACTCGTTTAAATCATCTAATATTGTTCTGTGAACTTCTCTTTCAATAAATTCAAGTATATCAAAATCAAAGATATTAAAATATTTGTCTCTAATGTCTTTTATATCTTGAGATTTTATAACATTTATTTTTTCTATAATGTTGTTAGAAAATTGTGTCATATTTTCTATTATTGTTGGTAATATTTTTATCCTCAATTTATTTGTTTCATCTATCAAATCTGAATAAAATTTTTTTATTTTTTGTTCATTTGAAAGAGCCATCAAATCAAAATAATTATCATGACCATCAAAATTAACAATAATGTGATGTTCATATAAATCTTTTTCTAACTTTTTGATAAACAACATGACATTTCTTCCACTTTGATCAAAAGTATAGGCAATACTTTCTTTATTAATCAATTCATTGGTTACCTTTGTAAGCTCAGTAGATAAAAAAGAAAGCATTGACCTTTTGCCTGATTCCATAAATTCATTAATTCTCATGTAAGTTAAAATAAGAGGTATGTATTCTATCTCTATACTTAGTTTATCTTCACTTTCATTTGTTAACAAATTAAATTCATCATCAAACCATTTGTAATTCCCTGACTTAAAATCTACAGAATAAGAATAATTTTCATAGATTTCTATAGTGTTTTTTGAATCTTCATATTCGTCAAAAAATAATTGTTCTACCGATTTTGGCTTGATTTTTAAATTTGTATTATTAAGGCCTTTTAAAAAAGCCAATTAAAAACACCTCTTTTCAAGTTTTCTTATATAATTTAAATAGGTACCCGATTAAAATAAATGCTATCAATGAAATTATAACACCAAAATATTTAAAATTCCATGTGATAACTGAGAATAATCCAAAAACAATGTTTATTAAATACATCAAAGTTAAAATTCTTTTATCATTTTTAAAGAAAACCCTTGCTTTATCGTATATGTGGTCTTTATCCCCCTCAAACACTTTACCCGAGTTTAGAATTCTTCTTATAAATGCCCATACTAAATCTGTTAAGAAAAAACCCAGTATAACGAGCGATACGAAAAAGCCTCCATATCCAAAATTATTTGTCATCAGTAATATATAATAATACAATATGAAACCAATTAGGTAAGAACCACCATCTCCCAAAAAAATTTTTGCTGGGGGATAATTATAAAAATAAAAGCCTAAAATTGCTAATATTATTATTATAATTGATTGAAATCCAAGAAAATAATAAAAAATCATCAAACTTATCATAGCTAATCCCGATGACAATCCATCCATTCCATCTATCATATTGAAAGAATTTATCATACTAACCCCTACAAAAGCCAAAAATAAAGTCAAAATTATGTTTGAATAATCAAGAATATAATATGCAGTGAAAAAGGATATTATAAATTCAGAAATAAATCTGAATAAAGCCGATATCCCTTTTATATCATCAATCACACCTAATAAAGTTATTATCGATGAAAAAAGCAAAAAATAAAACCCATGATCTACAAATAAAGAAAATGATAGTAATATAGCCACTCCACCTAAATAAGGAGTAGCTTTTTCATGCTGCTTTAATATTTTATCTGGTTTATCTACTATATTGAATTTTTTAGCTACTTTCATCATCAAAAAAGTTAAAACTATTGAAAGTGAAAATACCAATATGTATTTTATTTCCATAATTGCCTACCTCTATTTATAAAATTACTTTTGCTTCTGGAATGTGTTTTTTGATTATTGCTTTTAATAGCTCTAAATTGTTAAATTCAGTTCCTTGATATAAAAGCTCTAATAAAGTTTCAAGTGATTTATTATCAAGTATTTTTTTGTTTTTTAATATGATAATTCTATCATTTGGAGTTTTAAGCTTTTCCTCTTTTTCATGCATCAATTCTTCGTAAAGCTTTTCTCCTTTTCTTATTCCTGTAAACTCTATCTTTATATCTTGATCTGGAATCAAACCAGATAATCTGATTAATTCTTTCGCTAAATCAACTATTTTTACCGGTTCACCCATATCTAAAACAAAAATTTCTCCTTTATTTGAATATTTACCACATTGAAGAACTAAAGAAACAGCTTCTGGTATTGTCATAAAATATCTTTTCATTTCAGGATGAGTAACTGTAACAGGGCCACCATTTCTAATTTGCTCTTTGAATATTGGCACAACACTTCCTCGACTTCCAAGAACATTACCAAATCTAACCATCCCATATTTTGTATTATATGAACTTGAAATAGTTTGAACTATTATTTCACCTAACCTTTTTGAAGCTCCCATAATAGAAGTTGGATTTATAGCCTTATCTGTAGAAATATATATAAATCTCTCTACATTATTTTCTCCTGACGCCTTAGCAACATTGTAGGTACCTAATGAGTTAACTCTAAAAGCTTCAGTCGGATTTTCCTCCATTAATGGGACGTGTTTATGAGCAGCAGTGTGAAAAACTACATCAATTTTCAGAGTTTTAAAAATATAATCTATTCTTTTTTTATTTGTTACATCACAAATAATATTAACAGTTTCGATGTCAGGGTAATTCATTTTTAGATCTTTGCTGATTTTAAAGATGCTATTTTCTCCTCTTCCAAGAAGATATATTTTTTTAGGCTTTACAGAAGCGACTTGCCTGCAAATTTCTGAACCTATGCTTCCACCGGCCCCTGTAACCATTATATTCTTATTAAAAATATATTCTCTAATTTCTTCTGTATTTACTTCAACCTCTTTTCTACCTAATAAATCAGAGATATTAACTTTTCTTAAAGCACCTAAAGATAATTTATTGTTTATTATTTCTATAATTGGCGGTAATGTTTTTACTTTCAAATTTAAATTTTTTAATTTTTCCATAATACTTTTCATTTGTTCAGAACTTGCAGAAGGTAGGGCTATAATAATCTCGTCTACATTATATTTATCAGAATAATGCTTCACTTTGTCTATACTGCCTAAAACTTTTACACCCCTTATATTTCTGCCAATTTTAGATGAATCATCATCTAAAAAGCCTAAAACTTGTCCTTGATTAGGATTCCTTAAATATTCTCCCAAAAGTTCTGTTCCAGCATCTCCTGCGCCAATTATCAATATATTTTTTTTGTTGTTAATTTTTATGTTGCTGGTAGTGTTGGCTCTTGAAAACCATATAACCCTACTTAAAATTATCAAAAATGCTCCCATTAAGGAAGTTATCGCTGCAACACTAAAAGGCAATATGACAAAATCAAAAATATATCTCTGAATAAAAACAAATATAAAAATATTCGTCATAAAACCGATAATTGACGAATAAAGTATAGGAGACAAATCTTTTAAAGTCGCAAACCTCCAAATTGACTTATAAATATTATTGAAATAAAAAATCACAACATTAATAACCGGGACTAATAAGGCTGGATAAACATACTTACTCATTTCTTCAAAGTCCGTTTGAAACCTTATTAGCAATGCCAATCCATAGGATATTAGAAATAAAAAACAGTCTATTAAAATTAAATAAGCAACTCTTTTATTTTTTTGATTCATTTTCTATTTCCCCCATGGTTTCAACGATCATTTTATAAACTGTATTTTGGTCTTTTTCATTTATTGAAGTGTAAAAAGGTATTGCTATTGTTAAGCAGGATATTAGCTCTGTAACTGGAAGATCACCTAAACTATAGTCCCAATTTTTTTTATAAAATGGTTGTAAATGAACGGGAGAAAAATAGTTTTTACATTGAACACCTTTTTTATTTAGCCTTTCTATTAAAGTATTCAATATTTTTTTTATTGAAGTTAATATACCATCCCATTCTTCAACATTTTCATTTTTTAAAGTATTTGGCAAATCAATATTTTTTACCCATTGAGGTAATTTTATAATTTTAGATACCCAGTCTAAATCTAATCTTAAAACATAAACAAACCAGCTCATTCTTGTAGTAAAATAGTTTATTTTAGGAATAACAATGTTTTTATTTTCTTTAAAGAGTTTGTTATAATAATCTGCTTTTTTGCTTCTTTCATTTAATATCCATTCTATCCTTTCCATCTGAGCCACGCCCATTGCTGCAGACATTTCATCTAATCTATAATTATAACCCAGCCTTTCGTGTTCTAACCATTCTGAGTTCAAACTACGTCCTTGATTTGACATGGATTTAGTAAGTTCATAGACTTCTTCATTGTCGGTTACTATCATCCCACCCTCTCCGGTAGTTATTTGTTTATTAGGGTAAAATGCAAATGTTCCACCTACTCCATACTTCCCAATTTTTTTACCATTATATTCTGAGCCTATCGCTTCACATGAATCTTCTATAATTTTTATTTTGGTGTTTTTTAGTGTTTTTTCAACAAAATCCCAATCTATTGGTTGCCCAAAAATATCTACGCCTACAAATGCTTTTACTTTCTGTATATCTTTATTTTTTATGTAGTTATCTAATTTTTTTATATCAATATTATAATCAAAGGGATCTATATCTATAAAAAGGGGCTTTCCCCCTTCAAAAACCGCAATGTTTGCTGAGGATATAAACGTAAAAGAAGATGTTATTAATTCATCACCTCTTTGAAATCCTATAGCTCTTAAAAGAAGATGTAAAGCAGACGTACCACTGTTTACTGCTATTGCATATTTAGAATCTATAAAAATTTTAAATGTTTTTTCAAATTTTTGAAGATAAGGTCCTAAAGCCAAATGCCTTGATTTAAGGACATTATTAACATATTCTATTTCTTTTTCTCCAATGTTTGGAGAGGATAACGGAATCATCTAATCCCCCCTATAAAAATGACTTTATCTTATCATACTCTTCTTGATCTATATAATTTTCTTCAAGCAACTTTTTTAAAACTTCTTCTGCTTTTTCTGCTTGCATATTTGTAACTTCATAAAATATAACTGAATACTTTTCTTCCTTATCCAAGTTTTTTATTTTATTAATTAAATTTTCAAAAGGACTTTCTTTTTTTATTTCTTCTTTTTTAGGCTTTTCTATATGTTTTTTGTATACGCCTGTAGCAGTTCCATCTTCAATATAGTGCATTGCAGTTTCTCTTAATAGCATGTATATAAGATACCATTCATACAGATTGAAGGTCAATATTCTTAAAAGCATGGAAAAATTACCTTCTCTTAAGCTTATAAACCTATATTTAACAATATTATTGTTGATTTCTGACTCTTGTAAAATCCATTGATCTTTAATTATTTTATTTATCATAAAAGTATATGAAACCCACATTAAAACAAAACTTCCTATTAAAAGATAACTTTCCCATGGCTCCACTTGAAATTGCTCAATTTGATTAATGTCTAAAGCCAACACTTCCGATGTTAAAGTGTTTGCCATATAAAACAAAACAGTTAATGAAAATATATATAAATACAACCAAACAAAAGTTTTTTTACCACTATCTTTTATTGGAAAATCAATTCCATTTGCTTTATATACTTCTTTCATCTTTTCAATATGTGAATTCCTGTTTTTTGTTAATATATGATATATATAAAGCAGTATGGCTATACCAATAAATTGTAAATTTGGTATATAAAAAAGCATTAATGCAATAAAAACTAAAAAAGGTCTTATTAAAATCATTTATAACAACTCCATTAATTTTATCTATTGTTTAATTTTTCTATAATCAAATCGACAAACCAGCTTCTTTCTACTTGTGTTTGTTCTCCACTTTCCATATCTCTGAACGTAACTATATCTTTTTCAATTTCTTCGTTACCAAATATAACTGAAAATTTTGCGTTCACTTTATTTGCATGTTTTAGTTGGCCGCTCACATTTCTTTTTGAAATGTTTAAATATGTTTTTATTCCTCTATCTCTTAAAATATTGGCAATTTCTATAGCTGTTTTAGCAGATTTTTTACCAATATAAGCTATATAAACATCTACCTCTTCAGGATTGTTTATCTCTATTTTTTCTTCTTTTATTGCCAATATAACTCTCTCAATGCCAATACCAAAACCTATAGCTGGAGTATTTGGACCGCCTAATTCTTTGACAAGACCATCATATCTTCCTCCTCCAGCAATTACAGATTGAGCTCCAAGCTTATTGTGTTCAACTTCAAAAGCCGTCAAATTATAATAATCTAAACCTCTAACTATTGATGAATCAATTTCGTATTCAACTTCAAAAGAATCTAAAAAAGATTTTACATTTTCAAAATGCTCTTTATCCTCATCCGTTAATGAATCAAGAATAGAGGGAGCATCTTTAGAATACTCCTTATCAACTTTACAATCTAAAAGTCTCATTATATTTGTATTGTATCTCCTTTTACAGTCATCACACATATTATCTATTTTATCTGAATAATATTCTTTAAGGACTTCCCTATACTTATTTCTACTCTCTAAAGATCCTATAGAATTTATTTTTATAGAATATTCTCTAAGCCCAATTTTCTTAAAAAATTTATCAAGCATAGCAATAACTTCAGCATCAGCCACGGGAAAGTCTGTCCCAAATATTTCTGCTCCTGCTTGATGAAATTGTCTATATCTACCACTTTGTGGTTTTTCATAACGAAACATTGGCCCAATATAAAAAAGTTTATAAGGTTGCCCAAAATTTATCATAGAGTTTTCTACATAAGCTCTTACAGTTGGAGCAGTACCTTCGGGTCTTAAAGTTATTGACCTCTCGCCTTTATCTTTAAAAGTATACATTTCTTTTTGTACTACATCAGTATTTTCTCCAATACTTCTGTAGAATAATTCAGTATTTTCAAAAATCGGGGTTCTTATTTCATGATAACCATATTTTATTAAAATTTCTCTCAAATTTTTTTCTAAGAAATTCCAATATTTAATATCATCACCAAAAATATCCTGTGTGCCTTTGATTTTAGAATATTTCAAGCCCGAAACCTCCCTTGATTTTGTTTTTCCATCTATATTTTAACACAAAAAACCATACATATAATAATAAAAAGGGAGCCAATGGCTCCCCTGTAATTTTATCTTCTTTTATTTCCTCTTTTTTTATCCATATGTTTTCTGAATTCGGATATTTTTCTATCGCTATCTTTTAAGAATCGGCTCAATTTTTTTTCAAAATTTTCTGAATTTTCTCTTCCCGCGTCTTCATCAGTGTCTTTTAAAGATATTTCGTATTTCCCATCTTTTGTTTTTCCAATAACTTTACCTTTAACTTCTTGTCCTACTTCTAAAAAATCTGACACGTTCTTTACATACTTTTTGGATAGCTTTGAAATATGGACAAATCCCTCTTCTCCATTTTCAATTTCCAAAAAAGCGCCAAATTTTTTTATATCCTTTACTTTGGCATTAATTACTGTTCCTTGGGCAATACTTTCGCTCACAATAATACCCCGCCCTTCCAATTTTTTAGATTTTTCACGATAACCTTGCTAAGTCGTGATATCGTCGTTTGACGGCCCGGGTCCAGGCTATGGACTTCACCTCCGAAAATTTCTTATAATTTGACAGATGGATTCCACTAGGGAGCAAGGCCCATCCGCCTACCTCTTTTATATTTTTTAAAAGGGAGCAAAGCTCCCTTTTATTAAAATTATTTTTTAAGATAATCTTTATATTTGTTCTTGAATTTTTGAATTCTACCTTCTGTATCTAAGTATCCTGATCCTTCTCCTTGGTAGAAAGGATGACATTCAGAACAAACATCTAATCTAAAATTGTCTGCTGTTGAATAAATCTTGTGTTCAGCTCCACATGCACATTTTACTGTTATTAATTTCATTTCAGGATGAATTCCTTTTTTCATCTTTACTCCACCTCTTATATCTATTTTATTTCTGAATTATTATAGCATATTACAAAATCTACTGTCAAGGCAAAAGATTATTTTAATAATTATTTTACCTCGAATTAAGTAGAAATTACTTTATTTTATATTTATTTATTTTACAAAAACAATTATAACATAAAAAACCCTACAAAATATATACATTATATTAAATGTTATTTTATAATTCGTATATTCACATTATTTGTTCTGACTCTAAAAAGATTCAAAATTCCAACACTACAGGATATAGACTGGAACTTTTTTTCAACAGTAGAAAGTTTTTCGCTTATGCAAAGTTGTTTTCTGATTGATACTTTTGCAATTCGTCTGTTATTCTTTTCTTTTCATAAACTGAAATTTCTATTGCATAAGCTGCTTTCATATCTGCATCACCAAGTCCATATATTTTACCTTCTACTCCTTTTGCAGAGTATTTATGGTAAAACCATTCTCTCTTTGTAGTAAAAATATCTAATCTGCCTTTTATTAATTTTAAACCCTTTCATTTTAATATTCACTTAGTATATAAAAAATTTTTACTTTTATCCAGAGGATATTCATCTTTATTCCATTTTTTGGAGGAGATTTTTATCCCGCTAATATTTAAATACATAAGAGTAAATACTTTCATCATCCCTAAACTGGACTATGTATTTTTATCAAATTTTTAGTTAATTCAACTATTTCATTTTTTTCTTCTTCAAATAATGGATATTTCATAACTAAAAACTCCTATATTATTAATTTTGTGTTTCTATTTTTAAATGGTATAATAATTTTAGTAATATTTTATTCATAAAAAAATAATCATTTTATATAATATATATTAATATTAACATAATAAATGTCTTATTAATATAGGTTTCTGCTGTATTAAAATAAATGTAGTTAACGTTCAAGGGGGATAAGTATGAAGAATAAATATTGGGTAATGAGAATTTTGAGAACCATAATTACAGCTTTTGGTGTAACTTTAATAGCATTTTTGATTTTACATCTTACGCCTGGAGACCCTGCAAGGATAATGCTAGGCCCCTATGCTTCTGAAGAAAATTTAGCTGCGGTAAGAGCAAAATATAAGTTAGATCAACCTTTATATACTCAATACATTAGCTGGATGGGTAATGTATTTAAGGGTGATTTTGGAACATCTATAAGATATAACAGAGATGTTGGTCAATTGATTGCAGAAAGAGCTGGTCCTACCTTGATTTTAACCGGGAGTGGCCTCTTAATAGCTGTAATTTTTGGTGTTCTTCTGGGAATTTTAGCAGCATTAAAGAGAAATTCATTCCTTGATTATTTTACTACTTTTCAAGCAATGTTTTGGATATCAATTCCATCTTTTTGGCTTGGTATTCTTTTATTATATATATTTGGGTTACAGCTTCGGTGGGTTCCAATCGCTGGATTAATGGGGTTTTCTTCACTAATTTTACCTGCTTTGTCAATAGGATTAAGGGAAGAAGCTTGGTTTGCTAGACCAATGAGATCTGAAATGTTAGAGGTCTTGAATCAAGATTATATAAAAGCTGCCAAAGCAAAAGGATTAAAATATTCCGTAGTTGTAATGAAACATGCCTTAAGAAATGCTCTTATACCAATAGTAACTATGCTTGCTTTGAGACTCCCTTGGATAATAGGCGGAGCAGTAGTAATAGAAGTAGTTTTTTCATGGGGAGGTTTAGGAAGTCTATTAGTCAACAGTGTTTTAGCCAGAGATTATCCTGTAGTTCAATCAATTTTATTACTGATTTCGATTACCGTCGTTTTAGCCAATTTATTAGCTGACATAATATACGCAGTAGTAGATCCAAGAATAAAAGGGGAGGGATGAATATGGCTAATAGCGAAAATTATAATGAAATTATTAATGATATAAGTAATTTAAAAAAACAAAAAAGCTCCCAACTTTCTTTAGTATGGGCTAGATTCAAGAAGAATAGATTAGCTCTGATAGGCTTTATTATTATCTTTATAATTATTTTTATAGCTATATTCGCTCCTCTTATAAGTCCCTATGATCCTTTAGATACCGATCCTATTAACAGATTACAAGCTCCTTCAAAAGAGCATTGGTTAGGAACTGATGAATTAGGCAGAGACGTATTATCAAGAACTTTTTATGGTTCAAGAATTGCTTTACAAATAGGTCTATTAATTGTCTTATTTGAAGGGGCAATTGGAATATTTTTGGGTGTTTTAGCAGGATTTTTTGGAGGATTGACCGATTGGATTATAATGAGATTAGTGGACATATTAAGATCATTCCCCGTTATTATTCTTGCCATGGCCATTGCAGGAATAATGGGGCAAGGCGTTTACAACGTTGTTATTGCCTTAGGAATCGTCGGATGGACAACATACGCAAGAATGATTAGAAGTAAAATTTTAACCATTAAGAATTCAGACTATATAGAAGCCGCTTATTCTATTGGAGAATCAACACCATCTATAATTTGGAGATATGTACTCCCAAATGCAATCCCAACTGCAATTATAATGATGGCTATAATGATGCCAACTGCATTGATAGCATCAGCCACTTTAAGCTTTTTAGGAGTAGGTGTACAACCTCCAACACCTGATTGGGGTTCTATGATATCTGCAGGAAGAGATTATTTAATAAGAGCTCCTTGGATATCTACAAGTGCAGGTTTGTTCATCATGGTAACCGTACTTGGGTTTAATTTTATAGGTGATGGTTTAAGAGATGCACTTGACCCAACAACTAAACGTAATTAAAGGAGTTATAGCCATGAATGATATTTTAAAAATAGACAATCTGAAATTGTCTTTTGATACAGAAGAGGGTAAAGTAGAAGCTTTAGACGAAGTTAACCTTTCAATAAAAGAAGGTGAATTTCACGGTTTAATAGGAGAAACAGGATGTGGAAAAAGTGTAACAGGCCAAACAATAATTGGTTTATTAGACAATAATGCAAAGATAGAAAAAGGGTCTATTTATTATAAAGGTAAAGATATTTTACATTTGAAAGAAAAAGAATTTCAAAGGAATATAAGAGGAAATGAAATAGCTATGATCTTTCAAGATCCTTCCTCTTCTTTAAATCCAGTATTCACAATTCAAAATCAAATTGAAGAAGTTTTAAAAATGTATAGAAAAGCTTCTAAAAAAGAATTTAAAGATATAGTCATTGAAGAACTTAAAAAAGTTAAATTACCTGATGCTGAAAATCTTTTATCAAAGTATCCCCATGAGCTTTCAGGAGGAATGAAACAAAGAGTTATGATCGCCATGATGTTGGCTTGCAGTCCTTCGCTTCTCATTGCTGACGAACCAACAACAGCATTAGATGTTTCTATACAATCTCAATTTTTAAAAGTAATAAAAGAATTAAAAGAAAAATTTAAAATGACAATTTTGTATATTACGCATAATTTAGCCGTTGTAAGTGAAATTTGCGATACGGTTTCTGTTATGTATGCAGGAAGAATTGTGGAAACAGCTTCTGTACACAATATATTTAAAAACCCACAGCACCCTTATACAAATAAATTGATACACAGTATACTTGGTGTTGAAACCACTTTGGAGGACCTTGAAGAAATTCCAGGATCAGTACCAAGGCTTATAAATCCCCCTAAAGGCTGTAGATTTCATCCAAGATGCGAAGAAGCTGTAGATATTTGTTCTAAAGAAAGACCTTATTTAAAAGAAATATCAGAAAATCATATTGTAGCATGTCACAGAAGGTGATTAATGTGGAAAATAATACTATTTTAAAAATTGAGAATCTCAAAAAATATTTTAAAAGTACCAAAGGGATAGTAAAAGCCGTTGATGGCATATCTTTAGAAATTGAGAAGGGCGATACTTTTGGATTAGTTGGAGAATCTGGTTGTGGAAAATCGACTTTTGTCAGAACTATTCTGAAATTAATTAATCAAACAGATGGGAAAATCTTCTTTAGAAATGAAGACATATCATCTTTTGATAAGAATACTTCAAGAAAACTAAGAAAGATTATGGGTATGGTCTTTCAAAATCCTCATTCTTCATTAAACCCAAGAATGACAGTATACGACACTATTTCTAGACCTTTGTTAATTCATAAAATTACTAAAAACAAACGAGATACGACTATAAAAATTGTCGAATTGTTGAAATCGATGGGGTTACAAGCAGAGCATATGATAAGATTCCCTCACGAATTGAGTGGTGGACAAAAACAGAGAATAGCTATAGCTCGTGCTTTAGCAGTTGAACCTGAAATAGTATTTTTGGATGAACCAACTTCTGCTTTAGATGTCTCTGTACAGACCAAAATATTAAAATTATTGGAACAAGCCAAAAAAGATAGAGATTTAACCTATTTCTATATTTCGCATGATATCAACTTGATAAGGGTAGTTTCGAACAAAATTGGGGTTATGTATTTAGGAAAAATGGTTGAAACTGGTCAAACTCAAAAAATATTTGAAAAACCTTTACATCCATATACACAAGGGTTATTTAAATCAGTTCCTGAGCCCGACCCTGACAAAAAGCTTCCTGAAGATATGTTGACTGGAGAGGTTCCATCTCCAATAAACCCACCGAACGGTTGTAACTTTCATCCGAGATGTCCATATGCAAAGTCTATCTGTAAAGAAAAGGAACCAGAATTAAAAAGTTATGAAGATGGTAGATTAATTGCCTGCCACCTTTATTTAAAATAAATTAAGGGGGTAAAACATGAGAAAATTATTTTTTGTATTTTTATTGTCTATTTTGTTGTTATCAACACTTGGTTTGGCAAGAGATACTGTATTAATCGCTATACAAGCAGAGCCATCCAAGCTTAATCCTATAACTTATCAGGATACAGAAGCCGATTTTGTACTCAGCCAAATCCATGACCCACTGGTAGAACTAACTGAGAGTGGAGATTATACATCTGAAGGTGCTGTAATAGAATCTTATTCTTTATCAGAAGATGGTAAAACATATTCTTTTAAGATTAAAAAAGGTATTAAATTCCATAATGGAGAAGAATTAAACGCCGAAGATGTTAAGTTCAGTTACGAGTCTTTTATGGATGAAACTTTAGGATCTCCCCATAGAGATTACTATTCTGATATTGATGAAGTAGTTGTTATAGATGATTACACTGTTGAAGTAAGACTTAAAAACAGAAACGTTACGTTTTTAACTTCAGCAAGATTAAGGAACAAGGTTCTTCCAAAAGATTATATTGAAGAAGTAGGATGGGAAGGTTATGAACAACATCCAATAGGCTCAGGACCTTATGAATTCGTTAGACATGACCCAGGACAGAGAATTGTCTTGAAAAGATTTGATGATTATTGGCAAGGACCAGCAAAAATTCCTAATTTGGAATTTAGATTCTTCCCGGAACTAACATCAGCTATAATGGCTTTACAAGCAAAACAAATTGATTTTATAGCAGAATTACCAGCAGAAGAATTTAAAGCTCTTCAAAACAACCCTTCTTTAGATTTAGGGTATGGAACCTATCAAAAATTTGAAGATCACAGAATTGTATTTAACAGAAGACCAGATTCAGTTTTTTCAGATGTAAAAGTTAGACAAGCTGTTGCTTATGCTATAAATAGAGAGGAAATAATAACTTTGACTATGGGGGATATGGCTGTTCCAGCTGTTGGAAGAATTCCTAACTTCCACGAAGCTTATTCACCTGATATACCAGCATATGAATATGACCCGGAAAAAGCAAGAGAATTGTTAAAAGAAGCTGGTTATCCAAACGGCTTTACCACAAAAATTTTTGCGCCCTCAAACTATAGAGAAAGAGTTTTAGAAGTACAACAAATTCAAAGGCAATTAGCAAACGTTGGAATTCAAGCAGAAGTGGTTGCTATAGAATGGGGAACTTATCTAGACGTAACAGCTGAAGGAGAAGCTCCTATGTTTAGAGAGAGATGGTCTGCCACATCACCATCTCCATTTAGCTTTGTAGAAAGTTGGCACAGTGAATCTTCATGGAATTCAATTTTTGGGACATATCATAATGATGAAGTTGATAAATTAGTAGACCAAATCAAAGTAACTGTTGACCCTGAAAAAAGATGGGAATTATACAGAGAAGTGCAAAGAATTGCGATGGAAGATGCTGTGTGTGTTCCTTTATACTGGCCAATTGCTGGAGAAGCTTATAACAATGAAATAAAAATACCAGAGTACCTTTGGAATGTATTCAAAAGACCTATTTACTATGTAAATGAATGGTCATTCAAATAATTATTTTTAAGGCAGCTTAATTGCTGCCTTTTTATAAAGGAGTTTTAGAATGAATATTAATGATATTAAAAAATATATATCTAAAATAATAGATGAAAATAAAGAAGATATTTTTAGTGTTTCAAAATATCTTAAAGACAATCCAGAAATAGGTTTCAAAGAAGAAAAAGCATATGATTTTCTCACACAAAAATTAAGTAGTTTAGGTTTTGAAATCGACAACCCAACAGAGAAACTTCCAACTTCTTTTCTTGGGAAGAAGTCTGGTTTATCCCATTACAAAAAAATAGCAATTTTATTTGAATACGACGCACTACCAACAATAGGACATGGTTGTGGACATAATATGATCTCAGCTATTAGTTACGGTGCTTCTCTCGCATTATCCAAAATTGATGATTTAAAAGGGGATATTTATGTTGTTGGGTGTCCGGGTGAAGAAAATGGGGGAGGAAAAGTTATTTTAACCAATGAAGGAATTTTTGACAATTTTGATGTTGCCATGATGATTCATCCTTCAACAGAAAATAAAGTTTATTCAACCTCCTTGGCATTAGATGCAATTAAGTTTTCTTACAAAGGTCAAACAACTCATGCTTCAGCATCTCCAGAAAAAGGAGTTAACGCTTTAGATGCTGTTATTCATCTATTTAACGGAATAAATTATTTAAGACAATACTTAAAAGATGGAACAAGGATTCACGGGATAATCTCAAATGGTGGCGAAGCTCCAAATGTAATTCCAGACTATGCAGAAGCTAAATTCTACTTCAGAGCAAAAACGAGAGAATATTTAGACGATGTAGTGAAAAAAGGTATAAACATAGCTGAAGGAGCTTCTAAAATGACTGGAGCGGAATTATCTTGGGATTATTATGAACTTTCAAACGATGATTTAAGACCTTCAAAAAAATTATCAGAAACTTTCAGAAAAAATTACATGGAACTCGGTATAAAAAATATAGAACCAGATTCAGAAGGGGGAGGGTCTACAGACGTTGGAAATGTAAGTCACAGGATTCCAGCAGTTCATCCGTATATTTCTATAGCTCCCAAGCACTCCATATCAGGTCATACTGTTGAATTTAGGGATGCAACTTTATCTAAAAAGGGTAAAGAAGCTACTTTACAAGCTGCTAAAGCGATTGCTTTTACAACAATAGATTTATTGTATGAACCAAATTTGCTTAAAAATATTAAAGAAGATTTTGAAAAAAATAAAGAAGTTTAGTTTTTGCTAAACTTCTTTATTTTTTATAATATGTTTGATTTTTAAGCAACTGTTCTTCGGGAACTTCTCCAAAATATTTTGCTGGTGAACCTAAATATATTTTTTTTGGTTCGGTGTTTTTTGTTACTACAGACCCAGCAGCAATGAGGGTATCTTTTTCTATTACTACTCCTGGAAGTATTGTAGCATTTGCACCAATCCTTGCTCCTTTTTTAATAACAGGTCCTTTGAAATGATTTTTCCTATCTTCGGTCCTCCCTAAAAAGTTATCGTTGGTAAAAGTAACTTGAGGGGCTATAAAACAATAATCCCCAATTTCTGATAGGGCTGTTATATATGCCTCTGTCTCAATTTTTACATACTTTCCTATTTTTGTTTTGTTTTCAACAGTTACACCTTTTCCTATTATAGTTTTTATACCAATATCTACATTTTCTCTAATACTTGCTAAATCCGCAATGAAAGCTTCATCAGATATTTTTGCTCCCCTATATACAACAGATAATACTCCTATTGTAACAGCATTTCCAATTACAAGAGGAGGTAACTCAATTTTTTCAGTTACAGCAGAATTAGAGGCTTTAAAAGGTTCTTTCCCAAGAACTGTGTTATCTGCTATAACACAATTATTTCCTATAACAGTTCCTTTTTTAATTACCACATTATTACCTATTGTAACATTATCTCCAATTTGAACGTCAGATTCTATTACAACATTCTCTCCAGCTTTTAAGTTTTCCCCAATCTTTGATTTATCTGATATATAGCTCATTTAATCCTCCTAGTCCCATATTTCAGGTTCAACTGTTAATTCTATATCATATTTTTCTTTTACTATTTTCCTAACTTCGTTAATAACTCCTAAAACTTCCTTAAAAGTAGCATTACCTTTGTTAACTATAAATCCAGCATGTTTTTTTGAAATCATTGCATCTCCAAGACTAAAACCTTTCAAACCTAATTTATCTATAGTTGTGCCAACATAAAAATCTTGTCGAGGCCTTTTGAATATACTGCCAGCTGAAGGCAAATCTAAAGGTTGTTTTGACCATCTTTTTTGAGATAGTTCTTCTATTTTATTAAAAATTTCATTTATATCTTTTTTTTCAAGTTTAAAAATTACTGATAATACTATCAGTTCTTTTTCTTGCAGAATGCTATGTCTGTAAGAAAAATTTAAAGCTTCATTGGATAAAATTTCCACACTGTCATTGTAAACATCGTACACTTCAACACTTTTAACGATATCTTTCATCTCACCTTCGTAAGCTCCAGCATTCATGAATACAGCCCCACCAACAGTACCAGGAATTCCTGAAGCAAATTCCAAGCCAGATAATCCATCTTCTGAGCACCAATTTGCCACTCTTGAAAGATTTACTCCTGTTTCAGCGTATACATCTTCGTCTTTGAATCCAATATTAATTAACTCTGAGTTTTCCATTAACAAATATTTCGTTATATCTTCATTTCTCAAAGAAAGGTTGGAAAGATATTTTGTTGATATAACTACAAAATCCAAAGCTTCATCTTTAACTAATATATTTGCTCCCCCACCAATTACTCTATAATCTATTCCATTTTTTCTAATAGTTCTTAAAGTATATACAAAACTTTTCTTAGTTCTGGGGAAAAACATATATGGAGTGGGACCCCCTATTCTAAAGTTGGTGTGATTTTTAAGTGGCTCATCTTTACGAATATCACACCCATTGCAATATAAATTTTCTAACAAGTTTTCATCAATTATCATAAAAAAACTCCTTTAACTATTTTTAATTATATAATAACATAAATATCATAGCGAATCCCATATAATTAATCCAGCAAAAAAAGCTATAAAACCAAATAAGATTTCTTTACCATAACTTTTTTGGGTTCTATCTATCAAAATATTTTTTTCTTTTTCAACACTACCCTTTTCATTGTATATTTTGACGTATGCCTTATAAATTCCATCATCTATATTTTTAAAATCAAAATACAACTGGTTATCTCCGGGAAATATTTCTTTTTCAAAAGACTCGTTGCCTACATCAAGCCTTAATTTTGCATAAGTGTTCGAATTAATAACTAATTTCATTTTATCTCTGTCCCAATCACCGTTTGGAGATACTTCATCTCGAAACTCTATGTATGTTATATTAGGTTTCAACTGAATATTTTTTACCAATGAAATTGCATTATCACCTCTTTTTGCTTGGTAAAAAAATGAATTGTTATTATATGTTATCTTGATCTTTCCGGGCCTTACAACAATCGTTTGTTTATCTGATCTTAATACTAATTTTTGATCGTTGATTTTTATAGTGACTGGATAAAAATTTGACTTAATACTTAAAAACGCCCATTCTTCTGAAGAATACTGGTAATTGATATTAGCTTTTATTCCAGAATCAATCTTGTCACCAAAAACGAAATAGAATTTAAATTCGGTAGTAACCTCTCCAAAAGTTAACACGACAAACGTAAGGATCACAAATAACATTGATATTTTTTTGCTCATTTTTCTCACCTCATAAATATTATAACTCAAAATATTTTATAATAAAATAATGTAAATTCATGGCAATGGATGTTTATTTATGATAAAATAATAAAGAAATGGAGGTGTCTTTTGAATGGAAAAAGTTCATGTGGTTGATCATCCGCTTATTAAACATAAAATATCTATTATGAGGAACGAGGATACTGGTCCAAAGGAGTTCAGAGAACTCCTTACAGAAATAACCTCATTATTAACTTATGAGGCAACAAGGAAACTCCCAACTTACAAAACAGAAGTAAAAACGCCAATTCAACTTACAGAAGGTGAAATGGTTGACGATAAAAAAGTAACTATTGTTCCTATTTTAAGAGCAGGATTAGGTATGTTGGATGGAATATTATCGTTAGTTCCAAATGCAAGTGTTGGCTTTTTGGGTATTTTCAGAGATCCGGATAGTTTGAATGCAGTTGAGTATTACGTCAAGTTTCCCGAGTTTACTGAAAATCATCATGTTTATATAGTAGACCCTATGTTAGCTACTGGGCATTCAATGAATTACGCAATTAAAGTTGTTGAAAAACATGGGGCAAAAAACATAACCGTCATGAGTTTGATTTCAGCACCGGAAGGGATAAAAGTAGTCAACAAAGCTCACCCTGAAATAGATATTTATACGGCATCTTTAGATGAAAAGCTAAATGATAAAGCATATATAATACCTGGGTTAGGTGATGCAGGAGATAGATTATACAGGACAAAATAAGAGGGTGCTTTTCTGCATCCTCATTTTTAAAGGATGATGTTAATGTCTTTACTTTTTAAGCATTCTTTTTTATTTGCGCTAGCAACTTTAATTAGTAGGGTGCTTGGACTTTTTAGAGATGCAACTTTTGCCCATTATTTTGGAAGAAGTTCAGAATATGATGCATATTTAATAGCAATTCTTTTGCCATTCTTTTTAAGAAGAATTTTTGCCGAAGGTGCTTTGTCGTCTTCTTTCATACCACTTTTTTCAAGAAAAAAGCCTGAAGAAGCTCAAAATTTTTTAAGTACCACCTTTTGGTTAACTTTAATTGTTACAATTTTGTTATATATTCCAGTTTTTTTGTTTTCTGATGGATTTGCTTTTTTATTAGGATCAGGGTTAGGCGAAGAAACTCTTTCCTTAACAGGAAGTTTAATGAAGATTACATATCCTTTCATAATATTTATCTCCCTATGGGCAATTATTTCAGGAGTTTTAAATACTAAAGATATATATTTTGTACCTGCTTTGGCACCGGCTTTGACCAATATATTAACTATCATCTTCATTTTTTTATCTTTTTTATTTTTACCAAGAATTTTAGGACCTACTATAGGGTTCACTCTTGGAGGTATAGCTCAATTTATATTTGTTTTTATTTTTCTAAAGAAAACTGGATTTAAAGTTCAATTTTATTTTAACATAAAACATGTGAAACAAATTATGGGTTTATTTGGACCAGCTTTATTAGGTGTTGCGGTCTCAACTTTTAATACTTTAATAGACACCAATATAGCAACATGGACAGGAACAGGAGGAGTATCTACAATTCAGTACGCCTTGAGGCTGTACCAATTACCTTTAGGAATTTTTGCAGTAAGTGTTGCAAATGCTTTATTACCAAAATTATCTAAAGCAATTGAAAAAAATGATAAAAATGAGTATAATAATTTTTTAAAAGAAAGCATACATCTAACTCTATTTTTTTCACTTCCTTCTATGGCTGGTTTGATCTTTTTAAATAATCAATTAATTTCTTTAATTTACCAACATGGAAGCTTTACTTCACAAGATACAATAATAACTGCAAGTACAATGGCTTTTTACTCATTTGGGTTACCTTTTTATTCTTTACATGGCATCTTTGTAAGAACTTTTCATTCAGATCTAAATACAAAATTTCCAACAATTGTTTCGATTGTTATGCTTGCAATTAATGCCATTTTAGATGTTTTATTAGTTAGACTTTATGGCATAGAAGGAATAGCAATGGCAACAGCAATCTCGGGATTTGTAGGGATGGTCATGTCGGGACACTTAGCCTTTAAATCACTGGGACCAAATGACATATTGGAAATAATGAAAGTTATGGCGTCGACAATAGCAATGGTCTTTTATATTCTATTGATGAGGAATTTAACAGAAGGAAGAATATACACAATATTCTTAGTTTTGAGTAGTATATTAATTTACTTTTTGTTCGCTTATATTACAAAAATAAAATATATAGATAAAGCATTAAGAGTTATAAAAATAAGGAAGTGATCACTTCCTTATTTTTTCAATTCTTCTATGATTTTTTCTTCTAATATTTTTCTTTCTATTCTTTCCTTTGACTGTAATGTTTTTAATACTGCTTTGATAACAAAAAATCTTGGATAAATTTTCATTAATTTTTGAACCGGGTCATCTCTGTCCACTCTATCTTTCATTTGGATATTCAAAATTAACACCCCACTTTTTTTCAAATTTATAAACATTTTATTATATTTTTATTTTGTATAAAAAAGTAGTTGACAATAATGATGTGCCGTGTTATAATTATTTACGGATTTGGGCTCGTAGCTCAGTTTGGTCAGAGCCCTCGGCTCATAACCGAGTGGTCGGTGGTTCGAGTCCACCCGAGCCCACCATAAAATACCAGGATTTTCCTGGTATTTTTTATTTTCAAATATAATTGTATAACCATTTATTATATTTGTCAAATATATTTATCATTTATTAACATTAAGATATTTTATAACATAAAAAAAATCGACTCTGAAAAATCAGAGTCGATAATTTTATGCTCTTTTAACTTTTCCTGCTTTCAAGCAAGAAGTACACACCTTGATTCTTTTAACTGATCCATCTTTCATAACAGCTTTTACCTTGTGTACATTTGGTTTCCACCATCTTCTTGTTGCCTTTTTAGAATGGGCAACATTATTACCAGCAACAGGCTCTTTCCCACATATAGCACATCTTTTAGCCATATCAGTTCCTCCTCCCATTTTTATAAAAAATAATATTATATTTTATTAAGCCTTTTCTATTATACAATAACATTATATGTACTTAAAATATTTTTACTTTAAATTTAATTAAACTTAATATTAATCTTGATCTTGTTCTTCATCCATCATTTTCTCTTCTTCTTCGAACTTCATTGGTTTTGAAAGTGGGAAAGCGATTATATCCTTTATTGTTTGAGTGTTTGTTAAAAACATACAGAATCTATCTATACCTATCCCAAGTCCTCCTGTTGGTGGCATCCCATATTCTAATGCTCTTAAAAAATCCATATCCATCAACTGAGCTTCATCATCTCCTAAATCTTTTAATTCTGCTTGGGCTTTAAATCTGGACATTTGGTCTTCTGCATCGTTTAATTCACTAAATGCATTTGCAAGTTCTGATCCATTCACAATTAATTCAAACCTTTCTGATAATCTTGGGTCTTCTCTATGCCTTTTGGCAAGAGGAGAAATTTCTACAGGATGATTCATAACAAATGTTGGTTGAATTATTTTATCTTCTACGAGATCCCAAAGTTCATCGATATATTTCCCTCTTTCTTTTATTGGAACTTCTATGCCTTGCTTTTTCAAGTATTGATCCATTGTTTCCATTGAATCTTCTAATATGTCTATTTCCAAATGTCCTTTGATGAATTCTCTCATATCAACTCTTTTAAAAGGTGGTTTAAAATCTATTTCTAATTCACCATAATTAACTTTAGTCGTCCCGTGAATTTTTTCTGTTACATATGCCAACAAATTTTCAGTTAACTCCATTATATCGTTATAATCTGCATATGCTTGATATAACTCTATTGTAGTGAATTCAGGATTATGTTTATAGTCTATTCCTTCATTTCTAAAAATCCTTCCAATTTCGTAAACTTTTTCCATTCCACCTACAACTAACCTTTTTAAATGTAACTCGGTTGCTATTCTTAAATACATAGGTTGGTCATAAACATTTAAATGAGTGATGAACGGCCTTGCATTTGCGCCACCCATGATATTTTCAAGGATTGGGGTTTCAACTTCGTAGAAGCCTTGTTCTGTTAAATATTCTCTCATATATCTGATAGCTAAAGATCTTGTTTTGAATACTTCTATAACGTTATCATTTGATATCATATCAACATATCTTTGCCTATATCTTATTTCTTTGTCTTTTAACCCGTGCCATTTTTCTGGCATTTGTCTGATTGTTTTTGTTAGCAACTGGATTTCTAAAACTAAAATAGTTAATTCTCCAGTTTTTGTTTTAAATGGGAATCCTTTAATACCAACCCAATCACCACTGCCAATATATTTTTTAAAAATATTAAAAGCATCTTCTCCAATCTTGTCTTTCCTTATATACGCCTGTATCCTTCCTGTATCATCCTTTATATGCATAAATGCTGATTTACCATGACTTCTTATAGTCATTATTCTACCGGCAAAAGAAAAAACTTCATCTTCTAATAATTGACCTGATTCAAGTTTAGAAGAATATTTATTTTTAATTTCTTGAGCTTTAAAATCTTTTTCGAATTTATAAGGATAAGGGTTAATACCCTGTTCTTTCAATTCTTTTATCATTTGTAACCTTTGCTTTTTTACTTCACTCACCAGTACACCTCCGTTTGATTCTTTAATCTTATGAAATTATATCTTTAATTTCTATTTTTTTTGTAGTACCTTTGGCAGTTTTTATAGTCAATTTTTCTCCTATTTTTCTACCTAAAATAGCGCTTCCTATTGCTGAATCTGAAGACAATTTGTTATCTTTTAAATCCGCTTCTTGAGGAGTAACAAGCATGAATTCATTTTCTTGTTTTAATTTAAAATCATAAATTTTCACAACTTTTCCAAGTCTAACTTCCGAATTGTCTGATTGGTCTTCAATAATTTCAGCATGCTCAAGTATATATTCTATTTCTTTTATTCTTGAATCAATTCTACCTTGTTCATTTTTTGCTTCTTCATATTCAGAATTTTCGGAAAGATCACCAAGCTCTCGAGCTTCTTTTATTCTATCGGCAATTTCTCCCATGAGTTTTTTCTTTAATTCATCCTTTTCTTTTTTTAAACGTTCATATCCTTCTTTGGTTAATTGATAATTTTCTTCAACCATTTTATATACCTCCCAATCTATCTATTATTTTTTAACTCTTTTATAGCTTCTAAAAAACTGTCAACATCTCTAAACTCTTTATAAACTGAGGCAAATCTAACATAAGATACATGATCAATATCTTTTAGCCTGTTCATTACCTTATCTCCAATTTCTGTTGAAGGTATCTCAGATTTTCCAGTTCTTCTTATTTCATCTTCTATATTTTCAACTATTTCTTCAATTTGTTCTGAAGTAACTGATCTTTTTTCACAAGCTTTTATTAATCCATCTTTTATTTTTTCTCTATCAAATAATTCTCTTTTTCCTTCTTTTTTGATTACTCTTATCTTATTTTCTTCATACCTCTCATATGTTGTGAACCTACTATCACATTTTAAACATTCTCTTCTTCTTCTTACAGAATTGCCATTTCCTGCAGGTCTTGAGTCAAGGACTTTTGTCTCTTCATTTCCACAAAATGGACATTTCAAAGAAAACCACCCACCTTATTCTTTATCCCCTTGTTCTAAATCCTTTGCAATTTCTTTTATCTTTTTAATTCTGCTATAAAGAGTAGATTTTTTTATATTCAAGTCTTCTGCCATTTCCTTCAAACTTTGATCTTCATTTTCAAGTCTGTGTTCTGCTATCTGTTTTAAATTCTTATCCAAATTATCCAATCCTATTTTTTCTTGTATAAGAAGTATATCATTTATTTGTTTTGAAGAACTTTCCGCTGTCTTCATCGCATTTGCTGTTAAAAAATTTATTGTTCTGGTCACATTTCCTTTCAATTCTCTAACCTTTATTATATCATTTAATTTTTCAACTGATTCGTGTGAATCCATTACTTCTAAAACATTCAAAATATCTCTACTGGATTTAATATATAATTTAACTTTGTTGTTTTTTATTATATAATTGGATTTTATGCCCAATAAATTGTAAAATGTTTCAACAATGTCGTCTGCAAACTCTTCTGAAATATCTAAAAAGAATTCCAAATGATAAGAAGACTTGAAAGATACCGAACCAGTCGTTAAGAACATCCCTTTTAAAAAAACTCCAAATAAAAATGGATCGTTTTTTATCTTTTTAGGAAGTGTTGAAGAATATATATCAATATTTTCCCTGCCAACTATCTTCTCTACAGAGGGCAAATCAAGAAGTATTTCTCCTACCCTTCCCAGTCTTAATCTTCTTTCCATTTTAACATATGCGCTAATATAATCACCAAAAAGAAGCTTGCTCAATTTGTAGATTCTCTTCATTGAGCTGAGTGAGTTAACAGTTATTTTTATATACTTTCTATAACCATCTATTACAAAGTCTCCCTTCCCTTTTATTGCTCCGTAGAGTTCAATTTCAGGAAATTCCATTTTTGTTGAGACTAAAGTCATCTTTACTTCTTCAGAAAATGTAGCCATTTTTAATCACCGATTATATTTTTTATTATTTTTGATAATTTTGTAGAATCATGCCTGACTATAGTTTTTTCTTCATTGATAAAATAAACTAAATCATCTTTTATTATTCTGTCATCAATCATATCTATCTTTACTTCCGAAGAATTTCTCTTTTTATATCTATTTAGAATGAAATTAGGTATTTTTCCAGAATTGGCAATTATATAGTCAACTTCATAATCTAAATAGTATTCTATTTGTTCTACATGGTCTGAAAGATTGTATTCATTTGTTTCTCCTGGTTGAGTCATTATATTGGATATATAAATTAGTTTTGACTTACTTTCTTTTATGGATTCTTTTATCCCTTTTACCAGCAAATTTGTTATTATACTTGTATAAAGACTACCTGGGCCAAATATAATACAATCTGAATTTTTTATAGCAGTTATGCTCTCTTCATACGCTTCAGAGTTACCATCAAGCCATACTCTCGATATCTTTTTATTTTGTGAAACTAAGTTTTTCTCCCCAAAAACAACTGTTCCATCTACAAATTCTCCTACTATTCTTATCAATTCAAAAGACGAGGGTAGAACTCTACCCTTTATATTCAAGAATTCAGATAATGATTTAATTGCCAACGGAAAATTATTGTTATTGATTCTGGTTAATGCTAACAAAATAATGTTACCAAGATTATGATTTTTCAAAAACCCTTCATTAAATCTATACCCTAATAATTCAGTTATTAACGATTCTTTCTCGGCTAAAGCAATTATGTTGTTCCGTATGTCGCCAGGGGGTGGAATTTCAAAATCGTTTCTTATTATTCCGGAACTACCTCCTTCATCAGTCACAGCAACTATAGATGTTAAGTTTACTTCTTTTAACCATTTTAATCCCCTGAGGAGTTGACTTAATCCAGTTCCCCCACCTATTACAACTATATTTTTCAAAGTATCACTCCTTTTCAATATCCCTATGAGTAATACTTACGTCTCTTTTTTCATCCAATAATCTTTCATATAATTGTTGAGCAATGTAAACAGATCTGTGTTTCCCTCCAGTACAACCTATACAAAAATAAGCTTCTACTCTTCCTGATTCAGAGTACTTATCCTGGACAAACTTTGCAAAAGAAGTTAATTTATTTATCGTTTTTTTTGTATCTTCGAAATCTTTTAAATATTCAGATACTTCTTGATCTAACCCTGTAAATTTATATATATCATAGATATAGAAAGGATTAGGCAGATACCTTACATCAAAAACATAATCGGCACTATTTGGAATTCCATTTTTAAAACCAAAACTAACAATATTTAATTTTAAAGGTCTTTCTTTCTGTTTTATTATTTGAAAAAACTTTTTTCTGAATTCATATGGTTCTGTGTTGGATGTGTCAATTATAATATCACTGATAGATTTAATATCTTTTAAAATTTCTTTTTCTTTTACTATAGCCTCTTCTATAGGTAAATCTAAAGGATGACTTCTTCTGGACTTTCTAAATCTGTTTATTAGCGAAGTAGCATCGGCTTCTAAAAATACTTTTTTTAATTGCAAATTACAAGGTAAATTTTCACCAATATCGTAAAAAGCTTCTCTTAACTGTTCTGTTTTTTTCCACCTTAGATCACTAACTATTGCCAATTTATCAACATCACTTGAACAGATCATATCAACAAAATATTTGATCAAATGAGGGGGAACATTATCAACTGTATAATAACCTTCATCCTCTAAAGTTTTTAATAAAAAGGTCTTTCCTGCGCCAGAAAGACCTGTAATTAAAAATATTATTGGTTTATTCATAAATATCTACATCCTCTTTTTCGTAATAAGAATACATAATTAATTGGGTATATTTAGATTTATATCTCATTCTGCCTAAAAATCTCTTGGATAAACATTTAAACTGTTCTAAGCTTCCACTTATATAGAAATTAATTTCCGGATAACCTTTTAGATAAGGTAATTTCATATTTAAAAGTGTTTTAACTATTCCATCCGCCGGATCAACTATTTTACTTTTGACTATTTTTTGTATATGATTGCTCAATATAGGATAATGTGTACAACCAAGTATAACTTTATCATAACGACCTTCGCAATCTCTCAAATAATAATTTATAATAGAATCAGCCATTGGCCCATACCAATAACCTTCTTCAATAAGTGGTACAAATAACGGACACGCCTTTTCAGTAACTTTTTTTACTTTTACTTTATCAACAAGAAGTCCTCTATAACTGCCAGATCTTACAGTATTAGAAGTAGCCAATAACAAAACTTCTTCTCCTTTATTGATCTGTTCTATACCATTATCTATTATACTTATATATTTAAAACTTCTATCGTCCAAGGAAACTAAACCCTTTTTCACAAGAGAATCCGTAGTATTACAAGCTGAAATAAGAATATCTACATCTACGCTTTCAAAAAAATCGAAAATATTTTCTAGCATATTAACCAAAAAATATTCTGGTTTTGAACCATAAGGAACATTCAAAGTATCACCAAAATAGTAAAAATCGTGGTTGTTGAAATTCCTAACCACTTTTTTTAACACCGTAAGCCCACCTATTCCAGAATCAAAGAACCCTATTTTCATCTTGTTCACTCCCAAGAAATAAAACTGTCTGTATCTTTTTGCTCTTCATAATCTCCATCTTTAATAATAGTTTCAAACTTATCTATTATATTTTTGATTTCATCTTTTGTCTTTATTACATTTAGCCGCTCATTCAATAATAACAATAATAATATATAATTAATTTTATCTTTTCCAAAGTTAGTTGCCATATTCTCAACTTCAGATTTTATCTCATTAAGTATTTTATTTATAATTTCTTCGGGTTCATCAACTCTGTATTTATATTTTTCACCTAATATTTCAATTTGTACATCTCTAAAATTTGGCAATTAAAACACCTACTGGTTAAACGAATTATGATTGTTTTCTTCTTTTGAAATTGCATCTCCAAATTTACTCATTAAATCATTTTTAATTTGTTTTAAAGAGCTTTCAATTTGGTTGTTTTTATTTGAAAGTTCTTCTATTTTACCATTTAATCTGTCCTTTTCTTCATTTACTTTTTCATATTCTTGAAATAATTCATCATATTCAGTTTTTAATTCATCTTTTTCACTTTTTATTTTGTTGTATTTTTGAGCTAAATTTTCAATCATTTCTTCTAATTCCTTAATTATCTCCATCTTTAACCCCCCAATGCTTATATACAATATTCATATTATTATTATATCATAAACAATATTATTTTTTTTAATTAATTAATTAAAAATAAGAATAAAAGCCTTTGTATATGATATAATTGTTTTGAATTTATTAAAGGGGTGGGGGATAATGAAATATATTAACAAAATTCTTGAGTTAGTTTCAACAATAGGCACACCTTCATTTCACTCTCTTTTGGGAGAATTATTGATTACAGAAACTAAAAGTTCTAAATTATTAATTGTTAGGAATATAGAAAAATCATGGGTAATATTAGATGCTCAAGATGTGACTCCTAAAAAACTTGAATTCAATGACTTGGAAGAATTACTTCAAGAATATCCTGACTTGTTTCCTTTTGAATTTTCTTTTAGTACTTTTATTTTGTGTGATGGTAGATTTGAAGATGAAAACAATATCCAGTACTTAAACAATGCTTTTGCAAAAGAAGAAAATTTATATGAAAAAAACAGATTAGAAACTGTAATCGACAGATTATCGTATCAATTATCAGCAATAAAATCTCTTGTACTTAATTTATCTGAACCTCTAAAAGAAGACGATTTTATCGAAATAATACAAAGCACTTTATCAGAAATGCTTTTTGGTGGGGTTTATACTTATAAAATATCAGGAATGCAGGCTAATTTATTTTCTAAAATAGGTTTTTATGAACTCGATTGGAATTCTATATGTTTAGATGAAATATTACTCTCTACAGTTGAAATGGGAAGCATCCTTCTGCTTGAAGATGTCGATGGTTTGGATGCATATAAAGATAAAAAAATCAAAGCAGTTTTCCCTGTGGGTAGTTTAGAAAATGATGCTTATTTAATATTTATTTTGAGAGACACCTTTATCGAGCAAGAAGAAAGACTTTTTATAAGCACTATACATAAAATAATAGAACATTTTTATATCAAACAATTTTTAGAACTAATAGATTTTAAAGAACAAATAAATTTAAAAACCTTACGACTATTCCAAATTTTTGACAAGCTTTTGGAAATGCTCAAAGATCCAACAGAGATAGAAAATAAATTCGTCAGCGGTATAAAAAATTTATCAGAAGTACATTCTTTAACAAAATATGATCATGATGAAAACTTACCAGTAGGTGTATATTCTAATAAAGAAATCGAAGATATAAAATGTGATTTTTTGATAATTTATCCTTCTGAAGAAAATATTGAGCACAAAAAAGAAATGTGTATTAATTTGAACGAAAGTATAAGGGAAAATAATTTAGAATTGATGAATTTATTTTCTTTGATCTTGGAAAGTTATGAAACATTACTTAATATAGATAAAGAAGGGATATAAACTCCCTTCTTTTTTATGTATTCTTATTTAGGCTTTACAACAAATTTAATTGCGGTTCTTTCTTCTCCTTCTATTTCAACATCTGAAAAAGCTGGAACACAAACTAAATCAACACCACTTGGAGCCACATACCCCCTTGCTATAGCAACTGCTTTCACAGCTTGGTTTACAGCACCAGCCCCTATAGCTTGTAGTTCAGCTTGGTGTTTGTCTCTAATAATTGCTGCTAATGCCCCGGCAACAGCAACTGGTTTAGAATTTGCTGCAACTTTAAGTACTTCTAATTCTGCCATGAATACTACCCCCTTTGATATTTTGATGTTTGGAGTAATTAATAGTCAATCTGTCTATCTTGGCGCGCTTGGCGGGATTCGAACCCACAACCTTCGGATCCGAAGTCCGACGCTCTATCCAGTTGAGCTACAAACGCTCAAAGCCATATTAAATTATACATTAATTTAAAGTTTTTATCAAGTTTATATATATTTAAATACTCTTTAGTTTAAACACATAAATTACTATATTTTTTACACTTCATTTGGATTGCCATATAAAAATATCAAAGTTTTTTGTATTTAAATCGGTATTGACTCAAAATTTAAAAATTATTGCCTATTTTCGTATAATAGCAGTTCTTTTTGCATTTTAAAAGTATATTTATATTTATGTTATTTTAAAAAATAATTCATATTAAAAGTTAATCTTTATTTGGTAGCAGACGATAATTTTAATGACAAGGAGGGATTAACATGGATATAAACAAAATAAACAACAATGCAAACGTCAACATACAAAAAATACAACAAAATATAAAAAATAATAAAAAACAAGCCCAAGTAAATAACAAAGATGTTTTTGAATTAGAAGGTAATTCAAAAAAATATTTAGAATTAGCTTCTAAGCTCCCTGATGTAAGGAAAAAATTGGTCAATGAAATGAAATCAGCAATTGAAAATGGGACATACAAAATAGATGCAGAAAAAATTAGCAAGAAAATGCTTGGAGGATTATAATATGAAATTTAATAATTTAATTGATATAATCCGTAAGGAGAAAAAACTCCTTTCGGATTTTTTTGATATGGTAAACGAATTGGAAGATCTTTTGATAAAAAAAGAATCTACTGATAAAATCAATGCTAAATTAACGGAAATTTCTAAAAGTAGCTCTGAATTTGAAAAGATAGATATCGAAAGAGACAAACTTACAAAAGAATACTGCGAAGAAAATAATATAGCATTCAGTCTTAAGGATATAGTCGACTATCTCTCGAAATATAATAAGGAAGGAGCTATTGAAATAGCTGAATTTATAGAAAAACTTAACCAATTCGCTTTAAAATTAGACGAATTACGAGAAATTATTTCTTTTCAAAACAATTTAAACAACAGTATTTTTAAGCTATTTAATGTACAAAATACGGGGAAATCAACTTATGGAAGAAACGGCTTTAATAACAGCTCAGATAATAGTTCAACTGGTTGGAGGGGATAATAATGCCAGGAATGTCATTATACGGATTACTGAACACAGGATTATTAGGAGTTTATACAGCAAAATCTGCGATGAGTGTTGTTGGACACAACATTGCAAATGCTAACACACCAGGATTTTCCAGGCAAAGGCCTGAAATTGTATCAACTCCATCTTTACCAATGAATACGCTTACCCAGACTTCAGCTCCAATGCAGTTTGGGACTGGTTCTAAAATAGAAGACATTAAAAGAGTTAGAGATCAATTTCTTGATATACAGTATAGGCAAACCAACAACAGAGTTTCTTACTGGGACAACATATATGGAAATATGCATTACGTAGAACAATTATTTGGTGAACCTGGTGAAACTGGAATAAGAAATCTTTTTGACAATCTTTGGGGAGCCATGCAAGAACTAAGCTCAGATCCAACAAACGAAGGAGCGAAAGGTCAAATTGTTTCAAGAGCTGATGAGTTAGCCAATACTTTAAAAGATTTGGATTTTAGACTTTCACAGCTTCAAGAAGACTTCAATACAGAAATAGGAAATAGAGTTGTTGAAATAAATAACTACTTTAAAAGAATTACTGATTTAAATGGGAAAATTAGGTCCATAAAAGTTTCTGGATCTTCTCCAAACGATTTGTTAGATGAAAGAGACAGAATTTTAGATCAATTATCTGAATTAGCTGACATTCATGTTAACCATTATTCATCTGGAGATATTTCTATAAGAATAGGCGATAGAACTTTATTAAACGGGAATACTTATCAAGAATTAAAAGCCTATACTGTCCCAGGTACAAAGGGTTTTTATAATATATTCGCTAACAACAATCCAGTGAAATTCAATGATGGGAAAATGGCTGCACTTTTTGAACTAAGAGATTCTATAGTTCCTCAATACCGGGGTAAAATAGATGAATTTGCAATAACATTAGCTGACACAATGAACCTTGTGCATGAAGAAGGTTTTGACGGTTCTGGCAGCATAACTGGAGCTCAATTTTTCAAAGATATAGGAACAAACAAAGAAACGGAAATGTCGAGGCTTTACAGAATAGCATCTACTTTTAGAACACATTTGAACAACCCAGAAGTTAATTTGTTATCAAGTAATAGAAAATTCAATGCTGGTAGTTTATCAGATATACAATTATTAAGAGATGCTACTTTAGTGGCAATAGATAGTTCGAACACCCCTCCAGCTAATAGCGTAAATATATCCAGTGCTTTAGCTGGAAATGGGTTAGACGAATTTAATACAAATTTTACAGAAAATCTTTTTTCTTATAATACAAGTGAAGACTTATTAACTTTTGAAAACAGTGGTGGAAATCCTTTATCAGAAAAAATGATAATAGATGTTGACAAAAGTTTTTTGAACGATTATGGTTTTAACACGAAATCTGTTAGTGCTTACAGAATTGAACAAAGTGACATAGAATCAGGAATTGTTAATTTTAATATAGATGGTTCTAATATAACTATAAATTTAGACGGTTCAAGTGCCGATAATTTTGTATCGTCAATTAATAATGCTCCAAGTAATAATTTTATCAGAGCTTTTAGACATGATGGAGCAGTTTATATATCCGCAACTGAAAGAGTAGAAAATGGAGATATATCAAATATTGTTTTTGATGATCCAGATGGAGCTTTTTCTTCAATGAATATACAGGAAAAAGAAGTGGATGTTTTAGACTTTAGTAATCCTCCAATGAGAAATATATATGGTGGAGATCCACAACTGGAAATTAACGGAATAGGAATTGATATAAATTTAGATACTGACACTATTGATGATGTAGTAAACAAAATAAACTCTTCTAATACTGGTGTATCTGCTTTTATCACTCCAAATGGAAGATTCGTACTAAAAGGTAGCCAAAGTATTGATATGGATTTAAGGAACTCAACAATAAAAGGTTCTGTTGGTTTTTTTAACGCGTTAGGAATAACAAATAATACAACAGACCCAGCTAATACAAAAATGACTTTGGTATCTCCTGATATGAATTTAGATTCAATAAATTCAACATTAAAAAATGCTGATATTTTAAAACTAGATCCGGAAATAGGTATTGTTAACAAATTGAGTGTAGTTGATGGGATAAGAAATAATCCTTCAAACATTGCTATAGACTTGGGACGTTTTGATTATACTACCGGAGAATTTGAATTTACTGGCCCAAATAATCCTTCTGTATGGGAAGAATTGGCTAACATAAAAGACACTCCTTTATTGAATGATGGAAAAGATGGATTCAACGGTTTTTTATCCAATTTAATTGCAGAAATGGGTATTAGGGGAGAAACAGCGAATAAAATGCATCTAAATTCTAAGGCTTTGAATGATCAAATTGATATAGAAAGAGAAAGAGTAAAGGGCGTTTCAATAGACGAAGAAATGTCAAATATGATTAAATATCAACAAGCTTTTAATGCTTCTGCAAGAGTAGTCACTGCGGTAGATGAAATGTTGAACAAAGTTGTAAATAGCTTAGGAATAGTCGGAAGATAATAAGAGGTGATTCTAAATGAGAGTAACCAGTAATTTAATGAATACTCAAGCACTAAACGATATTCAAAATGTTTTGAGAAGATATGGGAAATTAAACGAACAACTAACAACAGGGAAAAAAGTACGTTATCCTTCAGATAACGCTACTGTTGCTGCAAGAGTTTCAGACCTTGATTCGCGAATTAGAGAAGTTCAAAGATATAAATCAAACATTTCTCTTGCCAGAAGTTATACAGATATGTATGATTCTTCATTACAGGAAATGAGCTCTATCTATCAAAGAGTGAAAGAATTATCAGTTAGAGGAGCTAACGATAGTTTAAGCGATGAAGATAGACAAGCAATAGTTACCGAAATAGATAAAATAAACGATCATATGAAATCATTAGCTAATTCTCAAGTTAGTGGTAAATATATTTACGGTGGTGCAGAATCAGATAAAGCCCCTGTTGATAAAAATGGTGAAATACAAACATCTCCCAAGGCCAATATTAAAAAATCTGTCTCCGTTGGGGGATATAAAGTTGATTATGGATTAACTGTTTATGATGTTTTTACTACAAATTCTGGGACGTCAGTATTTAAGCACTTAGACAGGATGAAAGACGCTATAGCAAGTGGAAACAACAACGCAATTGATAGAGAAATGGGAGCAATTGAGGATATTCAAAGATCAGCTTTAAAAGGTTTAGCTGAAGTAGGTGGAAATGACAGATTATTAGAATTGTCAGAAAGCAGAATGGAAGATTTCGAACAATTTAACACAGAATTTTTATCAAAAGAATCTGATGCGGATCTAGCAAAAGTATTAACTGATTTATCAATGCAACAAGTTGTTATGCAAAGCGCTTTGAAAACTACAGCTAAAATCATACCGCCAACACTTGTAGACTTTTTATAAAAAATAAATAATCTGATATAATTAAAGGGAGGATGATTTCCTCCCTTTTAATTTATCAAGGAGGTAATTTTATGGCAAAATATGAAACAAAAATTGGTGAAATAAACATAGATAACGACAAAGTTTTGAAATTTGAATTTGGACTACCTGGGTTTGATGATTTGACTAAATTTTCTCTTATAACTCCAGAGGAAACAAAACCTATAATGTGGTTAGTTTCTTTAGAAGATAAAGAAGTCGCTTTCCCTGTAATACATCCAGAAATGATTAGATATGATTATCATATTGATGTTCCTTCAGACATTGTAGATTACCTACAAATAGAAAAAAGTGATCAAGCTATCACCTTGTCTATTTTGTCAATACCAGAAGATCAGTCAAAAATAACAGCCAATTTAGTGGCGCCTATAATTATTTCTACTATAAACAATAAAGGAATACAATATATGGTTGAATCGGAAGAATATTCAACAAGACATTATATAAAAGATGAAATGAAAAGAAATGAAAAGCTATTAAAAGATAAAGAAGGCGATTGATTTGCTTATTTTATCAAGAAAAATTGGAGAAGATATTGTCATAAAAATGGATAATAAAACTATAAAAATTAAGTTATTAGAAAATCAAATGGGACATATTAAATTAGGATTTGATGCACCAAAAGAAATTAAAATTTATAGAGGCGAACTTTACGAAGAAATTGCTAAAGAGAATAAATCGTCTATAAATTCATCTTTCGATTTAGTTAAAGAGTTCAAAAACGCTTTTTCAAGAGGTGACAAGGATTGAGAATAAAATATGAGTATAAAGAAAAAACTCTCTCAATTTTTTCTCAAGATCATTCTCCTGATTTGGCTATAATCGGTGGAATAGTGATAGAACATATTCATGAAAAAATCCGTGAAAAATCTGAAATAAAAACCGAAATAGGTGGTAGAGGTGGAAGACTATCATTTTATTTGAAAAAATATAAATTAAACCCCATTGCTTTTTCCTTTTTAGCTGAAGATGAATTTCTAAATTTCATATTAAGCACTTACGAAGTTAATAACATCCCGCTAACATGGAGCCCAAATGGTAAGCAAAATAAAAGAAAGATAAGAATCATTGATGAAAACAAATGTTACACAACTAATTACTCCCAAGATTCAAGAGTAGACCCTATATATATAGAAGAATATGTTTGTAATGTTAATAACTTATTTTTTGCTTATGAAAAGTGGATGGATAATTTAATAGATGTTCTTTTTTATACTGATAAAAAAACTTTTGTAGATATAGACTTGTCAGAAATAAAATCAAACTCTTCATTTAGATGTAACTTTTTATTTGTATCAAATTTTGAAAATAAAGAGCTTTCAGTCTTAGAAAACATTAATTCAGATTATAAAATTATCTTCAACAAGGAAAATATTCAAATAAATGATGAAAAATATAATTTAGATTTAGTGGGTAAATATTACGAAGAAGCTATTTCTGCTTATCAAACAGTTTTTTTGTATTATATTATAACTAAAAGAAATATTAAAAAATCTCATGAGTTTGCTTTTGATGCTTATAAAAAAACTCTAAAAGAAGGGAAAATATAAAAATAGGAGTGATAACTATGAAACGATTCATCGTTTTATTTATTATTTTAATTATGAGTTTATCGTTTTTTTCAATGGATTGGGGAATCGCTTTTGAAAGTGATTTTAAAAATTCAGAAATTGAGCAATTATCTAAATTCAACTTAAATTTAAGGGCTGATCTTGGCTTTTTATATACATATTTTCCTGTAGGAAAAGATAATATAATTACAGAAAACTTTGAATCAATCACAATTTATCCAAATAACGAATTCAAATTAGATGATGTGCACTTGGGGATTTATTTCATTAGAGAAAAAATTTCATTTTTAGAATTAAAATTTCTGTAGAAAATTCTGTTATTGATTTACTTGATTATAAAGAGTACAAGTTATTATTTGGAGTGGGTGCATTTTTTACAAATAATATCCTCATTGAAGCTTCTATGAAAGAATCTATTGATACTTTCTCCAATGATGGGTTTAAACCAGATATTGTTTTAGGTCTAAATTTTCTATTTTAGTTTGACATTTATTACAAAAAATGATAAAATTATTACAATAAGGTAAGCAATTAATATTATTGAAACAGGGGGATTTTAGGGGATCTTTATAGATTGAAGATTGGACATGCATTTTTTTGCATGTCCTTTTTTATTGACGATTCTCTATAAATATGGTATAATAATCTCTGTTTGGGAGAGATGGCCGAGCGGCCGAAGGCGCACGCCTGGAACGCGTGTGATGGCAACCCCATCCGTGGGTTCAAATCCCACTCTCTCCGCCAAATAAAAATGGATGTGCTTAGCACATCCATTTTTTATTTTGTAGCTATTGACATTCCTTCTTTAATAGCTTTCATATTTATATCAATTAGTGCTGCTTTTTTACCTGTTAATTTCTTTTCTAATGCTTTTTTTACCGCATCTAAAGAAACTGCATTAGTTGCTCCCAAATAAGCCCCCAACATAATCATGTTTTGAATCTTGGTATTTCCCAATTTATCAGCCATTTCGTTTGCAGGTACTTTTATTGTTTTGATATCAGTTCTTTTTGGCTCTCTGTCAATAACCGATGAGTTTATAATCAAAAGCCCTCCTTCTTCCATTTCTTGTTCAAATTTAGTCATAGAAGGGATGTTGAATGCGACAACTTCGTTTGGTTTATCTACAACTGGTGAAGCTATATACTCATCAGAAACAACAACCGTACAATTAGCAGTTCCACCCCTCATCTCTGGACCATATGAAGGTAACCATGTTGTATATTTGGAATCAATCATTGCTGAATAAGACAATATCTGACCAAAAAGCATTACACCTTGACCACCAAACCCTGCAATTATTGAATTATGCATACTCATTTGCCATCACCAACTTTATCTACAAAAACACCTAAAGGATATTCTTTGGTCATGTTTTCTTCTAACCATTTGTTAGATTCCACAGGGGTTAATCCCCAATTTGTTGGACATGTTGAAAGAACTTCTACTATTCCGAAACCAATGCCTTTTTCTTGAGCTAAAAAAGCTTTTTTTATCGCCTTTTTAGTTTTTATTACATCTTGCGGAGTGTTTACTTTTGTTCTTGAAAGATATGCTACACCATCTAATTCTTTTAAAACTTCTGATACATGAATGGGATGTCCTTCTCGATCAGCCCTTCTTCCATATGGCGACGTGGTTGTTTTCATACCTAATAAACTTGTAGGTGCCATTTGACCACCTGTCATTCCATAAATTGCATTATTTATAAATATTGTTGTAATTTTTTCTCCTCTATTTGCAGCATGAACTATTTCTGCAGTACCTATAGCTGCTAAATCTCCATCACCTTGGTATGTAAACACTGTTTTTTCTGGAGTTGCTCTTTTCATTCCAGTAGCTACAGCTGGAGCCCTTCCGTGGGCAGCAACAGTTCCGTCTACATTAAAAAATTCATAAGAAAACACTGCACAGCCAACTGGTGCTACCATCATTGTTTTACCCTCTATACCCAATTCATCTATAACTTCTGCCACAAGTCTATGTACAATTCCGTGATGACAACCTGGGCAATAAGTGAATTCTTTACCACTTAATGCATGAGGGCCTTTAAATCTATCTATATAAGCCATTATTTTCCCCTCCTTAATTATACTAATTCCATTAATTTAGCAAAAATTTCACCTGGTGTTGGTACAACTCCACCCATTCTTCCATAAAATCCAACAGGTTTCTTACCATTCACACTTAATTTAACGTCTTCAATCATTTGCCCTGCTGACATTTCCACAGTGAAGAACAATTTTGCCTGATCATTGTATTTTGCCAATTCTTCATAAGGGAATGGCCATAGAGTAATTGGTCTAAATACGCCAGCTTTTACTCCTTTTTCTCTTGCCATCTTAGCAACAGATTTTGCAATTCTTCCAATTGTTCCATAAGCTACAATAACTACATCTGCATCTTCTAACATATATTCTTCATACATCTTTTCGTTTTTTATTATTTCTTTATATCTAGCCTGATACCTTTTATTCATTTCTTCTAAACCATAAGGGTCTATATTAAAAGAAGTAACTCTATGAGCATCTCTTTCCATTTTTGTACCAGTCATAGCCCAATCTGAATGATCAGGTAATTCTTTTTCATCAACAAAATCCGGAAAGCTTACTGGTTCCATCATTTGGCCTAACATACCATCTGCCAAGATGAGAACAGGTGTTCTGTATTTATCCGCTACATCAAAGGATTTACCTGTTAATTCCACTGCTTCTTGAAGTGATTCTGGCCCATAAACTATTAATTTATAGTCTCCGTGTCCTCCTCCTTTTGTTGCTTGAAAATAGTCACCTTGAGCTGGTTGAATATCTCCAAGACCAGGTCCACCTCTTACAACATTTACAAAAACTGAAGGAAGTTCGGCTCCAGCAATATAAGATATTCCTTCTTGCATAAGAGAGAAACCTGGTGAAGAAGTTGATGTCATTACTCTTTTTCCAGTACACGCTGCACCATAAATCATGTTGACTGCCGCTACTTCACTTTCTGCTTGTAAAAAAGTTCCGTCAATTTCTGGCATTCTTCTTGCCATATATTCAGTTAGTTCACTTTGTGGTGTTATAGGGTAACCATAATATAATCTACATCCTGCTCTAAGAGCAGCTTCAGCTATCGCTTCTGTACCCTTTACCATTACTTTTTCAGCCATTTGAATGTCCCCTCCTTATTGTTTAGCTAAAGCTTTTACTTCTATACAAACATCAGGACACATTTGATAACAAAATCCACATCCTATACAATCATCCAGTGCTTGTACTTCAGCCGGATGGTAACCTTTAGCGTTAAACCCTTTTGAAAAACCAAGAACATTTGTTGGACAAGCATCTATACACAAACTACAACCCTTACATCTTTCTTGGTCAACTTCAACGAGAAATTTATGCTCCATTGCTTTCCCTCCTTATAGGTCCCATGTTTTTTTCATAAACCTTTTTATTGTAAATTTTTGATATTTTGTATTTATATTTTCTTCCCATTCTTCTACAACAGTAAAAGCTATTGGAATATTCAACTCTTTGGAAACTTCTCCCAATATACTTTCACCTCTTTGAATATGTTCCTCATTTGTATCTTCCATTACATTTGAATTAGATACTAAATAGTCGATGTTTAATCTTGCTTTGGCCGATAATCTTTCAATATGTCCTATTATTTTATTTTTTTCATCTGTGAAAGGTCTATAGGTATTAACAACAAAATACACTGCTGAATCAACCATTTTTATAAAATTATTCAATGACCCAAGAACAATTGCTCCATCATCATTTCCTCCAACATCTAAAACCATTTTAAAATCAGGGTTTTGTATATATCCTCCAACTGCTGGTGGAATTATTGGAACATCTGCATGCATATATTCTCTTGGTGGAGTAATAACTTTTATTCCTTGATTTGTTAAATAATCTATTTCATCTCTTGTCCTGAAATAAGGGCTTATAGTATCTATATCACCTATAGCAACATTTTCAAATTCACTTTTAAGCTTTAATGCTGTATTTATTGAAATTTCAGTTTTACCAGAACCAAACATTCCAATGAATACATTAACTTTATGTTTATTGATCATTTAAACACCTCAGTATGATTTAATCTCTTGCTCACCTTTTAACGCTCTATAAGCTGACATGGCAAGAGCTCTTTCTTCATCTCCTCCAGGGAAGATGTAAACTGGTGCTATAAACTCAACTCTTTCTTTTATCCATTTATCCATATATATTTGATCATAAGCAACTCCACCAGTTAAAGCTATAGCATCAACTTCAAAGTTAAGAACCGTAGACATTTTACCAATCCATTTTGATATTTTAAAAGCCATAGCTTTGTAAATAGTTTCTGCTTTTTTGTCTCCAGCTTCTATCATTTTTTGAACTTCTTGGGCATCATTAGTACCTAAATATGAAACAAGACCCCCTTTGCCTTTCAGCATTTTTTTAACTTCTGTTAATTCATACTCCCCAGAATAACATAATTTCATAAATCCTGTTAAAGGCAAAGTTCCGGATCTTTCTGGGGTAAAAGGGCCATCTCCATCTAAAGCGTTGTTGACATCAACAACTCTCCCTTTTTTATGGGCTCCAACAGATATACCTCCACCCATATGAACAATTATCAAATTCAAATCTTTATAATCTTTGTTCAGCTTTTCAGCTAATTGCATTGCTATTGATTTTTGATTCAAAGCATGAAATATAGATTTTCTTTCAATATCGGGGTGCCCAGAGATCCTTGCTATATCCATCATCTCATCCACAACAACAGGATCAGCAATAAAAGCTTCTATATCAACACTTTTTGCCAATTCATAAGCTATTAATCCACCTAAATTAGAGGCATGTTCTCCATATTTTGAAGACTTCAAGTCTTTAATCATATTTTCGTTTACCGAATATATTCCACCTGATATAGGCCTCAAAAGCCCTCCTCTGCCAATAATTGCGGAAAAACTACTTAAAGGGTAACCCGATTTATTTAAAAATTCCTCAATAACTTTTTTTCTGAATTCGTATTGACTTGGTATGTCATGGAATCTGCCTATTTCCTCACTTGAATGCCTCACTGTTTCATTTAATATTTCTTGATCATCATCATAAATAGCAATTTTTGAAGACGTTGAACCTGGATTTATAACTAAAATTTTAAACATTCAAATCACTCCTCATGACATAACCACTGATAAGGCTATAGACAATAATTTTGCTTCATTAGAATCTGCCCTGGAAGTTAAAACGACAGGTTTTTTACCTCCAAGAATAGTGCTGGCAATTTTAGCATTACCTAAAAAAACCATAGATTTATAAAAGATATTCCCCGCTTCAATATCTGGCATGATAAGTATATCGGCATCTCCTGCTACTTCGCTAACTATACCTTTATGTTCAGCTGCTTCTTTTGAAATAGCATTATCCATAGCAAAAGGTCCATCAACTATACAACCTTTTATTTGATTTCTTCTATTCATTTGAGCTAAAACAGCAGCATCTAAGGTTGCTGGCATTTTTGGGTTGACTTTTTCAAGAGCTCCTACTACAGCTACTTTTGGATTTCCCTGTCCTAATTTATGAGAAATGCTTACGGCGTTATTTATAGAATCAACTTTTTGTTCTAATGTGGGAGCTATAACCATTCCTCCATCTGTCATAATAATTGGTTTAGGATAAGTTGGGATTTCAAAAACACTAACCAAATTCATAGTTCCTTTTTGTCTTAACCCATATTCCTCTTTAAGATAAACTGAAAGTAATTCTCCAGTTGTTATCTTACCTTTCATAGGAAGATCAGTTTCACCGTCTGATACCGATTTTATAGCTGCTTTTATAGTTTCTTTTTTATTTTCATATCCTCTGATTTCAAATTTATTTTCATTTATTTTCATTTCTTTCAAAAGGCTTCTGATTTTGTCCTTATTACCAAAAAGTACTGCTTCACAAACATTAAGATCCACAGCTTCATTGAGTGCTTGAAGTACCACTTCATCTTCAGCAACTGCAACTGCAACCTTTCTTTTTCTTTCAAATTTTGAAGCTAAATCAATGAGTTCTCTAAGTTTTTTTATCATTTCACTTCACCTCTTTATTCCAGGTTAACGGTTTTTCGAAATTGTTTAGCACTCTTAAAGCACCTTGACATAAAGCTTCCATTTCATAAGAACCAGGATAAACCATAATCAATCCCAACTTTGAAATTCTTTCTTTAATCATCGAAACAAATCTTTCTGAATTAGCTAAACCCCCTGTTATAACTATCGCATCTATTTCACCTTTTAATACTGTTGCCATAGCCCCTATCTCTTTTGAAATTTGATAGGCCATTGCTTCAATAACAAGTTTAGCCCTTTCATCTTTTTTAGATTTCTCAAAGGCTTTTCTCAAGTCATTTGTTCCCAAATAAGCTACTAGTCCCCCGTTTCCAACATACCTTTTCTTTAACTCTTTATATGTATATTTCCCTGAAAATGCAATTTTAGCAACATCCCCCATAGGAAGTTCTCCACTTCTTTCAGGGCTAAATGGACCTTCGTCGTTAGCATTATTTACATCTATTATTCTACCTTTTTTTTGGGCTCCAATAGATATACCCCCTCCAAGATGTACAATAATAAAATTGGAGTCATAATAATTTTTGCCAATTTCGTCCGCAGCCCTTCTTGCCACCATTTTCATATTAAGAGCATGAAGGTGACTGTATCTTTCCAAATTAGCATTTCCAGAAATTCTAGCTTCATCTATAAATTCATCTACAGAAACAGGATCAGTTATAAAAACAGGGATATTGTTCTTCGCCATTTCAAAACCAATAATGGCAGCTAAATTTGAAGCATGTTCAACTTCAGCGTCATATTTTAAATAATGGACCATCTCATTGTTAACTCTATAAGTACCACTTTTAAGAGGTGGTAAGATACCACCTCTTGCAGCTATTGCATGTAAATCATTTATTTCTATACCATTTTTATTGATAAAATTAATAACAGCTTTTTTTCTAAATTCAGTTTGGTCAATTAGATCATCATATTTTTTTAGTTGTTCTGCTTTATGCTCCAAATTTTCTGAAGCTATCATATTATTGTCTTCAAATAAAGCAACTTTTGTTGAGGTTGAGCCAGGATTTATTGTAAGAATTTTATACATTGTTGACCTCCTATAATTCAATTCCTTTTTGTTCAGCATATTTATTTATGGAGTTTCTCAATCTCTTCATTCCTTCATCGATTTCTTCATGAGTTGGTAAGCAGAAAGATATTCTCATAGTATTTTTATCTGGTTCGTCAACATAGAAAGCTACACCCGGTATGTATAAAACTTTTTCTTTTTTTGCTATTTCAAACATTTCCATAGTATCAAATTCTTTTGGAAGGGTTACCCAGGTAAACAATCCACCTTCAGGATATGTCCAGTCTATTCCTTTGATATCTCCAAGATGCTTTTTCATAGCTTTCATCATGGAATCTTTCTTTTCTCGGTAAAGTTTTATTGTTGGTTTGATTTCTTCCATTAGATCGTTTTCGTTTATAAATTTAGCCGCCAATCTTTGTGTTAAAGATGGTGTTGCCAAATCAGCTGCTTGTTTAACCATAGTAACTCTTCTAACTATTTCTTTTGGACCTATTACAACCCCCAGTCTTAAACCAGGTGATAACACTTTCGAAAAAGTGTTCAAAAGAATAGTTCTATCTGGAGCTAGTGAATAAATTGTATCAACCTTTTCTCCTTCAAATCTCAATGCACCGTAAGGGTCATCCTCAATAATTAAAAAGTCATATTTTTTTGCCAACTCAACCAATTTTTTCCTTTTTTCTAAGCCCATTGATACTCCAGCAGGGTTATGAAAATTAGACACAACGTATGTAAATTTAAATTTGTCTATGTTTCCTTCTTTTTTAAGTTTTTCTAATTCGTTTTCCAAATAGTCAAGGTCTATACCATCTTTTAATAACGGCACGTTTATAAAATGAGGATTTCTTTGAACAAATGCACTCGCAGCACCAAGATAAATAGGTCTACTTACGGCACAATATGATTCCTCATCTAAAAGGGTTATACCAATAAGGTATAATGCTTGTTGAGAACCAACAGTTATAACCATATTGTCATAGTTTAACCAATCGATATTTTCGTATTTTTT
>Ga0182235_100026_pt1 | contig 72064 bp, 71 predicted proteins | sample hydfratesGB_TM_B_FD_132460 | JGI IMG/M metagenome (GOLD analysis project Ga0182235, IMG submission 132460) | Subsurface microbial communities from deep shales in Ohio, USA - hydraulic fracturing test GB_TM_B | ecosystem: Environmental > Aquatic > Deep subsurface > Shale gas/oil reservoir >... | reverse complement strand
CTAAGGATCTAAGTAACAGATTCATTTTTCTTGTATTTCTATTAATCCCTTCAAGTCTATAGATATCATGATTGATCGTTGCATTTAAGTATTCTCTTGCAAGTGTAGTATAATCCGATGCTTCAATACCCAAACTCCCTGGCCATCCCCCTCTGATTATTAGCTTTATAATTGTGTCTATGCTTGCCTCATCAACCCCAATGTTCTTGTAGCTCCCATTGCAAATATCTTGAAAGGAAATCTGGCCAGATGAATCTTTGGACTCATATAAAGACATAGGCCTCATTCTTAAGGTAGATATCCTACCTGCTCCACTGTGTAGTATTCCTTTCTGGGCAGGAGTAGCAGAGCCTGTTAAAATGAATTGCCCCTTCCTACCTCTTTGGTCCACCTCAAATCTTACTGCATCCCATAGTTCAGGAACTTCCTGCCATTCATCAATTAACCTGGGTGAATCACCTTCTAATACCAGTTTGGGATCAATTTTTGCCAATGACTTATTCTGGAAATTTCCAGCAGGATCTCCTAGATATATGCTGCTATTGCTGTGGATATTCGCAGTCCAGGTTTTCCCACACCATTTAGCTCCTTCAATGCAAACCGCTCCAAATGTCTTTAAATGACTTTCTACAGCCTTATCAATGATTCTTGGTAAATAATCTTGATTCCTCATTATATTTCACCTCTACTACATTATAAAGCTAATCGGTCATTTTTGCAATTCCTATTCGGTCACTTTTTCTATTTTCATTCGGTCATTTTTCCGATTCCTATTCGGTCACTTTTCTTATAATTCTTCCCTTTGAACTATAACATAACAAATAAGAGCTAAATCCACTTATTAGAAGATTTAGCCCCTTTCATTTCCTTTTAAGTTTTAATCCAGAAACTCCTGGATGAGTCCTGGTTTCCCATATTTCAGAAAGAATTCCACAATGGCTACTTCCACTATCTCTCTTTGGGAAATATACTTCTCCTTGCTAAATGCTGTGATCATGTGGTCAAGCACTAAGTTCATCCTCACTGCCTTGGTGCCATAGCCCCCAGTAAGAAAGTACCTGGGTATCTCTGAAGCCACATCACCAATCTCCTTCTTACCTTTTCCCTTCTTTCTTCCACCCTTTAAGTCATTTATCCCCTGAAGTATTTCTCTTAGAATTTCTTCCATTGCTTCTGACCCAACATTAATCTGGCTTATATTTGATTCACTGTCTTCATCTTCAATTTCTGCCTTCACGTAGTTTGCCTTTTTTGTATCCCACTCATAGCCTTTTCTTTTCATATAGACTGCCATGTCATTGTGGCTTACAAATCCAGTTTGTTCTGCAATATCCCTTGGATCTGCTCCATCTTCTGTAAAGAGTGAAATAACAAGTGCAGCTTTGGATATTCCCTTTAGTTTGAGTATATTATTCCTGCCCTGGGCTGAATATTTTTCAGAAGCTGGTACATATTTTTTCTGTCTGGACTCCCATGCAAAGTTTCTTCTTCTCATGTAATTGTCAAGGGATATGGGATTGGTATAGCCTAAGTCCTCTGCTATGGTCTCTTTGTCTTTTCCTTTCTCCAATAGTTCCAGAACCTTGTTTACCTTTCTATCAAATACCGGTTCCTTGCATTCTATAAGCGCCATGTCCTTCCTCCCTTCTTCTTAGTTTAGTGTATTCACCGCTTCTGACAGGGCATCCATGCTGGTGTGGGTGTAAATGGATGTCACCGTCAGGTTAGAATGCCCTAAGAGCTTTTGAATCTCCACAAGGCCCACTTTCTTTTTCACAAGGGCTGAAGCAAAAGAGTGCCTTAATATATGGCAAGTCACCTGCTTCTTTATTCCAGCCTTCTGTGCAGCCTCCCTTAAGGTAAGGCTAATGTGGGGATAGGAAATGCTCCCTTTACCAGATTGGCTTGTTGCAAAGAAGTAGTCGGATTCTGGTGCATCTCTATGGTTTTCAATATAGTCAACTAAGAGTTCATAAAGGTTGTTGTTTATTGGAACCACCCTATCCTTCTTGTTCTTCCCTTCTATTACATAAACGATCCTCTTCTCCAAATCCACATCTTCAAGTTTTAAATCTCTGCATTCTGAAATCCTTAAGCCTGTGTTAAAAAGAAATAACACAATAAGCTTAATCAGGTAGATGTCAATCGCATCTGCTACCTGCACCACCTCTTCTTCTGTCAGGTAGACCCTTTCCTTCTGTGGCATCTTTATGGTGTCCAGTTTTGCTGCAATATCCTTCTCTACGATATCCTTCTTTGTCGCAAACTTATAAAAGCTTCTTAAGGTGTAAAAGTACCTGCTCCTACTGCTTGGAGCAAACTGCCTTACATCTTTTAGGTATTTCATAAAGTCTTCCAGATCCTTTTCTGTGATTTCATCCACAAATACAGGTCCATTAGCTTTCTCTTCCAGGTACTTTCTAATGAAGATCATGTCCCTTGAATAGCGCTCTATGGTCATTGGACTTCTATCGATACTTTCCAAATAGTCATTAAACCTTTCACAGGCTTCACCTAGTAGCATCCTAACCACTCCTTTCCAAAAATTTTCTATTATCATAGGTAGAAACTCTCCTCCTATTAGTGTCACATATTACCTCTAAACCCGCATAATATCAAGCTTTATAAGGGGTTTTGATATGATTTTAATAGCACCTAAAAGAGAGAAGAAGCTGCAGATTAAAGCAGCTTCCAAACCTCTCCTATTCCTCTTCCACCACTACATTCACCTTAACCAGAGCCTGGAATTCATCCCTTGATTTAAGGGTTCCCTGGTCCTTGCACCTTCTTGTCTCTGCCCTTATAAGACTCTCCACTGCCTCCTGACCATAATGATCAAGCCTTAGAAAGGAATAGACAATTTCAGTGTAATCATCCTCCACAAGCCAAGTGCCAAGCTGCTCAATGTCTTCCTCTGTAGGGTTTGGAGAAGTGGTGTCATTGGAGTACCCAAGGATGTAGTCCATTCTCCTATCAAATATACTTGTCAGTTCATCTAGGGTCTCAAAACTAGGCATTCTCTTTCCTGTTTCCCACATACCTACAGTTCCTTTGGATACTCCCAGCATATCTGCCAGCTCCACCTGGGTTAATCCCTTTTCCGCCCTTAATACTTTTAATCTTTCAGCAAACATCATCTCACCTCATTTAGTATTGTTGTCTTTCTTGAGTTAATAATATCACCATCAGTGAGTATTGTCAAACATAATGTGAGATTTATTTTAAGTTATTTTAATTTAATCTTACTTTGTGTGACTTTTAGCATTGACGCCTCTCACTCAATGTTGTATTATTAAATTAGAAATCTCACTTTATGAGAGATTGTTGATGGGAATGATTACCCATCTTCTCTTATCTTTCTGTACTGTGAGTTCCCTGCCTGGACTAGAAGCTTTCTTATAAGGCTGGGAAAACCAAAACTATAATTTATTGAAAGGAGTGGATAAATTGAAAGAGAACAAACCCACAATGCTTACTGTAAGGGAAATAGCCAAGAAAGGCATTCTGCCTGAACATGCCATAAGGCTTCTTTTAAAGGATGGTAAGCTCCCTGCTATCTATGTAGGGAAAAAGGCGTTTATCAACTATGACAAGCTACTGGAGCTGCTTAGCCAGTTGGATGGCTCTGAAAGACCTAAAGGAGGTGAACAGGATGCAGATACAAATGGAATGTAACAACTGTGGCAAGCTTTGTGTAACAGATCTGGGTAACTTCATATCCACTTTGATTGACACAGCGGAAATGGATTCCGTCTACTCAGGATATTTCTGCAGCGAATGCGCTGAAGAACTCTTTGAAGATGAGGACTAAAGATGTATTTCATCACCTCTCTAGACATAAAACCATACCCTATAGTAGTTAAAATTAGAAACCCAGCCCCAGGAAGGAGGTGAATCCCCTATGCAATATGACAATCTGCCTAAGGACTTAAAAGAGAATGGAAAGTACTGTCTTTGGAAGTACGAGGAAAGAAATGGTCAGGACAAACCTACGAAGGTTCCCTATCAAATAAATGGAAGACGTGCTCAGCCAAATAATATAAAGACCTTTAGTGATCTTGCTTCAGTTCTAAAACTAATAAACCAGTACGATGGAATGGGCATTGGTGTCTTTGAGGATTTCTCTGCCATTGATGTGGACCACTGTATCAATGAAGATGGCTCCCTTAGCTCTATGGCTAAGACCATTGTGGAATTATTCCATGGCTCTTATATGGAGATCAGTCCTTCTGGAACAGGCCTGCGTATTCTCTTTAAGGCCCCAGGTTTTAAATACAATACCGGGAAGTACTACATTAATAACAAGGCCCTTGGCCTGGAGGTTTACGTCAGCGGTGCTACAAATAAGTTTGTAACCATAACTTGTAATGTGTTTCAGAAGGGGGATATTCTTGATGCAAAGGATAAGCTGCAGATACTTCTTGACCGCTTTATGCTAAGACCTAAGAAGAAAAAGAAGAATAAAAACATCAAGCCTCCCTTCTCCTACCTCTCTGATGAAGAGGTGCTTAAAAAGGCAACTGGGGCTAAAAACCATGATGAGTTTAATAGACTCTGGGCTGGTGAAATTCCTGAAGGCAAATCCCATAGTGAAGCAGACCTTGGCCTTTGTACCCACCTGGCCTTCTGGTGTGGTAGGGACTTAAACCAAATGGACAGACTATTTCGCCTAAGTAGTCTTTATAGGGATAAATGGGATAGGGTACAAAGCGGGTCTACCTATGGTCAGATCACCCTGGAAAAAGCCGCTGAGAGCGTGTCAGAAGTCTACAGCCCCCTGGGAAGGCTCTCTGCCATAGAATCGGACTTTGACGTTCCAGGCTGCAAGCCCCTGGTAGAATTATCCCCCCACAGCAATCCGCGCTACGGATGGAACGACATTGGTAACAGCAATCTCTTTGCAGACCATTACATCGGCATTGCCAGATATGTCACTGAGAGAAAGAAATGGTTTGTCTATGATGGCAGGGCCTGGCGAGCAGATACTGGAAACCTAAAGGTCATGAACCTTTGTAAGAAACTGGCCAATAAACTTATGATATATGCCCTCTCCATTGAGGAAGAGCAGCTTAGAAAGCAATACATCGAGTTTGTATCCAAGTGGCAATCCAGAAGGCTAAGAGAAACCATTCTAAAGGATGCCCAGGATGTTCATCCCCTCTCCATCAGCGCCTTTGATAAAGACATCTATCTACTGAACTGCCAAAATGGGACTCTCCATCTTAAGACAGGTGAGTTTTATGACCACAGGGCTGAGGACTACATTACCAAAATAGCAGGTGCCCATTATGATCCATCCGCCAAGTGTCCCAGATGGGAGAAGTTTATTGATGAGGTCATGAGTGGAGATAAGGAAAAGGCAGACTTCTTTCAAAAGAGCCTTGGCTATTCCCTTACTGGTGATACAAGATATGAAGCCATGTTCATCCTCTTTGGTGCCACTACCCGTAATGGCAAGGGTACCTCCATGGAGACCTTCCTTCGTATCTGTGGTGATTATGGCAGAACCTCAAGACCTGAGACCATAGGAATCAAGTCAAACGGAAATGGCTCTGCACCCTCAGAGGATGTAGCAAGACTTGCTGGTGCAAGATTTGTCAATATCAGTGAACCTGATAAGAAACTGACCCTCAGCGCTGCGCTTCTTAAGACGCTGACAGGGAGTGACACGGTCAATGCGAGATTTCTACACGAGAATAGCTTTGACTTTAAACCACAATTTAAAATCTTCACCAACACCAATCACCTGCCAACGGTGACAGACTTAACCCTTCTCACCAGTGGACGCGTTAAGATCATCCCTTTTGAAAGGCACTTTAAAGCTCATGAGAGGGACCACAATCTCAAGCATGAGTTCTTTAAGAAGGAAAACCTCAGCGGCATTCTCAACTGGGTCCTTGAGGGCTATGAGAAGCTTTGTAAGACTGGTCTTGATATGCCAAAGTCTGTACAGGATGCTACTCTTGCCTATCACAGGGAGAATGACAAGGTTGGACTCTTCATAGAAGAACGCCTGATTGAAGATGGCAGCTGTGAGGAGAGAACCTCTGACATATACTTTGCCTACCAGAGCTGGTGCAGGGAAAATGGCTACTACGCAGAAAATGCCAGAAACTTCAAGGCAGCCCTTTCCAATGTGGGAGAGATCGTAAGGAAAAGACCAAGAAGCGGTGGCGAGAAAACCACTGTCTTTGTTGGTTATAAGCTCCTAAGAGGAATTGAATTCCTTGACTAAATCCACAATGGGGCAGCTTGTGGCAGCAATTTCAGTAGGTTTTAAATTTCTTTAGTCACGCGAGAAACTTACCTAAAAACCTGCCACATACTGCCCCAAAAATATAAATCATCATTACCACCGGCAATTGTGTTCACTAGAGTGGCCTCTCTACCCTATTACATGAAGGTTGGAAGGTATAAAGCCTATCCCCCACTCTATCCTGATTTGACTAGTCGACTCAGAAAGGAGGAAAAACAGAATGGATAGCCATCTATTATTATCTGGTTAAGGTATCGAGCTTAAGCCAGTTAGGACTACAGCAACGAAATACCAACGAGCAAGAAAGACAATTTGATTTACTTGATTACCAGGGTGCTCAAAAATGACCGCCCTCAAAATAAAAGGAGGATTTTTAAATGAAAACTACTGCAACTTACAACTATGCATTTTGGAACACAATGAGGGGAAAACACGACAGACCCTCTGATATGAGTGAAGGAGGAAATTCTTCAGGATATGTTGTTCCCAGCGAATTCAATGAGAAGTACCTTAAGACCCTAGAGAAGGAAAATGTCTTTAGAAGATTAGCCACTACCATTGACTCTTCTACCAACGAAGGAACCATTAATGTCATTACTTCCATAGGCAGTGCCCAGTGGCTAAAGGAAATGACAGCCATACCGGAAAGCGCAGATGGGTTTAAACAAATATCAGCAAATTCCTATAAACTGGCTGCCATATCAAAGATCAAGAATAGCTTTGTAGGTGATAACAACTTCAACATTGAAGCTTATCTTGAGAACGAGTTTTCCAGAAGATTTGGCAGAGCTGAAGAGGATGCCTTTATAAATGGTACAGGCATTGATGCTCCTACTGGGATATTACATGCCACAGGTGGCGGAGAAGTTAGCGTAACCACAGAGGAAGGTGTTGATCTAAGCTATGATGATGTAATCAAGCTATACTTCTCTCTAAAGCCTGAACACAGAAGAAATGCTGTATGGCTTATGAATGATGAAACAGCTTTTTACCTTAGAACCTTAAAGGATGCTAACGGTAACTATCTTTACAATAGTGTGGATGATACCATCCTAGGTAAGCCTGTTTATTACTCAAACTATATGCCTAGTATCGAGACTGGTAAATCACCCATTGCCTTTGGAGACTTTAGCTTCTACTGGATCATACAACGTCAGCCCCTTACAATCTCCAGGTTAACAGAGTTATACGCTGTCAACTATGAAACTGGATTTTTAGGATTTGAAAGGCTTGATGGAAAGTTAATAGTACCAGAGGCTGTAAAGCTAATTAGAATGGCGTAGGGCTATGTTTATCCCTGGTCCTTTTCAATACGGACAGCGGGCTGGGGCTTCGTGTAAAAAAACGCAGATTCAAACGAGGGAATAGGAAAGGAGCTGAAACACATGCAAAAAATCCCTAGAAGCATAAAAGCCGGTCTTGATACAGAGCACTTTGACATCATCCGCGTGATGAGTTTAGAACACTTCTACCCGGTCATCGTGATGCGTGATAAGCGTTCTGAAGCGAGAGACCTCTGGTGCCTTCAGTACAGAGGCAGCGGCCATTATTTCAAAACTCTAAGGGACATGACCAACTACTGCGCCGAGCGAAAATGGCAAAACCCACTTAGCAGCTAATACCATTTACATCAGGCGAAACGATGACCTGCACACCTTATAAACCAAATATGGACGTTTTAGATAACTGAAATGGCAAAACGGATAGACCTGTGGACCCTACAACCCATCTATCCGTTTTTCTTTTTAGACTTTGAGCTTATCCAGACTCATGACTCCACACGCTTAAAGGCCGCGTTCCCTGAAAGGTTCCTCAGATAGTAGCGTCTGAAAGTCTTGTGGTCATCCCCTATGAAGCCAAGCCTTAAAAGAAAGCACCTGAAGTCGTACTTCTCGTTTTCGCTTTTTACCGCTTTGGCAGTTACCCGCTTTTGATTGATGGCCATGCGGCAGAGTGCTTCGATGAATTTTTCGTGGTGAGCTACTTCATCTGCATCACCCTTAAGAGGAAACCAAGGAAAGCCGATGGTATCTTCTTCGAAATTCAAAGGTAAGTCATCAGTACCGATGGCCTTCTTAATAAGATCGCCTTTGGCATGGACGATCCTTTTCAGGTTCTCAAGCCCCTTTTCAGTAAACATGTCTCTGGGCATCTGGATTTCCAAAAGAGTCACTTTATTAGAATCTGCAGCTGCTGCATCTGCGATTGTCACTTTCTCCCCTTTAACTCTTATACCAGCTTGCTCAAGACCGCCCTCTGGTTGAAAACCTCTTAAGCTAAGAGCTATGGCAGCATTCTTAAACACCTCTATAGATGTACCTTCGTTGGTGACCGTTCCAGCCCTGTCCACCATAACCCTACCTATACGATAGGCAAATGTCGGTACGCCCATGTACTCTGATTTGGTACCGATAATTTCTTCTAAAGCCTTCACCAGCTGCTTTCGTCTCTCACCTTTGACGTTGTAATTGAGTTCCATTTGACACCATCCTTTCCTGTCCTCTCTTAAGTCCACAATGTTCTCGATTTTCCTTCCAAATAATGCTCGCATCTTGTACCTCCTTAAAAATTCCCTATTACATTAATCACTCAAACAGGGTATTTTAGCAAGTTATTTATACATATTTTATGGCTTTTTCTGCATTATAATTATGCAATTTTAGAACCATTTGGACGAAACAAAAATAGCCTCAGGGCTTGATAATGCGCTATTTTCAGCACATTACAACCTTGTGGCTATTATTAAAGCGCTCTTGGGGTATCCCCCCTATCGAATTTCGCGATTTTTCACACGTGACCCTGACGCGGTCACCATTTGGAAGGGTTGTAGGGATTTGACCGCCCCTAGGTCAATATTGGTGGCTCAAATTTGAGCGGTCAATAAAAAAGGAATTAATACAATTATCTTATTTTCAAAGCTTAATGTCTTCAGTTATATGTTTATAGATTGGCTTTAACCCAATTTTATTGTGGAATTCATTTACAAATTTTATGGAGTTCTCTAATGTCCATCTTGAAAATCCATCTCCTAAACACTTGTCAGGAAAAAAAGGATTGCCTGTTCTCTCAAAGAATACTGAGTGTTCAAACTTCCCATCAAGATATTCTGTCAGTGCATGCTGGTTATTGATTTCACTTACAAAAGGAGAGTGAATGGAATAATCTTCTGGGTTATAGTGTATTAATGCATTTCTAACTTCAATGACATTTATGAGATCAATAAAAATCTCTGAGCCACTATCGAATGTGACTTTATTAAGTATACTTAATGTCCTCTGATATTTATTTAAAATAGACAATCTCTCCAGACTATCTCTACTCTTTTTATTCCAATCTACTACGACACTATCTCTGTCTTTAGTAGGGATATATAATGTTCTATCTTTCGTATCTATAATATCACAAATTACTTCTCTGATAGTTGCTTCCAAGAATGATACTGATGCAAATAGCGAACCTGTAACAAATGCTAGATTCCTTGAAATCAGGTCGTTTTTTTCTGAACCACATATATTCGTTAAATCTAATTCTTCCAATTTTTTGCTTTCTATACCCAAAAGATAAGCCGACTTAAGATGTTGAATTGAAAAATAAGCTCTAAACTGAATATTCACCATCCACTTCATCCTTCCTTGCATTCATAATGTACTCTTCCAAATCCTCATCATTAATGAGATTAACAAATACTGTATTTAAAGTTGATAAAACAATCCATACAATACTTAAAAACTCGTTTGTAGTAAAATTATTTGGTTTAACATCTCTTAGATGAGCTATTCTATTTCTGTACTCAAGACCAACTTCATCATCATCTTTTAATAGATAGTATCTTGTCCATCTGAGTTGATGTTCCCCAAGAAGTCTTAACATGACAGGATTTAAATTGTTATTTGATCCAAATATTGATCCAAGAGTTATATTTTTCTCAAAGAATATTTTGGTATCTACCGATAAGTATATCAACCTCAATGTTTTCTCTAGGAATGATATCAAGAACATAGTCTTATTGAATAGTGCTATACCATGTTCGCGCTCGCTAATAGCTCCAGAGACTAAATCCAGGAAATTTTTTATATTTTCATCCAGTCCTTCAAAACTAATATCATGGTTTAATACTTCAAAAATATAATCCACATTTGACTTAAAAAATTCCCTAAATTCATCTTCAAATTTTGGAATCGAAAACCAATTGATTAATTGAAGAGAATAGTTGGTTATATAAATATCAAAAGACATTTTTTTACTCAATGTAAAATATGAGTTAGTTCCTTGTGCTGTTGCTACAAGGTCCATAAGGGAAACTTGCTTGTCTTCAGATAGTGAATCAATGTGGGATTTCCATAATTTTGTTTCATTATTTATGTCATGTGTCAAAGCAAGGTATTTATAAAAAGGTGGCGCATCATATTCTTCGAGATATCTCCTGTACTCTCCGATTGGTATTTCGAACTCGAATACTTGTCCATCATTTTCAATCCATCCGTTTACTCTTTTATCTATTTCTCTTTTTAGTGACAGTAATTGTTTAGCTTCCTCCATCTTCAAATGGTATAGAGTTTTATATGCTAAATTCAAGTCAATCTGCAAGGAAAAAGCATCTTCACCTGATTTATTTCTTTCAATTATCTTATTATAGACAATCCTTGCACTTTCCACTGCGATATCAATAATTCCGCGATTATGGATTCCTACTATCGCTTCACATATCATCCCAAACCTTACGTCCAATATTCTGTGTATTTGTTCTATCATCAACAGACGCACTAGACGATTACCATTCTGCTTAAAAATACTAAGTAATCTTTCTAGATTATCCAGCGCGTAATATGTGTAGTGTTTTATCAGATACTCAAAAACTCCACAATCCCTAAATCCAGAATTGAAACAGATTAAATAATTGAGAGTTTCATCTCTTAGACCAGAATCATAGTGATCATCAGCAGCCTTGAAAATTGACTTATAATTCTCCTTGATGCATTTGATTATATCTCCATTATTTATTTGTGCCTTCTCATTTTTTGCAAAGTACACCAGTTCTTTTAGTTGCGTGCCGTACTCACTTGGTATGTGTTCTATATCAGTTTCAAATTTCTCGATGAATTGAAGGAATAAAAAGTCGTAGTATTTATCCTCGTTGCTAAGACTCTCTAATCTATGCTCTGTGAAGTAGTCAGAAATAATTTCCATATGATCAATCAAGAATAGAATCGTATGTGATGAAGATAAATCCTCAAGCGGATATTTTTCTATATTGAAATGTTTGTCACCTTTTTCTCTTAAGATTTTGACTATGGACATTTACACACCTCCATATTAAATTGAGAATCTGAATTTATTTCCAGTATACCACAACCCCAAATAACCAAAGGCCCACAATATAACCAAAGGCTCAGAATCAAATGATCCTAAGCCTCTGTGTTAGTGTTAGTTTTAATTCAATTTTGTAAATTACAGCCCACTAATTCATTTTTCCATGAGACAAAGTTCCTGTCCCCCTTGTCTTGTGCTGCCGTTACCGCCGGGGTGGTATGTGGTACCCATTGTCCCAGGTACGTTTTCTAACCCAATTCAAAATACAGCGCCCCAAAACATTCAAATCACTGCATTCTTCAAAAAGTTACCGCCGTTACCGCCGGGGTGGTACGTGGTACCTATTGTCGTATCTGGTACCCATAGTCCTACCCCAAATACTTAAACACCGGGTGGTGCCAGGCACCTTGTACCACTTGGCACCTAGTACTCTTATAGTAACTGTCAACCTTATTATTACTATGGTTGTGGATAAACCAAAACTGCTGGTTCAGCCGAATTAGTAACTTCGACTACACCAGTAGTAGCGTTATATCTAAACTTAGGAACACCAATTGCTGCAGTACTTCCATATAAAGTTGATGTGAATAATTCTGTAGTATCAACCATACTACCTATTGCAGTTACTGTCGCTGTCGCTGTAACTGCAGATGCAGCTAATTTCGTATTATTTGAGGCATTGTACATTTCTACAGCTTTTGCAATGGTAGCAGCAGTTGCTTCGTCAGCAGCTATTCTTGCATTTTCTTGAAACCCACCCAATCTAGGTACAGCTATCGCTGCCAAAATCCCCAAAATAGCAATAACAACAATCAGTTCAATAAGGGTGAACCCTTTCCTGTTTCTTAATCTTTTGTTTACAAATTTAAACATTTTGTTATCCTCCTTATGTTTCCCTTTTAATATATTTCTACCCCTTTTAGGGTTAGATTCTTTATAGTATTCATTATACCACACTGATATCAGTGAGTAAAGTAAATTTATGTATTTTATTGCACTGTTTGAAACATATCAAACATAGGCAGCATCATGGCAATAACTACAAATCCTACTACTACAGCCATAATAACAATCATTATTGGCTCTAGCATTGTAGTCATCTTATTTATAGCCGTTTCAACTTCTTCATCGTAAAAGTTGGCAGTTTTATCCAGAACTTCATCTATAGCCCCAGATTCTTCTCCTATATTTACCATAGCCGGTATCATAGGTGGAAAAATTCCACGTCTTTCCAAGGGTTCAGATAAAGTGCCACCCTTTCTCAGGTCTTCTTTTACCTCGACTAATGTTGTAGCGATATATGCATTTCCCGTTACCCTGCTTACTATTTCTATGGATTTCATTAGCTCTACACCACTGCTTATAAGGGTAGATAATGTCCTGGTAAATCTGGAAGAAGCTACTTTTATCTGTACATTCTTTATTATAGGTAATCTTAATTTTAACTTGTCTCTCTTTATTCTTAAGTTCTCTTCCTTCATAAGTCTTTTATATATGATTACTACAAGTGCTATAGCACCAAATACTACATACCATTTACTCCTTAAGAAATCACTTATACTTAAAAGTACCTGGGTTAATTTTGGTAGTTCCACCCCCGAACCTTCAAACATACCTATAAAGGTTGGCATTACAAATACTAATAAAAATGACACTACTGATATTACTGCTATAAGTAAAATAATAGGGTATATCATAGCACCTTTAACCTTGTTTTCAATTTTAAATTCTTTTTCGAAGTGTACCGATAATCTTTCCATGATAATATCAAGATTTCCTGAAACTTCTCCAGCTTCTACCATGCTTATCATAATCTCAGGAAAAACATTTTTATGGTTTAATAGGGCTTCCGAAAAAGTTGAGCCCTTCTGTACCTGTTCGTATAGGTCTTCTATTATTTCTACAAATTTTTTCTTTTCCGTTTGATGTTTTAATATATCCAATGAGTTTACTATAGGAACACCAGCATTTAACATAACCTGAAACTGCCTGCAAAATACCGCAAGATCTTTTGTAGTAACTCTAGAAAAACTATCAAAAATTGAAATGTCTCTAGATTTTGATTTATTTTGATTTATTTCAATAGGGATATAGTTTTTCCTTTTTAACATTTCAATTACTTCAGTAATTGAAGATGCATTATGGTTTCCATGTATTTTTTTACCTGCTTGGTTTAAAGCAGTATAGTTAAAGTTAGGCATTTATATTCCCCCTATATAAGATATCTTTTTAGATATTCTAAATCTATACCATACTGTAATACGGTTTCTTTTGATATGGTGTTGTTTCTGTATAGTCTGAGCAGGTCGTTATCCATAGTGTGCATTCCATATTTTGTTCCCGTCTGTATAGCATTTTGAATCTGGTGGGTTTTCTTCTCTCTTATTAGGTTTTTAATGGCTGGAGTAGTTATCATAACTTCTGTAGCTACTACCCTTCCACCTTCTTTTTTTACCATAAGCTGCTGGGATACTACTGCTACCAGTACGTTAGCCAGCTGTACTGATACCTGCTGCTGCTGGTGGGGTGGAAATACGTCAATAATCCTATCTATGGTAGCTGCTGCTCCTATAGTATGCAGGGTGGAGAAAAGTAAGTGTCCCGTTTCTGCTGCTGTCAAGGCTATTTCTACAGATTCCAAATCTCTCATTTCACCAAGTAGTATGATATCCGGATCCTGTCTTAATGATGCTCTAAGACCTTGGGGAAAACTTTTAAAATCTGAACCATACTCCCTCTGGTTAACCATGCATTTATTGTGTTTATGTAGGTACTCTATCGGATCTTCCAAAGTTAATATGTGTTCACTTCTTTGTCTATTAATTATGTCTATCATTGAAGCTAGGGAAGTAGACTTACCGCTTCCAGTAGGTCCAGCGAAAATAATCATGCCTCTTTTTTTCTGGGTAAGGTCTTTAAGTATTTTAGGTAATTTTAAGTCTTCTAAACTTGGAATATTTAAACTTACAGCTCTTATAGCTAAGCTATGGCTTCCTCTTTGCTTGAAGGCATTTATCCTAAACCTACCTACTCCTTTTATAGCGAAGGAGAAGTCTATATCACCTTTTTCTTTAAGGGCTTCCATCTGCTTTTCATCTAGTAGTTGTTTAGAAATGTCATAAGTGTCTTCTGGAGTTAATTTCCTATCCCCTACTATCTCAAGTTTACCGTCTATCCTCATTGATATATAGTGACCAACAGTAACGTGAAGGTCTGATGCGCCTATTTCTATGATACGCCTCAGATAATTAATTATATCTATACTCACAATACCCCTCCTTATTTAATCTAAAGTGTAAGCAACTCTAAGCATTTCCTCAACTGTAGTAACTCCTTTTAGTACTAGTTGTCTACAGTTTTCTCTTAATGAAACCATACCTTCTTTCAAAGCAGCTTCCCTAATTTCATCAGTAGTGGCATCCTTGTCTACTAGGCTTCTTATCGTTCCAGTTACTTTCATAATTTCATTTACTGCTGTTCTGCCTTTATATCCTGTATTGTAGCACTTTTGGCATCCTTCTCCTTTATATAAGATGATATCTTCATCTACTCCCAGGATATCCTTTTCTTCTGGTGTAATAGTATAAGAAGTTTTACAGCCATTACATATTTCCCTAGCAAGACGCTGGGCTACTATACCCTTTACTGAGGTGGCGATAAGAAAAGGCTTGATTCCCATATCAACCAGTCTCATAATGGTCGATGGGGCGTCGTTGGTGTGGATGGTACTCAGAACTATATGTCCCGTAATTGCTGCTCTTACAGCTATTTCTGCCGTCTCTGCATCTCTTATTTCACCAATCATGATAATATCTGGATCCTGTCTAAGTATAGATCTAAGACCGTTTGCAAAAGTTAATTTTGCCTTTATATTCACCTGTACCTGGTTTACGCCGTCCAATTTATACTCTACTGGGTCTTCTACTGTAACTATGTTTGTATTTATAGTGTTAAAATCGTTAAGAATTGAGTATAGGGTTGTAGATTTACCACTTCCTGTAGGTCCTGTTACCAGGATAATACCGTTAGGAATATCAAGTATGCTGTTAAATAGTTTAAGGTTTTCTTCTGTAAATCCAAGCTGTTCCTTAGTAAGAAGTGCATTTGCACTGTCTAGTAGTCTTATAACTATCTTTTCCCCATGTACAGTTGGTAATATAGATATACGAAGGTCTATATTTCTACCATCGATTTCCATCTGTACTCTACCATCTTGAGGTTGCCTTTTTTCTGCTATATTCAGTCCTGCTATAATTTTTATCCTTGTAACTATAGCTGAAAGGGTATTTTTAGATGGTGACATGATTTCCTGAAGTTGACCGTCTATCCTAAATCTTATTCTAAGAGTATCTTCTAAGGGTTCTATATGTATATCACTAGCTCTTGATTTAAGAGCCTGCTTTATAATTGAATTTACAAGCCTTACTACCGGTGCATTTTTTATTGCTTCTAAAGTTTCTTCATCAAGACTTGTTTCTCTTCCTTCATTATACTGCTTAACAAAGTCTTCAACTGCCTTTTCCGCCGTTTGCTTGCCAAAGTACTGATCTATTGCTCCCATAATATCTTTTTTAGGAGCTAGGACAGGTTTTATTTTTAATCCTGTAGCTATTTCTATATCTTCTATAGCAAATATATTTAAAGGGTCATACATTGCTACTTTTAACTTATTGTCTACTATTTTAACCGGAAGGACCGTGTATCTTCTAGCTAAATTTTCAGTTATTAGTCTTGGAATTTCCGGTTCAATAACTTCTTCTTTCATATTAAAACTTTCTATACCCATTTGGTCTTCTAATACGTCCATAACTTCATTTTCTGAAGCCCAACCGTTGTCTATAATTATCTCTCCAAGCTTTTTCCCCGACTGTTTCTGGGTCTCTAAAGCTTGATAAAGCTGCTTTTGAGTAATTTTCCCAGAATATACTAAAAGTTCTCCAAGTTTCATTCCACTTTCGTTGTTCGCCATATTTCCACCACTCTTTGTTTAGTTTTTTTTAACATAATATATATTAATAATACCATAATATGTTAAAAAATCAATAAAAATAGGTTATACAACTAATTTAATTAGTTATATAACCTAAAAATCTTATATTGTTTTAATTAAGGATTTAATTTTTGTAACCATAATATCTATAGCAACTAAGTTTTCTCCACCTTCAGGAATAATAATATCGGCGAATTTTTTAGTTGGTTCTATGAATTGTTCGTGAGCTGGTCTTACGGTCTTCATGTACTGGTTAAGTACTGACTCTATGGTTCTTCCTCTTTCGTTAATATCTCTAATTATTCTTCTTACAAGTCTGATATCTGAATCCGTATCTACAAATATTTTTATATCGAGCAAATCTCTAAGTCTTTCATCGTAAAATATCAGTATACCTTCAAGGATAATTATATCCTTTGGTTTTACAAGTTCCCTTTCTTCTTTTCTATTGTGAATAGAATAATCGTAGGTAGGTTTTTGAATATCTTCCCACTTAGATAAATTTTCTAAATGTTCTACTAGCAAGTCGCTGTCGAAGGCTAAGGGATGGTCATAGTTGGTTTTACACCTTTCTTCGTAGGAAAGCTCACTCTGGTCCTTATAGTATGAGTCCTGCTCTATTACCAGCACGCTTTTTCTAGGTATTTCCGTCTTTATCTTATTTACTATAGTAGTTTTACCAGAGCCGCTGCCTCCAGTTATTCCAATAAAAATAGGTCTGTTCATATTAAATCCTTTCTTTATCTTTTTCTTCTAATTAGATAATCTTTTTTTACGTCTAGGTCCATTTTTAGTTTTACAATCTGCTGGGGATGAGGAGCTGACTCTACTTCTTCTCCCTTATCATCAACTATATTTTCTATTTTAAAGTCCATATGTTCAATATGAGGCCCAAAGATTTCAACTTCTTCTCCTACAGAGAATTTATTTCTCTGTTCTACAGTTGCTATTTTACTTACTGGATCGTAGTCTTTTATCCAACCTATAAAGTCATACTCTCTTATATAGGAACTGGATGTATAGAGCTGTCCTGAATCCTTAGGATTGCCGTAGTAAAATCCTGTAGTAAAGTCTCTGTGAGAGGCTTTAAGAATTTCATTGAACCAGTATTCTTTATCAAAATTATTGTTTTTTAGATTGTCGATAGCCTTTCTATAGGACCTAACAACAGTAGCTGTATAGTAAGAGCTTTTCATACGGCCTTCTATTTTTAAAGATTTAACTCCCACTCCTACAATATCTTGAAGATTATTTAACATACATAAATCTTTTGAATTAAGTATGAAGCTTCCCTGGTCATCTTCCATGATGGGATAGTACTCTCCCGGACGGGTCTGCTCTACAAGGGCATACTTCCACCTGCATGGTTGGGCACAGTCTCCTAGGTTTGCATGTCTTCCAGCCATATAGCTGCTTAGTAGACACCTACCTGAGTAAGATATGCACATAGCGCCGTGAACGAAGGCTTCTAAATCTAAGTCTACATTTTTATTTAAGTGAATTTGTTCAATTTCTTTTAAGGATAGTTCTCTAGCTAGTACTATTCTTTTTACTCCTTGAGAGTACCAAAAGTCTGCACTTTGGGAATTTGTAGTATTTGCCTGGGTACTTAAATGAATCTCTATATCTGGGGCAGTATTTTTAACTATACTCATAATTCCCGGATCTGCAACTATAACTGCATCTACTTTTATTTCCTCTAAAAATTCTATATATTTTTCTAAATCTTTTAAATCGTCTTCGTGAGGTATCATATTTACTGTCACGTAAGCTTTAGCTCCATTGTCGTGGCAGAACTTTACCCCTTCTTCTATATCTTCTAAATCAAAATTCTTTGCACCAGCTCTTAGTCCGAAGTTCTGTCCACCAAAGTATACGGCGTCAGCGCCATATAGTACAGCCATCTTTAGTTTTTCCAAGTTTCCAGCTGGAGCTAGAAGTTCAATGTTATTCATATGTTTCTCCTTTTTTTACAGTAATTGCAAGTCCATCTCCTAAAGGAAGTACTGAAGATTCCATAGAGGGGTGGTTACTTATGGTTTTTAAATATTTTCTCATTTTTCTAACTATGGTTTTCTGTCTCCTTTCTACTAAGTCGTCATTGGCTATCATTCCTTTGTAAAGGACGTTATCTGATATAATAATACCATCTTTTTTTAATAAATTGAAACAGTAGGGTAAAAAATCCAGATATTTGCTTTTTGCTGCATCTATAAATACTAAGTCAAATTTTTCTTCTAAATTTTCTAATATTTCTAAAGCATCTCCTGGAAGGATTTCTATATTTCCTTTGTAGTTCAATCTTTCTAGATTTTTTGATGCTTCGTCAACAAAGGAATCTCTTCTCTCTATGGTTTTTATTTCTAAATTATCATTATCAATAATTTTAGCCATAAAAAAAGAAGAAAAGCCTACAGCAGTTCCCAGTTCTAAGATTTTTAAGGGTTTAAGAAGATGGAGGATAACTTTTATAAAGTTAGCCACCTCTTCGTGAATTATAGGGATATTTCTATCCTCTGATTCTTTCCTGAACCTTGCTATTTCTTCATCTTCTTCTATTAATGATTTTATGTAATTTGTTGTAAAAATTTTGTTTATTAATTCCAAAGTATCACCTAATTTATGTATTTTGCTTTTGCATCTAAAAAGTCGTCATAATCATCTGTAAAGTAGTGAGACCCATCACCTTTAGCAAGAAAGTAAATGTAGTCCGTTTCTTCAGGGTTTAAGGCTGCTTTTATTGAAGTAAGTCCTGGAGAATTAATTGGTGCTACTGGTAGGCCTGTATGCAGGTAGGTATTGTATAGTGATTCTACCTTAAGGTCTTCATTTAATAGTCTTTCCTTTTTTTCTCCTAAGGCATACTGTACTGTAGCACAGGATTGAAGCATCATTCCCATTTCTAATCGGTTATAAAATACTCCTGCTATTACAGGTCTTTCTTCATCTACCTGAGCTTCTCCTTCTACTACTGAAGCCATATTGACTATTTCATAAACAGTTCTATCACCTGTATTTCCTTTAATATGTTCTTCATAAATTTCTTCAAAGCCATTTAACATTGTAATGATAATATCATCAGCTGTACTGTCTATATATACGTTGTAGGTGTTTGGATAGAGAAATCCTTCTAAGGTTTTTATTTCATCATCCTGTAGAAATTCATAGTTTTCTCTGTATATACCTACTGTTTGGGTCAATTTTAAAAATTCTTCCTGAGTGAAATCAAACTTCTCGCTTAAGATATTTCCGATTTCCTTTAGGTTTAAACCTTCTGGTACGGTGAAGTTCATAGTTTTAACTACATTTTCACCTTGGATAAGTAAATCTACAATTTCCGGCAGGGATAAACTATCGCTGATTTCAAAGTCTCCTGCTTTAAGCTGACTTCCTAAATTACTTTGTCTTAAGTATAGTTTGTATACTGTTAGATTTTTTATTAAATTATTTTCAAGAAGAATAGTTCCGATTTCATCGGAACTTGCCCCCTGTTCGATTGTAATTATTTTAGTAGTACCATTATCTACTGGTGTAAGGTTCTCGTTATAAAAATTATAACCAAAACCTATACCCAAACCTACTATTATGATTAATACTAGCAGTACTTTATTCATAGGTTGTCTCCGTTAAATTTCCATTATTATAGGTAAAATCATTGGATTTCTTTTGATTTCGTTGTATATGAACTGGTTTAAGTCCTGTCTTATTGTGTTTTTAATTGCAGACCAATCTCTTTCTTTGTTTTGGAAGCATTTATCCAGTGCTTTTTGAACAACTTTCTTGGATTCTTCCATCAGGTCTTCATTTTCTCTTACGTAAACAAATCCTCTGGATATTATATCCGGACCTGCTGCAATTTTTCCTGATTTTTTCTCTATAGTTACAACAGCTACTATTAGTCCGTTTTCCGAAAGATTTTTTCTATCTCTTAGTACTATATTACCTACATCTCCGATACCAAGTCCGTCTACTAAAATATTTCCAGACTGAACTTTAGATGTGGTCTTAATATAGTTGTCCGTAACTTCTATAATATCACCGTTATATCCTACTATAGTGTTGTTGTGGTGAATTCCCATTTCTTCAGCTAATTCTGCATGAAGCTGCAGGTGTCTTCTTTCACCGTGTACTGGTATAAAGAATCTAGGATTAAGAAGATTCAGCATAAGCTTAAGTTCTTCCTGTCTCGCGTGTCCAGATACGTGAACATCATGTAGTGCTTCGTAAATAACCTCTACTTCTTTTTCATAAAGTTTATTTATTACTGAACTAACAGTTTTTTCATTTCCCGGTATTGGATTAGCAGAGAATATAACCATATCTCCTTTTTTAAGCTTAACCTGTCTGTGGGAGTTAGCTGCCATTCTTGACAGGGCTGCCATAGCTTCTCCCTGGCTTCCTGTAGATATTACGACGATCTGGTTATCCTTGTATTTATCAAGGTCTCTCGCATTAATAAGTATGTTTTCAGGTATATCTATAAATCCGGTTTTTTGTGCTATATCTATAGTGTTGTGCATACTTCTTCCGGAAATAGCTACCTTTCTATTGTAAATAGCTGCTGCATCTATTATCTGCTGTATCCTGTGGATGTTTGATGCGAAGGTTGCTACTATGATTCTTTTCTTTGCTCTTTTAAATATGTCGATAAATTTAGCACCAACAGTCTTTTCAGACATAGTGTATCCCGGTCTTTCAACATTTGTACTATCTGAAAAAGCTACTAATACACCTTTTTTACCGTACTCTGCTATAGTTTGTAAGTCTATAGGCATATCGTTTATGGGAGTTTGATCTATTTTAAAGTCTCCCGTGTGGAATACTACTCCTATAGGTGTTTCAATTGCTAAAGCCGAAGAATCAGGGATGCTGTGATTACTTCTTATAAAGTGTACTCTGAAGTTTTCTCCTGCTTTTATTTTGTTCCCGTGATTTATTGTGTTTAGTTTTGTTTCCTGTAGATTGTGCTCTATAAATTTATTTGCCAAAAGTCCCATTGGAAGCTTAGTTCCATATATTGGTACATTTGGTATCTTCTTTAATAAATATGGTATTGCCCCGATATGGTCCTCGTGACCGTGGGTTACAAATAATCCTTTTATTTTGTGCTGATTTTTAATTAAGTAGCTTATATCTGGAATTACTATATCAATTCCAAGCATTTCGTCTTCTGGAAATGCCAATCCGCAATCTATAATTATTATCTCATCATTGTATTCTAACAATGTAATATTCTTTCCTATTTCTCCTAATCCCCCTAAAGGAATTATCTTTAATTTTCTATCTTTGTTAACTGCCATTTGTTTCCTCCTCTTTACAGCCCTTACACAAACCGTAGAATTTTAAACTATGGTTGTGTATTTCAAAATTGTACTCTTTTTCTATTAATTCTTCTAATTCGTTAAGCAGGTCCATTTTTACTTCTATAATTTTCCCACAGTTGTTGCACAGCAAATGATGGTGGCTGTGAGATTCGTCTTCTGTCAATACTATCTCGTATCTGGCACATCCATCATTAAATAATACTTTACTTAAAATACCTACTTCTTCAAAAAGCTTAGTGGTTCTGTAAACTGTTGCAATTCCAATATCTGAATCTACTTCTCTTACTAGTTCGTAAATTTGTTCCGGGTTTAGATGCTTTCCTGAATTTTTTAAGAGAATTTCAAATATTACTTTTCTCTGGTTTGTAATCTTGTATCCGCCTTTATTTAATTTTTTTTTAAAATCTTCCATGTATATATTCATACAATTCCCCTATATTAAGTCTTCAGCCATACCTTCGTAAACATCTATGACTTCCTGCAACTCATCCCTATCTTCTACTATATTGAATATAGGCATGTTCTTCTCATCTCTATCTACTCTGTAAATCATACCCTCTTCTTCATCTGGATAGCTTAATACAGCGTATTCAGTATCGTCTATATGAAATGCAGTATGTAGAATGAGTTTTTCTTTTTTTCCTTCATCGTTGATTAATTCTACTATATCAGACATTTTAACTCCTCTTGTCTAAATAAACGGACAGTATATTTACCGCTGCCAGTTTATCGATAACCTTTTTTCTTTTTTTTCTTGAAACATTTCCCTGTATAAGGGTGTTTTCCGCTATTTTTGTAGTCATTCTTTCATCTTGGAATTCAACTTTTATTTGTATTTCTCTTTTAAGTTTTTCTACAAATTTTAATACTTTTTCTCCTTGGATTCCTACTTCTCCGTTTAGTCTTTTAGGTAAACCTACAACTAAAACATTAACGTCATATTCTTCTATGACTTTTTTTAGAGCTTCAAAATCTTTTTTGTAGCTCTGCCTGAATATAGTGTCTAGACCTTGGGCAGTAATATTTAATTGATCGCTTACTGCTAAACCTATGGTCTTTTCACCTACATCCAGTGCTAGGTATCTTTCTTTCATCTCATCTCCTATACTATTTTTATACAAAATTCTTCGCATACCGAAACGCAATAGCTACACAAGGTACATTTTTCAAAATCTACCCCTGCTTTGCCATTGACTATCTCAAGAGCATTTTGGTTGCATTTTTCAACACATTTTCCGCACCCTTTGCACCAATATGCTATCTTAAGTTTTCTTTCTTTTTTGCTTATATTATTTAATTCGTCCTTTAAAATATTGTCTTTTACCAGTAGATTAAAGTTGAAATCAATTTCTTCTTTATACCTCATACCAAGAGCTATAGAATCAATATAATCTAAATTTTTAATGTAATTTAGGGCTTCTACAGGCCTGGTGCCTAGGTGTCCACCACCTAGAGGCTTCATACTAAGTATAAATTTATTTTTAGATTTGGCTTTTTTTATGCTTTCTTCCATCTGGTATCTGCTGCCGTCGGCTATACCGATACCATCTTTATTTATAATCGGGTGAATTACATCTATTTCTTCTAAATCTACTACTTCTTCTACACCTTTAATGAAATGTGTGGATATTCCGAATTTTTTAATAATTCCCTTATCTTTACATCCTAAAAAGTACCTAACAGCTTCGTAGTGTCCTTTGAAGGTATTAATACCCTCCTGTTCGTGAAGCATGAAGATATCTATGTAGTCTGTATTCATTTCTTTTAGGGCTTTTTCAAGACTTTTCTCTGCAGTTATTTTATCATATGAATAGGATTTTGTAGATATAAAAACTTCTTCTCTTGTTTTAACTTTTAAAAATTCTTTTAAAAGATTGTAATTGTCGTAGAGCTCTGCAGTATCGTAAAAGTTTATACCTAAATTATAGGCGTAATTTAGAAGGAATAATTTTTCTTTAGTAGAGAGACTGCTTTGAAGTTTGCTTAAAGACAAGGTACCGTAGCAAATTCTAGATACCTTGTTGAAAATATCTTCCTTAAACATATTTTATTCGTCTTGCAAGCTTTTAATATAATGATTAAGTATTTCTTCCACCAACTCGTCTCTTTCAACCTTCATTACTATACTTCTTGCATTGTTGTGACTGGTAATGTAGGTCGGATCTCCCGAAAGAATGTATCCCGTCATTTGACTTACAGGATTGTATCCCTTTTCTTCAAGAGCACTGTAAACGGTTTTAATAAGTTCTCTTACCTCATTTACATTGTCGATGTTAAAGTTGAATTTTGTTGTTTGGTTGTCCTTCATAACATCACCCCGATTAATAAATTAAGAATATAAATAATTTCATCCTTTTAAAATATCATATACTTTTTTAAATGCTTCGTCAATCTTTTCAGGTTTTTTACCACCGGCTTGTGCGAAATCTGGACGACCGCCACCGCCGCCTCCTGTAATCTTAGCTGCCTCTCTCACAAGGTCTCCAGCCTTTATACCTTTAGAAATATTGTCCTTTGAAACTCCTGCAACAAAAATTACCTTGTCGCCGTTATGAGCTGCTAATAAAATTACTGCACTACTTTCTTTATCTTTAATTCTATCTGTTATATTCCTTAGAGTGTCGTTATCCGTATCTTTAAATTTAATAGTGAATAATTTTGTACCCTTAACTTCTTGATAGTTTTCCAAATACTGGGAAAAATTATCTTTAATTAATTCATTCTTGTATTTTTCTATTTCCTTTTCTTTTTCCTTTAATTCTTCATTTAAAGATTTTATCCTATCTAAAATATTATCTTCTTTAGTTTTTAGTTCTACACTTATCTCCTGTAGGTAATCTTCTTTTTCATTTAAATACTCTAAAGCCTTATCAGAAGTAATAGCTTCTATTCTTCTTACTCCAGAAGCGACACTTGATTCACCGATAATTTTAAATAAACCAATTTTAGAAGTATTATCTACATGGGTACCACCGCAAAGTTCTTTACTAAAATCATCTACTTCTATAACCCTAACGTCATCCGAGTATTTAGAGTCAAATAAAGCCACTATATCCTGGTTTTTAGCTTCCTTTAATGTCATAAAGTGTTCTTTTACTTCTTTGCTGCTAAATACTATTTCATTTACTCTACTTTCAATATTTTTAATAGCATTAGGACTTATAGCATTAAAGTGGGTAAAGTCGAATCTAAGTCTTTTGTCATCTACATAAGAACCGTTTTGCTTTACATGGTCTCCTAATTCTTCTCTCAGTACTTTATGAAGTATATGAGTAGATGTATGGTTTGCTTCTGCTCTTCTTCTAAGTTTTGTATTAATTTTTAATTCTACTTCCTCTCCAACTTTTAATGTGTCTTTTATACCATCAACTAGGTGGAGTATAACATTACTTTTTTTAATGGTATCTATAATTTCTGATTTTGAATTATTTAACTCTAAAGTACCCTTATCTCCTATCTGTCCTCCCCCTTCAGGATAAAAAACAGTTTCTTCAGTAACAAGGTATCCTTTGTATTTTAATTGGTCTACCCTATGACCATTTTCATCAAATAGAGCCGTGATTTTAGAAGTTATAGAATCCTGGTGGTATCCTTTAAATTCTGTGGCTTTGATGTCTCTTACCATTAAATTAGAAGAATCCCAAATAGATCCTTTTTGACTAGTTCTAGCTTTTCTTGCTTCTTCTTTTTGCTGTTCCATAAGCTTGTCAAATTCAATTCTATCTGTAGATAGATTTTTTTCTTTTAATATTTCTTCTGTTAATTCATAAGGGAATCCATAGGTATCGTAAAGTTTGAAGGTAATTTCTCCCGAAATTCTATCTTCTCCTTTTTCTACTGCCTTATTAATATATTCACTTAGTATATTAAGTCCCTGGTTTATTGTTTGCTGGAATTTTTCTTCTTCTATTTCTACAGTTTTATATATATTATCCTTAGCTTCTTCAAGCTCTGGATAAGGTTCGTTCCATAATTTTACAGTAAGTTTAGATAGTTCTTTAAGTTTATTACCTTTTATACCTAGAAGTTTACAGTGTCTTGAAGCTCTTCTTAGAAGTCTTCTTAAAACGTATCCCCTACCTTCATTTGAAGGCATAACTCCATCAGCTATTAAAAAGGTTACAGCTCTTATATGGTCACTTACTATTCTAAAGGAAATATCTAAATCATTTTGTGCGTTGTACTTTTGACCGCTTAATTTCTCCAGTTCTTTAATTAAAGAGAAGAAAGGTTCTACTTCAAATACATTTTCTTTATCCTGGAGAACTACCGCCATTCTTTCAAGACCTAACCCCGTATCTATATTTGGGTTTGGAAGTGGATTGTAGTTTCCTTCATTATCTTTATCGTATTGGGTGAAAACAAGGTTCCATACTTCTACATACCTATCGCAATCGCATCCAGGTTTACAGTCATCTAAACCGCATCCGTATTTTTTCCCTCTATCGTAGTATATTTCAGAGCAAGGTCCACTTGGTCCTACTTCCAGTTCCCAAAAGTTATCTTCTTTACCAAGTTTTACTATTTTTTCTTTAGGTACTCTAACTTCTTCAGCCCATATATCGTAAGCTTCGTCGTCCTCGTGATATACAGAGACCCACAGCTTGTCCTTATCAATTTCCATAACCTCCGTCATAAACTCCCATCCCCAGGTAATTGCTTCTTTTTTGAAGTAATCTCCAAAGGAGAAGTTTCCAAGCATTTCAAAGAATGTACAGTGTCTGGAAGTTATTCCTACATTATCAATATCTCCCGTTCTAAGACATTTTTGACATGTAACGACTCTAGGACTCGGTGGAGTCTCGCTTCCCGTAAAATACTTTTTTAAAGGCGCCATTCCTGCATTTATAAGTAGGAGACTGTCGTCGTTTTTAGGTATAAGGGGAAAGCTGTGAAGGTGTAAATGCCCTTTTTCTTTAAAAAAATCTATATATTTATTTCTAATTGAACTAACAGAATAATCTTTCATTGTTTCCTCCCGTAAAAATTTAAACTCGCCTTATATAAGACGAGCATTACTAAAATTATAATTAAAGGACATGCATTTGTCAATACATGTAAGGGCTACTTATCTATTATTCCTCCACCGATTAGATAGTCTCTTTTGTAAAATACCAGAGATTGTCCTAAAGTAACGGCTCTTACAGGATTTTTGAATTTTATTATTAAATTATCTCCATCTTTTTTTATAGTTATTTTTTCTTCTTTATGGGAGTATCTTACTTTTGCATTGAATTCTTCATTTTCCAAATCTATCTCAGGATATAGTATATTAAATTCTCTTAAAATACACTCACTACTGTATAAATCTTCTTTAAGTCCTAAGGTAATATCCTTTGTCTGATAGTTAATGTCTATAACGTAATGGGGTTCTCCTAATGCTATACCTAATCCTTTTCTTTGTCCTACAGTATAGTTTTGGATACCTTTATGTTTTCCTAGTGTATTTCCTTCAGCATCTATAAATTCACCTTCGAGATTTTGATCTATATAGTTTTTTAAAAATTCCTGGTAGTTATCATCTTTTATAAAGCATATGTCCTGACTTTCCACTTTACTGTGAAAATCTATACCGCTTTTTGAAGCTATTTGCCTAGCTTCTGATTTACTGTCTAACTCTCCTATGGGAAGAAGTATATTTTTTAAGTTCTCATATTTTATATTATAAAGGTAGTAGCTTTGGTCTTTCTTTTTGTTAACTGATTTTTTTACATAGTAGTTTCTATCTTCCTCTACAATACGTCCGTACTGTCCCGTTGCTATCTTGTGTATACCTAGTTTTTCTGCTGATTTCAAAAATTTATCATATTTAATTTCTTTATTGCACTTCACACAGGGATTTGGCGTTCTTCCCTTTTTATACATGTCTATAAAATCGCTGATTACAGTTTCTTTAAAGGTGTCTATATAATCTAAAACATGGTGTTCAATTCCAAGTTTTTCGCAGGCTTTTTCGGCATCTTTTACTGTATGGTCGGTTTTTTCATTGTCTATAACTTTAAATGTTGCTCCTACTACCTGGTATCCCTGTTCCATCAATATAACAGCAGCAGCGGTACTGTCAATACCGCCGCTCATACCAAGTAAAACTTTTTCTTTTTTAATGCTCATGAGGGTCCTCAGGCTTGTAATTTTCTATGCCTTTGATCTGTTTTCCAGTTTTTTGTGAGTAATCGTAAAGTGCTGATTTTACAGCCTGTTCTGCTAGTACTGAACAGTGTACTTTTGCTTTTGGTAATCCACCTAGGGCTTCAACTACAGCTTTATTTGTAAGAGCTACAGCTTCATCTATGCTTTTACCCTTAATGAGTTCTGTAGCCATACTAGATGATGCAATAGCAGAGCCACATCCAAAGGTAAGAAATTTAACGTCTGTAATTATGTCCTTTTCATCAATTTTTAGATATATTTTCATTATATCTCCACATTTGGCGTTTCCTACTTCACCAACTCCATCGGCATCTTTGATTTCTCCTACGTTTCTAGGATTTTTAAAGTGATCCATTACTTCTTCTGTATACATTTAATTATTCCTCCCTTTTACTGTATAGCGGTGACATTTGTCTTAGTCTTTTAACTACATTGATTAGTTTTTCTACTGTATAATCTACATCTTCCTCTGTATTGTAATCTGATAAACTTAATCTTAAGGATCCGTGAGCTATCTCATGAGGCAGTCCTATAGACATGAGCACGTGGGATGGATCTAAAGATCCTGAAGTACAAGCTGAACCACTGGATGCACTGATACCTTCCATGTCTAAATACAGTAGAAGGGATTCTCCCTCTATGTACTTAAATGAAAAGTTTACATTTCCCGGTAATCTTTTTTCTCTATGTCCGTTTAACTGACACTCTGGAATTTCTTTATCTATTTTTTCGATTAATCTATCTCTTAGTTTTATTAGTTTTTCTCTTTTTTGGTCGAAATTATTATAGGCTATATCAGCTGCTCTGCCTAATCCTGCTATTCCAGGTACATTTTCTGTACCTGCTCTTTTATTCTTCTCTTGAGCACCACCGTGGATTAGGTTATGAATTCGAGTACCTTTTTTAATGTATAGGGCACCTACACCTTTCGGTCCGTGAATTTTATGAGCTGATAAAGATAATAAATCTATATTCATATCTTTAACATCTATTACTTCATTACCTACTGCCTGGACTGCATCGGTATGGAAGTAAATATCGTGTTTTTTAGCAATTTCTCCAATTTCTTTAATAGGTTGAACAGTTCCTATTTCATTATTTGCGAACATTATGCTTATAAGTACAGTATTGTCTTTGATGGATTCTTCCAACTGCTTAATGTCTACAAGTCCATTTTCATCTACATCTAGATAGGTTACTTCTGCACCCTTTTTTTCTAAATATTCACAGGTGTGTAATATTGCATGGTGTTCAATTTTAGTTGTTATTATATGGTTTCCTTTTTTTTCGTTGGCAGAAAGTATTCCTTTAATAGCCCAGTTATCAGCTTCAGAACCTCCACCGGTGAAATATATTTCATCAGGATTGCTGTTTAGCAATCTTGCTACTTTTACTCTTGATTTTTCTACTGCTTTTTTTGCCAGCTGACCGAAGTTGTAAATACTAGAGGGATTTCCGTATAATTCACTGTAATATTTTTGCATTTCTTCTATTACTTCATCTTTTACTCTTGTAGTCGCTGCATTGTCAAAATATACTTTTCTCATTGACGAGCCTCCTTGGGAAATTCATTTCTTTTTTGTACCATGTCTTGTAACGTAGTGTTGTCGATTATATTGTTTATGCTTTTTTCTATATCTTCAAAAATTATTCGGGTTACACAGGTATCTTCTTTACCGCATTTATCATTTTTAAGGCAATCAGAAGAACTTATGTCTCCTTCTAATGCTCTAAGTATCATACCTACGGTAATATCTTTCGGTTCTTTTGCTAGTAGGTATCCACCCTGCTTACCTCTAATAGTCTCAATATATCCTGATTTTTTTAGTTTAGCTAAAAGCTGTTCTAAATAGCTCTCAGGTATGCTGTATTTTTCTGAAATAGACTTTAAGTTTATTGGACCTTTTCCATAAAAAAAGGCCAACTCAAGTGAAGCTTTTAGCCCATATTTTCCTTTTGTTGATAAAAGCATCTTTTTCCTCCTAATCCCGACTTATTTTATAGGGTATAAAAAGTATACAATACCCTACTTGTTTTGTCAAGATTACAAGAAAAAAAGATGAATTAGTTAAGGTATAATTCATCTTCAAATTCATCAAGAAGACCAAACTCGTATTTTAAAGTTTTGATCTGGTTTTCGTATTCTACTATATCTATTTCGTTATTGTACAGCATATCATCAAGAATTCTCTTTCCACCGTCGTAGAAAAATATTTCCTTGCAAGGCCATATAATATCCTTAGTCTCTTCTTTTGTGTCAGCTTCTTCTACTGCAAAGTTGGCTTCCTCCATTAAAGTATAATCTTTAGATCCAAGAATATACAGCTTTTTTATGTTGATGTTTTTACTTTCGTAAAAATTTCTAATTTTCTTTTTTAGTAGAAGTTGGTCTTTACTTACTTCACAGTTTTCAAGTTCCTGTCCTGGTGAAAGTATTTTTTCATTGTAGTATTCAATTATAACGTTGTAAGACTTATCTTCTTTTAGATTTTTTGTACTGTCTTTTATTTCATCTATAAAACTATCGCTGTATAGATTTTCTATTTGTATTTTTTTTATCATTTCTGCACCTCTTTATCCAGGTTTTCAAGATACTCTAAGTATTTTTTCATCTTTTTTTCGTAACCTATGTTTCCTGGATTATAAAACTTATCATTTATTCCTTTCGGTAAGTATCTTTGTTTTACATAGTTGTATTTGTAGTTATGAGGGTATTTGTATATACCGTCACTTGTATCTTTATCTTGTTTATAGCTTTCATCTTTTAAGTAGCTTGGAACATTTATGTTTGATTTTTCAGCTTTAGACATTGCCCTATTAATACCCATGTAGGAAGTATTGCTTTTAGGAGCACATGCTATATATACTACAGCTTGGGCTAAAAGTATCCTAGCTTCAGGCATACCGATAATCTCTACGGCTTTAAATGCATTTACGGCGACTTCTAAGGCTTTAGGGTCTGCATTACCTACATCTTCAGATGCACAGATGATAATTCTCCTGCCTATAAACTTAGGGTCCTCTCCTGCAACCAGCATTTTTGCTAGATAAAAAAGGGCTGCATCAGGATCTGAACCCCGCATACTTTTAATGAAAGCCGATATATAGTCGTAATGCTTATCTCCGTTTTTATCGTAGAAAATAGTATTTTTTTGAATGCTTTCCTTTGCTACGTCTCTTGTAATTTCAATATTTCCATCTTTATTATTTTTAGTAGTTGTAACTGCCAGTTCTAAGGCATTTAAAGCTTTTCTACCGTCTCCATTGGAGTAGTTTGCTATAATTTCTAGAGCTTCATCGTGAACTACTATAGGTTTTTTCCCAAGTCCCTTTTTTTCGTTTTCAATGGTATATTCCAACAGTCTTTTAATATTCTCCGCTGTTAATGGCTTCAGTTCAAATATTGTAGATCTTGACAAGAGGGCGTTGTTAACTTCAAAGTAAGGATTTTCTGTAGTTGCTCCTATGAGAATTATGGTTCCATTTTCTACATAGGGCAGGAGAGCATCCTGCTGAAGCTTATTAAACCTGTGTATCTCATCTATAAAAACTATGGTCTGTCTATTGTGCATAGATATATCATTTATGGCTTCCTGAATATACTGCTTAATATCTTTTACACCTGAAGTAACTGCATTAAGGACTTTAAAAGTTTTTTTCGTTTGTTCTGCAATTATTTTACCTAAAGTTGTCTTACCGCTTCCAGTAGGTCCATGAAGGATGATAGAGCTTATCATATCCGCTTCTATCATCCTCCTAAGCATTTTACCTTCACTTATTATGTGTTCTTGACCAAAAAACTCATCCAGAGTTTCCGGTCTCATTCGATCGGCTAAAGGTTTATTTTTATCTATAAACTTTTCATAACTTCTACTAAAAAAATCATTTTCCATATTTTTATTAATTATTATCCGCCTTTGCGCTTAATTTAGCAACTCTTTCAATTAGTTTTTCTTTATCCTGGTTTTTAAGTATAGCATCGTTTATAATGTCCGCAAGCTCCGACATATCTTCTTCTCTTAATCCCATGGTAGTTATGGCCGGAGTACCTACTCTAATGCCACTGGTAACAAATGGGCTTTCTGGATCATCAGGGATAGTGTTTTTATTTACAGTAATGTTTATTTCATCAAGTAATTTTTCTGCATCTTTCCCTGTAATATTTTTACTTCTAAGGTCTAAAAGCATAAGGTGGTTATCTGTACCACCAGAAACTACTCTGAAATCTCTTTTAGCAAATTCTTCAGCTAACACTTTAGCATTTTTAATTATTTGTTTCTGATATTCTTTAAAATCATCTTGTAAAGCTTCTTTAAAGGATACAGCTTTTGCAGCTATTACATGCATCAATGGTCCACCTTGAGTTCCCGGGAAAATTGCTTTATCAATTTTTTTTGCATGTTCTTTCTTACAAAGAATTGCTCCACCTCTTGGTCCTCTCAATGTCTTATGAGTAGTAGTAGTAACTACGTCTGCATATTCTACTGGGTTTGGATGTAATCCTGCTGCTATTAATCCTGCAATATGTGCCATATCTACCATTAATATAGCTCCAACTTCATCGGCAATTTCTCTAAATTTCTTAAAGTCTATGATTCTAGAATATGCACTTGCTCCTGCAATTATCATTTTTGGTTTTTCTTTTAATGCTAATTTTTTTACCTGATCGTAATCTATAGTTTCAGTTTCTTTATCTACTCCGTAAGGAATGATTTCATATTGTTTCCCTGAAAAATTTACAGGACTTCCATGGGTAAGGTGACCACCTTCTGAAAGATTCATCCCAAGTATCTTATCTCCTGGTTCTAAGAAAGCAAAATATACAGCTATGTTGGCGCTTGAGCCAGAATGAGGCTGTACGTTAGCATGTTCTGCATTAAATAGTTTTTTAAGTCTTTCTATAGCTAGTATTTCTACTTCATCTACAAACTCACATCCTCCATAGTATCTCTTATTAGGATAACCTTCAGCATATTTATTTGTAAGCTGACTTCCCATAGCTTCAAGAACTGCCTTTGATACTATATTTTCTGAAGCTATAAGTTCAATATTTCTGTGCTGTCTTCCAATTTCCCTTTGTATGGAATTGTAAATTTCTTCATCTGCTTTTTTTACATTTTCAAACATTTTACTCTCCTTTACTTTTTACTGTATTTTACGATAATTTCGATTAATTCATCCAGTGCCTTTTCAGGATCTTCATGTTGAACTCTGCTTTTTATACAATCTTTCGTGTAATTTTCAAGGACTATACCACCGACGCTGTTTAATGCTGATTTTGCAGCGGTAATTTGGGTAAGAATGTCTCCACAGAATTTTTCTTCTTCTATCATTCTTTCTATACCCTTTATCTGTCCTTCTATTCTTTTAAGTCTGTTGATTAATTTTTTATTATCACTCATATCTTACACCTCTTAGAGTTTTCTTATATCTTCTATAATTAAAGTATCTTTAAGTAAGTATTTGTCGATAGCTTTCATAATGAAATAAGAGGCTATTAAGGAAACTAATCCCATTAATCCAGCTACTGCTTCTCCTAATTGTAAAGTATTCATGGAGTAAGCAATTGTAACTATCATTATTATTAAAGGTAATCCGTAAGCTAAAACAGAATATAATAGTATGTTTTTAGCTCTGGCATTTAACTCAACAAACTCTCCAGTATGGTAGTCGTCATTTTTGATTTTTATGATATGTCCACTATCGCTGCAACCACTGCTGCAGGATGAACAATTATCTCCGCAGGATGATGCTCTAGGTACTTTTACCAAAGCTTCTTCCTTATCTATATGAACTACTTGTCCTATTTTTTTCATTTCATCACTTCCTATTCTTCAAAGGCTATTTTATTTATAACATAAGATGCCAGTAAAAGTCCAGCAGAACCAGGAACAAAGGATGTGCTTCCTAGTTTTTTATCTACAGTTTCTACTGGTTTTTCTTTTGAAAATACAGTATCTAGGGATAAAATTCCTAACCTTTTAAGTTCTTTTCTCATTTTCTTTGCTAAAGGACAGTTAAAAGTTTTAAAAATATCATCAATAGTTAGCATTTGTGGGTTAATCCTATTGCCGGTACCCATACAGCTTACAACCGGAATATTATTATCCCTACAGTATTTAATGATAGCTAACTTTGCCTTTACATCGTCTACAGCATCTATAACATAGTCGTAATTTATATTGAAAAATCCTTCTATATTAGAATCTGTAACTTTATCTCCTCTAGCTACAATATTTGTATCCTTACAGTGTTTTTTGATATTTTCTTTTAAAACATCTACTTTCTTTTTTCCAATATTATCGTAGTTGGAATAAAGCTGTCTATTTAAGTTGGATACTTCGTAGATATCGTAATCAACAATAGTTAGATTTTTTATAAAGTTTCTTGAAATAGATTCGGCGGCTACACTACCTACGCCGCCTAGTCCAAATATTATTATGTTAGATTTTTTTATTTTTTCAATTTTATTTTTATATATTAATTCGCTTCTTTGATATGGTTTATTATTCAATTATTTTCAATCCTAACTCTTCTAGTTGTTTTTCGTCTACATCAGTTGGTGCATTAGACAGTAGACAGGTTGCTTTTTGAGTCTTTGGAAAGGCTATTACGTCTCTGATATTTTTAGAATCAGTAAGAGTCATAATAAGTCTATCTAAACCAAAAGCAATGCCACCGTGAGGAGGAACTCCATATTTAAATGCATCTAGTAGGAAGCCGAATTTTCTGTCAGCTTCTTCTTCTGTAATACCTAAAACCCTAAACATCCTATTTTGAAGTTTAGAATTTGTTATCCTTATACTTCCTCCACCTAGTTCTTCACCATTTATAACTAAATCATAAGCTTTAGCTTTTACAGAACCAGGGTCGGTTTCTAATTTATCCATATCTTCATCCGTAGGACTTGTGAAAGGATGGTGTTTAGCAGCATATCTTTCTTCTTCCTCATCGTATTCAAGTAGAGGAAATTCTGTAATCCATAGCATCTCAAACTCATCATTATTTATTAGGTCTAAATCTTCTGCTATTTTCTTTCTTAAAGCTCCTAAAGCATTATTTACGTTATTATTTTCATCTGCTACTACAAATACTATATCTTTTTCTTTAAGGTCTAAATCCTTAATGATGGTGTCCAGCTCTTCTTCAGATAAGAATTTGTTAATAGGTGAATCTAGACCACCATCTTCGTATTTAAACCAGGCTAGTCCTTTAGCATTGTATGTCTTGATATATTTTTCTAATTTAGAAATCTTATTTCTTGAAAATTCCTCGGATTTACCTTCTACTACAATTCCCTTAACGGATTTGCCTTTTTTTGTATTACTCTTAAAAGCATTGAACTTAGAATTTTCAAATATATATGTAAGGTCTTTGAATTCAAATCCAAATCTCAAGTCAGGCTTGTCTGTACCGTACCTATTCATTGCTTCTGTATAAGTCATTCTTTTAATAGGTGTTTCAACTTCATAATCTAAAACTTCTTTGAAAATTCTCTTTACCAATTCTTCGTTTATTTTAATTACATCCTCTTCATCTACAAAAGACATTTCCATATCAAGTTGAGTGAATTCCGGCTGTCTGTTTGCTCTTAGATCTTCATCCCTAAAACACTTAGCTATCTGGTAGTACCTATCATATCCTGATACCATAAGAAGCTGTTTGAAAATTTGCGGCGATTGAGGCAGTGCAAAGAATTTTCCCTTGTTAGTTCTACTAGGAACCAGGTAATCTCTAGCACCTTCAGGTGTAGGTTTGTTCAAAATAGGAGTTTCTATTTCTAAAAATCCCTTTTCTTCCATAAAATTTCTAATGATATTTACTGTCTTGCTTCTTACCTTTAGATTACTCTGCATGTAAGGTTTTCTAAGCTCTAAGAACCTATTCTTAAGTCTCAAGTCTTCTGATATATCATCGTCGTCCTTTATATATATCGGTGGTGTATCAGATTCACTGAATATTTTTAAATCTTTTGCATATATTTCTATGTCTCCAGTAGGCATATTAGGGTTTTTAGACTGTCTCTCTCTTACAATTCCTTCTACACCAATAACATACTCAGATTTTATTTCTTCACTTTTTTCTAAAAGTTCTTTATTTTCTTTATCATCGAATACAATCTGTACTAAGCCGCTAATATCTCTTAAGTCAACAAAAACAAGGCCTCCAAGGCTTCTTTGCTTTTGAGTCCATCCACTTACTACTACAGTTTCTCCTATATGGTCCTGTCTTAAAAGACCGCATTTTATTGTAGGTTTAAAGTTCTTTTTTTCTACCATTATTCCTCCTCCAGAATCTTTTTCAAATATTCTTCTTTATTTTGGTTTACATAAATATATTTATGGTAATAATCTTTAAAGCTTTTATTATAAGGTATTCTTTTAATACCAGTATTTCCAACGATTTTAGTTACACTTCCCAATCCAGCTGAAATTACAGTCTGGGATTCTTCTATCATGTTCATATTGTAAAGAGATTCTTTATTTAACTTAGAATACCCTATATTATCTAAGTTTTCCACAATATCTTTTTGCCTGTATAGATAGTAGGGTTGATAATTTTTAGATTTAAGTTTTGATTTAGCATAATTATATGAATCTAAAAGTTCTTCTTCTGACATTAGTTTTTCTTTACTTATCCCCGAATTATTCTTGATTGATAGAGTGTGTAATGTAATATTATCAGGATTGAGTTCAATTAATTTATCTAGAGAACTCTTGATATCTAAAAAATTCTCCCCCGGAAGCCCTAAAATTAGATCTGAATTAATGGATATATTTTTATTTTTACATAATTTAAAATATCTTTCTAATTCAGATAAATCCTGATATCTGTTTAAATTAAATAAAGTATCTTGATTAAAGCTTTGAGGGTTTATACTTATCCTATTTACACCGTATCTAGCCATTATTTCAAGTTTTTCTTCAGTCAGGGTATCTGTCCTACCAGCTTCAAAGGTAAATTCTTTAAAATCTAAAATATTGGCTTTGATGTATGAAAGTAATTCCTCCATAAGGCTATTGTTCAAAATTGATGGTGTACCGCCACCTATATATATGCTCTCTACTTCTAAATTATATCTATTGATTAATCTGAAGTTTTCCATTAAATCTTTTTTTAAATACTCAATGTATTTTTCTATTTCATCTTCTCTGTTAATAAAGGATACAAAATTACAGTATTTACACTTGCTTGGACAAAAAGGTATATTTACATAGATAGATATTTTATCGGAATTAATCAACTGGCTTTCTTTTTGGGCTATATAAAAAAGTTCTTCAGTTTTTTTATTACTTAAGTAGTACCTTTTATTTAAGATTTTTTTCAATTGGTTAAGATTATATCCTTTTTTTATGTAGGTCCTAACAAGCTTAACAGGCCTAATCCCAGTCAGTGTACCGTAATCAGCTTCATACTTAAAGTACTCTGATAAGGCTTCATAAAGGGTGTTTACAATCAATTTGCCTTTACTGTAGTTATATTCGGTATTGTTGATGTAATTTTCTTTAACTAAATTTCCATCCTTATATATCTTAACTGATCCTATTTCGTCAATTACTCCTATATCAATATCTAGTCCCCTACCCTTAATCTTTTTAGAAAAGGTAATCTCTTCCTCACCTTGGAAAATCTTTATTATGTTGTATATGTTTATTTGCTTATTTTTATCTTTACATATAACGTTTATCATTTTATAAAAGGATTGTTTTCCCTTTCCTGTTTTATAGTAGATTTACCTTCGTGCCCAGGATATACTACAGTATTGTCATCTAATGTCATGAGTTTTTCTTTGATTGATTTGATAATCTGGTCGTAGGAACCTCCTGGAAGATCTGTTCTACCAATTGAGCCTTTAAATAGGGTATCTCCTGTAAACACTACATCTTTATGCTTTAAACATATTCCACCGGGAGTATGTCCTGGTGTGTGAATAACTTCAAATTTCATATTGTCTAAAGTTATAGTAGCCCCATCTTCTAGAAATTTATCTGCATTTAAAGATACTCCGTTTTTAAACATCATTTTCGTGAAGTTTAGTTTTTCGTCTTTCAGCATATTACTGTCCTTTTTATGTATGTAAACTGGTATATTATATTCTTTTTTTAAATCCTTAACTCCTCCAATATGATCGCCATGTCCGTGGGTAAGTAATATGAATTTTGGATTGTAGGATTTTTTTTGTATTATGTTTTTAACTTTGCTGCTTTCAGCCCCAGGATCAATTATCATAATGTCCTTGGATTTTTCACTTCCTACTAAATAACAGTTTGCTCCGTAAGAGCCTAATCTAAGTGTTTCAATAATCAATTTATTTCCTCCTTGTTAAAATATTTTCTTGCTATCAAGCAGTATAGTTACCGGTCCGTCGTTTGTTAAACTAACCTTCATATCTGCTCCAAATTTTCCACTTTGAACATTTCTAATAGTTTTATTACAGTTCTCTATAAGTTTTTCGTAAAATTCTTCAGCTTTTACAGGATCTTCTGCATTTATAAAACTTGGTCTTCTTCCTTTTCTAGCATCTCCATGTAGGGTGAACTGTGGAACTATAAGAAGTTCTCCATCTATATCTTTAAGGGATAAATTCATTTTTTCATTTTCATCTTCGAATATTCTTAAATTACATACTTTATCTTGGATATACTTTAAATCATCTTTAGTATCTCCTCTTTCTACTCCTAATAAAATCAACAATCCCTTGTTGATTTTACCTACTACTTCATTATTGACTTCAACTTTTCCTTGAGATACTCTCTGTACTACAGCTCTCATCTGTCCTCCTATTTTTTATGTCTAAATACATCTATTACACCTTTAACTTTTTTAAATTTTTTTATTAAAAAATCTAGTTCTTTTGTTTCAGAAATTTCAAAGGTCATGTTCATAATAGCTATCTTATCTTTATTTACTCTTAAATTCAAATTTGTTGCATTAATTTTATTTTCAGTGTATATGTTCGTAATATCTTTTAATAGCCCCGGTCTATCCGCAGCTTCTACCTGTATCTCTGCTGTAAATTTTTGTTTTTTGCTGTGATCCCACTCTGCTTCTATAAATCTTCCGTCATTTTCTTGACCGGTTATATTTGTACAATCTATTCTATGGATAGATACTCCTCTACCACGTGTAATGTAACCTATGATTTCATCTCCAGGAACTGGGTTACAGCACTTTGCAAAACGAACCTTAAGGTCATCCATGCCTTTAATTAGTATTCCAGAAGTTGGCTTTTTACTAGGCTGCTTCATTTTAGATTTTAGTTTCTTAGGTTCAATCTTTACGTCGTTTTCTTCTATATATTTATTTTTTAAACGGGTAATAATCTGAGGTTCTTTTATAGAGCCGTTACCTACTGAAGCATACAAGCTGTCTAATTCTTTTATATTCAATTTATCTGCTATTTCTTTTAGCCATTCTTCTTTTAAAATCTGTGTAAGTTGGAAACCCTGTTTCTTTACTTCTTTTTCTAAAAGGCTTTTACCCTTTTCTATATATAAATCTTTATCCTTAGTTTTAAACCATCTTTTTATTTTAGTTTTAGCCTGACTGCTTTTAACTATCTTAAGCCAGTCTCTACTTGGCCCGTTACTGTTTGCTGAAGTAATAATTTCAACTTGATTACCATTTTTTAACTTATAATCTAAGGGAACTATCCTACCATTTACCTTTGCTCCTACACATCTATTACCTACTGCCGAGTGAACTCTATATGCTAAATCTATTGGAGTAGAACCTTTTGGTAAGTTTACAACATCTCCTTTTGGTGTAAATACGAAAACTTCATCTGTGTAGAGATCGATTTTTAAAGATTCCATAAATTCTTTAGGGTCTTTAGTTTCTTGCTGCCAGTCTAACATCTGTCTCAACCAGTTTAGCTTTTCTTCAAAGTCATCTTTTTTAATACCTTCTTTATACTTCCAATGAGCAGCGATACCGTATTCAGCTGTTCTATGCATTTCATAGGTTCTTATCTGTATTTCAAAAGGTTCACCGTCTGGTCCAATTACTGTAGTATGTAGAGATTGGTACATATTTGGTTTAGGCATAGCTATATAGTCTTTAAATCTCCCAGGCATAGGCTTCCAAAGTGTATGGGCTATACCTAACACTCCGTAACAGTCTTTTACATCTTCTACTATAGCCCTGATTGCTGAAATATCATATATCTCGTCAAATTCCTTATGTTTTAAATACATTTTTTTGTAAATGCTGTAGATACTTTTTCTTCTACCGGTTATTTCACCTTTTATATCTGCTTCTTCTACTTTTTCTTTTAGTTTGTTTATAATATCATTAATAAAATCTTTTTTAGCTTTTATCTTTGCATCTATTCTTTTAGATATGTCTTTATAGCCTTCGGGATCAATATATCTTAAAGAGAGATCTTCTAGCTCCCATTTGATGGAAGCCATACCTAGTCTATTAGCAATAGGTGCATATATTTCCATTGTTTCTACTGCTTTTTCTTTTTGCTTGTGAACAGGCATATATTCTAATGTTTTTATATTATGGAGTCTATCGGCAAGCTTAATAATGATAACTCTAATGTCTTTAGACATAGCAATTACCATTTTTCTCAAACTTTCTGCTTGGCGTTCTTCCTTTGTTTTGTACTTGACTTTGCTTAATTTTGTTACCCCGTCAACGAGATTAGCTATTTCTTCACCAAATTCTTCTTTTAACTCATCATACTCTATAATAGTATCTTCTAATACATCATGAAGTAAACCTGCTGCAATTGTTGCTTCATCCATGTTTAGGTTTACAAGAATCATTGCTACGTTGTAGGGGTGCATAAAGAATTTCTCACCGGACATCCTGTCTGGATTATCATCGTGAGCTTTCTTTGATAAATCGTATGCCTTTTTAATTAAATCAAAGTCTGCTTTTTCGTTGTATTCCTGTATTTTTTTCTTTAGGTCTTCAAACATTATATCACCTGTTCAATGAATTTTTATTAGTATTTTACTATTGAATGTATATTATATTGGGTTAATTTATCTCTTCCTTTTAAACCTGTTAATTCTATAAAAAATCCTAGTCCAACAACTTCTCCACCGAGCATTTCTACCAATTTAGCAGTGGCACTTACCGTTCCACCAGTAGCAAGTAAATCATCTACTATCAGGACTTTCTGTCCTTTTTTAATTGCATCCTTGTGTATCTCTAAGGTATCTTGACCGTACTCAAGGTCGTAGCTGTACTTTACAGTTTCTGCCGGAAGTTTTCCTGGTTTTCTAACCATAACAAATCCTGCATCAAGATTGTACGCCATTGGAGTTCCGAAAATAAATCCTCTTGACTCTGGTCCAACTACTATGTCTACTCCTAAATCTTTAAACTTTTCTGTCATCTGATCTATGGCTTCCTTGAGAAGTTTAGGGTCCTGCAATACTGTAGTTATGTCTTTAAAGCTTATACCTTCTTCAGGAAAATCTTCTATTACTCTAATTTTTGATTTTAAATCCATTTTCTCCTCCATTATTTTCTTATATAGATGTTATTTTTTGAAACTTTATATCTAAAATCTAGGTTTTTTCTTTCTGTTTCAAGGGTGTAAAATATATTTTCCGGATTAATCTTAATACTGTAGTTTTCTTTTAAATATTTAATAAGTTTAAATATATTAGTTTTAATTATTTTTCTATTATTATCTAAAGTAACTTTTTTAATATATTCCATTTCTCTTTTAGATGGAATCCATTTATTTATAGTATATATAATTTTTTCATTTTTTAAAGGATAATTAGTATTTTTAACTAATTTTTTTAATTCTAAGATATCTTTATCTTCAATATCTATTTTTTTACTAGTAGTAAAATCCTTTGTTGATTCTATATCTAGGTCTTTAGCTAATTCCGTTAATAAGCTTATATAATTGATTTTTTCTTCGTATGATAGATAATTGTTGATATTTCTTACTATGAGCTGTGGAGTTACATCCCCTCTAAAATAATTTAAATCTATAGAACATACTACTTCCTTATAGTAAAGTAAGGCTTGGAGGTCATCTTTCCTATAGTTAAAATATAGCAGGTCAATTAAAACACCATTTTTTTCTGTAGTAACCTTAATATGGTTTTTTTCTTTTCCAATTTTTCTAGTACTTTTAACTGTAAAATCGCTGTATAAAAATTTTGGTTTTGAGTTACCAAAGCCATAAGGTTCTAAGATTTTAGCTTCTTTAAAGGTTTCAACATTAATGTGTTCAGCTTCTAAAAAGGAATCAATAGTAATTGATTTCCTAAAATCTTTATAATCAAACCGATTATTAAAATGTTCCTTTAAGTTGGAATTAAATTTATCGAATATTTCTTCCTTCATACTTAAGCCTACAGCTTGGGCATGGCCACCAAATTTAAGGAAATATTCTTTAAATCCTTTTAGTTCTTCGTATAGGTCGATATTTTCTATGCTTCTTCCTGAAGCTTTTAGATTATCTTCGCTTTTTGTAAAGATTAGGGATGGCTTGTTGTATTTTTCCGTAATTTTAGAGCTAACGATACCTATAACCCCTTCATGCCAATCATTTCCTTTTACTACTAAAATACTGTCTTCTCTGCAGTATTTTTCAATGTATTCCTCAACTTCATCGTATATGTTTCTTTCAACTTCCTTCCTGTTTTCGTTAAAGGAATTTAGTTGTTTTGATATGTTTTCTGCTTTGGGTATATTTTTTGTGTAAAGTAGTTCTACGGCATTATTCGCATGGTCCATCCTACCGGAGGAATTTATCATTGGAGCTATCTTGAAACTAATATCTCCTGAATCGATTGTATGTTTATTTATTGTAACTTTGACTGCTTTTAAACCTTCAATAGGATTTTCATTTATGTTTAAAAGACCTTTTTTTACAATTCTTCGGTTTTCTCCTTTTAGTGTTACGATGTCTGCTACCGTTCCTACAGCTGCTAGTTGAATGTATTCTTTTAAAGAGTCTTTCGGATAGTACTTGTTGACTGTATGTTCTATAAACTTATAAGTAAGTCCAGCTCCACAAAGATTTGAAAAATAATCTTCCCTATCGTAAACTTTGGGGTTTATAATATAATCTGCTTCAGGCAATGCGTCGTCGCAATTGTGATGATCTATAATTATAACATCTAGGCCCTTTTCTTTGGCAAAGTTTATCTCATCCTTATTTGTAATACCGCAGTCTACTGTAATAAGCAAATTTGTGCCGCTGTCTGCTATCTCTTTAATCCTATTTATATTTAACCCGTAACCGTCTTGTTCTCTGTGGGGGATCATGTACTTTACTTGTGTATTTTTGTCTCTTAAAAAACGAAGGAGCTGAGCGGTAGAAGTTACACCGTCAGCATCATAATCTCCATAAATAGTTATTATATTATTACTATCGATATTTTCTTTTAATAACTCCGCGGCTCCGTTCATATTTTTAATATTTTTAGGATTGCTTTTTTTACCGTATTCAGGGTTTAAATAATCCTCAATATCATCTACTGATTTAAGATTTTTATTTAACAGTAATTTAGCAGTTAGTTCTCCTAAATGAAACTTATCCATTATGTTATTTATTTCTTCTTTATCATGGATTAATTGCTGGTATTTAAAATACAACTTACTTGTCTCCCTCTTCTGCTGCTTCTTCTACTTCTTCTACTTCCTCTTCGATTTCATTAATTTCTTCTTTTTCTTCTAATTTTTCAACTTCTTCTACCTTTGGTTCTTGAATTTTTTCAGCTTCATTTCTTTTATTGTCAAATTCTTTTAGTTCGGCTAGAAGTTCTTTATTTTTCTTGAGTTCTTCTTTTAAGTCTACATTCAATTTTTCTAATTCTTCTTTATCATTTTCTTCGTCCTTGAGCTTTTCTTTTAGAACTGCTGATTCATCTTCTAAGGATTTTACTTTTTTTGTTAAGTCTCTAATTTCTTTGGATTTTTTGAGTCTTTTAAATGCTCCCAAAATTCCTGCTATAAGAGCTCCTGAACCAACTGAAATCAGTATAACTAATGCTTGGGAAACACTGTACCTTGCAAAAAACAAATCAATTGTAACTTTTCCTCCGTTTTGAATAGCGAAAATTGATATGAATATTGAAATTATTAGTACTATTATAAAACTTAATTGCATAGAAATACCTCCTTTATATTTATTTAATTATACTATACTTTTACTTAATTTAACAAAATATTTTCTTTTTAACTATCAATTGTGTTTGGATTATACATATTTACCTTGCTTTTTCTGCTTTTTAGCAGGTACCAAACAGGACTGGCAATGAATATTGATGAATAAGTACCAGCTAATACTCCTATAATTAAAGGTAATGCAAAATCTTTAATTGCCTCTACACCTAATATATATAGGACCGTAACAGCAATTAATGTAGTTGCTGAAGTATTTATAGATCGTCTTATAGTTTGTTTTATACTTGTATTAATTATCTCATCAAAAGGCTGTTTCCTTGTTCTTTTAATATTTTCTCTAATCCTATCAAAGACAACTATAGTATCATTTATAGAATAACCAACTATAATAAGCATAGCAGCTATAAATGAACTGTTTACAGGTATTCTTAGTATTGAATACACGGAAAGACCTATAAGAACATCATGTATTAATGCTGTGATTGCTGCTAATCCAAAGTTGAATTCAAATCTGAAGGTTATGTAAAGCAGCATACCTACTGTTGCTATAGCAACTGATATGAATGCTCTTCTCTGAGTTTCTTCTCCTATTGAGGCTCCAAATTTCTGCTGGTTAATTAGGGCATCATCATCTAAATTGTATTCATCTTTATACTGGTTAAATATTTCTACCCTTTCATCATTGTTATAATCATTTGTAGTTTTGATTATAACCTCATGATTCCCTTCTCCTGCATGTACTATGCTTGCATTTTGGTCGTAGCCATCCATGATTTCTCTTACTTCTTCTACAGGTATTTCTCTTCCTAAATCTATCTGAATTAAAGTCCCACCGGTAAAATCAATACCGAAATTTAATCCAGAGGTTAACATCATGACCATTCCGATTATAATTACTAATGCTGATATTCCAAATGTAATTTTTTTACTTTTTATAACATCTATTTTCATATTATACCTCCTATGCTCCACCGAATAGTTTCTTACTTCTTGTAATATCCATCTTTATAACAAGTCTAAGTAAAAATCTAGTTATAAATACTGCGGTGAACATGGAAACTACTAGTCCTATAAGCAGGGTTACTGCAAATCCTCTAATTGTCCCTGTACCGAAGTTGTATAAAACTAAACCTGCTATTAGAGTAGTTACGTTAGCATCTATAATAGTAGTCATAGCTTGTTTAAACCCGGAATCTACTGCTGTTCTTATAGTTTTACCTACTCTTAATTCTTCTTTAATTCTTTCGAATATTATTACATTTGCATCTACTGCCATACCTATTGAAAGTATGAACCCTGCTATTCCCGGCAAGGTTAGTTTTGCATCAATGTAAATGAATACTCCTAAGGCTATTAAAATATAAATACTTAAAGCCAAATCAGCAACTAATCCAGGTACCCTATACATAATCAGCATAAGTACAAATATTAGTAAAAGACCTATTGCTCCTGCAGTAATACTTTTGTTTAATGATTCAAGACCTAAAGTTGGTCCTACAACATTTACTTCGATTTCTCTCATTTCTAAAGGTAGTGCCCCGGCTCTAATTAAATTAGCTAAGTTTGCTGCAGATTCAATTGTGTAGGATCCATCAATAATACTCCTGCCGTCCGTGATAGTTTCAGAAACAGAAGGTGCTGAAATCACTTCATCATCTAAAACAATTTCTATAATCCTATTATCACGATTCTCATCACCAGGATACATATCCATAAGTAGTCCAGTTGCTGTAGCGAATTTTTCAGCGCCTTCACTGTCAAATTCTAAAGCTACAGCTGGCTGGTTGTTTCTGTTGTAAGTGACTTCTGAAACTTCAACATTTTCTCCAGTTACGATAACATTTCCCTGTAGATCTCTAAATTCCAGCTGGGCCGTTTTTCCTATTAAATCTATAGCTTCCTGAGGATTTTCTAAACCAGCTAATTCTACTCTTATTCTATCATTATTTTCAATTGTAATGTTTGGTTCTGCTACTCCAAGGCCATCTACCCTCTGCTGGATAATAGCTTTGGTTTGCTGCATTTTTTTTGCTAATTCATCACCAGTTTCATCTGTATTTGCTTCTAAAACTACATATACTCCTCCTGAGAGATCTAAACCTAAGTCTATTTCCTCACCAAAAGGACTTACTATATAGTCCCCTACTGTAAATCCAAAAACAGCTGAATATGATATTAGTACTAATACTGCAATTATTAATGCAAATAATATTCTGCTCTTATTCATACTCTCCTCCTAAAATCAAGGTATTTAAAATTATATATTTTTACTATCTTATAGTCAATTACTTGTATATATTTGCTACAACGTCGTAATAGTATCTACTGTGTTTAATTGTTTGCTTAACTTCTTCTTCTGATATTTTTCTTTTTATTTTATAAGGGTTTCCCATTACCATTGAGTTCGGGGGTATTTTTTTTCCTCCTGGTATCAATGTGCCTGCTGCTACTATAGAATTCTCTCCAATTTCACATCCATCTAAAAGTATTGCTCCAATTCCTATGAGACAGTTGTCTCCTATTTTACATCCGTGAAGATTTACAGCATGGCCAACAACACAGTTATCCCCAACTACAGTAGGATGTCCCATTGATGTGTGAACAACACAGTTGTCTTGGATATTAGAGTATTCTCCTATTACTATTTTATCCCTATCTCCTCTTAAAACGGCACCAAACCAAATATTAGCTTTAGATTTAAGTTCTACATCTCCTATTACCAGTCCCGTTTCCATAACTACAGCATCTTCTGCTATATTAGTTTTATATTCTTTTAATTCTCTTATCATAATCATTTACTCCTCTGATTTAATTCTTATAGCACATTCAATTCTTTTCTTTTCCAGTTCACAGCCTACTTCGTAGGGCTCCATAAAAGAATTGTTGAAATTATAAGCATTTGCATGACATCCCCCACCGCAAAAGTATTTTGCCCAACAGTTTTTACATTTTTCTTTTGTAGTAATATTGGATCCATACATAGCATCTGGTATTTCCTTGCTTGTAATTCCCTCACTTACATTTCCAATAATAAACTTTTCATCCCCAACAAATTGATGACATGGATATATGTCTCCTGAAGGTGTTACAGCTACGTATTCATTACCTGCACCGCATCCACTAATTTTTTTGTAAATACAAGGTCCGCTATCTAAGTCTATTTCGAAATGAAAAAAGCTAAAACTCTTTCCATCTTTTTTACTGTCTATATAATATTTACATAGTTTTTCGTATTCATCTTTAACTTTATCTAAATGGTCTTCAGTAATTGAAAACTTATTAATTTCATCTGTAACAACCGGCTCAATTGATATAACATCAAAGCCTGAATTTTTAATACTTTTTACGTCTTTCGTGAAGTCTAAATTTTCCCTAGTAAAAGTACCTCTGATAAAATAATCTTTTCCTTTTCTTTTATCTACAAGATTTTTAAATTTCGGTACTATCTTATCATAAGTACCTTTGCAACCCTTATCTATTCTCATATTATCATTTACTTCTTTTCTTCCATCTAGACTTAAAACTACATTATGAAAGTTTTCATTTATGTATCTTGTGGTTTCTTCATCGAGTAGCATTCCGTTGGTTGTAATAGTAAATCTGAAATTTTTATTTTTTTCTTTTTCAATCTTTCTTCCATATTCTACTAGTTTTTTTACAACGTCAAAGTTCATTAGAGGTTCTCCGCCGAAAAAATCTACTTCCAGGTTTCTTCGCCCAGGGGAATTATCAACTAAATAATCAAATGCTTTTTTTCCTGTTTCAAAAGACATAAGCTCTTTGTTGCCTCCGAAATCTCCCTTTGATGCAAAGCAGTATTCACATAAAAGATTGCAATCGTGAGCAATATTTAAGCACATTGATTTTAAAGTTGGCTTAATTTTGGGAACTATATTTTCTTCTTTTGTATAGAGCAGGTTATTATTTTCTAAATTTCCTAATTCTTCTATACATTCATCAACTAATTCCGAATCATATTTATTGTAAATTTTATCAAGGTTCTCTTTATTTTTATAAGCATCTTCTTTTATAATATCATAAACAAGTCCATCTACTTCGTGGACTATACCACTGTTTACATCTATTATGAATTTTTTATCTAATAGTTCAAAAAAATGTATCATTATTTTCCTTTATCCTCCTGGTCAATAAAAAAGTAGTGGAAACCCACTACATTTTAAATATTTTCACACTTTTGATTTCCTACAGTACATGAAGTTTTACATGCAGACTGACATGAAGTTTGGCATTCTCCGCAACCTTTGTTGGTTAAGTTTTTTGTAATGTTTTTATTATTTAATTGTTTAATATGTTTCATGATAACCTCCCTATAACCTTATAATTCTAAAATATTATAGCATAATAGCTGGTATTTATAAAGAAAAATAAAAAGAGCACAAGGCTCTTTTTTTAATCTTCCTTATTTTCTTCATCTGAGCCAGATTCGTTTTCTAATTCTTTTGGTTCAGGTTCTTCTTCAGATGGTTCTACTAACTCTCTAATAGACCATTTTGCCATCTTAAGTCTCTGCTTAGCATGCTCTAACTCGATTACTACTATATCTTCATTTACTTTTATAATTCTACCGTAAATTCCACCTATAGTTACAACTTCGTCTCCCCTTTTAAGTGCAGATCTCATTTCTTTGATTTCTTTATCTCTTTTTCTTTGGGGTCTTATAAGCATAAAATAAAAAATAGCAAACATAGCTACCATAAAGATAATACTTGAATATTGTCCAGTCATTTAGTTAACCTCCTGTTTTTAATCATTATAACCGTATTTATTGTAGAAATCCTTCCTGAATTCTAGAAGTCTTTCTTCCTTAATTGCTATTCTAATACGTTTCATTAGATTTATCAAGAAAAATAAATTATGAATAGTAGCCAATCTAAGGCCGAGAATTTCTTTTTCTTTAAATAAATGTCTAAGATAAGCTCTAGAATAGTTTTGACATGTATAACAACTGCATTCGTGATCTAATGGACTAAAGTCTTTTTTATACTGAGCATTTTTAATGGCAATTCTACCTTCGCTGGTCATAAATGTGCCGTTTCTAGCCATTCTAGTAGGCAAAACACAATCTGCCATATCTACTCCCTTTATAACTGCTTCAAATAAATAATCCGGACTTCCTACTCCCATAAGATATCTCGGCTTATTTTCAGGCATTTTGGGTGCTATGTACTCTAGTATTTCATACATTCCTTCCGCCGGTTCTCCTACACTAAGACCACCTATTGCATAGCCGGGAAAATCCAACTCTACTAAGTTATTTAGACTTTCCATTCTTAAGTCTTTATACATCCCACCTTGTATTATACCAAAAAGTGATTGATTTTCAACATTTTTATGGGTTTCTTTACATCGTTTTGCCCATCTAGTAGTTCTTTCCATGGATTTTTTTGCATATTCTTTAGTAGCTGGGTAGGGTGTGCATTCATCAAAAGCCATAATTATATCAGAACCAAGGTTGTTTTGAATGCTTATAGATTTTTCTGGAGTAATGTAATGTTTAGAACCATCAATATATGATCTAAACTCTACACCTTTTTCTGTTATTTTTCTCATATCACCTAAGCTAAAAACTTGAAATCCTCCGCTGTCAGTAAGTATAGGCCTGTCCCACTTCATAAATTTATGAAGTCCTCCGGCTTCTTTTATTATGTCATCTCCCGGTCTAAGATATAAATGATATGTGTTGCTTAATATGATTTGAGCATCTATGTCTTTTAGTTCTTCTGGGGTAACAGTTTTTACTGTTGCTTTTGTACCTACGGGCATAAATATTGGTGTTTCAATTTCTCCATGAAGGGTTTTTATTTTTCCTACTCTTGCATTTGTTTCTTTTGATTTGTATTCTATGTTAAATTCTAACGACATTTTTCCTCCTAATAAATAAACATGGCATCACCAAAGCTGAAAAATCTGTATTTTTCCTTTACTGCTTCTTCATATGCTTTAAAAATAAATTCTTTTGTTGCGAAGGCACTCACAAGCATAAGTAGGGTTGATTCCGGTAAATGAAAATTTGTGATAAGACCATCAACAACTTTAAAATCACGGCCGGGATATATAAAAATATCTGTCCATCCGGAACCAGCTTCTACATATCCGGTATTACGACCAATTGTTTCTAAAGTTCTCGTGCTTGTTGTTCCTACTGATATAACCCTACCTCCATTTTTTTTGGTAGTATTAATAATATCTGCATTTTCCTGATCTATTTCATAATATTCAGAGTGCATTTTATGTTCAGCTATATTGTCTACTTTTACCGGTCTAAAGGTATCTAATCCTACATGTAGGGTTACATAAGCTATTTTAATACCTTTGTTTCTTATTTTTTCTAGCAAGTCATCGGTAAAATGAAGCCCTGCTGTAGGTGCTGCTGCTGAACCGGTTTTTTCAGCATATACTGTTTGGTATCTATTTTTTTCTTCTAATTTTTCTTTTATATAGGGTGGTAAAGGCATTTCTCCAATTATATCAAGTATACTATGGAAGGAGCCTTTATATTGGAATTTAATGTGCTTTATACCTTGGTTGAGGTCTTTGACTACTTCTCCCTTCAAATCCGCTGAAAACACAACTTCAGTGCCTAATTTTAACCTTTTAGCTGGTTTAGCTAGACATTCCCAAGTATTTTCACTTATTTCTTTTAATAATAAGATTTCAATATTGGCTCCCGTTGTTTTTTCACCATATAATCTAGCTGGTATAACTTTAGTATTATTAATAACCAGACAATCATCTTTTTTTAGATGATTCAGTATATTATAAAAGTAGTCATGTTCTATTTTTTTATCATCTCTTTTAAGTACCATGAGTCTGGATTCGGATCTTTTTTCTAAAGGGGTTTGTGCAATTAGTTCCTCTGGAAGGTCATAATAAAAGTCCTGTGTTTTTAATTCTGTGTTCATTTAACTGTCACTCCTGTATAGTAGTATTCAAGTATTTCATCATAGGTGAAGCCTTCTTCGGCCATCTGTTTAGCTCCGTATTGACTCATTCCTATGCCGTGTCCCCAACCTCTACCCAGAAGAGTAAAGTTATCCGGAGAAGTATTAATCTGAAACTTTTCTTCTTTTGATAATATCGATTCTTTCTCATTATAGCTTATTGTAGTATCTAAAACTTTACTTCCATCAAAGGATAATTTGTTTTTTTCTGCTAGGTTTGACTTTAAGTTATCAGTATATCCCTGGATGTTAATTTGATTGTTTTTATTTATTGTGAACCAGGTACTTTTAAGTTTACTGTATCCTAAAACTGCCCTTATTTCTTCTTTTATGAGATTTACTTCTCCTTTATCCGTTTTGATAGATGTCTCAATGACTCTTTCATCGTCGGATATTTCAATAATTTCCATATCATATATATCTTCTACACCAAAATCTTCAGTTAATATTTTTATTAATTCATCTTTAGTATAATCAATATTCCACTCCGTATGAGGTGATATGTTAGAAAAAGCGTCCTCTTTACTTCTCAAATAAGGAAGGGTGATAGACCATACATTTCCACTGTCTGCAGTTTTACCTCCACTAGTAGAGTGATAAAAAGCTGTAATCAGGCTGTTATTGTAGTATATTAGTTGGTTTTTTGTATCTTCTACAGCTTTATTTGTAGAAGTATATTCTCTATGAATTCCTCCATATACCTGACTGTTTTGATTATCAACAACGTGGTATCCGTAATTTGACTTGTTGTGTGTATTTGCTACAGCATAAGTTCTTGCAGCCACTGCTTGAGCTTTTAATGCTTCCTCATTCCATGAAGGCGGAATCTCACTTGGGACTACTCCTTTTAAATACTCTTCGATAGTTACTATATTAATCGATAATAGTTTATACTCTTCAATTATATAAAATGCAGCGTAGCCGTGGTATTCAACACCATCGAAAAATATACTGCCCCTTTCTCCTGATGTAAAAAATATTTCGTAATTATTTTCATAAGAAAATATTATTTCTCCTGAAGAATCAAATACCAAAATAGAATTTGATTTATGATTTTCGATATTGTAGTTGTAATCATCGAATTTAGAAGCTGCTATGTCTTTAGTTCTATTTTCACTTGTGTATCTTCCAAAAACTGTGTAGAAGTTATTTCCTCTATAATAAACAAATCCATCGAGTTTAGTTTCTTCTTCTATTTTTTTTAAATTCTCTAATGCCTTTTCATAATCATTGTAGGATTCTTCAATAATTATATGATAAGGCCCTTCAGTAGATTTATCGTCGTAATTATTGTAATAGGTACCGTTACTGTAGTAGCTATCAATTTTTACAATTAAATCCTTTTCTTGAGAGTCAAAAATAAATTCTGAATCTAGAGGATTACCTATGTAAAGTTGGATATTTTCTCTACCGGAAATTTTAATAAATTCATTTTCTAATCTCGGACTTCTGATTCGAACATTAATATATTCATCTGTATCATCAGCCCAACCATTTAAGAAAGTTGCAAGTATCAACATTATAATTATTGTAAATAGTAGTATTTTTTTCATTATTTACCCCTAACTGCCGTTGAAGCTAACCTGGCTTGTATTTTTAACATTTAAGTATTTATAGGTTTTGTCTGTTACTATTCTTCCCCTTGGAGTACGGCTTAAAAAACCTTTCTGCATTAGATAAGGTTCATAAACATCTTCTATGGTGATACTTTCTTCTCCAATAGATGCAGCTAAAGTATCAATTCCTACAGGTCCTCCATTATAAAAGTCTATAATAGTTTTAAGGATTTTTATGTCAACATAATCAAGGCCTGAAGAATCTATTTCCAGGACATCTAAAGCTGCTTTTGCAGTTTCTTCGTCTATAATGCCTTTACCTTTTACCATGGCATAATCTCTTACTCTTTTAAGTATTCTATTTGATATACGTGGTGTTCCTCTTGACCTTTTTGATAGTTCTTCTGCACCATTTTTGTTTATGTCTATATTTAGGATTCCCGCTGATCTTTCTATAATTCTAGTTAGTTCTTTGTTTGTATAATAATCTAATTTACATATAACTCCAAACCTATCTCTCAATGGTGACGAAAGTGCTCCACTTCTTGTAGTAGCTCCAATAAGTGTGAATTGAGATAAGTCTAGTCTCACCGACCGGGCTGAGGGTCCTTTTCCAATTATAATATCTAATGCAAAATCTTCCATTGCAGGATATAGTATTTCCTCAACACTTCTATTTAATCTGTGAATTTCATCAATAAACAAAACGTCGTTTTCATTTAGGTTTGTAAGTATAGCAGCTAAATCTCCTGGTCTTTCTATTGCCGGCCCTGAAGTAATTCGAATATTAACGTTCATTTCTTTAGCTATAATGCTCGCTAAGGTCGTTTTTCCCAAACCCGGAGGTCCATATAATAGTACATGATCAAGCTGTTCCTGTCTCATTTTAGCTGCTTCTATAAATATTTTTAACTTATCTTTTATTTTGTCCTGGCCTATGTACTGGTCTAAGCTGCTAGGTCTTAGACTTTCTTCTAACTCTTCATCGGATTTATTAAGAGATGATGTAATTAGATCGTTTTCTCTTTCAGACATTATAATCACCTATTTCCCATAATTTTAAGTGCTTCTTTTATAATTTCTTCTTCTTGTTTTCCTTCGGATTTTATTTTTGATAGAGCTTTTCTTATTTCCATCTTGTTAAATCCTAATTGTATTAAAGCATTTTCTACAAAACTACCACTTATTGATGAATCTATCTCTACTCCATCATCATCTTCAAAAATAACATCCATTTTATCTTTTAATTCTAGGACTATTTTTCCAGCAGTTTTTTTACCAATTCCGCTGGCTTTTTTAAGATAATTTATATTTTCATTGGCAATTTCTCTTTTTAAAGTCTTAACCTTTGATATTGATAAAATAGCTATGGCTGCTTTTGGTCCTACTCCACTGATTTTTATTAGCTTTTCGAACATATCTAGCTCTTCTTCTGTTAAAAAGCCAAATAGGTTAATTTTATCCTCCCTAACATATAAATGGGTATGTACTTTTATCTCTTCGTTTAAATTGATACTGTCTATAGTATTTAAAGAGGTAAATATACCGTACCCAATATTGTTCGTTTCCACAATAATTAATTCTTCATCTATTTTCGATACTGTTCCCTGTATATATGAAATCATTTATTCACCTACTATTTTTATAGTTTATATTCTTCACTAAATCTATTTGAATGAGCGTGACATATGGTAATAGCTAAGGCATCAGCTGCGTCGTCGGGTTTTGGAATAGTCTTTAAATTTAAAAGCATTTTAACCATTTCCTGCACCTGGTTTTTTTCAGCTCTGCCGTAGCCTACAACACCCTGCTTCACTTGAAGAGGGGTGTATTCGTAAACCGGCACCTTGTTTTGCACTGCAGCTACTATATGGACTCCCCTTGCCTGGCCAACAGCTATAGCCGTTTTGACATTTTTATTGAAGAAAAGTTCTTCAATTGCCATATGATCAGGTTTGTATTTTTCTATAAGCAAAGTATATTTTTCAAAAAGTTTGTTTAACCTATCTTGCATTTTCATTTTGCTGGGTGTTCTGATTACACCGTATTTGATTACTTTAAATTTATTTCCTTCGTAATCTACTACTGCATAACCTGATATAGCATAACCTGGATCTACCCCTAAAATCCTCATTAATTATCTTCCTCGTCTATTTCAAACTGGCAGTTGTGGTATATATCCTGTACGTCGTCATTATCTTCCATTACATCTATTAGGGTAGTTAATCTTTTGTACATTCCTCCATCATTGATTTTTACGGTTGTTTTAGGAATCATGGTTAAATCCGATTCTAAAAGTTTGTAGTTTTCTTTTAATTCTGTTTTTACCTTGTTAAAATCTTCTACTTTTGTAACAATTTCAAAAACTTCTTCTTCCTGTTTAAAGTCTTCAGCTCCAGCTTCTACAGCTTCAAGCATTAATTCTTCTTCGTCTATTCCTTCTTTTTCTATAACAATTAATCCTACTTTGTCAAACAAGTAAGAAACACATCCTGTAGCTCCTAGGTTTCCATCGTACTTAGAGAAATAATGTCTTATATCTGCTGCAGTTCTATTTTTGTTGTCTGTTAAACAGTTTACTATAAAGGCAGTACCTCCTGGCCCGTATCCTTCATAGGTAATTCTTTCAAAGTCATTTCCCCCTAAATCTCCGGTACCTTTTTTTATTGCTCTATCAATATTATCATTTGGCATGTTTTCGCTTTTCGCTTTTTCAATAGCATTTACAAGAGCAGAATTGTATTCTGGATCGTCTCCTCCTTCTCTAACTGCCACTGTTATTGCTCTAGCTAATTTAGTAAATATTTTTGCTCTTTTTTCATCCTGTCTTCCTTTTCTATGTTTTCTATTGGCCCATTTTGAATGTCCAGCCATGTATATTCTCCTCTCTATATTATGATTTTGTTGTTATGAACGGACATGAATTTTTTTTCTTTATCTTGGAATTCAATATTGTCCGATGTGTAATTTATTAGTTTTTCTTTGATTTTTTTTATATCTTCTTCTAAGACAAGTATTTTTATTGTAACATCTTTTTCAAAATTCTTATCTTTTACTATTAGATTTTCATTTTGAAGTAAGTTTTCTACTCCTCCGTATAAATTATATGAAATTATAATGTGGGTTTCAACGACTATTTTTTTTGTTACAATAATATTATTATTTATGGTTTCTCTTGCAGACCCTGAGTAAGCTCTTATAAGACCGCCTTTACCTAATTTTATACCTCCGTAGTACCTTGTAACAGTGACTAAAACATTTCTTAGTTCTTCTGTTTTTAAGTAGTTTAGAATTGGCAAACCTGCAGTCCCGGAAGGTTCACCATCATCATTGAATTTCTGTATTTCAGCATTATTTCCAATAATATAGGCATAGGCTGTATGGGTAGCATCGTAAAATTCTTTATTTGTTTCTTCGATGTGTTTAACAGCTTCTTCTTCATTACTGCATGGAAATGCTCTCCCAATAAATTTTGATTTTTTAATTTCAATAATACTCTCGGAATTTTTATGAATTGTCCTGTATTCTTTTAACATTATATTCTCCGTCTTGAAGTTTACTAAGTAATTTCTCCCTAGTTTGGATTGTGAATTTTATTCTGTCTTCCATTATTTTTTTATCATAAATTTTATAAGTTTTCTCTATGTAATTTAATTTTTCAGGTTCTGTATACTCTACTTCCACCTGGACTTTTATTTCTTTTCCGTATGTAGTTCGGGTAATTTTTTCCCTTAAATCATCCATATTTTTTCCGGTTTTAGCTGAAATAAATACTTCTTTATCCTTGTTTTTATATTCTTCATTTGACTTATCTGTTTTATTATATACGTTAATAATTGGAATATCTTCTACTTTTAGTTCTTTAAGTATATCTTCCGTAACTTTTTTTTGTTCTTTAACATTCTCTGAGTTTATGTCTATTACATTTAAAATAATATCCGAATATGCTATTTCCTCCAGGGTGCTCTTGAAAGATTCTACAAGGAATGTTGGTAAGTTATTTATAAATCCTACTGTATCAGTAATTACAAATTCAAGATTATGAGGGAATATAAGTTTTCTGTTTTCAGTAGTTAATGTTGCAAAAAGCATATCTTTTTCAAACACTTCTTTTTCATTAACACCGTATAGTTTAGTAAAAGCATTAATTAAGGTACTTTTCCCTGCATTTGTATACCCTACAACTGATATTGTAGGTATATGGTTTTTCATTCTTCTCTTGCGTTTCTCTTTTCTAACTTTTTTAACCTTGTCCAAGTTTTTTTTGAGTTCTTCTATTCTGCTCATAATATGTCTTCGATCGGTCTCAAGCTTCTTTTCTCCTGGTCCTCTAGTTCCTATTCCTGCTCCCAGCCTAGACATATCTATTCCTTTACCCTTAAGTTTAGAATATCTGTATTCTAATTGGGCAAGCTCTACCTGAATTTTACTTTCTCTCGTTTGGGCTCTTAAGGCAAATATGTCAAGTATCAAGTTAGTCCTATCTATTATCTTACAATTGACTACTTCTTCAATATTTCTAATTTGAGTATTAGTCAATTCGTCATTAAATACTACAGAGTCTATATCTTCCAACTCTACTAGGTTAGATATTTCTTTAATCTTACCTTTGCCTACATAGTATTTAGGATCTATTTTTTGTCTATTTTGTTCGATAGTAAAAAGAACCTCTCCAGCCACAGCATCTACTAGGTTATTTAATTCTTCTATATCGTTACTTTTGTTTCCCAGGTTTACACCTACGGTTATGCATTTTTCATAGTTTTTTTCCATTTGTACTCCTTCTAAATGTTAAGTTAAGAATAATTTAATGCAAAATTTATTAAAATATGGGATAATATACGTTAGATAAAAATAATTCTAATTTATATTAACATATTTCACATTTTGTAACAAATACATATGTTTTTATTTAATATTTTACAAATTATGTTATAATGTTAATTTGTAAGATAACTGGAGGTTTTTATGGCTAAAGATAATAAGAAAAAAAAGAAAAGCAAGAAAAAGAAAAGATTTAGTATAATAAAGATAATATTAATATTAATTGTAATTGTTATGTTTGTAGGAGCTGGGGCTACAATAGGTATTATTTCTGCTACTGTAAGAAGTGCTCCTGAAATAGACCCAACAAATATATTAAGTATGCTATCTGAAAGTTCAGTCATATTGGATTCAAAGGGTAATGAACTGGAAGTAGTTCAAACTACAGAAGATAGAGAAATTATAGGTTTAGATGATTTACCTGAGCATCTAAAAAATGCTTTTATAGCAATAGAAGACCACCGATTTGAGGAGCATTTCGGTATAGATATAAGAAGAATCGTAGGTTCAATGATCCATAATATAAAAGTTAGAGATTTAACTGCTCAAGGTGCAAGTACTATTACTCAACAGCTTGCTCGTAACTTATATCTATCTCAAGATGAATCAGTTCTAGATGCTTATGAAAGAAAACTAAAAGAAATGTATCTTGCAATAGAAATAGAACGTTCCTTATCTAAAGATCAAATTTTAGAGTACTATTTAAATACTATTCCTTTAGGTCAGAGTTCCTTTGGAATACAAGCAGCTTCCTATACTTACTTTTCTAAAGAAGCAAAGGATTTAAATATAGCAGAATCAGCCTTACTTGCTGGAGTACCTAAAGCCGACACTAGATATGCTCCTTTTAAAAGAGTTAATGTAGCTGACACAGGAAATGTTCCTCAAGAAGATATAGTAGGTTACGTTAATATATCTGGCACAAAATATGCTTGCGTATATAATCCTGATGCTGTAGATAGACAAAAAACAGTACTTGCTAGGATGCATGAATTAGGATATATAAATGATACAGAATATGAAACAGCATTAAATTTTGATGTTAAGGGAAACTTAAATCCTGGACAAAAATCTAATACAGAAATAACTTCTTATTTTTCTGATTATGTAAAAGATGAAGTAATCGAAGATTTAATGGATGAATATGGTTACACCTATGAACAAGCAGAAAATATACTTTTCACAGGTGGTCTGACTATTCATAGTACTATAGACATGAATATACAGAAAATAATAGAAGATTCCTACAGAGATTTTTCCACCCAACTATTAGGTGATACTACAAATGAACCTGTCCCTCTAATACAAGAATGGAGATCTTTTTATTGGAGATATGATGGTGAAAGCGTTGGAAATTTAGACGGAGATCACAACATTCTAAACGAAAATGGTCATAGAATTTATTTTAAAAAGGAAAATATTTTAACGGAAAATTATAATCTCTATCTTACAAATGAAGAGTATAGGTTTGACGAATCAGGGAATTTAATAATAAATACTAAGAAAATTAAAATTTACTCTAATGTTCTTGATATAGTTGATTACTATACAATAGAAGATGATTATTTGAGAACCCACAATATTAGTGGTTTGAATTTAGCAGGAAACTACGAAATTATTTCACAAGATGGAACTGATGGTGAAATTTTAATATCTAAAGAATATTTAAGTTCCTTAGATGAATTTTATAAGATAGATGCTCAAAACAATTTAATAATAAGTAATAACTACTATTCTTTTGATGAAGCAGGAATTATACAACCTCAATCAGCGGCAGTTATAATGGATTATCGCTCTGGGGAAATAAAAGGGTTATTTGGTGGTAGAGACATCACTACAAGCAAATCTTACAATAGAGCTACAAGAGCTGCTAGACAACCTGGATCCACAATTAAGCCTCTTTCAGTTTATCTTCCAGCTTTAGATAACGGATATACTGCTGCCTCTGTAATTGACGATGTACCGAGATATAATGAAGAGGGTGAACGGTGGCCTAAAAACTGGTATGAAAATCGAGAGTATAAATACTGGGGTTTAACAACTTTAAGAAAGTCTGTAGAATATTCTCTTAATGTAAATGCTGTATATATGCTTGAAAATATAGGTTTAGATTTATCTAAAGAATATTTAGAAAAATTCCACTTAATAGATGGAACAAATCCAGAAGAGGATACTTTTATTTCAAGAGAAGAAAATAGAGCCTACAATGACGAAAATTTGGCTTCTCTAGCATTAGGTGGTTTAACAAGAGGTTTTACTCCTCTTGACATGACTGCGGCTTACGGTGCAATAGCAAATAATGGAACCTATGTTGAACCGATCTGCTACACCAAGGTTGTAGATAGAAATGGGAAAACAATATTGGAAAAGGTTCCAGAGAGAGATATAGTAGTAAGTCCCGAAGTAGCCTTCGTAATGGGAGATATTTTAAGAACTACAGTAACTCAGGGTTTATCCTATCGAGCAGCTTTACCTGGTGAATATGAAATCGAAGTTGCTGGTAAAACAGGTACTACCTCAGATAATGCAGATATATGGTACATGGGATATTCACCTTATTATGTTGGCGGAATATGGATTGGAAATGATGATTCACAAATTAAAGTAAATACTGGAAGCGGTTCTACTTCTAGATTATGGGGAAATATTATGAAGGTAGTACATGATGGATTGGCCCCAGCCACTTTTGAAGAACCTCAAGGAGTTGTAAGAGCTAATGTTTGTAAACAGTCTGGGTTACTAGCAACAGATTTGTGTAGAAATGACCAGAGAGGAAGTCAGATTACATCCGAATACTTTGTAAATGGAACCGTACCTACAGAATTTTGTGATGTTCATGTAACAGCAAATGTATGTACTGAATCAAATATGCTTGCTGGTCCTTATTGTCCTCCTGATTTAATTGAAGAGAGAGTTTTTATAAAAAGAGAGGAGCCTTATGATCCTTTAAATTATCCATATGTTAAAACACAGTATTACGAACCAATATTAAATGCTATTAGATTATACGAACAGATACAAGATGAGATTAGAAATTCAGGCAATACAATAACTCCTGAACAATTAAAACAAATATATGGAAATCAAATAAAAATTGAAAACGGAAAAATTGTAGCAGTGAATGGTCTTACCCTTGGAGAAATGGTAATAGATACTATGTTAACTGAAGATTATCAGTATCAAGTTCCTAACAAAGTTTGCACCATACATGATTTAAGCTATCATAATGAAACTACAACATCTTCCGGAATAGAAGATGGTACAACTGGCCAAGGTATCGATGAAGGTACAACTGGCCAAGGTATCGATGAAGGTACAACTGATCAAGGAATTGACGACGGCACGACCGACCAAGCTGTTGACGGTGAAGATTCCAACAATGATAGCAGTAACGAAGAAGAAACTTCTGAAGATGATGGTCCAAGCAGAGAAGATTAAAAATAAGCAGGCATTTGCCTGCTTATTTTAATATATACTATTGCCTTTGCTATCTACAGCAACAATAACTGGAAATTTTTCTACGTATATCCTAAGTATTGCTTCTGGTCCTAAATCTTCGTAGGCTACCAATTCTTTCTTCTTAATACATTTTGATATATATGCTGCTGCCCCACCTACTGCTGCAAAATAAACACCTCTGTATTTTTTAATACTATCTATTATATTTTTTGAACGCCTGCCTTTACCAATCATTCCTTTAAGACCTTTTTCCATTAAAATCTCTGTATAAGGATCCATTCTATAACTTGTAGTAGGTCCTGCTGAACCTATTATTTGTCCTGCTTTAGCTGGAGCTGGTCCTACGTAGTATACTGTCTCCTTTTCTAGATTTATGGGTAGTTCTTTATTGGTGGTTATTAATTCAACAAGCCTCTTGTGGGCAGCATCTCTTCCTGTATACATGTACCCGGTTAGGAAAACTCTGTCCCCTATATTTAATTTATCAATAGTTTTATCATCAAGTGGTAGTTTAATATTATATTCGGCCATAGTTTTCTCCTAGATCTGTATTTTTTTATGCCTGTATGCATGACAGCAAATATTTACAGCAACGGGAAGTGAAGCTATATGTGTAGGATAATATTCAATATTTACCCCTAAACATGTAGTTTTTCCTCCAAAGCCTCCCGGTCCAATATCTAAATTGTTAATCTCTTCCATAAGTTCTCTTTCAAGGCCGGCATATTTTTCATTTTCGTTTTTGGAATTAATGCTTCTGGCAAGAGCTTTTTTTGATATTAATGCTGCTTTTTCAAAAGATCCTCCAATTCCTATTCCTAAGATTATTGGGGGGCATGGATTTGGGCCTGCTTCTTTTACTGTTTCAATTATGAACCTTTTTACTCCCTCTACTCCATCTGCAGGCTTCATCATTTTTATCCTGCTCATATTTTCACTTCCAAATCCCTTGGGAAGTGCAGTAATGGTAATTTTATCTCCTTTTGTTATTTCAGTATAAATAACTGCAGGCGTATTGTCTTCAGTATTTTTTCTTAAAAATAGAGGATCATCAACAACAGATTTTCTTAAAAATCCTTCTTTATATGCTTCTCTAACTCCTTCATTAACAGCATCGTACAAATAACCTTGATCAAGGCTTACTTCTTCTCCTATTTCAATAAAAACAACTGCCATACCAGTATCTTGGCAAATAGGCACTTTTTCATTTTTTGCAATTTCATCGTTTTTTATTATAGTTTCTAAAACAAATTTTGCAGTTTCTTCATTTTCTTTATCATAAGATTTTTTTAATTCTTCTAATACTTCTTCGTCAACATTATAATTTGCGTCTATAAACATTTTTTTTACTGTGTTTTTAATTTCCTCATACTTAATTATTCTCATATATTTCTCCTGTAATTAAAATAAGCAAAAACTTAGTTTTAAAAACTAAGCTTCTGCAGTGAATTTTATACTAGTAATTTCTCTAAGTAATCAAATATTATTTTACTTGTTTTAACAACATCATCTATTACAACATATTCGTTAGATGAGTGATATCTTTCTCCACTTGGTCCAAAGACAAAAGTAGGTATATTTAATCTTGAGCCAATATAATTAAAATCTCCAATGCTACTGAAGTATGATATTACTGGCTCCTCATTAGTAATGTTTTTTATAGAACTTATAAATTTTTGAGTATATTCGTTATTTTCATCAACTAGATATGGCAAAAATCCATCACTATTTGGTGTTGGTGCATCCCTAAAAATAACTTCATATTCTGATTCTATATTTGCATTTTTAACAGCTTCATCTACTTCTGCTTTTAAAGACACTTTATCTTCTCCTACAACTATATGTCTAAAAACAGTAAATTCAGCTAAATCGGCTACTGAACATGCTGCTCCGCCACCCTTTGTTTCAATTATGCAAATATCTCCTTTTCCAAGATGTTCGTCTTTTTTTAGGTTTAATTTTTTTAATTCCAGCATAACTTTACTGGCATCAACTATTGCACTGACACCTTTTTCAGGATTTGCTGCATGAGCTGATTTTCCTTTAAACCTTACCTTGTAAGAATATCCTCCTCTAGCTCCTAAACAAAGACATGGGAACTTTTCTTCTGTAAACCCTGCACTTGGTTCCGGTACAATGGCTACATCAGCATCATTGATAATATTTTCATGAATTAAAAAATTAGTTCCTAATCCATAAGGCCCTTCTTCATCTGATACAAAAGAATAAATTATACTGCCTTTGAACTCTTTGTGCTTATTTTTAAAAGCATCCATAGCTATCATCATGGCTGCTACTCCAGATTTCATGTCTAAAGCACCTATACCATACATCTTACCGTCTTTTATCAGTGGCTTCGTTGGTTCTGTATCCCATCCTTCACATATAGTAACAGTATCAAGATGTCCATTCAAAAGTACTTTTGGTCCTTCTTTGGTTCCTTTTATTTCACCTATTACGTCTATTCCTTCAAACTTTGTAACCTTATCATCATGATATTTGAAGTATTTTGTATCTATATCCCTACCCTTCAACCAATCATGTACGAAATTCATTACTTCATCTTCTTTAAAATAAGGACTGTAGATGCTTACTAAATCTTTTAATAATTCAACTACATTGTCCTCATTAATTAATTTATCAATTTCCTTACTCATAATTACACCTACCTAAAAATTATTTTGTTTAAAAAGTATCTTATAGGAAAATTGTATCAATTTTGTAATTTTTATGCAACTTTTTTAAATATTAGAAGTAAGTTCTAAGTTAGGCACAGCATTAAGCTTGAAGTCGCTATAATCTTTATTTAAATATTTATAATAGGCTGAACTACCTATCATGGCAGCATTATCAGTACATAGAATTTTATCTGGATAATATAGCTTTTTATTATTTAGTTTTAGGTTGAAAAGTTCTCTTAATCTATTGTTTGATGCAACGCCTCCAGCTAAAACTATTTTGTCTAAATCATATTGTTCAGATGCTTTTAAAGTTTTATTTACCAACACTTCAACTACGGCCTCTTGAAAGCTTGCTGCTATATCTGGAATATTAAGTTCGATACCTTTTTGCTTACTATTATTGATATGGTTTAATACTGCTGATTTAAGACCGCTAAAACTGAAATCAAAGGAATCTTCTTCTAGATAAGCTCTAGGAAAATCTATAGCTTCTTTATACCCTGATTTAGCGATTTTATCAATTAATGGACCTCCCGGATATCCCAGTTGTAAACTTCTCGCTATCTTATCAAATGCTTCTCCTGCTGCATCATCTCTAGTACGTCCAAGCACCCGATATTTTCCATAGTCTTCTACTTTAACAAGATGTGTATGACCTCCTGAAACAATCAAGCTCATAAAAGGAGGTTCTAAATCTTCGTGACTTATATAGTTAGCACTTATATGACCTTCTATGTGATTTACGGCTATGAGAGGTTTTTTTAGAGCAAAGGAAAGTCCCTTAGCAGAATTAATCCCAACTAGAAGAGCTCCAACTAATCCTGGTCCGTAGGTAACCGCAATAGCGTGAATATCATTAAAGGTCTTTTTACTTTCTTTTAATGCCCTATCTATTATTATATTAATATTCTCTATATGTTTTCTTGATGCAATTTCCGGTACCACTCCACCATATTTTTGGTGTATTTCTATTTGAGATGAAATGACATTTGAAAGAACCCTTCTGCCGTTCTTTACTACTGCTGCTGCCGTTTCATCACAGGAAGTTTCTATAGCAAGTATGTATGTATCTTTCATTTTTGACTCCAATCATTTAAAATCTTTGCTGATAATATATTCTCTATTTTAAAATATCTTATTTCCCTTCTTAGATAACAGTATGCTTTTACTTTATCTTCAGAGATTTCTTTTACTTTAATATTTCTTTCTGTTATTTTATCCTTTTTCATGTATATTATTTGAATTATCATATCGTCTTTTAAAGACTTATTTAAAATATATTTTATCATTCTTTTCACCTTATTATAGTATAAATTACATATTTATTATTGTAAAGGAACAGCTTTATATTGTAGCATATTTTTAGTTTTGATATAATGATTTTATAATAAAAAATAATTAAACAAGGGAGTTTAAGATGATTGATTTAAGAAGTGATACTGTAACCAAGCCAACAGAAGAAATGCGTAAGGCTATGTACAATGCTGAAGTCGGGGATGATGTATATAGAGATGATCCTACTGTTAATAAACTTGAAAGCATTGGGGCAGAGATATTTGGAAAAGAGGCGTCTTTATTTGTACCCAGTGGAACTTTTGCAAACCAACTTGCTATTTTAACATGGACAAATCCTGGAAATGAAATAATATTAGGTGATAGCTGCCATATTTTTCAACATGAAGCAGGAGCTCCGGCGCTTATATCCTCTGTTAATATGTCTCAAATCCCATCTGCGAATGGTATTTTGAAAGTTGAGGAAGTCAAAAAAAGAATTCGTTCCAGGGATATTCACCATCCAGAAACTACTCTTATATGTACAGAAAATGCTCACTCCAGCGGTAATGTTCTTACTGTTAAAGAATCGAAAGATATTTATGATTTAGCTAGGGAAAGAAATATACCGGTACACACTGATGGGGCTAGATTTATAAATGCAGCTGTATCTTTAGGGGTTGAAATTTCTGAATTAGCTCAATATTCAGATAGTATTAATCTATGTTTATCTAAAGGATTATGTGCTCCAGTTGGTTCTCTTTTAATTGGTAATAAAGATTTTATAGAAAAAGCTAGATTCTATAGAAAAATTTTAGGTGGGGGCATGAGACAGGTGGGAATATTAGCAGCTGCCGGTATAATTGCATTGACAAAACTGTCTAAAAGATTGGATGAAGATCACAAGAATGCATTTTACCTTGGCAGCGAAATGTCTAAAATTGACGGAGTAAATGTTGATTTAGAAAACCTGAAAATTAATATGGTATTTTTTGAAATAGATAACACTATCATATCCGATGAAGATTTTAGTAAAAAGTTGTTGGATAATAATATACTTATCAATTCAACTGAATATGGTAAAGGTAGATTGGTTACCCACAATGGAATAACCAGAGAGAATATAGATTACTTCCTTGAAAATTTAAAGAAGATATTAATTTAACTATCCAACAAAGGAATTTATCCCGGAGAAAATTAAAAGCCATGTTATCCATGTTCCAATTACGAATATAGCAGCTCTTTTATACTCAACTTTATAAAGAACAGAAATGCCTATTATCGTAATAATTTGATAGATTATTACAAAGGGATTAACTGATTCAATAAGGCTGTACAAATAACTGTTTTGTTTCAAATCAAGTAAAAGATTGAGACTTAATGATAAATTGTAATTGTTAAAAATCAAACTCAGTAAGCTGTTAAATAAATTACCTATAGCTACAACAATATAGGCATGGGAAACAACATTTATAGAGTCTTTTAATTCCCCAACTCCATCAAAATAGGAAATGCCGTTTAATAGATAGCTTTTTACAAAAATAGCAATCAATGGAAGAATTGGATTAATAATAAAAGATGTTATAGTTTGATTTTTTATTATTAAGTCTATTTCTTCTTTTTGATTTGTTCCAGTATTTAAAATTAAATCTCTTAGATTTTCTGTATAGAGATTTTTAGTTATAAGGGTCCCAATTAGATATAAAGATATTATTATAATAAAAGGCTTTATATTTATTTTATTTGAATCTAAATTTTCATAAAATTTTTTAGGATGTTTTAAAAACATTATAATTTCAATCATTATATTTTTTATTCTCCTTTAAATTCTTTACTAATACTAGCGCATCTTCTTTAGGGTTGGAATAATAATCTTTTCTTTTACTAAGCAATTTAAAATCATAAGATTCATAAAGATTTAATGCGACAGTATTTGATTCTCTAACTTCCAAAGTTATTCTGCTAAAGTTGTTTTCAATGCCGTATTTAATTATATATTCCAGCTGTTTTTTTCCTAAACCTTTATTCCTGAAGTCTTTCTTAACAGCTATGTTGTTTATATGTATTTCATCAAAAATATTAAATAAAAAAGAATAGCCTACCAATTCCTTGTTTTTAGTGTTTACTACTCCTAGAATTAGGGCAAGCTTATTATTGAACTCGTTTTTTATCATTTTTTTTGACCATGGATCTGTAAATATTTTTGTTTCAAGTCTATGTATAATATTAATATATTTTTCTTTATTTAATATTTTTATTCCAAACAACTATGCTTTATTCCTCTCTGCTTGTGTTTTTCTTAAATATATAGGATTAAAATTTTCCCATGTATGGTAATCGTGATTTCTCAACTTTTCTATTCCCGCTTGAGCCGTTGATGAAGATTTGAGATTGTTTACATAATTACAAGCAAATATACATTTATCTCCTAGTTTACTTTTAATCATATCCTTATGTCTGCATACTCCATTGCCTATAAAAATAATTTTATTTGTTATATTTTTTTTCTGTAAATTTTCTATATGTTCTTCAATGGTTGTAGCAGAGTCTTCTTCCATATTTAACATCTTATTATTTTTCCATTTATATAAGCCTGTATAAATTCTATTGGCTCTTGCATCTAGAATAGGATTAATAATAAAATCTGTGTAGGGTATATTATAAGCCAAACTCTCTAAAGTAGATATTGATAAAATCGGTAAATTTAAAGCCTGACTCATGCTTTTAGCTATTGCAATACCAATTCTTAAACCTGTATAAGATCCAGGCCCCTTAGTTATTGCTATACCTGATATATCTCTTAGATTTATTTCTGTATCGATAATGAGTTGGTCTATTAGAGACATGAGACTTTCTGAATGAGTTTTGCCAACATTTTGACTGTATTCACCTAATAACTTCTCATCTGATAAAACAGCACATGATGCAGTTTCTGTAGCAGATTCAATTCCCAAAACAATCATTTTCTTTTAGCTCCTTCTTTAAATTCAAAAAGTATTTTCCATTCCCATTAATTGCAACTTCTCTAGAGTCTAATAATGTTTTTATAGAAATATCTATCCGGTCCCTAGGTAAAATATCTTTAATCTTTTCTGCCCATTCTATTATGATAATATCATCAGAATATAGATAGTCTTCTATACCTATATCAAGAACTTCATCAATACCTTCCAACTTATATAAATCATAATGATGTATTCTATACTTACCATTATAAGTATTCATTAAACTGTAGGAAGGGCTATTTATGTACTCTTTTACGTCTAGGTTCTTACCTATAAATTGGGTTAATGTTGTTTTCCCGGCTCCCAGGTCTCCATTGAGACATATTAAAGTTCCTGGACCGCATATATCGGCCAGGATTTTACCAAATTTTTCTGTGTCTATTAAGTTTCTTAAAGTTATTTCTATCATTTATTAGTCCTCGTTAATTAATTATATCGTTAATTTACTATCAATTCAAGAAAAATAAACCGCCTAAGCGGTCTATCTGTGAATTACTGGTGATAATTTTTTATATAATAGTGCTGTGATTACTGAAATTATTATTCCTTTGAAAATATTAAAAGGGATAATTGCATAAATTACTATATCCTTTAAGGTCGTTATCCTATCGTTAACAGCTGCACCCATTTCAATAATAGCTTCTATAGGCATAAATCTTGTGTAAAATGGGAGTAAAACAAAATAATTCATTATCCCTCCTGCAACAGCCATCACAATTATACCAATAACCATACCTTTTACAGCATTTTGTTTTGTTTTTTTATTTTTATAAATGAATCCTGCTGTTCCAACTAATGCTATACCTACTATAAAATTAGCTAGCTCTCCTACCGGCGAACCAATGTTCCATTTGAAAATTAGATGCAAAATATTTTTGATTAATTCTACAATAATACCAGCTGAAGGTCCTAAGGCAAAGGTTCCAATTAGTGCAGGTATATCACTAAAATCTAATTGTAAGAATGCCGGAAAAAAAGGTACCGGAAATTCTATATAGTTTAAAGCAAATGCTGCTGCTGACAATATTGCAACTCTAGTTATAAAAGTAGTTTTTGATTTTTCCATAACTTCCTCCTTTATTTTTTAAGGAGATATTTAGCAAAAAAATAACCTTGAATAACTTCAAGGCATTTCTAACTAAATATATCCTCTTTCATCCAGACTATACTGTCGGTACTGGAATCTAACCAGTTCAACCCTTAAGGTTCGCGGACTATACCGCCGGTCGGGATTTACACCCTGCCCTGAAGATACTAAATAAATTATAACATTAATTTATGATTTGTCAAATTTAATAATTAATTGTAATCATTGCCAGTATAGTAAGGGCTATAGCTATTTTTTCTCTATTTAATAATTTTTCTTTGAAAATAAAAAGTCCATACAGTAACACTAGTACAATTGTTCCTGAACTATTTAATAATACTGCTGTAGAAGTATTCATTTTCGTAAAAGCTAGAACCATAAAGTAGGATGTAAATAAATTTGGAATGCCCACCAGGGTTCCTGATACAATTTCATTTAAACCAAATCTATTTTTATTTTTAATTATTATTATTAAACTTGTTAATAGTGCAGATAAAAATATAAAAAACAAAAGAAGATTTTTGTATTCTATCAATGCATACTTTTGAAATAATTTTGTGGCAAATTGAGCTAATCCTCCATATAAAATCAGCAAAAGTAAATTTAGTCTAATATCCTTTATCGAATCCTTTTTAAAATTGATATTTGCAATTAATATTGCAAGCAAAGATAAAATTATACCTACCCATTGAAAATTAGTAGGATATTCTTCCCATAAAACTAAAGATATCGTCATAGGTATCAAAACTCCAAGTTTTAAGAAAGTATTTGAGAGACTAATTCCATTTACTTTAATAGATTTTTGATACTGTACAAAAGATAAACAAAATAAAATTCCTAAAGATAAACCTACTATTACTGCCCATATTGTAGAAGCTTCTGATGTAAATATATCTTCTCTTAAAATTACAACCTTTCTAAATTCAGTTGTAAATGAAGCTATACTTCCTCCATTTAAATTTTTAAATAAATTTTCCCTTTGAGACATAAAAAAAGCTATCACACAAGCTGCTAAATAATTGAATAGGGTGACGGCGTATCTGTTTAAATTTTTACCTTCTGTAAACCTGAATATTACTGGTATTATCGAACTTAAAAAAATTGAAGTAAATAAATATGTCATATGGTCTCCTTGTATTTATAATATATAGTCATTTGTTAAATATCTAAACCCGTTGAAAACATTGGGTTTATTGCTTCTTGTATATATAAATTTCTCTCCCGTAATGGTATAATGTAGGTAGTGCTCCAACAAATCCAAAACAGGAGGAAATTTATGTCTATTAAATGTTCTCAGCTAAATATTGCTGAAATTTTTGATGAATGTCAGGATTTATTTATATCTAATAATCCTACTTTCTTCTCTCTTTTAGATGAATGTATCGATTTAGATGAATTCATCCCTTTAGAGTTTTATGATGCTTTTTATTTATCCTTAGGTAGAGATAGGCTTTATCCTTTAAAAGGTTTTTTATCTGCTTTAATTGTTCAAAAGATTTTATCTATTCCTACCGATTCTCTGCTTATTTCTCTTCTTTCTTTGTGCAGGGAACTTCGTGATTTTTGCGGTTTTACAAAGGTTCCTGATGCTCCTTTGTTTACAAGGTTTAAACAGGATTTTGCTTTGCATTTAGAGCTTATGTTTTCTAAAATGGTTGATTTTACTGAACCTATTTGCCAAGCTATTGATCCTTTCCTTGCTTCTATTACTATTAATGATACATCTGGTATTGAGCTTTATGTTAAGGAAAACAATCCTAAGTTTTTAAACGGTCTTATTAAACAGCTTAAATCTTATTACAAGGATAGTCCTAATGTTGATCCTTACAAAATGGCTTATGGTATTATGCCTTCTCAGGCTGCTAGTTGCTCTGATGCTAAACAGATGTATATTAATGGTCATTTTTGTTATGCTGATAAGTTTTCCATTATCACTAATGGCCTAGGCATTGTTCGTCATATTTCTTTTTTAGATGATGATTTTAAGAAAAATCATCCTGATATTGAAATTGATAAAAAGTCTGATTCTCCTGATGAAGACAAGTCTATTGGTGATTCTTCTGCTTTAAAAGCTGTTTTAGATGATTTTTTTAGTCTTCATCCAGATTTTAATCCTTCTATTTTTCTCGGCGATTCAGCTTTTGATTCTATTAAGACTTATACTTTTCTTAAAGAAGACTTTAAGTTTCAAAAGGTTCTTATTCCTTACAATAAAAGAAATGAGTCTAACCTTAAAAAGGTTGGATACAATGAATATGGTTATCCATTGTGTCCTAATGATTCTTCTTTGGTTATGAAGTATAGGGGCCTTTGCCGTGAAAAAGGTCGTTCTGATAGATTTAAGTGGATTTGCCCTAAGGTTCATCTTCAAAAGGGTAAGTGGGTTTGTCTATGTGATAATCCTTGTAGTAGTGCTAAAAAAGGTAGAACCACTTATACCTATGATAATATGAGTTTTCGTATTTTCCCTGGTTTACAGCGTGATAGTGACCAGTGGAATAGTCTTTACAAAATTCGTACCGTTATTGAACGTGTAATTAATCATTTGAAAACTAATATGTGTATTTCCGGTAGAAAATCTCGTAATCACCTTACTACTAAAGCTGACGTTTTTATCGCTGGTATTACATCTCAAATCACAGCTATTATTGCTTACAAATTAAGTTGTCCACAACTTATTAGAAGTCTCAAACCTTTAATCGCATAGTCTTCTCTTTCTCAATCTATTAATATTTCAATGTTCTTAGATTTATTTGAGTTGTTCTTTTTTTGACTTTTTTTCCACTTTCTTCTTCTTTTCTTAAATAGTTATCCACAGTATTTCAATTTTTATTTAACAATTACCTATTTATAATATAATTTATTATACATTAAATTCGCAGCAAATAAAATAAAGAAAGTAATTTTCGACTTACCTTCCCTGTATTATCCTGAATTTATTTTTTAATTAACTAATCCTGAATTATTCACAGTAATTCAGTAAATGGTCTTTGAACTGCATAATTACAGTGCTTTTGATTAATTTTGCTTTTCACTTATTAAGTGAAGAAAACTATGGAAAAAGAGCTCCACCTT
>Ga0182235_100018_pt1 | contig 94849 bp, 104 predicted proteins | sample hydfratesGB_TM_B_FD_132460 | JGI IMG/M metagenome (GOLD analysis project Ga0182235, IMG submission 132460) | Subsurface microbial communities from deep shales in Ohio, USA - hydraulic fracturing test GB_TM_B | ecosystem: Environmental > Aquatic > Deep subsurface > Shale gas/oil reservoir >... | reverse complement strand
GTGTACCAATATTGAAAAGCATTTTCTCCTCCACCAAGCATCCAGTTTCTGGCAAACGATAAAATAGAACCCCAATCAGCATAGCCCTGTGGAGCACCTAAACCTAAAAAGCTCAATCCAGAAGCAGTAATAACCATTGTACCTATTCTCATAGTAGCTTGAATAATAACTGGGAAAATAGTATTAGGTAATATATGAACTATGATAATTTTCCAATCAGGGACTCCTAAGGCTCGAGCAGCAAGTACATATTGTTCATTTTTGGCTTGAAGAATATTTCCCCTTATAAGTCTTGCTGTAGACATCCAGGTAAAAGTCATCATAGCTATCATGACTTTATCTATTCCTGTTCCTAATACCGTTGTCAATACCATAGCAGACAAAATAAAAGGAATACTTAGAAATATATCAGTTATTCTCATCAATATTTCGTCAACCCAACCACCAAAGTACGCAGCTATTGATCCTACTAAAAGGCCAACAAACGTTGCAAAAGCAACTACTGAAAAACCAATTTGAAAAGCAGTTCTCGTACCCCATACTACGCCATAATAAATATTTCTTCCATTTGATAAACCAAAAGGATATTCTCTTGAAGGTGGTTGAGGGGCATTTTCTAAGGATTCTTTTGGCATGATAAAAGGATCGAAATCTATACTATCAATATAAAAATCATGAAAATCATTATACATTGATTTTGCTTTTTTTAAAAAATCATCGCCTTCTAAAGTCCTTAGTTCTTCTAATTCTTCTTTTACTACTTTTCCCTTTTCATTATAATCCTTATATTTTTTATAAACTTTTTCAACATCAGAAATAACTGCATTAGGATCAGTTTCTATTTGCTCTAATAAAGATATGTCTACAATATAATAGTTTGTCAATTTTTGTAAACTCATCTTAGCTTCCTCTAACGAAATATTTCCTTTGTCAAATTCTTTTAAAGATTCATAAACTTCTTTAACTATAGGATAATCTTGCATATAAAATCCTAAATTAAACTGTTGAAAACTTTCGAAAGCTGATAATATCTCTTCTTTATTAGAAGGTTCGTAATCTTCTATAAGTTTATTTGCTTGTTCAAGGTCCATATCTTGAGGAATATCTGGTGGAGCAATATAAGGAGCAATAATTGCAATAACTATAAAGAATCCTAATAAAATGAACCCTATTATAGCCCCAGTATTTCCAAATAATTTTTTCAGCGTTCTTTTGAGCTCTTCTTTATTCACAAATATTCACCTCACTCAAGTCTAATTCTTGGATCTATAACTGCATATAAAATATCAATTATAAGATTTCCAATTACAAGAATCATTGAATAAAAAAGAAGACTTCCCATTATTGACGAATAATCTAACTGGGTTGCAGCATCAGCAACAAATCTTCCTAAACCTGTTCTGTTAAATATGGTTTCGACAAAAACTGTACCTATGAACAGTCCAATAATCATGGAACCAGCAACCGTTGTAACCGGAATTAATGCATTTCTTCTTGCATGTTTATTGATTACAACTTTTTCAGATAATCCTTTTGCCCTTGCTGTTCTAATGTAATCTTTTTTCATGACTTCAAGCATGGCTGATCTGGTAATTCTTAATAAGAATGCCCACCATAAATATGCAAGAGTTATAACAGGAGCGATAATATGCCTTAATGCATCCCAAAATATATCGAATCTACCATTTAAAAGTGCATCAATAGATATTAAATGAGTTATTGTATTGAAAGAATCTGATGAAACTGCTTGATCAGCCCATAAAGATAAATTACCCGGTGGAAACCACCCTAAAACTCCATAAAAAATCATTAAAATTATTAATCCAAAAACAAAATCTGGTAAGGAATAACCAACTAAAGCAAAAATCCTTATGAAATTGTCTATAAAAGAATTATGGTTTACTGCAGATTTTATTCCTAGCCAAATACCAACAAATATAATGGGCACGATTGCATATAATGCCAATTCAATTGTATAAGGAACCCTTTGTAAAATAGCTGTTAAAGTTGGTTGTTTACCAACAATAGACCAACCTAAGTCACCAGATAAAGTTTTTCCTAGCCAATTAATATACCTTAGAGGCAAAGGATCATTTAACCCATATCTTTCTTTTACACTTTCAATCTGTTCATCAGTCATTCTATCAATTTGAGACTGAGGTATATAAGCTGTAACCAGTTTATCTGTACCTAATAATTGCATCATGCTGAAAACTATTAATGTTACCCCAAAAATTATCAAAGGTAATAACAATAGTCTTCTTATTATGTAGGCAGTCAAAAAAGTTCACCTCCACATAAAAATAAGAGGGTAGACGCTTCTAAGCGTCCCCCCTCTGATATTTAGTTTTTAAATAATTTTAGTTTAATGATATTATTCTTCTTTTGATAAAATATAGAAGTAATCGCTACTACCTTGCATTGGGTTTCTTTCCCAACCTTTTAACCAATCTCTATAAGCTTTTCTTGCCAACCCTTGAGCAACTGGTAAATTTATAGCGTGATCTACAGCAAATTCAGAGATTTTTTCATACATCATAGCTCTTTTTTGTGTATTTGATTCTTCTAACGCCATCATTATGTAATCGTTTAAGGAAACACCACCAAATTCAGGTTGTGGTAAACTTGCAAATCTTGCATATGAATCTCCCATGTAAGCAGCATAGTATCCGCTGTCTGAATTGTAATAAGTTGAAATAAAGTTATGTGGATCTGGATAATCTGCTAACCATGAAAAGAAGTTAGTTGGGTTAGTGTATGATCTTCTTGAAGCAACATAATCTGGCCATTGAACTCCTCTAACTTCAACTTGGAATCTAGGATTTATTTGTGCTAAATTATCTCTTAAGATTTCCATAGCAGCTTGTCTTGCATCGTTACCGGAATTATAAACAAGTGTCATTTTAAAGCCTCTGTTCCATAATTGACCATTGAATGCTCTTCTAAAATAGTTAGTAGCAGCATTTGCATCAAATGATGGTTTGTCTATGTCATCACTATAACCTAATAATCCTTTTGGCAAGGCACTTACAGGTTGAATAGCTTGTCCTTCCAATACACTTGCTATATAAGCGTCGTAGCTAAAAGCATGCTGAAATCCTTTTCTAACATTTTCATCAGCAAAGAAGTTGGTAGGAATACCTTCTCCGTCTAATCTTCCTGAGCCAATATATTTAGAATCTGGATTTATTTCCCAAATAAATCCAATAACGTCCGTACTAATTGTTGTTAACCCTTCAACTGTGATAATACCTTCGTCTTCTCTTCCTCTTAATTGAGACATATACTGTTGGTCAGGAGTCATAATATCAACATCCCCAGCTTCAAATGCAGTTTTAGCAGTAGGCCATTCAGTTATTGTTCTAAGAACAACATTTTCAACAGGAGCTGGTTCTCTCCAGTAGTTATCGTTTCTTTTCAAGATAACTTGTTGTTGTGTTCTGTCCCATTCTACTAATTCGTATGGACCTGTACCCATTAAATTGTCATAAAATGCTGCATCTTCAGTTCTTAAATTATGCCATTTCCACCATCCGTCTGGATTTCCGTCCCATGCACCTTGTTCAATTGACCATTCTTTATCAATGATAACTGACCATGCTGAAAAATGAGCAAGAACGTTTAAAAAAGGACCATAAGGAATTGCTAAATTGAATGTAACTTCATTTCCGTTTACTTCTACAGCAGGATCAATTACTTCTTCATAGAAAGCAATCATATCTTCTCTGTATTCTTCTTTTAATGTGCCATCTTCATTGAAAAGATCTGCCCATTTTCCAACACCAATAAATTCAGGAACTGATTGTTCTAAATATTGATATCCAGTTAATGGTTCAAGATACATCCATGTAGGTCCACCAAATTGAGATGCTAACATGTTTCTTTCAAATGAATATTCAACATCTTCAGGAGTTAAATCATTTCCATTATGAAATTTTACTCCTTCTCTAATAACAAAAGTGTAAGTTAAACCATCTTCACTTAAATAACCATTTTCTACTGTAGGAACTACTGTAGAAAGCATAGGAACAAATTTGTCTAATGCTTCACCGTCATAAGCAATTAAGTTATCTGCAATATTAAAAATAACTTCTCCACTAGCTGTGTCATATGCATATGCTGGATCCAATGTTTCTGGTTCACCAATCTCTCTTTTAATAATTGTATCAGAATTTGGTATTTCTGCAAAAGAAAAAACCAAAGCTGATAAAACAAATAATACCACTAAGATCTTCTTCATTCTTTTCCCCCCTTATGAAGTTATGAATTTTTTTATTAAAAAGAATATCTTTGCTTATTTTCAGCTACAGAAAAATTTTATCATAATATTTCTAAAAAAGCAAGTATGTTAATATAGCAGATTGTAATATTTCTTTTTAATTAACAGAATACATTGTATATCATAATAAAAAATAAATCAACTTTGTCCATTAAACATTTAAGATAATTAAAGTTAATTAGATTTATAAATCATGAAATATTTTTCATATTTATAAATATTGACGAATAAGTTTCTTTATGATATACTTTTTTATATTGGGTCTATAGCTCAGCGGGAGAGCGCTTCCTTGACGTGGAATAGGTCGTAGGTTCAATCCCTACTAGACCCACCAAAAAAGTCACTTGATAATCAAGTGACTTTTTCTTTTTATATTTCAAATTTATTTATGTTTTCTTGTAAATCTTCAGATAACTTTTCCAACTCTTTTGAATAATTTCTTATTTTTTCTGAACTGTCGTTTTGTTGTTTAATGTCTTCAAAAGAATCGTTTATTTTTTGTGCTATTTCGCTTACGGTTTTAGATATTCTATCAATCGCAGAACTCATTTCTTCAGTACTGGCACTTTGTTCTTGAGAAGTTGCTGTCATGTTCTCTATTTTTGAATTAATATCATTAACCTTGTCAAAAATATCTTCAAACTGTTGTGATACTTCTACGTTGAAATTGGATATTTTTTCAACTATACCAGATGTTCTCTCAGTATAATCGTTAACTTCGTCACTGCTTAATGTGAGATCTTTTAGAATATCAGCAATTTTATCTGTTGCATTTTTACTCTCAACTGCTAACTTTCTTATTTCATCTGCTACTACAGCAAAACCTTTTCCGGCTTCTCCCGCCCTTGCAGCTTCTATAGCAGCATTCAGTGCTAATAAGTTGGTTTGTTCTGTTATTTGGTCTATTGATTCTATAATATTTTCTATATTTTTTGCCTTTTCAGATAATTCGTTTGCTTTTGTTTTTGTCTCTCGAGAATTTTCAACTGCGTTTTCTATCATTTCTTTTATAGATTGCATTTTTGTTCTTCCACGTCCAGCTGAATCAGACGTGTTTTGTGCAGATTCAGACAGTAAATTAGCTGTAGAAGATACATTTTGAGCAGACGAAGATAGTTCTTCAACACTTGCATTTATTTCTTCAACAGAAGAAGAAGTGTCTTCTGCATTTTCGCTAATTACACTAACTTTATCCATTAATTTATTAGAGATTTCGTTTGATTCTTCACTATAATTCTTAAGATCAATAGAAGAACTTTTCAATATGTTTGAAATCTTGAAAATTGAAGAAATAGATTTGTTTAAATTTCCAGACATTTCTTTTAATGATTTTGTGATTTCAGCTATTTCATCTTTCCCTTTTGGATTGAATTTGACTTTTAAATTTCCTTTACCAAATTCATTTATTTTTTTCACCAATTCGTATAGAGGTTTTACTATCCTATTTGAAGCTATTAATACTATTGTTATTGAAACAATAAAAGTTATCGCACCTATAATGAGTAAAAGGTTTATTAAATTGCGCACAGGCTGATTTACTTCTTTATAAGATTTTTCACCAATCAAGGCCCATTCAATTTCTTTGTAATTGAACGGAGAATAAACTGTTAATACTTTTTCTGAATTATAATTTTCGCTTATTAGATTTCCCTCTAAACCATTTAAAGCTTCATTAACTTGTTTGGTTTCTATTTTTTTATTTAAAAATCCTTCTTCTAAAAATCTAGAATTACTAACCATTAGATTTCCATTGTTTACTATATATGTTTCTCCCGTTTCTCCCATTCCTGTATTATCCAACATAAGTTCATTGAACTTATCATTACCAATTTTTAAAATTAAATAGCCAATCTTTTGATCCATTTGATAAACAGCTGTACCAGAGTATGCATAAGGTTCATTAGAATATTGATATTTTTCAAAATCATGAAAATGTGTTTGAGTGCTTGATTTAGTTTCTATTGCTTGGACTAACGTATATATGGGGGTATCCTTCATAGATTCTTCAACATTCATGGTGAATTCACCAGTTTTATTAATTGAGTAAATAACGTTGTAACTATTATCTATCAATAACAGATCTTCGTATCCGTAATTATTGGCCAAATTAATAAAATAATTATGGAAACTTTCGTGCATAAAATCATATGAATATATATAACTTGCATCTGGGTCTTCGTTGCTTTCTGGGACTTCTTTAATAGAAATCATTTCATTATTTTGTTGATGAGGATTCATTTCTATATAATACTTTTTCAATACTTCTCTAACTTTTTCCGTATCATCTTCAAATGTATCTGTTTCACTTTCAAGAAAATAAACTATATTTTGATCTTGAGCAATGATTTTTGTGGATCTTTCATAATCTTTGAAATAATTTGTTAGCAGCTGCTTTTTGAGGGATATGGTCGCTTCAAACCCCTCTGTATAACTGGTTTCTAAAGAATTAGAACTAATGCTTTGCGAAACAAAAATAAATAATATAACTACTACTATAAGTATGGGTAAAAAAGTTACCAAATACTTTTGAGAAATTTTCATTTTATCTCCTCCAAATTAACATTTTTTTATCAATTTATAAATTAATTATACATATTCATTTTATATTTATCAAGTTGATGACAAATATTCAGAGAAAGATATATTAAGGTTATCTTTGAATAGAACAAATAATTTTAGTTATTTACATGTTTTGAAATTAAATCGATATATTTTTGATTTATTTTTATACTGTTTCCATCTTTAAACACCAGTTTTTCCTTATCTTTTGGAGAATTTCTTGAAATAGCACTAACTAAAGCTGAAATAGAACGATAATTTTTTAGATCTAACTCTTTTACAATTTCATCAGAGTCCATCTTACCTTTTTCAATCAGCATTTTTAAAAATTTTTTTGTTAGTGGTTTTAACCTATTTAATACCCCTTTAATTTCATTTTCATACCAAATTCTATTTGATGAGCTCTCTCCATTAACTATTTCATTCAGGGTTGATAATCTAACAGAGATTTTTGGAGATAAGATGTTGAATATTTTTTCTCCTTTAATTTCATCAACATCTATAAATTCAATTATAGAACGGAAATCTTCAAAATCTATTGAAATTTCGTATTTCATATCTCCATATTTGATTAAATCTTCAGAATATACTATCTTCAACAAATCAAAGGCCTTTATCTTCAACATTTCATATAACTGATTTTTTATAGAGAAGTCTTCAAGTCCTTCTAAATAATCAACTATTTCTATAAACTCCTCCTTTTTATTGAGTTTTGAAAAAATACTTTCTTCAAGTTTGTTAATATTTTTTTCCTTTAAAATATCTTTTCCAACAAAGCTTAACAGAGTAGATAATGTTTCCTTATACATTTCACTCACCTCATGATATAATATTTATGGATAATTATATATTTATTATATATATATTATAAATTTATTTTTCAATATATTCAACTATATACAATTGCAAATGGAGGTTTTTATGAAAAAAGTTATTGTAGATAAGACTAATTACTATAATAGACTGGACAAATTTTTGAGAAATGAAATGAAAAAAGTCAAGTTAGGATCTATTTTTAAAATGATTAGAAAGGGTAAAATAAAAGTCAATGGACATACAATTAAAAATAATAATTTCAAATTAAATTTAGGTGATTTAGTTGAAATCGACGAAGATTTTATAGATAAAAAAATGGAAAGACCATTAAAGCCAACTATGAAAGAAAGGCCTTTAGATTATGATGTGTTATACGAAGATGCCGATTTTTTTGCTATTAACAAACCACCAAAAGTATCTATGCATCCAGGAACAGGTGAAGAAATGGTAACAATTATAGAAGGAGCTAAATATAATTCAAAAGATGAATATGAACCACATCTTGTTCACAGACTCGATAAACTAACCTCTGGAGCTTTACTTATAGCCAAAAACAAGGTTATGTCAAGAATCTTATCCAAAAAAATAAAGAGCAGAGAAACTAAAAAATACTATATTACTTTACTGATAGGCAATATAGATTCTTCTGGGACTTTAAAAAGTCAAGTTGAAGGGAAAGAAGCTGTTTTAAAATACAAAAAAATAGATAATTTCAAAATCGATAATATATCCCTTTCTTTTGTAGAAGTCGAGCTTTTAACAGGGAGGAAACATCAAATAAGAAAACAATTTGCAGATATATCCCATCCAGTTGCGGGGGATAATTTGTATGGAGATAAAGAAATAAACAAAATGTTGAAAAGAAAAGTGGGATTAAGAAGGTTTTTCTTACATTCCTTTAGATTTTATTTTGAAATGAACGGAAAAACTTATGATATAAAAGCTCCTTTGTATAAAGATTTGGAAGATGTTCTTAAACGATTAGAAGATTTAAAGGATAACTAATCATGAAAAAATTTAAGAAGATTTTCTTATACATCAATATTATATTCTCAATAATTTTTACAATTTTTATTTCATATTATGATTTTAAAAATACTCAAGATTACTCTTTTATAAACAAAGAAGTAATCGAAAAGAATTCTATTATAATGATAAAAGTTGACAATCAAAAAGAATTTTTGGAAAATATAAAAAACTATGATCATATTTTTATCGCTGAATTCTCTCCAAGCGATGAAGTTTTTTTAAAAGTTAAAAATTCTTTAACAGATGAATTTTTGAAAAAGATAAAATATGTACACTATATTAAACCAGAAGAATTAGATAAATATTCTAATGATATAGTAGTCAGAAGATTTATTAGAGCTTTTGAAGAAAGAAAGATACAATATTTTTATATACCAGATCATGAAAAAAAAGCTTCTTTAGTAGAAAATATAGAGAAATATTTAGGAGAACCAGCCTACTACAAGGATATAGAACAATCGTACAGTGGTGAATACTTGAAATACATTTCTAATATTTTGATTTCAGCTAATTTACTTATTTATATGCCAATATTTTTTATGCTGTACTTTGTATCTTTATTATTCTTCTACAATTGGTCTTTCACAATTGCGGGATTGTTTTTAAGTTATATTATATTTTTTAAAATATCGAATAAAAACGTTTTTAAAATTGTATTATATAGTATAATTTTTGGTATATTAATCTATGCGAGTGGATTTGATTTCAACTTTATATTCAAATTGAATACTATTAGAGGAGTAAAGATCGTTTTGTTGGGGTTACCTTTTTTTATATTCATAAAATACCTTTATTCCAAAAAATTTGATAAATTTTATAAAAGTGATATAATTATTTTAATCATTGGTCTATTAGGTGTTTTTCTTTATTTAATAAGAAGCAATAACTGGGGATTTGTTTTAGATATCGAAAGACAAATAAGAGATTTTTTAGATCAATATTTAATTGCAAGGCCAAGAACTAAAGAGTTGATTTCTTATTTTTTCTTTTTCACAAAACCTTTTGATACTTATTTTGGTAAGCTAATATGGATTCTTGGAAAGTCTATATTGCCTGTAAGTATAATTAACACTTTTTTGCATTTTCATACTCCTATATATCTCGGAATTTTGAGAACAGTTAATGCATTTTTAATAGCTTTGATTATTCTTGTGTTTATAATAATGATTAAAAAATTAATTTATTTTAGGGGGAAATCATGAATTATGAATTGAAATTAACTCAACCTAAAAAATTAATAGAAGATATAGATAATTTAAAAAAGTCTATAAAAAATATCTCCGAGGATATTTTTTTTAAATTGGAAATTATACTTGATGAATTGGGAAGTAACTCGATTAAATATGCAGATAATTCTGTCTTACATATAAAAGACTTTGAGGATCATTTAAAAATAGAGGTTTACAGTCAAGGTGGTGAAATACCTCCTTTTTATATTGATATTGAAGACACTAAAAAATTAGTAGAAAAGTGTATTGAAGAAGGACACGGCCTGGGTTTACATTTAGTCAAGAATCTGGCAGATCACTTTGAATACGAATATTATGATGGAAAAAATAAAATAATAGTCAAACTAAAAAAAGATGGCTGAAATTTCAACCATCTTTTTATTTATCTTGTCTTGATATTATTGTATTCTTCTATGCCTTTTCTCAATATTTGACATGCTTTTTTTAACGATTCTGGTTCAAGAACATAAGCAATTCTTATTTCTTTCTTACCTGCTGTTTTTGTTGCATAAAAACCATTTAAAGGTGCAACCATAACAGTTTCATTATCTAAATCAAAGTCAGTAAGCATCCATTTTATAAATTCTTCGCTATCATCAACGGGAATTTCTGCGGACACATAAAAAGATCCTTGTGGCTTCTTGAAAGTTACTCCATCAATTTTAGATAATTCTTCGTAAACAGCATCTCTTCTCTTTTGATATTCTTCTATCATCTCTTCAAAATAAGAATCGTCCAAATTTTTCAACAATGAAACAGTTCCGTACTGTGCCATAACAGGAGAACATAACCTTGATTGAGCAAATTTCATAGCTTGAGCTAATAATTCTTTATTTTTAGTTGCAAACACTCCTATTCTGGCTCCACACGCAGAATATCGCTTAGAAATACTATCTACAACAATGTACCTATCTTTGTTTTCAAAGTTCATAATTGAAATATGTTTTCTTCCATCAAATGTAAATTCTTTATAGACTTCATCTGATATTATATATAAATCATTTTCAACAGCAATTTGATCTATTCTTTTAATCTCTTCTTCTGTATATACAGCTCCAGTTGGATTGGAAGGGTTTGAGTATATAATGGCTTTTGTTCTATCTGTAATTACTTTTTCAAATTCTTCTTTTGAAGGCAAAGCATATCCATTGTCAGGTGAAGCTTGAACAGGAACTAACTTTAAATTAAGCATTTCGGCAAAGCCCCTGTAGTTTGCATAAAATGGTTCAATTACTACTATTTCATCATTTGGATCTGCAACAGATGCCAAAGCAAATATTATCGCTTCAGAACCACCTGTTGTGATTATTAATTCTTCTGGATCCAAATTCATATTCCATTTTCTGTAGTACTCAGAAAATGCATTTCTCAACTCTATAATCCCAGCAGAATGAGAATAAGCTACAACTTTTGGGGCATTATTTATGCCTTCAAAAAACTCTTTTGGTGTTTCAAGGTCAGGTTGGCCAATATTTAAATGGTATACTTTTTTCCCTTTTTTCTTGGCTTCTTCAGCAAAGGGAATTAATTTTCTTATAGGTGATTCCTGCATGTTTAAGACTCTCTCAGAATATCTCATTTATAACACCTCGCTATCATGAAATTTTTTTCATAATAATCATAACTCATAATATACTTTTTATAAAGTTTAAATAAACTTATTCTAAGATAAATAAAACTAAATTTCAACAAATAACAAACAAAATTAAAATAATTTAATAAAAGAGTTTATGTTATAATTTTAAAGGGAGGTAGACTAATGATAAATTTGAAAGAAGCTGTATTCGTAGCTTTTGATTTTGAAACTACTGGCTTGTCTCCATATAAAGGAGATAGGATTATAGAAATAGCCGCTGTACCAATCTATGAAAACAAAATAAAATATGATTATATATTTCAATCTCTTGTAAATCCTGAAATTAAAATCCCTGCACAAGTTTCTTCTTATCACAAGTTAAATAATTCTGATATAGATACTGCACCTCTTTTAACTGATATCATGCCCAAATTCAAAAATTACATATCCAATTCTGTTTTGATTTCACACAATGTAGAAATGGACCTAAACTTTTTGGATATTGCCGCAAAGGAATCAGGAATTTATTCTGTTGATAACTATTATTTAGATACTTTAGAAATTTCGAGATTTTTTATTAAAAATGGCCCTTATAATTTGGAAAGCCTATCAAAGAAATTGAAACTTGGAAAATTCATCCCACACAGAGCCAGGGATGATGCTATAATAACTGCAAAACTATTTTTGAAATTGGTTAAAAAATTTTCAATGTCACAAATGCAGGATTTTTTAAAAAAATGGAGGGGATAAAATGGTAAAAAATTATATTTTGGACACCAATGTACTAATTCATGATCCTGAATGTATTTTTAATTTTCAAGATAACAATGTTATAATTCCTTTTCCAGTTATTGAAGAAATTGACAAATTGAAAACCAGAAATGACAAAGTTGCCAAATCTGCAAGAGATGTTAATAGATTATTAGATTCTTATAGAAATAACGGGAATCTTCATGATGGAGTGAATTTAGACAACGGTGGCTTTTTGAAAATTGAGGTCATAGATAGAAAAGATGCTGATATACCCAAATATTTTGGTCAGTCTAAAGACGATCATATTCTTTTTTACGCTAAATATATAAATGAAAGAGATAAAGACATTGAAACAATAGTAGTGAGTAAAGATTTGAATGTTAGGGTTAAGGCAAGTGCTATTGGATTGAAATCAGAAGATTATTTAACCGATAAAGTGGATATTAAAATTCTTCCTGATGGATATTTTGAAGCCGAAAAAAAAGAATTTTTAAATGAGAAAGAATATTTAGAAAAAGACGAGGCCCTAAAATTACTACCAGAAGGTTCAGAAATTAACCCAAACTCTTATCTAAAATATGGAAAAAGTTATTACATTTATAACGAAAATGAAAGATTCGAAAAGATAAACTTGAGTTATGACAATGAATTTTACAGTATTAAACCCAGAAACATAGAACAACTTTTTGCTTTTAACGCTTTATTTAATGAAAAAATAAAATTTGTTACACTTGTCGGAATTGCAGGCACGGGTAAAACATTGGTATCCTTGGCCGCCGGTTTAACCCAAGTTGTTGAATTAAAAAAATATGAAAAATTAATGGTTTCAAAACCAGTAATACCTATGGGCAAAGATATAGGATATCTACCGGGCAGTATCGAAGAAAAAATGAGACCTTGGTTAAAACCTATTTACGATAATTTGGATTTTTTGTTTTCAGGCAAAGGGAAAAAACCGGATGATTATTTAGAAAAAAGGGACATTTTAGAGATAGAGGTTCTTTCCTATATTAGGGGCAGATCTATACCAGATCAATTTATAATAATAGATGAAGCACAAAATCTTACTCCTGCAGAAGTAAAAACAATATTGACCAGAGTTGGAGAAAATACAAAAATTATTTTGACAGGGGACCCTTATCAAATAGATAACCCTTATTTAGACAGCAGCTCTAATGGTTTGGTTTATGCAGCCTCTAAATTTAAAAACTCAGGTATAGCTGCACATATAACAATGAAAAAAGGAGAAAGATCCGAATTGGCGACTTTGGCAGCAGAAATATTGTAATAAATTATTGTCAAGTGTTCTTAATATTTATTACTATTAAATTAAAAAAAAAACTATATAATAATGTTGTAATTTTTTATTTGGAGGAGAAAATGAACGATATATTAGAATATGATGTTTATGTTGATATAGATAAAAATGATATTCATCTAATAACTTATCTTTTAGAAGGAGAAGCACACCTGATGAGTGTAAGAAACAGGCAAGAAAATGGTTTCTTGAAAATTATTGTTCCTAAAGATAACTTAGATGATGCTTTGAAACTAATTAGATCTGTTAAAGAAGAAGCTATTAAAATGGAGGTTATAAAAGTTGAACCACACAACGGGATTGTATAAATACATCCCAATCCCCAGAGAACATAAACCAGATATCTACTCCATAGATTTTGAGAAACTCAAAAAATGGGGGTTTAAAACGGTATTATTCGATTATGATTTCACAATAACCGTATGGAAAGAAAAAAAAATAAATGAAAAGACGCTCGATTTATTCGAGCGTCTTTTAGCTCAAGGTTTTCAAGTTGCAATTGTCACAAACGCTAATGATAATAGGGTAAAACATATTGAAGAAAAAACTATGGGTAAAGTCAAAGTTTATTCTAACATGAAAAAACCCTCAACAAAAAAGCTTTCAAAAGTTTTGGATATTATGGAAACAAAACCAGAACATGCTTTGATGATTGGTGATTTATTCATAACAGATATATTCGCTGGAAATAAACTGGGATTATACACAATATTGATAAATCCGTATATGTATGAAATTGAAAGTAAATCAAAAAAATTTATGGCAAATTTTTCCAGATTAATGTATTTCATATTTTTTTATACGATAGGGTGGTTTTTCAGATTGATGGACTTAGGTGTACCAAATGAATTTCAAAAATCTATTTTTGATATAGATTACGATCATATTTTTAATACAAATCACAAACTTTTGATTTTTGATTTTGATAACACTTTAGTACCTTGGCATTCAGAGCAAATCCCTGAAAAAGTTAAAGATTTGATGATAAAACTAAAATCAAAAGGCTTTGAAATTTTGATAGCTACGAACGGAAGAGCTTCAAGATTCAACAACTTAAAAGAGGAATTGTACGATTTGGGTGTGGGCATTCACCCTTTGTCGCTAAAACCCTTAACCTATAAAATAAAAAGAAAATTAAGATCTTTAAATAAGAAGCCTAATGAATGCGTTTTAATAGGAGATCAACTTTTCACAGATATTTTAGCTGGAAATATTTCTGGATTTTATACAATAAAGATTGAACCTTTGAGTAAAAAAGAAGGTAGTTGGACTAAATTTGTTAGAAAACTTGAAAAGTTGAGTATTAAAATGATGAGAAAAAAACCCAAACTTTTTAAAGAAAAAGGGGGAAATAATAATGAAATGTGAAGGTTGCGGAGTTACAATACAATCTTTAGATAAAGAAAAAGCTGGTTATATCCCGCAAAATGTTTTAGACGAAAAAATAATAGAAAACGATAAAATTTTGTGTCAAAGGTGTTTTAAATTAAAAAATTATAATCACTTAATGCCATTTAATTTAGACTCAGATTTTTTACCTCAATTAGAAGAAGTTGTAAAAGATTTTAACACTATAATTTGGGTTATTGATATAATGGACTTTGAAGGCACTTTCAGAGATGAAATAGCTGAAAAATTAAAAGGTAAAGAAGTAATTTTATTAGCTAATAAAATAGACCTTTTGCCGAAAACTTCAGCATTATCAGAAGTAAAAGAATGGTTATTTAAAAAAGTTAGGAATAAATTAAGAATAAAAAAAGAAAATATTAGGATGATCTCAGCTAAAACCGGATTTGGTTTTAACAAAATACGAAAGATTATCACAATGACTGAAAAAGAAAAGGCTTTGATTATTGGAGTTACAAATACAGGGAAATCTTCAGTGTTAAATAAAATATCTGAAGGCGACGCTACAGTATCTTCTTATCCAGGCACTACTTTGAGTTTAATCAAAACTTATTTATCACAATCAAATATTGAAATTTATGATACCCCTGGTATTGAACCAGATGATAGGTTATATGATTTTTTTGATATTTACACTCAAGTAAAAATGGTACCAAATAAAAACATTGAAATTGGTACTTATAAACTGGAAAAAGAAAGGGTCTTTTTCATAAGTTCACTGGTTTATTTTATTGTTGAGGAAAGAGGAGAAGGTGATCTAAAACCTATTTTTACAGTTTTTGCTTCAAACAATATATCTGTACATGAAACAAACATTGAAAAAATAGAAGACGTTATGAAAAATAGAGACGTGACTTTCCCACCATATACTGATGATTATAATTTTGATGAAATAGAGTTCAACGAACAAAAGTTAACAATTAAAGAAGGTTACGATCTTTCTATACCAGGATTTGGGTGGCTTTCTGTAAAAAGAGGTCCTTTGGTTATTACTATTAAAAAACCAAAAAAATTAAATATTTATATAAGAAAATCAATGATAAAACCAAAAATCAGATAAACGGAGGTGTTTTTATGGTTACAAAAAAACCAGGTATAAAAGTAGGAGTATCGAATAGGCATTTACATTTATCTCAAGAAGACCTTGAAAAACTTTTTGGAAGAGGCTATCAACTTAATCCTATTAAAGATTTAGGTCAACCGGGGCAATACGCTTCAGAAGAAACTGTTGACTTAGTAGGCCCAAAAAATACGATCAAAAGAGTTAGAGTTCTTGGACCTACAAGAAAAGCCACACAAGTAGAAGTTTCAAGAACTGACGCATTTAAGTTGGGAGTTAACCCTCCTGTAAGAGATTCAGGAGACATAGTTGATAGTTCTTCTATAAAGTTAGTTGGTCCAAAAGGCGAAGTAGAATTGAAAGAAGGAGTTATAATAGCAAAAAGACATATTCACATGCACACAGATGATGCAGCAAAATATGGATTAAAAGACAAAGATTTGGTTTCAGTTTTGGCTAATAAAGACGGAAGAAAGTTAATTTTCCAAGATGTTTTAGTTAGAGTATCAGACAAATATGCTTTAGAGTTTCACGTTGATACAGATGAAGCTAATGCAGCGTTTCTTGAAAATAACGATGAAATCGAAATAATAGAAAAATTTTAAAATTATTATTGACGAAATAATTTTATTATAGTATAATATTTTTTGATGTTTGTGCAGGTGTAGCTTCAGTCGGCAGAGCGCCGCCTTGGTAAGGCGGAGGTCATGAGTTCGAGTCTCATCACCTGCTCCATATTTTTGCGAATGTAGCTCAGTGGTAGAGCACTTGCTTGCCAAGCAAGGGGTCGCGGGTTCGAATCCCGTCTTTCGCTCCATTCCCCCCACTTTGTTGTGGGGGTTTTTTATATTTTTATAAATTGATGATAAAATATCACTATAAGTTATATAAGACGGGATTGAATTTTAATGAATAGAAATTATTATATTATGCGAAGATTAAATGTTAACAGGTTGGTAAAATTATCAAAGGTTGGAGACATGGAAGCCATGGGAATGATTTTAGAAAAATTTGAGCCCATGGTTAAATCTGTTGTATCAAAATACTATGGAGCTTGGGCTGATTTTGAAGATTTTATGCAAATTGGTTATGTAGGGCTAATGCAAGCAGTTTATAACTATAAAGAGAATTCTGGAAGTAAATTTTCAACTTTTGCTTACCTAAATATTTCAAGTGAAATAAAATCTTTTTTAACCTATTTAAATAGACAAAAAAACAAGGTTTTGACCGAAGCTATGAATATAGAAAATACTTTTGAAGACTTCAATGAAAATTCTGAATACTATATCGAAGCTCCAGAATCAACTGAACCTGATATTTTAAACGATTATTTCATAAAACAATGTGTTAAAGATTTGAACAACGATGAAAAAGAAATAATAGATTTGTGGTTTGAAAACTATACTTACAAAGAAATATCAAAAAAATTGAACATAAAAAGAAAAAAAGTGGATAACACTATACAAAAAATAAAAAGAATTGTCAATGACAAACAAGAGTTATATGAAAAAATTCGTATGTTTACAGGAGGTGCAATTTGAAGTTAAAAATAATATTGATTATTATCAGTATAATTGCCTTGCTTTTGGCACTTGGAACCGAAATAAGAATGACAATATTCAAAAAAAATACAGAAAGCCAGATAAATCGGCTTAGTGCTGAGCTAAACGAAAGGGTAAATTCGCTTGAAAAAGAGTTAGAAAAGATGAATACATACTTTCAACCCAACGGTTTAGTTGAAAAGTATATAGTTTCTAATAAGTTTCTTAAAAACCAAATGGAAGATTTGGATAGAATTTTAACTTATTTTCAGGGTAGTAATGATAGCGGTTATATTCAATTATATATAACTGGACATGAAGATGTTTGGGTTTCTTTTAGAGATAGCAATCACTATATATTCCAGGGAAACATAAGCCCTGGTTTAAATGAAAACAAATTCTTCTTTTTTAAAGAACCTGAAATTGAAACAAGTTATACTTTCAAAGTACCTTATAATGGATCTTTTAAAGCAGGAGATCCTTCAAGAGTTTTTTTCTTGATAAAAGAAACCGGACAATCCAGAATCTTAAAACATCCAGATATTGCAATTGATAATTTATCAGAAGACCTAAATCTTTACATACCTACAGTAACTGGCAATTGATGATTAATTCTTTTGTGAAAATGTGCTTTTGTGGTATAATTAACAATATAAAATAACATAGTGGAGGTATTAAAATGAAGGAAAAATATACACCACAAGACTTTGAAAAAAAATGGCAAAAAGTGTGGGAAGATAAAAAAGTTTTTGAAGCTGAAAAAAATAGTGACAAAGAAAAATTTTATAACCTTATTATGTTCCCTTATCCTTCGGGAACAATTCATGTGGGACATGTTAAGAATTATACTATAGGCGATGTTGTAGCCAGATACAAAAAAATGAAAGGTTTTAATGTTCTTCATCCTTTTGGTTATGATTCTTTTGGATTACCTGCAGAAAATGCAGCTATTAAACAAGGTAATATTCATCCAGAAACTTGGACATTAAAAAATATCGAAACTATAAGAACACAAATAAAATCCACAGGTATTAGTTATGATTGGAGTAGGGAATTAATGACTTCTTCAGAAAGTTATTACAAATGGACTCAGTGGATTTTCTTAAAAATGTATGAAAAGGGACTTGCATATAAAAAAAATGCACCAGTTAATTGGTGTCCAAGCTGTAAAACTGTTTTAGCAAACGAACAGGTTGTTAACGGGAAATGTGAAAGATGTAATACTGATGTTGAGATAAAACAACTAAATCAATGGTATTTTAAAATAACGGACTATGCAGATAAACTTTTAACCGATTTAGATAAGCTGGAAAATTGGCCAGAAAATGTTAAAATTATGCAAAAAAATTGGATAGGAAAAAGTGTAGGTGCTGAAGTAGATTTTGCTGTTGAAGGCAGTGAAGAAAAAATTAAAGTCTTCACTACAAGGCCAGATACTTTATGGGGAGTTACATTCATGGCTGTTGCTCCTGAATCACCTTTAGTAGATTCCTTAACAAAAGAGAACAAAAAAGAAGAAATGCAGAAATTTTTGAAAAAAATCAGCATTCAAGATAGGTTTAAAAGATCTGCTGAAGGTGCAGAAAAAGAAGGGGTTTTCACAGGAAGTTATGCAATCAACCCAGTTAACAACGAAAAAATACCTATTTATGTAGCTAATTATATCCTTTATGAATACGGTACTGGGGCTATAATGGCTGTCCCAGCTCATGATGAAAGAGATTTTGAGTTTGCAAAAAAATACAATATAAATATAAGAAGAGTAATTAAAGCTAAAAATGGTGAAGACCGTTTAGAAAAAGCTTTCACAGATGATGGTTTTATGGTGAATTCTGGCAAATTCAATGGTATGTCAAACAGAGAAGCTTTAAAAGAAATAGTTAATTGGTTAGAAGATAAAAAGATAGGGTCTAAAAAAGTACAATTTAAACTTAGAGATTGGCTAATTTCAAGACAAAGATATTGGGGAACTCCAATTCCTATAATATATTGTGATAATTGTGGAACAGTTCCAGTACCCGAAGAAGATTTACCAGTTGAATTACCAAAAGATGTCAAATTCGACTCTTCTGGAAAAAGCCCTTTAGTTGACCACAAAAAATTTAACAACGTTACCTGTCCAAAATGTGGTGGAATTGCAAGAAGAGAAACAGATACAATGGATACTTTTGTAGATAGTTCTTGGTATTATCTAAGATATATAAACCCAAACATGCAAGACAAGATCTTTGATTCTAATGATGTAAACGAATGGTTACCTGTTGATCAATACATAGGCGGGGTAGAACATGCTATTTTGCATTTATTGTATTCGAGATTTGTAACTAAATTTTTGAAAGATATAGATCTCATAGATTTTGACGAACCTTTCAAAAACCTGTTCACTCAAGGCATGTTATACAAGGATGGTGCTAAAATGTCTAAATCTAAAGGAAATGTAGTTTCACCAGAAGAAATTATTAAGAAATACGGAACTGATACTTTAAGAACTTATGTCTTATTTATAGGACCTCCAGAGAAAGATGCTGAATGGAATGATTCAGGTGTTGAAGGCGTTTATAGATTTTTAAATAAACTATGGAATAATTATTATTTATTCATAGACAAAATTAAAGGTATTTCTCTTGATAAAGTAAAAATAGAAATTAAAACAAAAGAAGAAAAATCTCTGAGAAGGAAATTACACTCTATGATACAAAAAATGACCAGAGATATTGAAGGTAATTTCCAATTTAACACTGCTATTTCTGCTATGATGGAATTATCAAATGAGTTAAACTCATATATTAATTCAATAGATGAAAACAAATGGAATTTGAATTTATTAAGAGAAGTCGCTGAAGATTTTGTTCTCATGCTTTCACCTTTTGCTCCACATATTGCTGAAGAGTTATGGCATGAGATGGGTAATGAAAATTTGATCGTCGAATCTAAATGGCCAGAAGTTGACAAAGAGGCTCTTAAAAAAGATGAGCTTAATATAATAATTCAGGTAAATGGAAAGCTCAGAGGACAAGTTGAGGTTCCTTCTAACTCAACTCAAGAAAAAATAAAAGAAATAGTTTTAAAAGAAGAAAAAGTTCAAAAGTTTATCGAAGGAAAAACATTAATAAAAACTATTTATGTTCCAAAAAAATTAGTTAATATAGTAGTAGAGGGGTGATTTTGTGAGAACTCCAAAAATTCCTAAACCAACAATAAGAAGACTAGCTATTTATTATAGATGTTTAACTAAGTTAAAAGACAACGGCGTAGATAAAACATCTTCTAAAGAAATGGCAGATCTTCTTGGAATCAAAGCTTCTCAAGTAAGGAAAGATCTATCTTACTTTGGAGAGTTTGGTAAACGTGGTGTAGGTTACAATGTTGATAAACTTTCTTTTAAACTAAAAGAAATTTTAGGGCTGAAAAAGAATTGGAACGTGGCAATTGTTGGAGCAGGTAACCTTGGTTCTGCTATAGCAAATTATGCAGGCCTTGAAAAAAATGGATTTAAAATAGTATCTGCTTTTGACGTTGATGAAAAAAAAGTAGGTCAAATGATAGTTCCTGGTGTAACAATACAAAAAATAGACGATATTGAAGAAAGAATAAAAAATAACAATATTGAAATAGCTATTCTTACAGTTCCAGTGAACGCTGCTCAAGAAGTTACAGATAAGCTCATAAATTGTGGTATTAAGGGTATTTTAAATTTCACACCTACCTCTATATACGCTCCAGAAGACATAGAGGTAGAAGATGTTGATTTCGTGATTTCTTTAAAATCTTTGACTTTTGAAATTGCATCTTCTAAAAATGATTTATAACATTTAATAAAGGGGGCTTAAATGCTCCCTTTTTATATAGCTTATGAGAAAGGGGATTATATGCCAAATTTCAAACATCATATAACATCTGGAATATTGTTATTTCCAGTTTATTATTTAGTTTTTTCTATAGTTTTTACTTTATTATTCGATCATTATCCCTTATTCAATAACAACGAGTTGATATTTTCATTTTTATTATTTGTTATAGGAACGGATTTGCCAGATGTTGATCACGATTTATCTATTATAAACAAAATTTTTAGAATACTGATTGTTATTTTTTCTGTTTATTATGTGTTTGAATACGAATACTTACTAAGACATATAACAAACATAGACGATTTTTTGATATATAATATAATTATTATCTATTTAGGTATTATTTTAGGATATGCCTTTGGTGTTGTTTTTAACTCTCTAACTCGTCACAGAGGAGCCTGGCATAAAATACATACAGGAATAATAATAGGGATAATACTTTTTTTACTTAACACTAAGTTTAAAATAGAAATAAGAATTTTTTACAGCTTATCTTTAATATCTGGTTTTTATGTGCATTTATTGTTGGATAAATATATTAAAATTAAATAAGCTCAAATCTTTCGATTTTGAGCTTATTTTTTATATGTCTTCAATTTTCTTATTATTTTGTTTTTCATAATTTTCAACAGCAATTGGTTTTTGTATATAAAGTGGTTCTAAATCTTCCGCATTTATTTTTTCACCAACTTTAAAAGCGTAAATAAAATTATCAATAGATATTTCTGGAATTAAAATTTCATTTTTCAGTAAATATTTATCTTTAAAATGTTTTGATTGCGCACCTATCAAAGTTCTATCTTGTAAAATACCGTCTAAATTTTTACCAAATATCATTTCTGGCATTGAAACTCTAACACCATAATTATATAAAGATACATATGCTGCATCATCCCTTGCCTTATTCAACACAGCTATTTTTTTATTTAAAAAACCATAACCCAAAACATCAGAAGAATAAAATTTTTTCAATTCATAATCATTTCTACCAAATAAAAATCCTTGAATTACTGCTATACTTATTCTTATACCCGTGAAAGATCCTGGACCAACATCTATTCCAAATTCTTTTATTTGGCCTAAAGTTTTATTATTTAATACCAATATTTCTTGTACTGCTGAAACTATTTTAGATCCAGAACTTCTCCCACTTATCTTTTTAATAATACTTTTATTACCTTTATAAATTATGTACACATCACTTTGAGAAGACGATATAATTATCAATCTATTTCACCCTTTTCTTTTAATTTCATGGCTTTTTTATAAGAAGATATAGATGAATTATATTCCCCTATAGCTTCAAAAGATTTTGCCATTGCCATATAACTCTTATAATTGTTTGGTTCTTTCATAACAAGTTTTTCCGAAATTCTTAACGCATATCTACCAAATCCTATCTTACATAAAAAATCAACTTTTTTTATGGTTGGAAAAAGTTCAAAAATCAAAACAACAAATAATACAAAAGCTACAATTATCGCAAAGTACACATATACCATAAAATTATTAGTTTTGCTTTCTACTTCTTGCACAGTTTCAAGCAATACAGGATCAGTAGACTCTTCTGTAATTTCTACATTTCTTATATCGGTTGATTGTTCGGTTAATTCCAAGTTGCTACTCAACTTAATCAATTCATTTTCGATGTCTTTACCAAAAATCCCCATTAGTTTATTAAAATCTATATCACTTATAATATTTTCATTTACAGTATTCATTCTATTGTTCATAGTTTTTATAGAAGATAAATACAAGTCTTTTAAAAGACTATTCTCTAAACTCATTTCAGACAATTTTATACCTGTTTGATATATGTCCTTTATAAAAGTATTCATTTCGGATTTTTCTAAAAAATAAACTCTATTATTCATGTCAGTCAACCTGGATTTCAAGCTAAAATAAGATTCAAGTTTCTTCAAGACCGTTAAATTCTCTGAACTGATGACATTATTATCGTTTAAAAAATTTAAAAGTCTATAAGCACTTACAAAGTTTTCTTCAGATAAATAAAATTTATTTTCTGCTATAATCTCGTTAATATTTGCCAATATATTGTTTGGAATAAATTCTTTTACAAAATTTTTCATTTCTTGATCCAAATAGACTGAATTTTTCATTACCTCTTTAACCATATTATTTAAAAAAGCCTCAAAATTAGGAACATTTAACTTTTCTTTTAGTCCTTTTAATCTATACAGAGATTTATAATAATCTTCCTCTATATATCCCTTAATAAATATTTCGTTCAAATCTCGTATTAGATAGGGAAAAATTATTAATATATTTTCTGTATTTTCCTCATTTATCGAAAGATTTTCACTTAAAACAGAAAGAGAAGATAAGAACTTTGATAGATCTTCTGATAATATATGATCTATAAAATTTGAATTTTTAAAATTATTTAAAAGCTCTTTTTTTGCAGAAATTATTTCTCCATATTCAATTACTTTTTCTGTATATTCATTTTTCTCTATATAATTGAGCAATTCAGCCCAACTCTGATTTAAGGTCTCTTTTCTATACGATAAAGTATAGATCTCTTCCAAATTCATTGAAAAAAGATTTACAAAAATAAATAATATCAAAGAGACTAATCCTATTTTTTTAATGATTTGGAATCATCTCCTTCATTTCGATTCAAAATATGATCTGATGATATTTCTATTATTAGTTTTCCCTAAAACTACCATCATTTTAACTCTCGCCTTAGGTCCAGAAATCTCCTGGCCTAATATGACACCCCTTGATTTTAAATCTGCTCCACCACCCTTATATCCGTAAACCCCTAAAACCCTTCCTTTATAACACCTTGACACCAACACAACTGGTATTCCTTTTTCTATTACTTCTTGCAGCGCATCTGCAACCCCTTCTGGAACATTGCCCCTGCCAAAAGCTTCTATAACAATACCCTTGTAACCTAATTTTGGTAACTCTTTTATTATCTCTCCCTCATCTCCGGTATACGTTTTTATAAGAGCCACTCTATCTTCTATTTTCTCAGTGTTTATTTGCATTCTTAGTAGAGATCTTCTATAAAAAATAACAGTGTCATTATCAACAATACCTAACGGTCCATAACCAGGGGAATCAAAAGTTGCTACATTTGATGTATAAGTTTTTGTAACCTCTCTTGCAGCATGTATTTCATCATTAAGGCACACCAAAACGCCCTCTTCAATTGAAGCAGGTTTTGTTGCAACCCTAATTGAAGCTATTAGATTTCTCGGGCCGTCTGTATTAGGTTCATTCCAATCTCTCATGGCAGCCGTCATAACAACTGGTTTTTTGTTATCTATTAACAAATCTAAAAAATAAGATGTTTCTTCAAGAGTATCCGTACCATGTGTTATTACAACTCCATCATATTCATCTGAATCTATAATTTTTTTAACAAGTTTTGATAACTCAAACATTTTCTTCGGAGTCATATGTGGACTTGGTATATTTGAAAATTCTATTAAATTTGTTTCGGCAATATCATCTATCTCTGGAATTTCATTTAGTTTTCTATTGACTTTATCTGATGGAATAACTCCTAAAATAGGATCTGAAGTCATGGCAATTGTTCCACCAGTAGTTATAACTGCAATTTTTTTCATTAACATTCCTCCTGTATAATATTTTCAAGTAAATTATATCATGAAGTATAGTTCATTAAAACCAAAAGGGGGAATTTTATGTTTATAAAAATGATCATGGTTCAATCTCTTAACGGAATTGTAAACCAAAAAGATCGAAAAAAATGGAATTCAAAAGAAGATTTTGATTATCTCAAATCTGAAATTGAAAAATCAGACAGCTTAATAATTAGTCGGGAAACATTTATTTTGAATAAAAAATTGTATGAATCCAAACCGTGCCTTATTTTGAATAAACATTTTGAAAAAATCGAAGGTTATTTAATTTATTCGTTTTATTCAAAAGAAAATATAACTAATTTCATTAAAAAAAACAAATACAAAAGAACTCTATTGCTTGGAGGGCCAACTATAAATACTTTTCTATTAAACGACGGTCTAATAGATGAAATTTCTCTAACTATTGAACCTGTTGTTTTTAATGGTAAGAAAAATATCTTTGATAACGAAAACATAAAAGATAAAAAATTTTTTACAATAAAAGAAATCAAGAGAATTAACCAAAATTCTTTTTTAACAGTTTATGCAAAAAAATGATCACTTTAATTAAAATTATAGCCGCCTTTTCTTATTGTTATTTAAACATTATTTTAGTATAATATATACAAAAAGAAAAAAAGGAGAGAGGGCTATATGAAAAATATCTGGAGGGTCTTTTGGGACCCAAAAGATTCGGATTATCAAAAAAATTTAAAAATAGCTAAAAACCTATCTGATAATTTAGGTTGTTCAGAATTTATATCTAAATTATTGGTAACAAGAGGAATAACAGACGTTAAAGAAGCTCAAAAATTTTTAAATCCGAATGAAAATCAAGTGATTAATCCTTTTAAACTAAAAGATATGGAAAAAGGAGTTAAGGTTTTATCTGAAATATTGGAAAATAAAGAAAAAATTGTAGTTTTTGGAGATTATGATGTAGATGGAGTAACAGCTGCCTCAACTTTGTTTTTGGGGTTAAAGGAACTGGGGTTTGATGTTGACGCATATATTCCCAGTAGAATGGATGAGGGGTATAGTCTTAACAATGAAGCTATAGACGATCTATATAAACAAGGATTCAAAAATATTATAACTGTTGATTGCGGTATAACTTCTGTAGATGAAATTAAATATGCTAAAGAACTTGGTATGAAGGTGGTAGTTACTGATCATCACGAACAGAAAGAAATATTACCTCCAGCAGATGCAACAATAAATCCAAAAAGGAAAGATGGAGATTACCCTTTTCAAGGATTGGCAGGTGTAGGGGTTGCTTTTAAATTCTTGTTGGCTCTGACAGAATATTTAAAATCTGATTTTGACCCTTATACCCTTATTGATTTAGTGGCAATAGGTACTATAGCAGATATAGTCCCTTTGTTGTCAGAGAATAGATATTTTGTAAAAAGGGGCTTAGAAAAACTTAAAACAAATCCTACAAAGGGTGTTGCTGCTTTATTAAAGCAACTGAGAATTGTACCTTCTGAAATAAAATCTCACGTAATCGCATATAAAGTTGCCCCAAAAATAAATGCAGCCGGTAGAATGGCTGACGCTTTTACCGCTTTTAAACTTCTAACTTCTGAAAATAGCGAAGAAATTGATAAAAATGTTTCTGCATTGATAAGATTAAATTCAAAAAGGCAAAGCAAAGAAAAAGAAATTTACCTTTTTGCTTTAAGTTTAATTGATGTTAATCCAGAATATAAACAGGATAAAGTAATAGTTCTTCATGGAGAAAATTGGCACCTTGGGGTTCTTGGCATTGTAGCTTCAAAACTTTCATCGCAATTCAACAAGCCAGTTTTAATGGTCTCAGATGAAGGAGATTATGGTAAAGGTTCTGCAAGAAGCCTTCAAGGAATAAGTCTTATGAATATATTCAAAAAAAGTTCAGAAGAAGAAATTTTTGACGAATTTGGTGGGCATGAATTGGCTGCTGGTTTTTCTTTGAGTAACGAAAATATTGAAAAATTAAGAGATTCCATAAATAATTCTTATAAAGAAATATACGGTAATTCTATTCCAGTTAACGAAATTACCATTGATATGGAAATAGACAAGATATGGCCAAATTTTTTTGATGAAATAGCTCAGTTAGAACCATATGGCTATAAAAACCCTGAACCAGTTTTTTTAATGAAAAATGTTAGAGCGGATAACTTGAAGTTTTTTGGTAATGCGGTAGAAAGTTTTGCTGGGAAAATGAGAAATAAAAAAGATTTTATAATGGATATTATTGGTTACGGGTTAGCACCAAAACTTAAAGATATAAGATATAATAATCCAAATAGTGTCTATATAGATATAGTAGGCAATTTTAGAGAAGAATATTCTTACAATCTCAAACACAAATTTCTAAAATTTTATTTAAAAGATTTGGAATTGAAGAATAATGAATCTTTTGATAAAAAATCTGAAAACCTGGATACAAACACTCTTTTAAAAGATGAATTATTTAAGCTCTCTAAAATGGAAGTAATAGAAAGAAACTTGAATGCAAAGAAAATAGCAATGTTTTTGCCAAGTAAATTAAAATACGCAGCAATTCTCAAAAAAACTTTAGATAGCTTAAAAGAAGGCAAAAAAGTAGTTATAATATCTTCTTCTCATCTTATTATGAAACATACTTATAATATTATGTCTTCTTATATTTCACCAAATAATATTTTTTACAACAAAAAGAGTAGATTGAATGGTAACATTATTAATAAAGAAAAAATCATTATGTTGACAGTACCTGCTTTTTTCCATAATGCAAAACTATTTAACTCTGACAAATTTGAAATAATAATTGATGAGCCTTATTATTCAATTTCCCACAATGCAATTAAAAATGTAGGAGAATATAAGGAGTTCAGAAAATACATTGTATACAAAAAAAATAACATATCAGTTTTTGGTACTTTATTTCACACGAGTTTAAAAGAATTTTTTAAGAGAGCTGGCTTTAAAACTCTTGTTTCCAATGTGAACGTATCAAATTATGAAATAATTAAAGAAAAGAAAAATTTGATGTTGGTCTTGAAAGAATATCTAAAAGAACCAAAACAAAAAATAATCGTTCTTAACGACAAAAGGAAACAGGATATTTTATCCAACATTTTAAAAGAAAAATTTGGTTTCATAAATGACGGAATTAAACAGTTTAACCATACGATGGATTTTTCATCAAAATTGATTACTAGAGAGAACATAAAAAAATATCCTTCAAATATCTTAATTACTTCTTATTCAAATAATGGGTTACCCTTGGAAAATCATAATAAAAACCCAATTTTTATATTATTGGACCCACCAAAAAGTCGATTAGAACTAATAGATTTATTTTCATCTTGGAATTCTAAAAAAGGACCACTTGACATAGTTCTCGGATATGATGATAAATTCAAAACAAGATTATTGTACGATTATTCAAGAGATTATCCTTCAAGTAATATTTTAAAACAAACTTATGATTTTATAAGAGATAAGAAGATAAAAAAAGAAAATGAGCTTATTGATCAACTCTTTAAAGGAGACCAAGAATTTGGGAAAGTTGTTATCGATGAACTTTTAGACTCTGGTTTGTTGATAAATAATTCTAATGAATTAGAAATAATTGAGGATTTTAACTTGAAATCACTACATAAAACTGTGAGAAATAAAGAGAGTATTATAGATAATGCTTTAATAAAAGAAACTACTCATTTTTATAAAAATGTTGATACAAAAGCTTTTATGGAAATGTTAAAAAACGATATAACTAACTCAAGAAATAGAGATGGTTAAGATGAAAACGACGTTAGATCTGGATAGTGTTTTAATAATTAAAAACTATAAATTAATATCAATAAAAAAAATGTTAGATAAAAAGGGTATATTTTCTAAAATATACCCTGCTCCAAAGTCTATTTTAGAAAGCTGTGCTCCTATAATAACTTTTTGTAGTGAAGATGCTAAAAAAATAGAAACAGAGTTAAATCAAACTGCAATTGATTTTGAAATTCAAAAACTTGAATTTGATATAATTCAGGAGTTGTTAAAAAAATGAATTACTTTGGAATTGATTATGGAGATAAAAAATGCGGGATTGCAAAAGCAAATGAAATTATTAAAATTGCATCTCCGTATACAACAGTTGATAGGAAAGATTTGATTTCATTTTTTGATAAAGAACTTAATAAAGATGATGTTATTGTTTTTGGATTACCTAAATCAATGTCTTTTAATTATTCGAAGCAAAGCTTTAAAACAATAGATAAAGCCATAGAAATAAAAAATAAATTCTCAAATAATTTATTTTTAGTGGATGAAAGGCTTACTACTCAGTCATTATACAATGAGATGAAAGGAAAAGTAAATTCCAAAAAGATTAAAAAAACAAAGGATCAAAACAGTGCCGTGTTGATCCTTTCAATTTATTTAAATAACCCTAATATAGGATATAAACTAAGCAAAAAAGAAATATATACAGTGGATAAATCCAAATTTTCTAACAAAAATGTTTTAGTTGAAAACATAGCATTGAAAAATCCGAAAAATGATTTTAGTTACGAAATAAAAGATCCGTGGTTGTTTTGGTATTATTTTAATAGAAATATAATATCAGAATACAGTTATAAAAACAAAGATACATTTGATGTTATACTAAATTCAGAAAACATAAATGATTTTATAAAATAATTTTTTACCGGGAGGTATTTTTATGTCAAGACATGATTTAGGCATTGATCTTGGAACAGCAACTTTCGTTGTATATCAAAGAGGTGTAGGAATAATAATAGAAGAGCCTTCAGTTGTTGCAGTAGATAAAAAAAAGAAAAAAATAATAGCTATAGGTACAGAAGCTAAAAATATGATTGGTAAAACACCCGATCAAATACAAGTCATAAGACCTGTTCAAGATGGTGTAATCACAAACCCTATGATAATAGAAGAAGTTTTAAGATTTTTCTTCAAGAAAGCCAAAAAAGGAGTTAGTTTTTCCAAACCAAAATTGATAATAGGTATTCCTGCTTTAACTACTGATGTTGAAAGAAGAGCTGTAAAAGAAGCTGCTCAAAGAGTTGGCGCATCAAAAGTTTATTTAGTTTCAGAACCATTAGCTGCAGCTATAGGTTCTAACATGAAGATAACAGAACCTAACGGTCATATGGTTGTAGATATTGGTGGTGGGACCACCGATATTTCAGTGATTTCCTTGGGTGGCAGTGTTAAATCAGAATCAATAAAAACTGCTGGAGAAGCTATGGATCAAGAAATAGTAAAATTTATAAAAAAACATTATAGATTCCTGATTGGAGACTCTACTGCTGAAAGAATAAAAATTCAAATAGGTAAAGCTTATGAAAATGAAGAAGACATAGAGGTAGATATAAAAGGTCAAGATATAAAAACAGGTTTACCTTCTACAATAAAAATAAATTCAACAGATATATATAATGCTATAAAACCTGTTTTAAACGAAATAATATTAAAGATTAAAAATGTATTAGAACAAACTCCCCCTGAATTGGCTGCAGATGTTAGCCAAAATGGAATTGTTTTGGTAGGTGGAGCTTCAAGAATTAGAGGTTTAGATAAATTAATAACTGAGAAAATATCAGTAAATACTAGCGTTTCAGAAGATCCTCATCTATCTTGTGCAAAAGGAACAGGAATTTTGCTTGAAGATGTAGAATTATTAAACAGAGTCAATGTTGAATAATTCTAGGAGGATTAAAAATGAGAGGAATCTATTTTGCTGGAAATGGCATGCTGAACTCATTAGCAGATCTAAATACAATATCAAATAACTTAGCTAATGTTGATACAACTGGGTATAAAAAAGATATTAATTCTTTTAGAGCTGTTTATGAAAGAGAAATAAGTTCTTATAACCAAAAAAAGCAAAAACTTGAAACCTTAGGTAATCTCTACGCAGGAACTGTTTTAGATGATATTTCTCCAACTTTTTCTCAAGGAGAAATAGTTGATACTGGTAACAAATATGATTTTGCCATAGAAGGCAAGGGGTTTTTCAAAGTTGAAAGAGATGGAGAATTTTTTTACACCAGAAATGGAGAATTTAAAAGAAATTCAGAAGGATACCTTGTAAACAATTCAGGAGATTACATTTTAAATGTAGATAATGAAAGAATCGAAGTAAACGAAGATTTTTTTGTTAACGGAAATGGAAACATAAACAATACTAATGAATATATTAATGTAGTAGACTTAGAAAACCACACAAAACATGGTTATACACTGTTTCAGGGAGATGAAATTGAAGCACAAGATTTTACATTGAGACAATATTCAATAGAAAAATCTAATGTAAACGCCCTAAATGAAATGGTTAATTTGATTAATGCAAATAGAAAATTCGATATTTTACAAAAAGCTGTAACTTCTAATGATGGTTTAAACGCAAAAATAAGCGAAATTGCTCAAAATATTTAAGGGGGTTAAAATATGCTAGTATCTCTTTATAGTGCTGCAACTGGTATGAATGCAGAACAAACAAAATTGGATATCATATCAAATAATTTATCAAATGTTGATACAACAGGTTACAAAAGACAAAGAGCCGAATTTCAAGATTTATTATATCAATCTGTTAGAGAGGCTGGAACTCCAACAGCTCAAAATTCTACCTTACCAACAGGCCTTTATATTGGTCATGGTACGAGATTAGCTGCTACCAATAGAATTTTTACAATAGGGAACATCGAAGAAACAGGTGTATCCACTGATATGGCAATAATGGGTGACGGTTTCTTTCAAGTTCAAATGCAAGATGGAAGAATTGCTTATACAAGAGATGGCTCTTTTAAAAGAGATGCTGATGGTAGACTTGTAACCAGCAATGGTTTGTTAATGGTTCCAAATATGGTCATCCCAGAAAATGCCACAGGAATAAATATTTCAACAGACGGAATTGTAAGTGTTGAATTAGCCGATGGAAACATACAAAACCTTGGGAATATAAGTCTTGTAAGGTTTTCTAATCCATCTGGTTTAAAACCTTTAGGCGATAACTTATACGCTCAAACTCCTGCTTCTGGTGATCCTGTAGAAGGAATACCAGACCAAGATGGTTTTGGTGGAATAAGACAAAGTTATTTGGAAAAGTCAAATGTAGAAGTTGTAAAAGAAATGGTAAATATGATAGTTGCTCAAAGAGCTTATGACATTAATTCAAAATCAATCACAACATCAGATCAGATGCTACAAACTGTTTCCAACTTAAAAAGATAAGAGGTAATAAAAGTTGAAAAATAAATTAATGATATTAGTCTTTCTGATATCTCTAATATTTATTTTCTCAAACACATTTATAATAGAAAGTTCTGTTATAACAAACGACAATAGGCTGTCTCTAAAAGATTTTTTCTCTGATATTCCTTTTGATAGAACTATCACATTTTTGAATACTCAAGAGGTAAAATATTCTAAAGATCAGTTAACAAATCTTATAACACCCTTTCTAAACATTTATTATGATGATTATGATTTGCAATTTGAGTCAGAGGAAATCTTAATAAAAAGGGGAAATAATGAAACTTATGAAAATTTTTATGATTTTAAACCTTTTTTGAATTCTTTTATGCAAAGAGAATATCCAAATTTAACGATAATTGGTTATGAAAATTTACCCAATGTATTTGATGTGAGTGAAATAAAAGTAGTCAACAGTTTTTTGAATAAAGATAATGTTTTTATTTCTCTAAAATATAAAACAGAAGATATTTATAAATTTTCTTCTATAAAAATCATTGTTGAAAAGCTTGAATCTGTTTTAATTTCAAAAGATATTATATCAACAGGTGAAAAGCTCACTACAGAGAACACTTACGAAGCTACAATAAACATTCTTAAATTTAATTTTGAAACAGTATCAAACGGGGATATTTTTCTTGAAAAATATGAATCAACAAAAATTTTCCATAAAGATGAACCGATAAACAAAACATATTTAAAAATGATCCCAGATGTTTTTAAAGGCGAAGTGGTAAATATTTTTGTCAATATTGGTGGTATTAGCATACATACATTAGGTAAAGCAACAGAAAATGGAACATACGAGCATAATATAACTGTAAAAAATATAGAAACTGGTAAAATGGTTTCTGGAATTTTGAAAAAAGGTCCCTCAGTTTTTGTAAACTTGGGAGGTGAGTGATATTAAAAAATTAAGTATATTTATAATTTTATTGGAATTTTCCATTATGATTTTTTCAGGATCACTTTGGAATGAAGATAATAAATCTATTTATACATACAACACAAATTATGAAGTTGGAGACACTATAACTGTGCAAGTATTAGAAAACCCAAATTTTTCTATAAGCGACGATGTTAATGATTATAAAGGAGCTTCTTTAGATACACTTGGTTCTGTTTTTAACACTTTGGGAGGCATAGATTTAAAAAACTTTTTGCCTTTGGGCTCAACTAATCCAAATGATTTAAATGTTCAAAATAAAACCGAAGAATCTTCTTCACAGGCAAATGTCAGCCTATTAATATCATCAATAATCACAGAAAAACAAGATGGTTTATACAAATTAAGAGGCGAAAAAGAATTGAAAGTAGGGAATAAAAGACAAAAAATGATTATTGAAGGATTTATATCGGAAAATTCAATAGATAGATCTGGAGTTGTAAATTCTGCTGATATAGCAAATGCAAAAATTTGGTATGATGGTGATATCGTTTTTCAACAGGATCCTTCAGAACCATCTTGGACTTCTTGGCTTTTATCAGGTATATCTAACGTATTTTTTTGATTCTATGAGGTGATTTTAAAATGAAGAAAAAATTGATTATTATAATTTTGATGGCTTTAAGTTTGACAGTTTTATCAGTTAGACTTAAAGATATTTCAAATTTCAGAGGTGCAAGAGATAACCAACTTTTTGGAATTGGTTTAGTAACTGGCTTAGATGGAACCGGGGACGGTGGAGAAGTTATTTCTGAAATGTTGGATAATATGATTAATAACTTGGGTATTAATTTAACTCAACAAATAGAATCAGATAATACGGCAATAGTAATGGTCTATGCAGATATACCTCCTTTTTATAAGCAAGGAATGAGATTGGATGTTAATGTTGCTGCTATTGGTGATTCTGATTCTTTAGAAAATGGTGTTTTAATTCAAACTCCGTTGTATGGGGCTGATAATAGAGTCTATGCAGTTGCTCAAGGAAATGTTCTAACAGGTGGGGCAAATATAAATAATAGTTCAAATTTACAAGACAAATACCAAGTTGTTGGCTCAATTCCTGAAGGTGCAATAATAGAAAGGGAGATTCCTTCAAATATTATCGACGAAGACAGTGTTACCCTTAATTTAAAAGCACCTGACTTCACAACTGCTTCAAGAGTTGCCATGGCAATAAATAATACTTTATCCAGAGATATTTCCAAAGCACAAGACGCTGCTTCGATTAAAGTTGAAATACCGGCAATGTTCAAAGATGATGTCATTTCTTTTTTAGCTATGCTTGAAGAAATCGAAGTTAAACCTGATCAAGCATCAAAAATTATCATCAACCAAAGAACTGGAACAGTAGTTCTTGGGGGAAATATAGAGATAGAAGATTTCACGGTTAGCTATGGAAATTTTGTTATAAGTGTTGAAAATGGAAAAATTGGAGAACAAAAAGCAAATATCCAAAATTTAATCCAAGCTTTAAAAGCTGCAGGCGCTCTTCCGCAAGATATAATTTCTATTATAGAAGCAATAGAACCACATATATATGCTGAAATAGTGGTGATGTAGATGATAGGTGCAGTTTACAATACAAATATTTCTTATACAAATACAAATATTGAAGAAACTTCAGAACAACTTGTTAGTAGTATTTTTAGTAAAATTTTAAATCAAATGAATGAAAATCCCCTATTTGAAGAAGATAGGTTAATTCCGAAATCCAATACCGAAAAATGGTTTAATGAAATGATTAACGCAGAATATTCAAAGAGCATAGCAAAAACAAGTTTAAAGCCTTTAACTCAACAAATAATAGACAGCTTTAATAAACCTCAAAGATAATAAAATGAGTTCTCAACGAGAACTCATTTTATTAATATCCAAATACTTCCTTTAAATAGTTTTCTTCTTTTTCAAAGTCTTCTTCAATTTCACTTTTAACTATCCTACCATACAAAGGACCTGCAGAAACTCTTTCTATATATACGTCTACAAATTTCCCTTTTAAATTTTCTGTACTATCAAACATAACGACTTTGTTGTTTATAGTTCTCCCAAGGAATTTCCCAGATTTAGTCTTACTTTCTTGAATAACCCTAAGAATGTGATCTTTATATTTTAAATTTTCTTCTTTGTTAATTTCTTTTTGTATATTCATAAGATACTGAAATCTCTTGTTTTTAATATGTTTTGGTATATCATCTTCCATATATTTTTCTGCAATAGTACCTTCCCTGGGGGAGTATTCTGCAATATTTATCTTATCATACCTACACTGTTTCACTAAATCTACAGTTTGCATAAAATCTTCATCTGTTTCTCCAGGGAACCCAACAATAAAATCACTTGTAGTTGTTACATATGGAACTTCGCTTTGAATTTTTTTAACCATTTCAATATATTCTTTTCTTGTATGTTTTCTATTCATCTTTTTTAATATCTTATCACTACCACTTTGAACTGGTAAATGAAAGTATTTGGCTGCCTTGGGAACGTTTTTTACGGTTTGAATTAATTTGTCAGTTATATCTGTTGGGTAAGATGTTGTAAACCAAATTCTTTCTATGTTATCCATTTTTGACGTTTCTTCTATCAAAAGGTGTAATTTTGGTTTTTTATCCCCAAAATCTTTCCCATAGGAGTCTACGTTTTGACCGAGAAAAGTTATCTCTCTATAGCCTTTTTCAGAATAATTTTTCGCTTCAGTAAGTATATCATCTATTTTTCTGCTCTTTTCTAAACCTCTTGTATATGGAACTATACAGTATGTACAATATTTATTACAGCCATGTATTATTGTAATCCAAGCATGGTGCTTGCTTGATGGCCTTATTGGTAAGTGAGCTGTAAAATCATCTAATTTGTCGCTAAAATCTAAAAATCTTTTACCTTTTTTGGCTCTTTCTACCAAATCAACTATATCTGTTACATTTCTGGTCCCAAATACAAAATCTACTGTAGAAAATTTGTTCAATATTTTTTCTTTTTCTTTTTCTGCAGAACATCCTCCAACTCCTATAATTACATTTTTTTTACCATCTTTTTTACTTTTTCCAAGACTCCCTATAGCTCCATACATTTTATTTTCAGCTTTCTCTCTTACTGAACAGGTATTGATTAGAATAACATCGGCATTCTTTGGATTTTCAGTCCATTCGTGTCCTTCGTTTTCCAATAACCCTGTCATTATCTCACTTTCATTCACATTCATTTGACATCCAAATGTTTTTATGTAAAACTTCATAATGAGGCCTCCTTATTAAAAATCCGGCCACAGATATGCGGCCGGAAATGTTATTTAATTTTAATATTACTCTTCTTCTTCTTCTTCAATATCTTCAACAAATTCTTCGTATTTGTCTTCTGCTTCTAATTTTTTGTTTATTTCTTCTGGGATTTCTTCTGTCTTCTGTTCTGAATTTTCAGATTCTTCTAAGTTGTCAGCTCTTCCTTCTCTACCTTCTATAACAGCATCTGCTATTTTAGAAGTGATCAACATGATTGTTCTTATTGCATCATCATTTGCAGGAATAACATAGTCTATTACATCTGGATCACAGTTTGTATCCAACATAGATACTGTAGTAATACCCAATTTATTCGCTTCTTCAATAGCTATCTCTTCTTTTTTAGGGTCTACTAAAAACATAACTTCAGGCATTTTGTTTAATCCTCTTAAACCGCCCAAGTTTTTTTCTAGTTTTTCCAATTGTCTCTTAATAGCTGATTGTTCTTTTTTAGGCAATTTTTCAAAATCTTCTGTTTCTATGTATTCTTCTAATTCTTCAAGTTTATCAATTCTTTTTTTGATTGTTTTGAAATTAGTCAATAAACCACCTAACCATCTGTTATTAACGTAATATCCTCCACATCTTTTAGCTTCATCAGCTACAATTTGTTGGGCCTGTTTTTTTGTACCAACAAATAAAACATCAGCACCTTCTGCTGACTTGTCTCTAACGAAGTTATAAGCTTCATCAATAGATTGTAAAGTCTTTTGTAAATCAATGATGTGAATACCTTTTCTTTCGGTGAAAATATATGGTTTCATCTTTGGATCCCATCTTCTTGTTCTATGCCCAAAATGAGCACCTGCTTCTAACAACTGTTTCATACTTACTACTGACACTAAAAATACACCTCCATTTGGTTTTTGCCTCCAACTTTCATACTTTCACCGGTCTAATATTTAGACACCGAGGTAAAATTTTAAAAAGTTGTGAGTAATTTACTGTATTCTTTCTTCTTCTGCCCATAGTCCTTCAAGATCATAAAATTCTCTTGCTTTTTCAGAGAAAATATGAACTAAAATTGAACCTGCATCAATTGTCATCCAGTCATATCCTTTACCTTTATCGTAGTTAACAATTGGCAGTTCTTGTTCCTTTAGGTATTGTATCACATAATCCCTCAAAGCAGCCATGTGTGTATCTGAATTTCCTGTTACAATTATGAAAAAGTCTACCATCAATGCTGTTTTCTCCATATCTATTATTGTTATATTATTAGCATCTTTGTCGTCCAATAGATTTTTAATAGCTTCAACATGTTTTCTTATCTGATCTTTTGTTATCAAAATCACACCTCCTATTCAACAGTTACACTTTTTGCAAGGTTTCTGGGTTTGTCTGGGTCAAGATTCCTCAATATAGCTACATAATAAGCAAACAATTGTGTAACTGGAGCAACTGTCAAAGGAGAAATAGCCTCAGAAGTTTTTGGAACTTCTATATATTCATTCGTTATTTTTTTTATTTTTTCATCGCCTTTTGTGCTAATTGCAATTACTCTTGCTTTTCTTGCCTTTACTTCCATTATGTTGCTAATCATTTTTTCCCTTAAACCATTGAAAGGGACTATTGCAAAAACTGGAAAAGATTCGTCCAATAAAGCTATAGGTCCATGTTTTAATTCTCCAGCTTGATATCCATTTGCATTTATATAACTGATTTCCTTTAATTTCAAAGCACCTTCTAATGATGCAGTGTATCCAAAACCTCTGCCAATAAACATCATGTGTTTATAGTGAGTGTACTCTCTTGCCAGCTCTAAAATATGATCTTTTTTAGATAATATTTCTTTGTAAATATCAGGTATTAATTCTAATTCACTTATTATTTTTTTGACTTCTTCAGTATAATAACCTTTCCAATTCATTATTTGTGCTGCAATAGCATATAAAATTGATATCTGAGCAGTATAAGTTTTTGTTGCTGCAACTCCTATTTCTGGCCCTGTGTTCATATAAACAACAGAATGTGATTCTCGAGGAATAGTTGAGCCAACAACATTACTCATTGCTAACACATGAGCTCCTTTTTGTTTTGCTAACCTTATTCCCTCTAAAGTATCTATTGTTTCTCCTGATTGACTTACTGCTATCACAAGAGTCTTATCGTCGACATGTGGGTTCATATATCTAAATTCTGAAGCCACCTCTAATGAAATGTTTATGTTTGAATATGCTTCTACAAAATATTTCATAGAGTAACCAGCATGATAGCTTGTACCACAAGCAACTATATAGATTTTTTCAAGATCATTTTTGATAAAATCTTTTATTGAATCCAATTCTTTAATGGTTGGATATCCATTTTCTATTCTTCCAGCCAACGCAGATTTTATCGACTGAGGTTGTTCATTTATTTCTTTTTCCATAAAATGGTCATATCCGCCCTTTTCTGCAAGCGTTTCATCCCATGTTATGTCTATAATTTCTTTTTGTATTTCTTCATTTTCAAGATTATATATTTTATAACCATCAGGCTTTAATCTAACAATTTCACCATCATCTAAAAATACTACTTTTCTCGAATATTTAAGAATAGGAGTTACATCACTAGCTAATATAGAAACTTTCCCATTATTCGCAATTACCATGGGGCTTCCTTTTCTGGCTGCAATTATTGTGTTAGGATCGTCTTTATGCATTACACCAATTGCATAAGCTCCTTCAAATAATTTTACTGCTTTTCTAACCGTATCGAATAAATCACCATTGTACTCTCTTTCAAGTACTTGTGCTATCACTTCTGTATCTGTTTCAGATTTGAACTTCACGCCACTTTTTTGTAATTCATCTTTCAACTCTTGATAATTTTCAATAATTCCATTGTGAACTATTGCAATCTCATCTTTTTGCCCAGAATGTGGATGTGAATTTATATCAGAAACTGCACCATGAGTAGCCCACCTTGTATGAGCTAACCCAGATTTTATATCTTTTTTCATAATTTCATGAAGATGCTGTTCTAAAACTTCTATTTTTCCTTCTTTTTTCTCGATTTCAATTTTACTACCATTATTGTAAGCGATTCCAGCAGAGTCATATCCTCTGTATTCTAATTTTTTTAAACCTGTTATGAGATCTTCTATTTTAATTTCTTTTCCAACGAATCCTACTATCCCACACAATTTGATATCCTCCTCGTTAAAGGGTTATTTTTGATACTAAGTTCTCTGAAGAAGCTTTTTGAGCAACATATATAGCATTTGAAATAGCTTCTGAATCAGAAGAACCATGGGCTTTAACTAAATGCCCATTAACCCCTAAAAAGAAAGTCCCACCATATTGTCTATAATCAATTTTTGATCTTAAAGAATAAAGAGATTTTTTCATTAACAAGGCCCCTATTTTAGTAAGCAATCCGCCTTTATTAACAGTAGACCTTAATTCATCCAAAATATAATACGCTGTTCCTTCTATGGTCTTTAATATATTATTACCTGTAAAACCATCAGTTAATAAAACATCAAAATTGTTCCCAAATATTTCCCTTGCTTCTACAAAACCAACGTAGTCTATATCTTCTTTCTCTTTCAAAATTTCCGCTGCATCCCTAACCGTAGAAGTGCCCTTTTCTTCTTCGGTTCCAATATTCAAAATCCCAACTCTTGGATTTTTGATATCCATAAATTTTGCATATGCAATTCCTTCTCTTGCAAAATCATAAAAATGTTCAGCTTTAACTTCTGAATTTGCTCCTGCATCTACCAATATTCTCGGCTTATTATTTTTACCAGGTAAAGCCAATGCCAAAGCTGGTCTTTTTATACCTTCCAGTCTTCCTGCTACAAACATACCCGCACTTAACAATGCCCCTGTGTTGCCTGCAGAAACAAAGGCGTCTAAATCACCTGTTTTTAACATTTCACAGCCTTTGTAAATTGATGATTCTTTCATTCTACGCACTAAACTAGGTTTTGTTTCGTTTGTTACGGTATTTTCAGCTTCAATAAAATGAACGTTTTCATGCCCTTGGAAAACAGTTTTATCTTCTAAATTTCCAATAATATATAGTTCAGAATTTTTTAAAATTCCATTTTTTAAAGCAAAAATTGCACCCTGAATCGTTGATTCGGGTGCATTGTCGCCACCATATAAGTCTAACCCAATTTTATTTATCATATTTATTCGCCAATCTCAAGTACTTGTTTCCCACCGTATTGCCCACAATTTAGACAAACTCTGTGTGGCAATTTTGGTTCTCCACAACTAGGGCATTTCACAACGTTCACCTTAATTGCTGAATAAAATTTTGCTTTTCTCCTGTGAGTTCTCGCTCTGGATGGTTTTTGTTTTGGTGTAGCCATTTATATTACCTCCTCCGATATTTTATGTATAATTTAATCTTCTTTTTCAATCAATTTTAAAAGATCCTTTAACCTCGGATCTACTTCTTCCTTTTCACAAGAATGATCAGGATTTTCATTAAGATCTTCACCACAAATAGGGCATAACCCTTTACAGTTTTCTTTGCATAAAGGTTTTTCCGGCACAGCTAATATTATAGCTTCTATAACTCTATCTGTCAAATCGATAGAGTCATTTTTATAGTAAATTATATTTTCTAAAGATGAAAGATGTTCTGTTTTGTTTAATTCTTTCTCGAATTCTTTATTTATGTAGTATGCAGTGATTTCACTAACTATATCAAACTCAAAAGGTTTTAAACATCTTGAACAATTTATCATCAACTTTGTATTGACTTCTCCAGTCAAGTCAAATCCTTTAGAAGTTTTTTTTAGTTCTAAATCAACATTAACAGGAGACATCACCTTTGCTGTGTCGTTTAATGTATCAATTTCCCTCCAATCTGTTATTTCAATCTCTTTATTTAATTTTTTTTCAATTTTATCTATTTCGAAAATAAGTTTTTCGCTGTTCAATTCTTCATTGTACAAATGTTATCACCTCGGCTCTTTCTATTTTACTTTTTATTTTTTTAAATGAAAATAATTTTTTGTAAACTCTTCGAGAAGATTTCATGTATTATATAATACTATAAAATAACAATTATAATTTACAATTATTTTTTCTTTTCTTATATAACAGTATTCACTATTATGGTATAATTAAATAAAAAATGGAGGGATTATAATTGGATTTATTGACTTTCAAAGAAACAATAAAAAACAGACTTAAAAATATAGAAAAAGAACTTGCCAATTCAGAAACTGCAAATTCTCCAGAAAAATTACAGAAATTAGGTATAGAACATAACAATTTAACAGAATTGAATAAAAAATATTCTGAATATGAAACATATTTGGAAGATTTAGAAGCTCTCCATGAAATGCATACACAAAATGATATTTCTGATGAAGAATATGGATCTATGAAAGAAGACTTAGAAAATAATATTAATAAATCGGAAAAAGAGATTGTTAAACTTTTGGTCCCAAAAGGGGAATATGATGATAGAAATATCATGATGGAAGTACGTGCGGGAGCTGGTGGAGATGAGGCTGGATTATTTGCTCAAGAATTGATGAGGCTTTATATTAGATATGCTGAAAGGAAAAATTGGAAATATGAAACATTGGATATGACAGATAATGGAATTGGTGGTCTTAAAACTGCTGTTTTGAAAATAAAAGGTAAGAATGTTTATGAAAAATTAAAATATGAATCTGGGGTACATAGAGTTCAGCGTGTCCCTCAAACAGAATCTTCTGGAAGAATCCATACCTCCACTGCAACTATAGCTGTTTTCCCAGAAGTTACAAATATAGATGTACATATAAACGATAATGATTTGAGAATTGATACTTATAGGGCGGGTGGAGCAGGAGGTCAACATGTCAACAAAACAGATTCTGCTGTTAGAATAACTCACAAACCCACCGGTATAGTAGTCACCTGTCAAAACGGGCGATCGCAACATCAAAATAAAGATACTGCCATGAATATTCTAAGAACTAGACTTTTCGAGCAAAAATTAGAAAAGCAAAAAAAAGAAATAACCACAGAAAGAAGATCTCTAATTGGTACTGGAGATAGAAGTGAAAAAATAAGAACTTATAATTTTCCTCAAAATAGAGTAACGGACCATAGAATTAACTACACGACTCATAGAATTGAAGCGATTATGGATGGAGATATCGATGAATTAATAGATGCTTTAACTGAAAGAGATTTGTCGAAAAGGTTAGAAAAAGTAGATATTTAATCTTGAATATATTGGAGGGATTCCATGATTTTCAACAAGATATATTCTGTTTTTTTCCTGCTATCTTTGTTTAGCAGTTTTACAGATGCGAATATTAGTGGGAATAATTCCTATTTAACCATAGTTTTTTACTTTTTAACGCAATTTATTTTTATTACAGGTATTTATATTTTGTACAATGAACAGTTAAAAGACAGGACGCTAAAAAATACAATAGCATATTCGTTGATATTATCAGTGGGTTTTTTATTGATGATTTATTTTTTAAATACAAATATACCAGTTTGGATATTTCAAAATTTACTGTTAATTTATGCAAATTATAACACAATAGAGTTTATGTATAAAAATAAAAAACAGTGTTTAAAAAATATATTAAATTTAAAACCATATATTATATACAAAGAAGACAGGAGTGATGACGAATGATAGAAGTAAAATTACCAGATGGTAGTTTAAAGGAGTACGAAAAAGGTGTAACTCCTGCAGATATAGCAAAGTCTATTTCTGAAGGATTATTTAGAAACTCAATAGGTGCTTTAATAAATGGAAAATTAGTCGATTTGGACACAGAGATAAATGAAAATTCTTCTTTAAAAATAATAACATTAAAAGATGAAGAAGCCCCTACAATTTATAGACATACAATGGCTCATATAATGGCTTTAGCTGTTAAAAGAATTTATGGACATGATAAAGTCAAAGTAGCCATTGGCCCAGTTATTCAAAATGGTTTTTATTATGATTTTGATCTTGAAGAAAAAATAGTCGAGGAAGATTTTCCAAAAATAGAACAAGAAATGAAAAAAATTGTGAAAGAAAATTACGAAATAACTCATGAAAAAGTTTCTAAAGAGGAAGCCAAAGATTTTTTCAAAGATGAACCTTATAAATTAGAGTTAATAGAAGACATTGATGATGATTTGGTTAGTATTTACAGGTTGGGAGAATTTGTTGATCTGTGTAAAGGTCCTCATTTACCTTCAACTGGCTTTATAAAACAGTTCAAGATTTTATCTGTATCTGGAGCTTATTGGAGAGGTGATGAAAACAATAAAATGTTACAAAGAATTTATGCAACAGCTTTTCCAAAGAAAAAAGAATTAGATGAATACTTAACTTTTTTAGAAGAAGCTAAAAAGAGAGACCACAGAAAGCTTGGGCCAAGATTAGGACTTTTCATGATTGATCCAGAAGTAGCTCCTGGTATGCCTTTCTTTTTAAAACGAGGTTCAAGGGCACTAAGTGAATTGATGAATTTTTCAAGAGAAATTCACGAAAAATATGGATACTTTGAAGTACAAACTCCTTTAATAATGAATGTTGATTTATGGCATAAATCTGGTCATTGGGATCATTATAAAGAAAACATGTTTTTTACCGAAAAAGAAGACGTTGAAATGGCTGTAAAACCCATGAACTGCCCTGGACATATTGTCGTATTCAAAAGAGATATGAAAAGCTATAGGGACCTACCAATTAGAATGTTTGAATTTGGAAAAGTGCACAGATATGAAAGAAGTGGGGTATTACATGGGTTATTTAGAGTTAGATACTTTACTCAAGATGATGCGCACATATTCTGTACTAATGAGCAAATAGAAAGAGAATTAGTTAGTGTGATGGATTTAACAGAAGAGTTATATTCCACCTTTGGTTTTGAATATGAAGCAAACCTTTCAACTATGCCTGAGGATCATATGGGAGATGTAGAAACTTGGGATAAAGCAATAGATGCATTAAAAGGGGCCTTAAAGAAAAAAAATGTCCCATACGTGATAAATGACGGAGACGGTGCTTTCTATGGACCTAAAATAGATTTTTATGTTACAGATTCACTGGGAAGAAAATGGCAATGTGCTACACTACAACTCGACTTTCAAATGCCAGAGAGATTCGATATAACCTATATAGATGAAAACAATGAACACGTAAGACCAGTTATGTTGCATAGAGCTATATTTGGTTCAATTGAAAGGTTTTTTGGGATTCTCATTGAAAATTTTGAAGGTGCTTTCCCAACTTGGTTATCTCCAGAACAAGTATCAATTATATCCGTATCTGAAAAATTCAATGAAGAAGCTGAAAAGTTTGCAAACAAATTAAAATCAGAAGGTATAAGGGTTAGTCTTAACACAACAAATGCAACAGTTGGTTATAAAATAAGAGAAGAACAAATGAAAAAGATCCCTTATATGATTGTTTATGGAGAAAAGGAAGCCGAAGGAAACACAATAAACATAAGAACACGAAACAATAAAAATATCAACGATGTAAAAATAGAAGATTTCATTAATACCATAAAAAAAGAAATTAAAAACAGAGCTCTTAATTTAAGTTACTAAAATATTATCCCCCCTTTTTTAGGGGGGATTTTTCAAGTAGAACTATAAGCCAGATTCTGTATTAATCGATCATCTATCTAAGCGACCCACCTTGAAGTTAACGAGCGGGCAACTCACCTTCAAATTTGGTCTTGCTCCAGATGGGGGTTACCAAGCTATCAGGTTACCCTGACACTGGTGAGCTCTTACCTCACCTTTCCACCCTTGCCTAATATAAGGCGGTTTGATTTCTATGGCCCTATACCAGAGATTTCTCTCTCCAGGATTTAACCTGGCATCCTGCCCTATGGAGTCTGGACTTTCCTCAAAAAATTGCGATCGATCGTTCTACTCTTTGTATTTTATACCTTGATATGTTCCTCTTTCTTTCATTTCTTTGTCTATCATATTTATAATTTCTATTTTCCTTTTTCCCCAATTACCATGTAAGGTACCATTTTTTGGTGGATCAGCAGCTAATCTATGAATTACTATTTCAGGGTTTAAATATTCGAGGAATAAAATAATCCTTTCAACATACTCTTCTAAAGTCAAAATTTTAATTTCATTATTTTTATATTTTTCGCCCAAAACAGTGTTTTCTGTGATATAGAGTGAATGTAATTTAACTCCCTGAACTTTCATTACATTAGCAAATTTAGCCATTTCAACAACATCGTTTTTATCATCTGTAGGAAAATCTATAATATAATGGTATATAATTTCTATATTTCTCTTTTTAGCTCTCAATGTTGCATCTATGACGTCTGATAGATAATGTCCTCTATTCATGTAAGATAGAGTTCTTGTATTGGTTGATTCTACTCCAAATTCCAAAAACACATCGACTTTTTCTTTGTAAGAAGCTATTAAATCTAACTTTTCTTCTTCGACACAATCTGGTCTTGTGGATATATCCAAAATCAAAATGTCTTCAGATATTAGTGAATGATCGTATAATTCTTTGAGTTTTTCAACTTTTGCATAAGTATTTGTGTTAGATTGGAAATATGCCATGTATTTTGACGCCTTGCCTTCATATCTTTTCATCATTAACTCTAACTGTTTTGAAATTGACACATCCGCACTGGTTGAAGAAAAAGCACTACCTGTTTTCTCACAAAAAATACAACCCCCAAAACCTTTTTCTCCAGTTTTGTTTGGACAAGAAAACCCGGCATTTATTGGTAATCTCTGTACTCTTTGTCCATATCTTTTTTTTAAATAGGAACTTAAATTGTTATAGTATTTCACTAAAAATCACCTAAATTTATCAACCTTATATTTTAAATCTTCTACAATATTTTTGTCTGGACCTATTATCACAAACATATTTTTGTCAATACCTATAAACCAACTATATAAAACATCCTCGTCTAAAAGGCCATTATATCTTCCATAAAAAACCGGTATTGTAGATAAAAAAGAATTAAACTCCGATGATAATTCTTCTACAAAATTATACCAGAAGCTATTTAACTTGTATATACTTTTGAAATTAAGAATGTAAATTTTATAGGTTGAATTGTTTCTTTCCAATAAAATGGTCATTTTACTTGTTTCTTCTGGAAGTTCAAAATGTAAAAAAGTGCTTTCAGAGGTAATTTCTCTACTTTTTACCTCATATAAAGCAGGATTGAATTCAATATATTCTTCAAAATTTGCAGAAAAAGACAGTGTAGAAACTAAAAAAAGGTTAATTATTAAGAGAATTTTCCATTTCTTTATAACATTCGCTAAAGTTTTCATACACCTCATCCTCCTTTATATTAACAAACTCATAATCTTTATATATCCATTTTCCACCAACCATGGTAGCTTCAATATTAGAAGTGTTCATGGAATAAAGTATATGTGATTTGAGCCTTTGTAAATCAAATGGTTTGAATTCAGGAGCATTTAAATTTACTACTATCAAATCGGCTTTAAAATCTTCATCCAGTCTACCAATTTTTTGATTAAATGCAAACCCTCCATTTTCCCACATCATTCTCAAAAACTCTTCGTTTTTTATGCTATCGGTTTTATATTTAGATTTATAATAAAGAGAAGAAAGCTGAATTTCTTTCAGTATGTTTAAAGAATTGTTGCTTGCACTTCCGTCTGTACCAACAGTTATGTTTATATTTTCTTCCAACATTTGTTTCATAGGCATCATTCCGTTTCCTAATTTCAAATTACTGGATGGATTGTGAGAAACAGTTACTTCGTGTTTTGAAAGTATTTTAATATCTTCATCCGATACATGAACACAATGTGCAGCAATCACCGGAACATCAAAAATATGGGTTTTTTCTATGTATGATAAATCGTAATTCTCATTTTTAGATTCTAAAAGATGTATTTGAATGTGAGTATTGTACTTTTCAGCTAATTTTGCTGTTTCTTTTAGATGTTCTTCAGAAACTGTATATGGTGCATGAGGTCCAAACCCTATAATTATTCTATCTTCAAAACCATTATATTTTTCTATTGTATCAATATTTTCTTTTATTTTTCTCTTCCATTCTTCGTCATTATCAGAAGCAAGCCCTCTGGATATAAAAGCTCTCATCCCCGTTTTTATTGTGGCTTTTGCAATTTGGTCAGTAAACATATACATATCTGCAAAAGAAGTTATGCCATTTTTCACCATTTCCATTTGGGATAACAAACTTCCCCAATATGCCATTTCTTCATTCAATAATTCCTCTCTTGGCAGCATATTTTTATATAACCAGGATTCAAAATCAACATCATCAGCCATACCTTTAAAAAATGACATTACCGAATGTGAATGAGTGTTTATAAACCCAGGTAGTACCAATTTATCTTGTAAATCTATTATTTTTGATTGTTTTATTATTTCTTGAGGTATATCTTGAAAATCCATTATTTCATATATTTCATCATCTTTTAAAACAATTGATTTAATTTTTATTTCACTATCAGCACTTTTTAAAATATAAGGATTTTTAAAAATTGTATATTTCAAAAATTTCATCTCCAATCATTCAAAAAATCGGGATTTTATCCCGATCTTCTATATTATAAAATCTTTAATTTTTTCAAAATACTTATCAGAATTATATTTACAATTCATCAACTCATGTTTACCAAGTCTGAAATTGAATATTTTTATCTTATCATTATTAATTTTTTCGTATTCAAATTTGTTAATGATTTTATCTTCTTCACCATAGAGTAAAATTGTTGGAATTTCTATTTTTTTTATTTCTTTTAAAGCCTTTTCAGCTTCATCAAACATCTGCTTTGCAGTTCTTACAGTTATTCTATCGTGAATCATTGGATCTTCAATATATTTTTTATTTTCTGTATCATCGCTTGATATTTCTTTTGGTGGTATACCATTAGAAAAACTTAAAGAAGGGAAAACAGACATTATTGTTAAAAGCAACTTCTTTTGTGCAATATCCCCTAATGCTGGAGAAGATAAAATCAATTTTTTTGGCTTTTTTAAATTCATTTCACTATATCTAGCACTAATTAATCCACCTAAAGAATGCCCATAAAGAATAAAGTCATCAGGTGCAAATTCATCAATGAAAGAATAAATTTCATAAAAACTTTTGATATCACCTCTTTTACCTGGAGAATTACCATGTCCTGGTAGATCAAAAGTATATACATTGATATTCAAATCGTTTAATTTTTTTATGAAATCAATGTACCTACCTGAATACTCTCCCAATCCATGAACTAAAAACAAATTACTCACTGGATCATCGACTAAATATGTTTTTTTATAAAGCATAGCTGTCCCCCCAAAAAAATATTTTTATATCTTTTGCTTTTCTATAGCTTTAAACATTTTTTCATTTGTTTTATGTTTTTTGAATATGTTTAAAACATACTCTAATGCGTCTTTATTGTTAAGATCATTAATTATCTTTCTTAAAACAAAAATGTTTTTTAATTTATCTTCTTCAATTAATAGTTCTTCTTTTCTTGTCCCAGATTGTTTAATATTCAAGGCCGGAAATATTCTGTCGTTTGCAATTTCTCTTGACAAGATAAGTTCCATATTGCCAGTCCCTTTAAACTCTTCAAAAATAACTTCATCCATTTTTGATCCTGTATCAACTAATGCTGTGGCTATAATTGTTAATGAACCACCTTCACGTATTTTTCTTGCTGCACCAAAGAATTTTTTAGGGAATGTCAAAGCAGCAGGATCAACACCGCCACTCAAAAGTTTTCCACTAGAAGGTACATGTAAATTATAAGCTCTCGCAAATCTTGTTAAACTATCCATAAGTATTACTACATCATGCCCAAATTCAACTTGTCTCTTTACCAAATTCAAAACCATTTCAGAAACTTTTATTTGATTTTTTGGATCCATATCAAATGGAGCAGCTATAACATCTGCGTTTACAGTATCTCTAATATCTGTAACTTCTTCAGGCCTCTCATCCATTAACAATACATATCTTTTTGTGTTAGGGTGATTTTTAGCAATAGAATTGGCAATATCTTTTAGCAAAGTAGTTTTACCCGCTTTGGGAGGTGAAACTATTAATCCTCTTTGTCCATATCCTATAGGTGAAAATATGTCAACTATTCTTGAACTTACAGGGCCATTTTCATATTCAAGATCCATCAGTTTAGTGGGATATTCTGGAGTTAGATTTTCAAAAGAGACTCTATCTTTACTCCTACTGGGTTTTTGTGAATTTACAGCTTCTATTCTTAATAGGGCAAAAAATTTTTCCCCTTCTTTTGGTGGTCTAACTTGTCCTGCAACAACATCTCCAGTGAAGAGATTAAATCTCCTTATTTGAGATTGAGAAACATAAACATCATCAGGACCCTGTAGAAGTGAATTATCCACATTTCTAAGGAAGCCATATCCATCTGGAAGTATCTCTATTACCCCTTCATAGAAAAAATAACCTATCGATTCAGTTTGCTTTCTCAATATTGAAAACATAAGTTCATTCTTAGTCATTTTTGAATAATTTGATATATTGAACTGCCTTGCAAAGTTATACAATTCTTTTCTTGTCATTTCACTAAGTTTGGCTATATCAAAATCAACAGCTCTAATATCATCTTTTTTTGTGTTATCTGACAAAAAACACACCTCCGTAGTTTTTATTGAAGAATTTGGAAAGAAATTTATGGAAAGGCTACTATTAATATTGTATCATAATTAAATAAATTTTTGACTTGATAAATCTTTATTCATGTAAAAAAAGAGGGTTATAATAACCCCCTTCTCATATTTAAAAAAATTACTTTTCGTCTACAGGTAATAATTGAAATAATGACATTTCAGAAGCATCTCCTCTTCTGAAACCTATTTTCAAAATCCTTGTGTATCCGCCATTTCTATCTTGGTATTTTGGAGCAATTTCATTTACGATTTTATCTACTAACTTTCTATCGTTGAAATTTTTGTTTATTTCTCTGCTTAAAGCCATTTTTCTTACTGGATTTTCTGCAGCATTAGCTTTTTTTGCCTTTGTAATTATTTTTTCTACCAAAGTTCTAGCAACTTTAGCTTTTACGGTAGTTGTTACTATTGAACCTTCTTCAAAAACACTTCTGGCAATATTTTTAACAAGGGCTTTCCTATGTGAAGCATATCTATTGAGTTTATTTCTCTTTACTCTATGTCTCATTCTTCAGAGTTCCTCCCTTCCTCATACAATTTTTCATATTCAATATTAAATTTTTCTTCTAACTCTTTTTTTATTTCTTCAAGAGACTTTCTTCCAAAGTTTTTAATTTTCATTAATTCTTCAGGAGTTTTATTTAATAGTTCACCAACATTGTTGATCCTTTCTCTCTTTAAACAATTTTTAGCTCTTTTTGTTAAGTCTAAATTATCTATAGATGTTTCAACAATTTCAGTAGAAAGACCAAACATGTTTGATTCAGAATCTTCAGATTCTTCCTCTTTTTCAGCTCCACCCATATCCTGGACAGGTTCGAGCGATTCAAGAATGTTTGTATCTTTCCAAAGTTTAGTTATAAAAAGAAAGTGCTCCATTAGTATTTCTGTAGCTTTTTTTAAAGCTTCTTCAGGAGTGATATTTTTCTTAGTCCAAATATCCAAAATCAATTTATCGTAATCTGTCCTTTTACCAACACGAATATTTTCAGTTAGATAATTAACTTTTGTAACAGGGCTAAAAACTCCATCGATAAAGATATATTCTATATCTGTTGGATGATCTAATTCATTTGAAGGTATAAATCCTTTACCTGGTTCAGCGAATAGTTCCATTTCAACTTCAATATCTTTAGTAATTGTTGCAATAACAAAATCTGGATTAGCTATCTCAATACCAGCAGGAGTGTCAATGTCACCTGCAAGTAATTCACCAGGTCCTGTTTTGCTTACATTAAAAGTTACTGGTTCTTCTAACTCTTTAATTTCTTCAATATTTTCTGCAGCTATTTGAACTTGTTTTAAATTAAGAGCTATTTCTAAAAGATCTTCTTTTACACCTTCTATGGTATCAAATTCATGTAATTTCCCTGGAACTCTTAATCCTGTTATCGCCATTGCAGGTATAGAAGATAATAACACTCTTCTTAAAGCATTGCCAATGGTTATAGAATAACCTTTTTCTAAAGGATATAATTCATATCTTGAAAAATTATAATCTTTTTCTTGCCTTTCCTCAACCAATTCAAATTTGTTTGGCTTAATTAATAATTCCATATGCTTCCCCGGATTAAACTATTTTAACCGGGTACACCTCCTTTCCTTGATTTTGGACGAGGTGATCCTCTTTAGTATATCCAAAACAAAAATATTATTTTGAATAAAGTTCGATAATATCCTGTACATCAACAGGTACGTCCATTTCATCAATTGATGGTATTCTAACAAATATCCCTTTAAATTGATCCTTGTTAACATCGATCCATGCTGGTGTTCTACCTAATCTTTCAGCTAAATCAACACCTTCTTTAATTTGTTGAATATTCCTGCTACTTTCTTTAACTTCAATTGTATCATTTTCTTTAACTCTGTAAGAAGGAATATCAACTTTCGAACCATTTACCAAAATATGGCCGTGTCGTATCATTTGTCTGGCAGTTCTTCTGTTTACTGCAAATCCCATTTGAAATACAACTGTATCTAATCTTGATTCTAATATTTGCATTAAAATTTCACCAGTTTGACCTTCTTTTTTTGCAGCTTCTTCAAAATATCTTCTAAATTGTTTTTCTAAAACTCCATAGATTCTTTTTACTGCTTGTTTTGATCTTAATTGTTTTCCGTATTGTGTTAATTTTTTATTTTCTTTACCATGCTGTCCAGGAGCAAAATTTCTCTTAACAGCTGATGACTTTTCTGAATAACTTCTTTCCCCTTTTAAAAGAAGATTGATTCCTTCTCTTCTTGAAAGTTTTTCAAGAGGGCCTCTATATCTTGCCATTATTGTTAACCTCCTTTAAATCTCTAATTAAAATCTTTTCTTTTTAGGTCTACATCCATTATGAGGAATAGGAGTTACATCTCTAATTCCTTCTACAGTTAAACCAGCAGCTTGAACTGATCTAATTGCAGATTCTCTTCCAGAACCTGGCCCTTTAACTTCTACATCTACTCTTTTAACTCCTAATTTCATCGCTTCTTTTGCTACTTTGTCGGCTGCAAGCTGAGATGCATAAGGTGTGCCTTTTTTAGTGCCTTTGAAACCAGCATTTCCTCCACTTGACCAAGTTACGGTATTTCCATTAGGATCAGCTAATGTTATTATTGTATTGTTAAACGTTGAATTTATATGAACAACACCTTTTTCAACAGATATCTTCTTTTTCTTTGGTCTAGCTTTCTTTTTAGCCATTCAGTTAACCTCCCTTATTTTTTCCTTATTTTTGTTAATCTTGGACCTTTTCTTGTTCTTGCATTTGCATGAGTTTTTTGACCTCTAACAGGCAACTTAGCTTTATGTCTTTTTCCTCTGTAAGATCCAATATCGATTAATCTTTTGATATTTTTATTTATTTCTTGTCTTAAATCACCTTCAACTAAATATGTTTCGTTGATGTAATGAGATAGTTTAGAAATTTGATCATCTGTTAAATCTTTAGTTTTCATTTCAGGATCTATTTCTAAAGCATTTAAAATATCATAAGCTGTTTTTTCTCCAACACCATAAATTGACTGTAATGATACAAATATTTTTTTATTATTTGGTATTTCAACACCTAAAATACGAGCCATCTATATACCTCCTTTATTAACCTTGTCTTTGATTGTGTTTTGGATTTTTGTCACAAACAACCCAAACTCTTCCTCTTCTTCTAATAACTCTACAATTTTCACATCTTTTTTTTACTGATGCTCTAACTTTCATAATAGTTTCCTCCTTAGTTATTGTTATCATCAGTTCTTTTAATCTTTTCTCTCCTCACTATTCTACCTTTATTTAAATCATATATTGAAACTTCTACGGTAACTTTATCACCTGGTAATAATCTTATAAAGTTTTTTCTCATTCTACCAGATATATGAGCTAAAATTTCGTGACCATTTTCTAACTCAACACGAAATCTTGCATTCGGAAGAGATTCTAATATTTTTCCTTCCATTGTAATTACATCTTTTTTCTTAGCCATAATATTCCCCCTTTTATTAATTAGGGCTTTAGATTTGGAGATCCAGATAAAATTTCAGGTCCTTCTTCTGTAACAACTATTGTATATTCAAAGTGTGCTGCTTTACTTTTGTCCTCAGTGATTGTAGTCCATCCATCTTCAAGAATCTGAACGTTGAAATCACCCATAGAAACCATAGGTTCAATTGCTAAAGTCATATTCTTTCTTAGCTTTGGACCTTTACCTTCTTTTCCAAAGTTTGGAACTTGAGGATCTTCGTGAAGCTTTCTACCAACACCATGACCTACAAAGTCTCTTATTACGGAAAAACCCTTATCTTCTACATACTTTTGTATTGCATTGCTTATATCTCCAATTCTATTTCCAATAATGGCCTTTTCTACTCCTACTAATAGTGCTTCATATGTAGTATTGATTAATTTTTTTTCACTTTCGCTAATTTCACCAACATAATAAGTCCTGGCACTGTCAGCAATATAACCATCAAGGGTAATTCCACAATCAACAGAAACTATATCACCATTTTTAAAAATTTTATCTTTTGTAGGAAAACCATGTATAACTTCTTCATTCACTGAAACGTTAGTTGCGTAAGGGTAACCATTATATCCTTTAAACGTTGGAGTTCCTCCAATTTCATCAATAAATTGTAAAACAAATTCTTCGACTTGTTCTGCGTTGTTCCCTTGTTTAATTATCTGTGGTAAAACCACATCAAGGAGACGGGCTAAATGCTCTCCGGCCCGTCTCATTTTCTCAATTTCTTTATCTGTCTTAATTATTATCATCAGATGATGCTCCTCTGAGTATATTAAACAATTCTTTTGTTACAGTATTTATATCTTTCGAGCCGTCTATTGTAAATATTTTTTTATTTTTCTTATAATATTCAATTACGGGTTCGGTGTTCTTTTTATAAACCCTGTATCTGTCTCTTACTGTCTCTTCTTTATCGTCTTCTCTTTGTATTAGCTTAGCACCGTCTATATCGCACTTCATATCTTCTTTTGGCTTTAAGGTAATAAGATTATAGACTTTTCCACAAACTGGGCATACTCTTCTGTTAGAAATCCTTTTAACAACCTCTTCTTCTGATACATCTATCAATATTATAGAATCTATATTTTTATTCGCTTCACTTAAAGCTTTATCTAAAAATTTAGCTTGATCTATTGTTCTTGGATAACCATCTAAAATAAATGAATCCATATGAACAACTTTTTCTTTTACTAATTTATTTATTATATCATCAGAAACAAGATCGCCTCTTTCTAATATGTCTTTAACCTTTTTACCTAATTCAGTTTCATTCTTAACAGCTTCTCTTAAAATATCGCCTGTAGAAACCTGTGGAATACCAAATTCTTCAGATGTTTTCTGTGCTTGTGTGCCTTTACCAGCTCCTGGAGGCCCAAAAAAAATTAACTTCATTTGGTTCATCTCCTTCCGCGAAGTTTCCCTTTTTTCATAAATCCTTCGTATTGCCTAGCAATCATATGTTGTTCCATTTGTTGTAAAATATCTAAAGCAACACCTACTGCAATTAGAGTACTTGTACCTCCAATCCAAATGTTAACTCCTGCTCCACTTCTTATAATATAAGGAAGTAATGCTATAATTACCAAGAATAAAGCACCTATAAAAGTAACTCTATTCATAACATTTCTTATATATCTTTGTGTAGGTTTACCTGGCCTTATACCAGGGATAAATCCTCCATAGCTTCTAACATTATTAGCCACTTCGTTTGGATCTAATACCACTGAACTATAAAAATAGGTAAAGAAAAATACTAATAATCCATATAGTATCAAATACAATGGTGCACCAATTCCAAATAATGTATTATCAACAGTAGTTTCTGTCATTTCTGAAATTAAATTTGGTAATGTCATTATAGCAGAAGCAAAAATTACAGGAATAACTCCTCCACCATTTACTTTTACTGGAATGTAAGTAGATGAACCACCGTACATTTTATTACCAACTACTCTTTTTGCATACTGGATATTTATTCTACGTTCAGACGTTTGAACAGCAACTGTAGCAACAACGATTACTATTACAATGATTAATAATAAAATCCATTCAATTGGTGTCATACCAACAAAGGCTTGTGCAGCATAACTTGGATATCTTGATACTATACCAGCAAATATTAGTACAGATATACCATTACCTATACCTTTTTCTGTTATCATTTCACCTAACCATAACAAAAACATAGTTCCAGCCATTATAGAAATTGTTGATAATAAAACAAATATAACATTTGGTAAAGCTTTTGCACTATAATTAGAAGCAGCGATTGATAACATCAATCCTTGAACTCCACCAATTGCCAAAGTAAGCCTTCTTGTTAATGAAGCAAATTTCTTTTTCCCTGCTTCTCCTTCTCTCATCATTTCTTTTAAACTTGGTAGTACAGAAGAAAGTAATTGCAAAATAATTGATGCATTAATATAAGGAGTAACACTCATAACAAAAATAGAAAAATTCTGCAAAGCTCCTCCTGCAAATACATCAAAAAAACCAATAAATCCCCCTGCAGCGCCACTTTGAGCTCCACCTAAAGCACCTTGCCATGCTTCTACATTAATGCCAGGAATAGGAATATATATACCTACTCTGAATGCAATTAAGGCTAAAAGTGTGAAAATGACGCGATCCCGGAGTTCCGGGATCTTAAATATATTCCTGAAAGCATTAGCCATTATTATATCACCTCTGCCTTACCGCCATTCGCTTCAATCTTTTGTTTTGCTGATTCAGAAAAAGCGTTGGCTTTGACAGTTAATTTTTTTGTAAGCTCTCCTTTACCTAAAACTTTTAACCCATCATTTACTTTTTTGATGATTCCTTTTTCTAATAACAATTCTACTGTTATTTCATCACCATCATTAAATCTCTTTTCTAAAGTTTCAATATTTACATATGAATGTATTTTTTTGAAAGGTGCGTTTGTAAATCCAAATTTTGGACTTCTTCTATATAAAGGTGTTTGTCCACCCTCGAAGTCTGCTCTTTGACTAGCACCTGATCTTGCTTTTGCACCTTTGTGACCTTTGCCTGCTGTTTTACCTAAGCCAGAACCGGGCCCTCTTCCTAATCTTTTCTTTTTAAATCTTGAACCTGGTGTGGGTCTGAGATCTTCTATATTCATTGACATTACTCTTACCCCCTCATTCTTCAATTTCTTCGATTGCAACAAGGTGTTTTACTTTTTTTATCATACCGTTTATTGCATCGTTTACTTCTTTTACTACTTCTTTTCCTGGCTTATTTAAACCTAATGAATCTAAAGTAGCCAATTGTCTTTTGGTTTTTCCTGCTCTTCCTCTAACTAATTTAATTTTAACTTTACTCATAAAATCAAACCTCCCCGTGTGCGCCGTGGATAACTTGTTTTACGGAGATATCTCTAAGTTCAGCTATTTTTTCAATAGATTTCAACTCTTTTAAACCATTCAATGTTGCTTGAGCTAAGTTTAAAATTGTTGTAGATCCAAGTGCTTTTGTCAAAATATTGTGAACCCCTGCTAATTCTACTACAGCACGAACTGGAGCTGATGCAATAATACCTGTACCTGGTGCAGCTGGAATTAACAATATTTTTGAAGCATCTTGAACTCCCATTACCTGAAATGGAATTGTAGAATTTTTAACTGGTATTTCTGTTAAATTGGTTTTTGCATCGTCAATTGATTTTCTAATTGCTTGAGGAACTTCTCTTGCATTCCCAATTCCAACTCCTACTTTACCTTTTTTATTTCCTACAACTGATACAGCTCTAAAAGATATAGTTTTACCACCAGTGGTTACTTTGGTAACTCTCCTGATCTCTATAATTCTTTCTTCAAATTCCTGAGCAACATCAGTAGCTTTAATATTTTTATCTTTAGCCATGTGTTTTCCGCACCTCCCTAAAACTCTAGCCCTGATTCACGGGCTGAATCCGCAAGGGCTTTTATTCTTCCATGATATTTATATCCAGCTCTATCAAAAGCAATTTTTGATATTCCTTTTTCTTTTGCTCTTTTACCTATTAATTCTCCAACTTTTTTAGCAGCGTCAATATTCCATGTTTTTTCCAAACTATCTTTTAACTCTTTGTCTAAAGTTGAAGCTGATACTAAAGTTTTACCTTCTTCATCATTGATAATTTGAGCATAAATATGTTTTTCCGATTTATTAACAACCATTCTTGGTCTTTCAGCAGTGCCCCTTAGAACTTTTCTAATTTTTGTTCTTCTTTTATTTCTAAGAGCTTTTTTATTGGCTTTTTTTATCATCTCTTTTACAGCCCTCCTTTAACTATTAAACCTTTTTACCTTCTTTCTTGATTATCACTTCATCTAAGTATTTGACACCTTTACCAGAATATGCATTAGGTTCTCTTATTTTTCTTATTTTTGCTGCAACTTGACCAACTGCATGTTTATCTATGCCTTTTATGTTAACTTTATTTGGCTGTGGAACTTCAATAGTTATTCCCTCTGGAGGTGTTATTTCAATTGGATGAGAATACCCAAGGTTTAATATTAATTTATTACCTTGCATTTGTGCTCTATATCCAATTCCTAATATTTCTAAGTTTTTTTCAAACCCTTCTGTTACACCTTTTATCATGTTTCTGATTATTGATGTATAAGTTCCTCTTAAAGCTGTTTGTTTTTTCATGTTTGATTTTCTTTTGCTTTCTGATGATTTTGAAACAACCATTAATTCATTTTCATTTATTTCAATATCAAATTGTTCGTCTAAATCAATCTTTAGTTCGCCATTTTTCCCTTTTACTATGATGCTCATACCTTCTTTTTTGATATCAACACCATTAGGGATAGTTGTTGGTTTATCTGCAATTCTAGACATTATTAAAACACCTCCTTACCAAACATAACAGATTACCTCTCCACCAACTTTATAATCTCTGGCTTCTTTATCTGTAATTATTCCTTTAGAAGTTGAAATTATAGCTATACCTAAGCCGCCTTTTACTGATGGGATTTCATCTGATTTTACATATACTCTTCTACCAGCTTTTGACACTCTTAATATGCCATCTATTACTTTTTCTTTATTTCTTCTTTCACCTTTGTATTTCAAATTTACTTTGAGTACTCCTTGTTTACCATCTTCAATAAATTTATAATCAGTAATGTATCCTTCTCTTTTTAATATATCAAGAATTGATTTTTTCATATTAGATGCAGGAATCTCAACACTTTCTTTAAAAACTGAATTTGAGTTTCTGATTCTTGTTAGCATATCTGCTATGGGATCAGACCACATTAACGTTTCCCTCCTTACCAGCTAGCCTTTTTGACACCAGGAAGTTTACCTTCTAATGCCATTTTTCTGAAACATATTCTACATAGACCAAATTCTCTTATTACACCTCTTGGTCTTCCACAAACTTTACATCTTGAGTATTTTCTTGTTTTATATTTAGGCTGTTTTTTCCATTTTTCTATTAACGCCTTTCTAGCCATTTAAAAAATCCCTCCAATCACTGTTTTTTGAATGGGAATCCAAAGCCTGCTAAAAGTTCCCTTGCTTCTTCGTCTGAATTAGCAGATGTAACTATTGTGATATCCATTCCCTGAATTCTATTCACATCATCATGTCTTATTTCTGGGAAAACCACTTGTTCACTTAGACCAAATGTATAATTTCCTCTTCCATCAAATGAATCAGAAGGTAATCCTCTAAAGTCTCTTAATTTAGGTAATACAATATTAATTAGTTTGTATAAGAAATTGTATTTATTTAACCCTCTTAAAGTGACTTTTGCACCAATTGGCATTCCTTCTCTTAGTTTGAAATTAGCAACAGATTTTCTTGCTTTTGTTACTACTGCCTTTTGTCCAACTATAGTTGATAATTCTTGCGCATGTTTTTCAGGAACACCTTTATTTCTTGCACCTTCTGATATACCCATGTTAACAACTATTTTTACAATTTCAGGTACTTGCATTAAATTTTTATATTGAAATTTCTTCATCAAATCAGGAACAACTTGTTCTTTGTACCTGTCTTTGAGTGGGATATATTCAGCCATTTTATTTCCTCCTCAATTACACTTTATCGATTATTTCTTCACATTTCTTACAGTATCTTGCTTTTTTACCGTCATCCAATGTTTCATATCCAACTCTTGTCTTTTTACCACAACTTGGACATACTACTTGGACTTTTGAAACATGAATTGGGGAAGGTTGCTCTATAATGCCGCCTTCTCTCATTTGTTGAGTTGGCCTTTGATGTTTTTTTACAACATTAACATTATCAACAATAACCGATTCCGCTTTTGGTATAACTCTTAAAACTTTACCTTTTTTACCTTTATCTTTTCCAGATATAACTTGCACAGTATCATCTTTTTTTATCCTCATTGAATTCACCACCTCGTCACCAAACTTCTTTTGCAAGTGATGCTATTTTTGTGTAACCTGCATCTCTTATTTCTCTTGCAACGGGTCCGAAAACTCTTGTACCAATTGGTAAGTTGTTTTTATCAATCAATACAGCAGCATTATCATCAAACCTAATGTATGATCCGTCTTTTCTTCTTACTTCTTTACTGGTTCTAATTATTACAGCTTTTACCACTTGACCTTTTTTTATATCAGCATGTGGAATAGCTTCTTGAACTGCAGCAACAATTATTTCTCCTAATGATCCTGTAGCTTTGTGAAACCCACCTAAAACTCTAATAACTTTTATAACCTTTGCTCCAGAGTTATCAGCTACTCTTAACTTTGTCTCTACTTGAACCATTAGCTTTCACCTCCGAGAATTTCATCCACAGACTCGGGTGTTTCCTCTTCTTCTCCAAAGATTGATTTTTTAACAATCTTTATTAATTCAAATCTTTTTAATTTTGAGTATGGTCTGGATTCTTGAATTTGAACTATATCTCCAATGCTTGCTTCATTATTTTCATCATGTGCATGGTACTTTTTGGTTCTTCTAATTGTTTTTTTATAAACAGGATGCTTTACCAAATCTTTAACTTCTACAGTTATAGATTTATCCATTTTATCGCTGATTACTTTTCCAACTATTTTTTTCTTTGGCATTGCACATTACCTCCTTATGCCCAATTCCCTTTCTCTTAAAATCGTCTTTATCCTTGCTATATCTCTTCTTACTTCCTTAATAGAAGATGTATTTGTTAGTTGACCCATTTCTGCTTGAAATCTTAATTCGAATAATTTCTTTTTTGTATCTTCAAATTTTTGGGTTAATTCAACATCTGTTAAGTTTCTTAACTCAGCTACCTTCATAACTTTTCACCCCCTATTTTATATCTGGGCACAATCTTGGTTCTTATTGGGAGTTTTGTTGCTGCATAATGAAGTGCTCTTTTAGCTGTTGCTGAGTCTACACCCCCAACTTCAAAAAGAACTTTACCTGGTTTTACTACTGCAACCCAACCTTCTACATCTCCCTTACCTTTACCTTGCCTTGTACCAATTCCTTTGGAAGTAATTGATTTATCAGGGAATATTCTAATCCATATTTTTCCATTTCTTTTTAAAGTTCTTACCATAGCTAATCTGCATGCTTCAATTTGCTGAGCTGTTATCCATTGGCCTTCTAAAGCTTTTAACCCATATTCACCAAAATGAACTAAGCTTCCACCTTTTGTCATACCGGTGTTGTTTCCTCTATGAACTCTTCTATATTTAACTCTTTTTGGCATTAACATTGCTTATTTACCTCCTTTGGTTCATAAGTGTGTGTCACCTTTATAGATCCACACTTTTATTCCAATGGTTCCATACTTTGTTTGAGCTTCTTTTGATGTGTAATCTATATCGGATCTTAAAGTTTGTAAAGGTAGTCTTCCTTCCATATACCATTCAGTTCTAGCAATATCTGCTCCACCTAATCTTCCTGAAACCATTATTTTGATTCCTTTTACTCCTCTTCTCATAGCATTAGATATAGCTCTTTTCATAGCTACTTTATGAGAAACTCTTCTTAAAAGCTGTCCAGCTACATCTTCAGCTACTAATTGTGAAGATGTGTAAGGCACTTTTACTTCTTCAACATAGACTTTTATTGCCCTGTTGTTTATCATCTTGCTTAATTCTTCCCTAAGTGCTTTAATTTCAGAACCTTTTTTACCAATAACCATGCCTACTCTTGAAGCATGTATATCTATTTTTACTAAAGAATCACCAGGTCTTTGAATAATAACATCAGCGATTCCTGCTCTTTCATATTTTTTATATATGTGATCTCTAATTTGTCTATCTTCACTTAGGTATTCATCATAGTTCTTTTCACTGAACCAAACTGACTTCCATTCTTTGGAAACACCTACTCTGAACCCGTATGGATGTACTTTTGAACCCACAAATTTCACCTCGCTTATTATTCTTCAGCGTTTTTATCCCTAACTGTAATTTGTATATGAGACATTCTCTTCTGTAAAATATCGGCTCTTCCTCTTCCTCTGGCCCATAGTCTTTTCATTCTTGGACCTTCATTTATCATTATTTCAGATACGATTAAGTTTTCTGCTTTCAAACCAAAGTTGTTTTCAGCGTTAGCAATAGCACTCATTAAAACTTTATATATTATTCTGGCCGCTTTTTTAGGACTGAACATTAATATTTGAAGTGCTTCTGAAACATCTTTTCCTCTTATTGCATTTGCAGTTGATCTACCTTTACTTGGCGACATTCTTATGTACTTTGCAACTGCTTTTGCTTCAACCTTTGGTTTTGCTGCTTCTTCTTCTTTTCTCAATTTATGATAAACGGATCTTTTTAATCTTTTTCCGTCTTTAACTCTTGAAACATTAGAAGCCATTTGAATTACCTCCTCACTTCATCTTTCCTTTAGCTGCTTTTTTGTCTACGTGACCCCCAAATCTTCTAGTTGGAGCAAATTCACCTAATCTATGTCCGATCATCTGTTCACTTATATAAACTGGAATATGTTTCATTCCATTATGAACAGCTATTGTATGTCCTACCATTTCAGGGATTATCATTGATGCTCTTGACCATGTTTTTATTACTTTTTTTTCGCCTTTTTCGTTCATTGAACTTATTTTCTTTATGAGACTTTTATGTATATATGGTCCCTTTTTCAATGATCTACTCACTCATTACACCCCCTTATTTACCTTTTCTTCTTCTTACTATAAATTTATCACTTTGTTTTTTTCCTCTTCTTGTTTTAAATCCTTTTGATGGTGTTCCCCATGGTGATCTTGGAAGATGTCCTTTTGAAGCTCCTTCACCACCACCCATTGGATGATCAACTGGGTTTTGAACCATACCTCTAACTTTAGATTTCCAACCTTTCCATCTTTTTCTACCTGCTTTACCGTCTACTTCGTTTATGTGGTCTTCATTTCCCACCATCCCTAATGTAGCAATACAAGTAGTTCTTACTCTTCGTAGTTCTCCTGATGGCATTCTTAATAATGCATATTTACCTTCTTTTGCCATTAACTGAGCATAAGTCCCAGCAGATTTTGCTATTTTTCCGCCTCTTCCAGGTTCAAACTCAACGTTGTGTATGATAGAACCTAAAGGAATATTTTCTAACGGCATCGCATTACCAGGTTTGATTTCTGCATTTGGGCCATTCATTACTGTTGATCCAACTTTTAATCCTTTTGGTGCTAAAATATATTTTTTATCGCCATCAATGTAATATAACAATGCAATTCTTGCACTTCTGTTTGGGTCATATTCAATAGAAACTACCTTTGCAGGAACATCAACTTTATTTCTTTTAAAGTCAATTATTCTATATCTTCTTTTATGACCTCCACCTCTATGTCTCATAGTTACTCTACCGTAATTGTTTCTACCGGAAGATTTTTTAAGAGGAGCCAATAGAGATTTCTCTGGTCCTTTTTTACTTAAGTCGGATTGATCTACCATCACCATAAATCTTCTAGAAGGAGTTGATGGTTTAAACTTCTTAAGAGCCATTATTTATCACCTCTCATTACATGTTGCCTTGTAATTCTCTAATTACATAGCCATCCGCAAGTTTTATTATTGCTTTTTTCCAACTACTTCTATAACCTTCACTTCTACCCAATCTCTTAGGTTTTGGTTTATAGTTCATAGTTTTCACGTCAACAACTTTAACATTAAATAATAATTCAATTGCTTCTCTTATTTCTAATTTATTTGCATCTTTTGCTACTTTAAATGTGTATTTATTTTCTTGCATCATCATATAGCTTTTTTCTGTGAGGATAGGTTTTATAATTATATCATATGCTCTTGTTTTTTCCATTAGACGAGCACCTCCTCAATTTTCTTAACCATATCTTTAGTAAGAATGATTTTTTCATTGTTAATTAAATCAAAAAGGTTTAAACCATCGACATTTGTTTTACCTTGATTAGGATTATCAGCAATAATTACCTTTATTTTAGAGATATTCTTAGCAGATAATTTAACATTTTCATATTTTTCTTCTTTATAAGGTAAAAGCATTAGTACTTTTTTACTTGTTAAATCTAATGCAGACAAAACTTCTTTCATTGATTTTGTTTTTGGTGTATCAAAACTGATATCATCTAAAATGATCATGTTCCCTTCACTTAGTCTTAAACTTAATGCTGATTTAAGAGCTAATCTTTTCATCTTTTTGTTTAGTTTTTTGTTAAAATCTCTTGGTTTTGGACCGAAAATAACTCCACCTTTTCTGAATAAAGGAGATCTTATTGATCCAGCTCTTGCCCTACCAGTATGTTTTTGGGCCCAAGGCTTTCTTCCTCCACCTCTTACTTCAGACCTTGTCTTAGTAGAAGCGGTTCCTGCTCTACTGTTTGTTAATTGCATGTCCAAGTATCTGTACATTAGATCTTTGTGAGGCTCTAATGAAAAGATATTGTCATTCAATTCTAAAGTTTCAACATTTTGGCCTTTTGTATTCAATATATCAACTTTAGCCATACATCTTACCTCCTTATCACGTTTTCGGGCGTTTATTATTTTTTAACTTTAACAGCGTTTCTTACAAACACTAATCCGCCCTTCGCTCCTGGAACTCCACCTTTGATCGCTATTATATCATTTTCTACATCTAAATATACAACTTCTGAATTTAGAACTGTTGTTTTTGCATTACCGTATTGTCCTGCCATCTTTTTACCTTTGAATACTCTGGCAGGATATGATGCGTTACCAGTTGATCCTAATGCTCTATGAAATTTAGACCCGTGAGTTTTTTCTCCTCCACTAAAATTCCATCTTTTTATATGACCAGCTGTTCCCTTTCCTTTTGAAGTACCAATAACATCAATTTTGTCACCTTCTTCAAAAAGATCAACCTTAATTTCTTGTCCAATTTCATAATCGTCAATGTTTTCAACTTTAATTTCATGTAAGTGCCTCAATGGTTTAACTTCTGCTTTTTTGAAATGTCCTGCGAGAGGTTTTTTTACTTTTCTTTCAGGAATTTCTTCAAAACCAATTTGAATAGCATTATATCCATCGTTGTCAACATTTTTCTTTTGAACAACAAAACAAGGTCCAGCTTTTATAACTGTGACCGGGATAGCCTTTCCGTCTTTATACACTCTAGTCATACCTACTTTTTTTCCTAAAATACCTTTCATTAATTACACCTCCAGAGCCCGATCTATTAAATTTTATTACGCTTTTATATCTACTGCAACACCTGCTGGTAATTTAACTTTCAATAATTTTGTAACAGTTTCAGATGAAGCATCATATATGTAAATAACTCTTTTATGAACTCTTTTTTCAAATTGTTCCATTGAGTATGAATATTTATGTGGTGATCTGATTACTGAATAAACACTTTTTTCTACTGGTAATGGAATAGGTCCAGATAATTTTACGTCTGAATCTTTTACTGCATCGATTATTTTTTTAGAAGAATCATCCAACAATCTATGATCATAAGCTTTCAATCTAATTTTTATAAATTTTTTACCCATACGGTATTCTATGCCTCCTTTTTGCAATAATAAGGGGAGCTATCCGCTCCCCGGAATCCTTAATTATTTTAACTTTAAATTATTTCAATTCTGTTTTATTACTCTATTATTTCTGTAACAACACCAGCACCAACAGTTCTTCCGCCTTCTCTTATAGCAAATCTCATGTTGTTTTCAAGAGCAACTGGGTAGATTAATTCAATTGTCATTGTTATGTTGTCTCCAGGCATTACCATTTCTGCTCCACCATCAAAATCAATTAATGTACCAGTAACATCCGCTGTTCTGATATAAAACTGTGGTCTATATCCTTTTGTAAATGGAGTATGTCTTCCGCCTTCTTCTTTCTTTAAAACGTAAACTTCGGCTTTAAATTTTTTATGAGGAGTAATTGAGCCTGGTTTTGCCAAGACTTGTCCTCTTTTAACGTCATCTTTTCCTTTACCTCTTAAAAGTATACCAACGTTATCTCCAGCTGTACCTTCGTCTAATTCTTTTCTGAACATTTCTACACCAGTACAAACTGTTTTAGAAATTTCTTTACCTACACCTATAAGTTCAATTTCATCTCCAGTGTGTATTTTACCTCTTTCAATTCTTCCTGTAACTACTGTTCCTCTACCTGTTATTGTGAAAATATCTTCTATTGGCATTAAGAATGGTTGATCTGCAGCTCTTTCTGGTTCTGGGAAGTAATCGTCTACTGCATCCATTAATTCATAAATATGTGATTTCCATTCGTCTACATCATCTGGCTCTTCTAATGCTTTTAAAGCTGAACCTTTAATTACTGGAACATCGTCACCTGGGAATTCATAGCTTGATAATAATTCTCTAACTTCCATTTCTACTAATTCAATTAATTCTTCATCTTCAACCATATCCACTTTATTGATAAACACTGCTATAGCAGGTACGTTAACTTGTCTTGCCAAAAGAACGTGCTCTCTTGTTTGTGGCATTACACCGTCAGTTGCTGCAACAACTAATATAGCACCATCCATCTGAGCTGCACCTGTAATCATGTTTTTGATATAGTCAGCATGTCCTGGACAGTCTATATGTGCATAATGTCTTTTTTCTGTTTGATATTCAACGTGAGTAACGTTGATAGTAATACCTCTTGCTCTTTCCTCAGGAGCCTTATCGATCATGTCAAATGGAGTAAAATCAGCTCCACCTTTTAAAGATAAGCTTTTTGTTATAGCTGCTGTTAATGTTGTTTTACCGTGGTCAATATGTCCAATTGTACCAATGTTCATATGGACTTTGTCTCTTACAAATTTTTCTTTTGCCATTCTAGGATTCCCTCCTTATATTTAATAAAAAATTTTACATCATCACAAATTATACATTATTTTTATATAGACTTCAAGCTGATTAGTCTTTATTAATAATTTTTTCAGCGACATTAGCTGGAACTTCTTCGTATCTTGCAAATTGAATTGAGTTGGTAGCTCTTCCTTGAGATAAAGATCTCATGGCTGTAGCATATCCAAATAATTCAGATAATGGAACAATAGCATGAACTATTCTGGTGTTTGAACCACTAACATTATCGAATCCATCAATTCTACCTCTTCTTGAATTTAAATCAGCTATAATATCTCCCATATATTCTTCAGGAGTGGTAACATCTACTTTCATAACTGGTTCTAATAAAACTGGTTTTGCTTTTTTAGCAGCATCTTTAAAAGCCATAGAACCAGCTATTTTAAACGCCATTTCTGAAGAGTCAACTTCATGGTATGAACCATCATAAAGTGTAGCCTTAATATTAACCATTGGATATCCTGCTAATACACCAGTTTGCATTGCTTCTTTAATTCCATTTTCAACTGCTGGGATGTATTCCTTAGGAATAACTCCACCAACTATTTTATCTACAAATTCAAAGGTTTTCTCTTCTTCAGTTACTAAAGGTTCAATTTTGATTTTTACATGTCCGTATTGACCTTTACCACCAGATTGTCTTATATATTTAGTCTCGACATCTGCGGTTTGCTTTATAGTTTCTTTGTAAGCTACTTGTGGTTGACCAACTTTAACATCTACTTTATGTTCTCTTTTTATTCTATCTACAATTATTTCAAGATGTAATTCGCCCATGCCTGAAAGAATTGTTTCCCCAGTATCGTGATCAACATAAGCAGTTAAACTTGGATCTTCATCAGTTAAAGCTGCTAATGCCTTTGACAATTTTTGCTCATCATTTTTAGTTTCTGGTTCAATAGAAACACTGATAACTGGTTCTGGGAACTCTAATTTTTCAAGAATCAAGTCTGAATTTTCTGAAGCTAAAGTATCACCAGTAGCTGTGTCTTTCAATCCAACAACACCTACTATATCTCCAGCTCTTACATAATCCACTTCTTCTCTTTTATCTGAATGCATGAACATCAATCTTGAAATTCTTTCTTTTTTACCCTTTGTTGTATTTAAAACATAGCTTCCTTTTTCCAACGAACCTGAATAAACCCTCATAAAAGTAAGTTTACCTACGTAAGGGTCCACCATTATTTTAAAAGCTAAGGCTAAAAAATCTTCATTTTTAGTCGGTTCTATCTCTTTAATAAATTCACCTGTTTGTTCATCAAAAGCTTTTACTGGAGGCATATCTAAAGGAGAAGGTAAAAAATCAATTATAGCATCTAAAACTGGTTGTACTGCTTTATTTTTAAATGCACTTCCGCAATAAACAGGTATAAGATTATTATCTAATGTACCTTTTCTAATTGCTGATTTTAATTGAGCATTACTAATTTCTTCTTCTCCAATATACAATTCCATTAATTCTTCATCAAATTCAGCAGCAGCTGCAATTAAGTCTTCTCTCTTTTCTTCTGCTATTTCTTTTAAATCTTCTGGAATATCTGTAATTTCAAAATCCATTCCATCATCAGAATTCCATAAATAAGCCTTCATCTCAATAAGGTTAACTACACCTTTAAAATCAGCTTCTGCACCAATTGGAATAACAATAGGAACTGGATTAGCTCCAAGCTTGTCAATCATTGTTTGTACTGCGTTAAAGAAGTTTGCACCAATTTTATCCATTTTGTTCATAAAGGCTATTCTTGGTACACTATATTTATCGGCTTGTCTCCAAACTGTTTCTGATTGAGGTTCAACTCCAACTTGTGCATCAAATACTGCAACAGCCCCATCTAATACTCTTAAAGCTCTTTCAACTTCAACTGTGAAATCCACGTGACCGGGTGTGTCAATAATATTTATTCTGTGGTCTTTCCAGAAAGCAGTTGTTGCAGCTGATGTAATTGTAATACCTCTTTCTTTTTCTTGTTCCATCCAGTCCATTTCTGCAGTTCCATCATCAACAGATCCAATTTTATGTTTTGACCCAGTATAGTATAATATTCTTTCTGTTGTAGTTGTTTTACCTGCATCTATATGTGCTATTATCCCGATATTTCTTATTTTATCGAGGGTTAATTTTCTCTCTTTCAAGTCTACTCCCTCCTAAATTACCATCTGTAGTGAGCAAATGCTTTATTAGCATCCGCCATTTTGTGAACGTCATCTTTTCTCTTAACAGCAGCACCTACACCATTGTAAGCATCCAATAATTCTTGTGATAATCTATCAATCATAGATTTCCCTTGTTTTGATCTCGCTGAAGTAACAATCCATCTCAAAGATAATGATAATGCTCTTCTTTCAGGCACTTCGAATGGAACCTGATAAGTTGCACCACCAATTCTTCTTGATCTAACCTCAACTAATGGTTTTACGTTTTCTATAGCTTTATGAAAAGCTTCTACTGCATTTTCTCCTGTTTTTTCTTGCAAAATTTCTAACGCTCCATAAACTATTTTTTGAGCTTTTGATTTTTGCCCATCTAACATTATTCTATTTACTAATTTAGTGATCAATTCATCGTTATAAATTGGATCAGCAATTATTTTCCTTTTTTCAGCTCTTCTTCTTCTCATTCAGTTCAACCCTCCTTATTATTTAGGTCTCTTAGTACCATATTTACTTCTTGATTGTCTTCTGCTTTCCACTCCAGCTGTATCCAATGTTCCTCTGATTACTTTGTATCTTACCCCTGGAAGATCTCTTGTTCTTCCACCTCTTAACAATACGTTAGAATGTTCTTGAAGATTGTGTCCTTCACCCGGAATATATGAAGTAACCTCAATTCCATTTGATAGTCTAACCCTTGCTATTTTTCTTAAAGCAGAGTTTGGCTTTTTAGGAGTCATTGTTGAAACTCTAACACAAACTCCTCTTTTTTGAGGATTAGATTTCAAAGCTGGTGACTTTGTTTTTTTTGTTGATTGTTTTCTACCAAAACGAATCAATTGATTAATTGTAGGCATTAAATATTTGCCCTCCTTCCTTTTTTATTTTTAAAATACCAACTTATATTCTACATTATTAAATTTTAAATTTCAATTAAATTGGGTTAACATTATATTTTAATTGTTTGTAAAGAAATTAATATTTATAACTTGTTTTGAATGTTTCTACTAAATTTTCTGGAATATTTTTGATAAAATCGTATTCCTTTTTTACAAATACATAGGAATTACTCATGAATGGATTTGTCGATCCAGTTATTTGTTTTAGAATATATAATTCGTCTTTAGCCCTTGTTATAGCTACGTAGAACAACCTTTCTTCTTCATCTAATTTCTTCTCTTTTATGGCCATCCCATTTGGGAAATCCCCTGGATTAACCGATAACAATATCACAACTTTCCATTCTAATCCTTTTGCACCATGAACTGTTGTCAATGTTATTTGATCTTCTTTTTGGTCTCTTTCAGCAGATTTGACAGTTATATTTTCGCTTAAAGTCATTTCTTCTAAAAATTTCATCAAAGATTCGTATTGAGAAGATATATCCTGAAACCTTTCTATATCCATGTTTCTTGAGGCAGAGTTTCTGAATGTCAAATTAGAATACTCTTTGTAAAATTCATTAAATATGAAGTTTATTATTTCATCGGGTTTATTTTTATCTTTTTCAAAAAGCTTTTTATAAAATTCGTAGGCTTCTTTGAATTTTTTCAACTTACTATTTTTAAATGCTTCCAGCATATTTATTCCCTCTTTAAATTGTGAGGTTATTGATTTATAAATATCTGTTGCAGTTTTCACACCTATGCCACTGAACAATTTCAGTGATCTATTCCAAGAGATATTATCATAGGGATTGTATAATATTTTTAAGAAAGATAAAACATCTTTAATATGTTTAGTTTCTATAAACCTTTTTCCCGATAAAAGTCTGTAGGGAATTTGTTGAGAATCTAATTTTTGCTGTAAAGTCATAGATAAAGCATGCGATCTATATAAAACAGCTATTTCATTTAGATCAACATCTTGATCTATTTTTTCTTCGATGATCTTTATTACGGCTTCCGATTGTTCTAAATCATCAAAAGTTTCTATGATATTTGGTTTTACATATTCTTTTCTTACAGATTTAAGATTTTTTTCTACAGAATTATTTGGAAGCATATTGTTTATAAAAGAAACAATATTAGGTGTACTCCTATAATTCGTTTGTATTTTGAAAAGTTTTGTATCATCTCTTTTTATAAATTCTTCGATATTTTCGTATCTTGCTCCTCTAAATGAATAAATACTTTGAGAATCATCTCCAACAACTATCAAATTCTTTGAATAAGAACTTATTGCTTGAACTATTTCAAGCTGGATTTTATTGGTATCTTGAAATTCGTCAACTAAAACATATTTATATTTAGAAGCAATATCATTTAAAGCCTTTTTATTAAAAGATAACAAATGGGCAGTATTAACAAGTAAATCATCATAATCCATTGCATTGATGTTCTTTTTCATTTCTTGATAATTACCCCAAATGTGTTCTATATCGTTTTCATAATCAATTAAATAAGGGGCTATTTCTAAAATGCTTTCTCTAATAGACTTCAAAGTATTAGATGCATAAGATATAACTTTTTGAATTACAGACTCCTTCGGGAATTTTTTGGCGTCTTCTCCCATCCCCTCTTTGTATTCATTTCTAATGATTTTTAACAAGTCTTTCGAATCCTCTGAATCGAGTATAGAAAAATTGTTTTCATAACCTATTGCTTTAGCATATCTTCTCAAAATCCCATTACATACATGATGAAAAGTGCCTGCGGTTATGCCTGTTAAATCCTGATCTGTTACATTTCTAATTCTATCAGTCATCTGTTTTGCTGCTGCCCTTGTAAATGTCACAAGCATTATCTCACTTGGTTTTACTCCCTGAGATAATAAGTAAGCAATTTTATAAGTGATTACTCTTGTTTTTCCTGAGCCTGGACCTGCTATTATTAAAGAATTACCATTAGAATTAATAACGGCATCAAGCTGTTCTTCATCCAGATTATCTTTTAAAAATTTAGGTATCTCTTTTTTTATTTCAAATATTTTTTTGTCTTCTTCCATTTAGAAAAGCCCCTTTATTTCAAAGTATTTTCCTTCCTAACATATTGCTCAATTCTTTTAATTGTGTGCTTCTACTTGGATGTCTTAATTTTCTGAGAGCTTTTACTTCGATTTGCCTTATTCTCTCTCTTGTAACGTTGAAGAATTTTCCTACCTCTTCAAGTGTTTTTACTTTACCATCTAATAAACCATATCTCATTTTTAAGACAGTCGCTTCTTTAGGCTGTAATGTATCTAATATTTTTTCTATTTCTTCTCTAAGAATCATTTTAACCGCAGCTTCTTCTGGTTGATCGGCATTGTTGTCGGCAAAAAAATCACCTATAGATGTGTCATCATCATCAGAACCTCCAATGGGAGAATCAGCTGATATGGTTTCTCTGGCAGCCATCAATATTTCATCTATCTTTTCAACTGGTTTATCCATTAGTTTTGATAGTTGTTCGTTAGAAGGATATTCTCCATGTTCTTGTAAATATTCTCTTATAACTTTGTTTAGCCTGTTTATAGTTTCAACCATATGTACTGGTATTCTAATTGTTCTAGCTTGATCAGCTATTGCTCTTGTAACTGCTTGTCTAATCCACCAAGTTGCATATGTAGAGAATTTGAATCCCTTTTTCCAATCAAATTTATTTACTGCTTTGATTAAACCTATATTTCCTTCCTGTATTAAATCTAAAAAACTCAAACCTCTATTTGTATATCTTTTAGCAATACTTATAACTAATCTTAAGTTAGCCTTTATTAAAAGATCTCTTGCTTTTTTATCTCCTTTTTTAGCTCTCTGAGCTATGAGTCTTTCTCTCCTTGGAGTCAAAAGTCCTATTCTTCCAATTTCTTTTAAATAAATTTTTATAGGATCGTTTAATGATATATTATCATACATTTCTAATGTATTTCCAAATATCTTTTTTAAATCATCCTCATCCTCGTTATCTAATTGTTCTTTAGCTTCATCAATATTGTCATCCTCAATTATTTCTATACCATCTTCTTCTAATATAGTATATAGTTTTTCTATAAAATCACTATCTATTATATCTGACATTTCTTGTGGGATGTATTTATCTATCATTTCATATGTGAGCGTTTTATTGTTTTGTTTTGCTTTTTTTCTTATGTCTTGAAGCATTTTTGAAAGTTTTTTTGTGTATTTTTCTTTTTCTCTTTTGATTTTAACTTTATCATCATCAACAATTTCAATATTTCCTAATTTTTTAATTGCATCATCTACTTTCTGTTGTTTTAGCTCACTTTTGGCCATATGGGTTATTCCCTCCATTATTCTTTATTTTTGAATATAATTTAATAATTCGTTTAGTCAACTCTGCTCTTTTAGTATAATCTTCTTCATTTTTGAGATTAGATTTTAATTTTTCTATCTCTCGATTTGTTTTTATCTTTTTAAAAGTTTTTTCTAATTCGTACATTATCCTTTCAGGATTGAATGAATAATCAACTTTCCAAATTTCAGAAACAATTTCAGATAGTTCATCTGAAGATGCTTCTAATATTTCTGGAAGTTTTTTCCCTTCTTTTAACAAAGAAATAAATTCTCTGAGCGGATTTTCAGGCATTTCTTCGTCGGCAATTTCCATTATTTTTTCTCTATATTCAGGATATTTTAACCATAAATATATAAACGACTTACCTAAATCATATCTTATTTGTTTTTCGATATTTTGAGGACTATGTGTATTTTGTTTTATGATTACCTTGCTATCTCTTAATCTTTTTGAATGTTCTCGCAATATTTTTTCTATTAACTCTTTATCTTTCAAAAAATCTTTTGAAATTTTTGTTATAAATGCATCCATAATTTCATATCTTTTATAGGTTTCAAATTTTTTATACCATCTTGCCATCTCTTTCAGATACTGCTCCATGGCAAATTCATTATCAAGATTATAATGTTTTTTATTAACATCTATAATATATTCATGAAATTTATAGGATTTTTTTAAAACTTCTGCAAGATTTTTTTTTCCTGTTTTCCTTATGAGTTCATCAGGATCTTTTGCCTCATAATTAGCTACAGCTATTTGAAAATTTTTTGAAAATAAAGTATCTATGGCAGATAAAGTTGCTTTTTCTCCTGCTGAATCCATATCAAACATAGTTATTACTTTGTTTGTTTTTTTCATAAGCTCAAAGGCATGATCTTTTGTTAAGTTTGATCCCAATACGGCAACTGTATTCTTATAACCAGAGTTATGCATAGCAATAGCATCAAAAAAGCCCTCTGTTATAATAGCCATATCATTTTCTTCGATGTATTTTTTTGATTTATCAAATAAATACAATATTTTGGATTTTTTAAAAAATTTATTCTCTTTTGAGTTAACATATTTAGGCTTTGTGTCTTCATCAATAGCTCTTCCCGCAAAGCCAACTATCATTCCTTTTGGATCTTTTATAGGTATTATTAATCTATTGTAAAAGAATTCTTTACCATTATTCATCAATCCCATTTCAACAGCCATCTTTGTTTCGAATAATGTATCATCTAATGATTTTTCAACTTCATTACCTGAAGAGAATCCTAGTTCAAATTCTTTTACAGTATTTTCATTTATCCCTCTTTTTTCCAAAAATCTCCAAACTTTGTGGCCTTTTTTTAAGCTCAATAATTTTTCATGAGTGATTTTTAGATATGATTCGTTTAGCTCTATTTCTTTAGGCTTGGTTTTTATATCTAAATCTAATTTAACACCAGCTAAGGAAGCAGCTTTTTTTAATGCATCAACAAAACTCAAATTTTCATATTCTTTTATAAAATTAATTACATCTCCATGTGCACTACAGCCAAAGCAATGATATGTTTGTGTTTCAGGGAAAATATAAAAAGAAGGCGTGTCTTCAGCGTGAAATGGACATAAAGCTGTGTAATTTTTCCCAGCTTTTTTTACATTTATATAAGAAGACAAAACATCTTCAATACTAAGGTTCTCTTTTATTTTTTCAGTTATTTGCCTAAAATTATTGTATTTCTCTGCCATAAAAAATCACCATCTTGAGAAAAAAAACGGCCCAAATGAGCCGTTTTTGTATAAAAAAGAATTATCTTTTTGAAAATTGAGCGTGTTTTCTTGCTTTTCTGAGACCGTACTTTTTTCTTTCTACTTTTCTTGGGTCTCTTGTTAACATACCTTCTTTTTTGAGTTCTGATCTTAATTCAGGATCATATTCTAATAAGGCTCTTGCAATTCCTAATCTTACTGCTCCAGCTTGTCCATTGTAACCACCACCATGAACTCTTATAACAAAATCAAATTTACCTTCTGATTGAGCTGTTAAAATTGGTTCATGAGCGTGTTGAGCCCAAACTTTATTTCCATTAAAATATTCAACAAAATTATCGAAATTTTTTCCATTAATTTTTACTTTTCCTGCTCCAGGTCTTAAATGAACTCTAGCAACAGATGTTTTCCTTCTCCCAGTTCCGTAGTAATCAACAAATTCAGCCATTTAACTACCCTCCTATAATTCAAGGTTTTCAGGTTTTTGTGCATCGTGTGGATGCTTTTCTCCTGCATAAACCTTTAGTTTTTTGATCATTTTCTTACCCAATATTGTTTTAGGTAACATGCCTTTTACAGCGTGTTCGATAACTCTTTCAGGATGTTTTTCCATTACATCCTTTATGTGAGATGTTCTTCCTCCGCCTGGGTAGCCTGTATGTCTGAAATATGTTTTTTGCTCCATTTTTCTTCCAGTTAAAACAACTTTTTCAGCGTTTATTACAACTACAAAATCTCCCATATCTATGTGTGGAGTGTATGTAGGTTTGTGTTTGCCTTGTAAAACTTTTGCAATTTGTCCAGCTAATCTACCCAAAGTTTTCCCTTCAGCATCTATTATGAACCATTTTTTGTTCCTTGAATCTTCTTGATTAGCCATATATGATTTTTGAATCATTTTTGAGTTCATTTCTCATCCTCCTTTCACGGATTTATATATTTTTCTAATTTTTTGTCAAAAAAATAAGCTATTAACGAGTCAACCATAAATTTGATTATGTTAAATAATATTATTAGTATAAAAAAATTTGTAATGGTTAAACCTAATGAGTTAATAAAATCTGGTGTTTTGGCATTTGTATATATTGGAATTGCTATGTAATAATTTGCAATATACATTGCTAACCCTACAAATGTTGACGCTATAAAATAAGAAATAAAAATATTGATCTTATTCTTTATTAGTTGAAAAACTCCTATAAATACAAATCCAGAAATGAAATTCATTAGAATTCCAATTGGTCCACCGTCACCACTTTTAAACAAGAACAAAAAACTCTTTACTATTAAAGTTAGTAACGAAGGTACAAAACCATAAACCAAATTTGAAAAAATTATTATGGAATCACTTGCATCAAATTTCAAAAATGGAAGCACTGGAAATATAGGAAATTCTATAAATGTTATTAAAAAAGCAATTACTCCAAAAATTCCAGAGGTTGCAATTCTTTTAGCTTTCATGATTACTCATCGTAAATGTTTGCATATTTTCTATTATTTTTAGTAGTAAATCTTACTACTCCATCTTTTGTGGCAAATAATGTAAAATCTCTACCCAATCCTACATTTTTACCTGGATGAATTTTAGTTCCTCTTTGTCTCATTATTATTGTGCCAGCATTTACTTTTCTACCTTCTCCAGCTTTTATTCCTAAGTATTTTGGATTGCTATCGTGTTTATTTTGATCTGAACCACTTTTTTTAGCAAAGAGTTGAAGATCTAATTTCATTTGTTTTTCACCTCCACCTTAACATTTCCAGGATAATCTTTTTCGATACTGATCATTGCTTCTTTCATGTGCTCTATTATTTTTAAAGACAATTCATCATTTGAATATTCGATTTTTAAATATCCATTTTTTTTCTTATAGGAACCCAATTTTTCTTTTTTTAAAAATTCAGCTGTATACTGAGAAATAGAGCTTATAGCTGAACAAACTATGTCTTGACCATAATCGCCATGCATGGCATGACCTTTTAAAATAACTTTTTTGTTATAGAAAGAAACTTTAACCATCTTACATGTCTATTTTTTTTATTTTTACTTCAGTATATTGCTGTCTGTGGCCTTTAACTTTTCTATATTGTTTTCTTCCTTTAAACTTAATTATCTTAAGTTTTCTATCTTTTCCATGTTCCACAACTTCAGCAACTACTTTTGCCCCTTCAACGTAAGGCTTCCCAACTTTTGCTTCAGAATCATTTTTAACTAAAATTACTCTATCAAATTCGTAGTCTGTTCCTGGTTCTACTCCATTGATTTTTTCAGTTAATAATGATTGGCCTTCTTCTACTTTGTATTGTCTTCCACCAAAATCAATAATAGCGTACATACTGTCACCTCCTGTTTTGAAATAAAAAGCCCGGATTATAGGTACCTTGAAAAAATCAAAGCTTTAAGACCTTAATCCATTTCAGTATTTTATCATTCTTACTGATTTTTTTGATTAATTGTATGTTACTTTTTTATTTTATTATTTTATATACCTGATTTTCAAGAACTACTTTATCTTTTTCTAATAATTTATCTAAATCATTTTTAATGCCCATTTCTTTTACAAAAGACAAAGGTATCCCTTCAATTTCGTTAGAAAATCTTGATATCTTTTCTAAATTATATTCCAAAATTTTATCGTAATCCTCTGTCCTATATGCGGTAATTTCTTGTAAAAAAGTTTTCATAAATTCTCGGAATGATTCTTTGTATTTTTCGCTATTTAATTGATCATCAGAAACTATCTCATAATCACATTCAGTTAGCATGTAGTAATCTATAATACCTACATCATCTTGATATTTGTCAATCCCAACAAAGTCCCCAGTTGTATATATATGGCATAAAAAAGGTTTTTTCTTAGAATATAATAAGGCTGCTACTATACCACTTTTAATATAGTAAATGCTGTTGCTTTTAGTTGCAAAATTTTTTAAGTATGGATATGTCACTTTTTCAACACCTCTTCAAAAAGGAGTTGATTATTTACAAATCTCATTGCATAATCTATCCAAATGTTGTTGTTGTTAAATCTTAAAAATTCCCAATTTTTTTTTATCAAATCATTTATTTTTTTATAATCTCTCATTTTCATCCCTGCAATATATAGCAAATATAAAACAAGAGCTCTATCATTTATCGTTATTGCTATATCGATCAATTCATCTAAAAAGTCATCCCAATTTTCTTCGTAGTTATAAAGCCCCATTTTAGAATAATTTATAAATTTTGATATGTTTAATTCTATAATGGCATCTTTTAATTCTTTTTTATACTCTTCAAATGATTCAGGTAAAGTAATTTGCAGTTGTTTATCGTTAACGAAATAATCAAAAGTATTTAAAAGTTCGTTCAACTCTTCATCATTTGAAAAATCTAAATCTCCAGTATCACCTTTTATGAAGGATTCCTTATTTTTTACCAACTCGTTAATTGAAATTTTTTCACCTATTGAATTTTTAAAGATTATGTTGTTTGTATACTTAGAAACATATTTAAGAAAATCATCAATATAATCCTTATCAATATCATTTATGTCTGAAAATTCCATCAATTTGGCGTTTTTTCGGATTTTATAATTATCTGAAACTTTTGTTTGAATTAAGCAATGAATTAGAGCGATAAAATTACCCTTTCTATATATTTTCTTGTTGTTTTCAACTTCTCCATCTACTATATAATAAAACTTTTTAGGAATCTCATCTTTTTTTATAAGAATTTCATTTTTTTTAACTTCTTTCATCAATATCCCTTCTCTTTTAAAAATTTATTTATTAGTTGAGATTCATATGGATATACATAGCTTAATTCATTTGAGAGTTGTTTTAATTTGTGAACTATTTCTGGATTGATCTCAATATTTTCTAAATAAGTTTCAAGATCATAACCGTTTTGTATAAAAGAATACGGTGATTTTATAAAATCTACCAAATTTAAATTCATCCAATCCTTTAATTTTTTTGAAATATCAGGATAAATATATTCTAATTCATCAATAATATTTTCTATTTTCTCTTTTAAAACTTCTGGATCTTCTTGAAATTTTTTCTTTTCGAGATATTCTTCAAAATCGTATCCTTTACTTAAAAAGATAACAGGTTCGTTGAAGAAATCAGCTTTTTGTTCAAAGTTTGACGTATTAATGTAAGTTGGAACTTCTGAATTGTATCCAGTATATATAAAATTCTCTGCTATTTGCTTTGCAAATGGAACGGAAGAACTTGAAGATAATAAATCTTTCCCATCAATTCTTACAGAAATACTTTTATTTCCCGTATAACCAACAAACCATGTAGATAATTCTGGAGAACCCGTTTTACCGTGCAAGTCAATTCCCTCAGCATTGGCTCGTTGTGCGGATCCTTCTGTTACCACCCTTCTCAAAAGTTGATTCATTGCCGAGTATGTTTCAACAGATATTTCATCTATCCTTTTTTGAATAGAAGGATAATTTTTATATATTAAATTGCCTTTTCTATCATATATCTCTTCAATAGCATATATTTCAGGAATTATACCATAATTCGGAAAAATGTTTATTGCTCTAACCATATTGAAGGGGTTAGTTTCTAAAGTACCTAAAGCTATTGTTAAATCATCTGGATAATTTGCCTCGATTTCCAGATCCTCTTTCAAAAAGTTTTTGATTCTTTCAACTGATTTTGTTGGAGAATTTTCTATATGAGAAGCTAAATATATAGAAGGAATATTTATAGAATGTATTAAAGCTTGACTTAGTTCAACTTCTCCACGGAACTGCTTATCAAAGTTTTCAGGTTTCCAACCACCAAAAGACATCTCTTTATCAGGTAGTATAGTATTTAAGTTAAAGCCTTTATCTAACGCAAGAACATAATAAAAAGGTTTTATACTAGACCCAACTTGTTTTTTCGACTGGTATACTGAATATTCTCCTCCCCAAAAGCTTTTTATCTCTCCAGATTTATTGTTAATTACTATAGCTGTTTGACTTGAATTAGGAGTAATAGAATTAAAAAGATCTCTATTGAAAGTGGTTTTTATAGTATAACCTCCGCCTTTTAAATTCAATTCTTCTTCTTTTTCTTTTATGGAATATATTAAATCTAAATATTCTTCATTGTAGTTAAGAGGATATATATCTATGGCATTAACCTGTGATTCAAAATTTGACTCTGGCTTAAATATAGGATTATTCTCATCTAATGATTCAAGTAATATCTTGGCTTCTTTTCTTGCTTCTTCTGGGTATTTATATGGGTTTGCATAGACGGGCCTATTTATAATGCCAACCAAGAGTGCTTTTTCATATATATTTAATTCATCAACATCTTTTTCAAAATATCTTCTGGATGCTGCTGCAAACCCAGAAATATCGTTCCCCAAATAAACACTATTTACGTAAGCTTCTAAAATCTCATCTTTCGTATAGCTTCTCTCTATAAAAAATGAAAGCATTATATCAAGAACTTTTCTCTTTGCCGTTCTCTCATAAGTTAGATATAGTGTTTTTGCCAATTGTTGAGTTAAGGTTGACCCTCCTTGAGAAATATTAAAATTTTTTAGGTTGATCAACATAGCCCTCATCATAGTCTTTGGGTTTATACCGTTGTGTTTATAAAAATCTCTATCTTCGCTCCATAATAACAAATACAAGAGATCGTTTGGTATATCTTCTAAATATTCATACTTATATTTTGTGGGGAGTATCATATCTCCATCATCAAAAAGATATGTATTATAATTTGAGTTAACCAAAAATATTGAAGAAGTATCTTCATAAAAATCTTTAGAATAAAAAAATACAATCATTAATATTGAAATTGTTATTATAAATCCAAATAAAAAACTTTTCATCTGATTTCCTCCTGAAACTAAGTAAACATAATCAAAAAAATTATATCATATATTACTATAAAAAATTTTAATTGTTAAATAAAAATAATATATTATTTAAATCAAAAATACATATTTAAGTTAATATATTTATATCAAAACATTTTATATGGAGGTATAAATGAAATATCTTTTAAGCTTTAAAAAATCAGGGAAATTGATTTACAATGGTCATCTGGATACTATAAGAATAATTGAAGAATCATTGAGACGAGCAAAATGCCCTTTTGAATTTTCTAAAGGATTCAACCCCAAGCCTTTATTTTCTTTTTCAAATCCCATTCCATTCGGATATATAAATAGAAATTTTTTCCTAACTGTTGAGACTAAAAAATCATTTGATTTTTCATCTTTTGATGTTTATACACCAAGGGGTTTAAATCTAAATTTTTATAAGGAAGTAGACGATAAGTTCAGGCTTTCAAAAGCACTTAAAGGTTTTGACTTTAAAGTATATCTATCTGAAAATCTTTTCTATGATTTTGAAAATATAAAAGTTATTCAAAAAGGGAAGTCAGAATACAAGAAGGAAGCTATTTTTGAAGAACTAAGAATACATAAAAATAAAAATAATGTTTTTATGTTAAAATATTATCAAGATTACAATATGATTTATAACATTTTAAAGATATTTAATATACAAGATTATAAAGAATTTTTATGTTTTCCAATTTGTGATAAGACTTACTGGAGGTAATATTCATGAAAAGAATTTTAGTTGTCGATGATTCTAATGTTTTAAGAAGAATAATAACTTTTAATTTAAAATCAGCTGGTTATGAAGTAATGGAAGCTGTTAACGGAAAAGAAGGGTTAGATAAAATTGAGTCTGAAAATCCTGATATGATTTTTTTGGATATCATGATGCCTGTTATGGATGGTTTTACTGTTTTAAAAGAACTTAAAAAAATCAATTGTAAAATACCAGTAGTTGTTTTGACTGCAAAAGGTGGAGAATCAGATGAAGAAATGGCTCTCAACCTTGGGGCCAAAAAAGTTATAACTAAACCTTTTAGTCCAAAATTTTTAGTAGACACCGTGTCAGAACTTCTTGGAGATAACGATGGATAATTTCTATGATAAAATATATAATAAATTAAATGAAACACTTAATATATACAAAGATAAAGTTTCTGATGAAAAAATAGTAAAAAAGAGAAGTGAATATTTAATTGATAAGTATTTAAAAGAATTGAACAACTACAAAATTCAAATGGAAGAAAATACTTTGATCTTAGAAGCTCAATACGAAGAAATATCAAGAATTTATGAAGAACTTACAACCGTTTTAGAGATATCTAAGCTTGTTTTTGCCAATAAAGACCCTCGATTATCGATAGAAATAATTGTAGAAAGATTAAAAAGCTCAATAATTTTTAAAAATATTGTAGTCGGAGAATTTGTGAACTTTGACAAATCATTGGACTTCAAGCCTTTGTTTCTTGATTTGGTTGATTTAGATTATGAAAACATCAACCCATTGATCAATTTATTTAAAAAAAACGAAGAACCAAAAACTATTTTAAAAGAGACTGATGAGATAAATTCTAAAGATACATCATTTATACTTTTGCCTATTAAGTCACAAATAAAAACATGGGGTTTTATTCTTTTGTACGGAAAAACTGATAACTCTTTTTATTTAGCCTCTGATAAAAAAATAATGGAATCAGTTACAGAACAAATAGCTTTTGGCTTTGATACAATTAACTATTTAGATGAAAAAATTGAACAACAAAAGATAAACGAACAAATGAAACTTGCAAGAGAAATCCAATCATCTTTACTTCCAGATGAAATTCCAGAAATAGCCAATGTTTCTACATCTGCTTTTTATAGATCTGCTTACGAAGTGGGCGGAGATTATTATGATATAATAAAGATAAGTAATCACGAAATTTTAGGATTAGTTGCTGACGTTTCCGGTAAAGGCGTTCCAGCGGCTTTAATAATGAGCTCTCTTAGAGCTATAGTGAGAAGCAAAGCAGAAGAAAATAAAGGCTTAATGGAAATGGTAAATTATTTAAACAAATATTTAAACAAAAATATTCCAGATGATAGGTTTGTAACCGCTATTTTTGTATTGATAAATTCAAAAACTAAAAAAGTACAAGTAATAAACGCAGGTCATAACACAACTCCATATTTAAAAGATGGTAAAGTGCATTATATTGATTCAACTGGTTTGCCATTAGGAGTTTCAGAAGATTTTGGTTATGAAATAGAAGCAATCGAGTACGAAAAAGAATTTTTAATAGCAAATTTCACAGATGGTGTAACAGAGGCAAGAAATGAATATAAAGAGGAGTATGGAGAAAAAAGACTTGAAAATGTAATAAAAGAGATAAGTAAAAAAAATACCAATGTAATAGTTAAAAGTATAATAGACTCTGTGGACCAATTTGTAAAAGAAACACCTCAACACGATGATATAACTTTACTTATAATAAAAGGTTTTTAGGAGGGATATAAATGTCCGGGCATAATAAGTGGGCCAACATTAAACACAGAAAAGGTGCTCAAGACGCCAAAAGATCTAAGGTCTTTACAAAAATTATCAGAGAACTAACTATAGCAGCGAGGGATGCTGGTGGAGATCCTGATGCAAACCCAAGGTTAAGGGCTGCTATGGATAAAGCTAAAGATGCGAACATGCCTAAAGATAAAATTGAGACTGCAATAAAAAAAGGTACCGGAGAATTAGAAGGAGAAGAACTACATGAACTTCTTTATGAAGGTTACGGCCCTGCAGGTATTGCATTGATCATTTCTGTTGTAACAGACAATAAAAATAGATCTGCTCAAGAAATTAGGCATATTCTATCAAAACATGGTGGTTCTTTAGCAGAAAATGGAGCTGTATCTTGGAATTTTGAAAGAAAAGCTTTAATCAAAGTTCCAAAAGAAGAAGTTGAAGATTTTGAAGAATTCATGATGGAAGCTATCGAAGCTGGAGCAGAAGACATTGATGAAAACAGTGACCCAGTAGAAATTACCACAGATCCAGATTTAATGGCTCAAGTGAGAGATACTTTAAAAGAAGCTGGATATTCGGCAGACGAAGAGTTAACTTACATACCAAAAAATACAGTTACAATTACAGGGAATGACGCAGAAAAGTTAATAAAACTATTAAATGTTTTAGATGATAACGATGATGTCCAAGATGTTTATGGAAATTACGACATTGATGATGCAGAATTTGAAAGAATTTCCGAGTCACTTTAAAAAATATAGTTTATCTGATAAAATTAAAATGGGGTGTATGCCCCATTTTAATTTTATATATGGGAGTTGATCTTTATTAAAAGAATTGTATTGTTTATAATTTTATTGATATCTATATCCATATCTTTTTCAGAACAATTTTTAATACAAGATTATACAGAAAATTTAAAAAGTAAATTCTTATTTGACTTTTCTATAGAAGATGTTTACCAGACTTCAATAAAATACAATTTTATTTTGGATGAAAAAAACTTTTATACATCAGAAATTGATGAAGTTATCAACTATTTTGAATTTGACCAACCTGGTTTTAATATTTCATATCAAAAGCCAAAATACATAAAAGATGAAATGTTTGTATATAGCAACTCTTCCAGTTTTACAATCACAATAGATCAATATATTTATCTTACTTTGAAAAACTTATATGCTGGGATTTATTTTGAAAACAACAACCTTATCTCATCCTTTACATTTAAAATAAATGATTTTATTGATTCCTATTATTCAATAGGTTATAAATTTAATGATTTTTGGTTTAGCTTACAACTTGGTGATGATAAAAGAATTTTAATGAATTATAAAAATCTTTATTTAAATTTATATCCCTTATTTGATAAAATATATATAAGATCAGATGACTATATATTAAAATATGATGATGAAAAAGAAGAATTATATGTAGAATCTATTTACTTTGAAAAATATGACGATGTTTTTTATTTTAGAATACCAATTAACGAGAATTTATTTTTAGTTTACTCTACATACGGCCCAGGAATATCTTTCAGAATAAAAATTTAACTCGGAGGTGCACAGGTGTCAGATAGAATCATATATTCATCACCTTATGATGATAAAGACTATGAAGAGTTTTTGAAGAACTTAATAAAGAGATTTCAAATGGATTTAACTGGTTATAAACAGCATAGAGTAAGAAGAAGAATTGATATGTTGATGAGAAAACATGCTTTTAATACTTATCCAGATTATTTCGATAAATTGAAGAATGATGAGCAACTATGGGATGAATTTCTCGATAAACTAACTATAAACGTTACAGAATTCTTTAGAAATCCAGAAAAGTGGGAGTATCTTCAAAAAAATATTTTACCTGATTTGTTTACAAGATCGAATAGATTAAAATTATGGTCAGCTGGTTGTTCTACTGGTGAAGAACCTTATACATTGTCAATGGTTCTTGAAGAAATGAACAAGTCTAATAAAGCTGATATTATAGCAGCTGATTTAGATAAATTTGTGTTAAAAAAAGCTCAAAATGGAATTTATGAAGAAAGATCAATGATAAATCTTTCTCCTAATTTCAGAAATAAATATTTTGAAAAAACTGCGGAGGGTAAGTTTAAAGTCAAACAATTAGTGAAATCAAACGTTATGTTTAAACAAATTAACCTATTGACAGATAGGTTTGATAAAGATTATGATTTAATAATTTGTAGAAATGTTGTTATTTATTTTGATAACCCGGCAAAAGAAACTCTATACAGAAAATTTTCTGAAGCTTTAAAACCTGGGGGAATTCTTTTTGTTGGATCAACTGAGAGAATTTTTAATTATAGAGAAATTGGCTTGAAAACCGTTGCTCCATTCTTCTATCAAAAAGAAGGTTAATATGAGTTTTTTAATTCCACTTATTATTTTGTTAGATCAAATAACAAAAATACTTGGAGAAAAATATTTAGTTAATAATTCTATAGATATATGGTTTTTTAAATTGACATATACAGAAAACACTGGAATGGCATTTGGTTTGTTCCAGGATAATTCTTTTTTACTTGGTATTATTTCTTCTATAATAGTAAGTGTTTTGTTTTTTGTAAGAGAATTTTATACTAAAAAGATAAGATCTATGTATTTAGATGTTGGTATGATTTTTATAATATCTGGGGCTATGGGTAATATATTTGATAGACTCAGGATTGGTTATGTGGTTGATATATTTTATATACCATATTTTTCTATATTTAATGTTGCTGATTCTTTCGTTACAGTAGGTGGAATTTTATTGGCTATTTATTTTTTAAGGAGCAATAAATATGAAAGAAGAATTTATCGTTTCAAATGATTTTTTGAATCAAAGATTAGATAAGTTTTGTACAGAAATAAGCCCAAGTAGTTATTCCAGGGCCTCAATACAAGAAGCAATAAAATTAGGAAAAATTCTTGTTAATAACCAAATAAAGAAACAAAACTATAAGTTAAAAAAAAATGATGTTGTTAGTTTTGAATATGAAAAAAATGATACAACAGAAAAGGAAATATTACCAGAAAATATCAATTTGGACGTTATATATGAAGATGATTCAATTCTTGCTATAAACAAAGATCCAGGCATAATAGTACACCCAGCTGGAAATGTTTGGAAAGGGACTATAGTAAATAGCTTAAAATATAACTACGATTTTACAGATGATTTTGATGATGAAAAAAGGCCTGGTATAGTTCATAGATTAGACAAAGATACATCTGGCATCCTTTTAATTGCAAAAAACCCAAAAGTAAGAGAAATTCTTTCAAAACAATTTAAAGATAGAGTTACCGATAAATATTATCTTGCAATTACCAAGGGAAAAATAAAAAACTCGAAGGGAATTATCAACAAGCCTATTGGTAGAAATCCAAATCAAAGGCATAAAATGGCTATTATAGGCGGAGCAAAAGAATCTGTAACTAAATATAAAGTGCTTAAATCTTTCAAAGAAAACTACAATTTATTATGGTTAAAAATATTAACGGGAAGAACTCATCAGATAAGAGTTCATATGAAGTATATTAAAAGCCCAATAATAGGAGATTTCGTTTATAATTCTAAAACTGTTGGTGAAAAAGAAGCATACAGGCAAATGCTTCATGCAGCAAAAATAAGTTTTTTCCATCCTATAACAAATGAAAGAATGACTTTAATAGCCCCATTGAAAGATGATTTTAAGAGAGTAATTAACAACTTATATAAATGAGGTTTTGTTTATGAAAATACTTGGACCTATTATTACCTCTAGAACTATAGGGAAATCTTATTTACAATTAAAAGATGCTATTTCTTATGCAAAAAAAAATAATTTTCAAAAAATAATATTAAATGAACCTCATCCAAAATCTTGGATAAGGTTCATTTTGCTATGTAAAATAAACGATATAGATCCTATCATTCTACTTAATTCTGGAAAAACTTCATATCTTATAACAGATAATGTTTCAATGATGAAAGCAATTAAAGCTTACAATAAAAACGAAATTTTAGACCTTAAAAAAATAAGAATGAACACAGGAAATATCATCTATCCGCATAGAATTTTGAAGGAATTAATTAAAAAAGAAGGGTATGTATTAGCTGATTCAAAAGAATTAACAAAAAAAATGAAGTACTTTGAAAATATAATTAGCAATATTGATTTAAACAAATTTAAAATTTCTTTTCCTAATTTAGGTGGAGATGAAGAATTAGAAAATGAAATTAAAAAAAATAAAATATCATTAGATGAAAAAAGAAGACTTGATCATGAATTAAAAGTTATAAAACAAATGCAAGTTCCCAACTATATTTTAAATGTTAAAAAAATTGTTGATATAGCCAAAGAAAATCAAATAATTATAGGCCCAGGAAGAGGATCCTCCGTGGGTTCTTTAGTAGTTTTTAAATTGGGAATAAATAAAATTAACCCTTTGGATTTTAACCTTTATTTTGAAAGGTTTTTAAACATCAATAGAAAACAGCTGCCTGATATAGACTTGGATATAGAATCAGAAAGAAGAAATGAATTAATTGAAAAATTACAAGGCTTTTATGGCAGATATAATGTAGCTTTTATAAGAACCCTCTCCACGATGAAATACAAATCTTCTATTAAAAAAGCTCAAGAATTGTTGGGTTACAAACCAAATATAAAAATATCAATGCCAATAAGAAATCAAGAAAACTTTAAAAAAATTAAAAATGCCTCTAAAGAGGACAATGTTTTTTTCAGAGTAGCTTATTTTTTTGAAGGCATGGAACAAGCAGAAAGTACTCATGCCGCTGGTGTTATAATATCAAAAAATTCTTTAATAGATTATATACCTTTGGAAATTAAAGAAATACCAATAATTGAATGGACAATGGAAGACTTGAAAGAGATAGGGGTTGAAAAATTTGATATTTTATCTTTAGATACCCTTACTTTTTTAAAAAAATTGGATTATAAAGAAAACTATGAAAAACATATTGAACCAAAATTGTTAAAAAAGTTTTCATATGGACTTACGAAAGGAATTTTTCAATTGGATTCTTATTCGGGAAAAAATATTGTAAAAAAGATAAAACCAAAAAATTTTGATGAAATTTCCATTTCTATAGCTCTTAATAGACCTGGGCCTTTAGAGAGTGGAATGGTTGAAGACTATGTGACTTCCCACTCTGAAGATTTCTTAAAAAAAATCCTTCCGGAGACAAAAGGTGTAATCGTGTATCAAGAACAAATAATGTTTTTGGCAAAAAAATTAGGAAATCTCAACTTTGAAGAATCAGATATTCTTAGAAGAGCTCTATCAAAGAAAAAAACTGAAGAAATATCAAAACTAAAGGAAAAATTCATATTTAATGCCTCAAAACAAATAGGTAAAAAAAGTGCTTTAGATTTATTTGAAAAAATAGAAAATTTTTCTCAGTATTCTTTTAATAAGTCTCATTCAGTTGCCTATTCTTATATTTTAAAATGGCTTTTAGAGGAAAAATTTAACAATCCTTCAAAGTTTTTCTTCAACTATATCTTACACAAAGGTATTGATATAGATGTTATAAATGAATGTAATTATTTGGGAATTACAATTTTAAACCCCGACATACAAAAACCTAAAGGTGATTTTCAAGAAAAATATATTATCATCCCAATGACTTTTATAAACGGAGTATCTCAAAAACAAATATCCATATTTGACAAAGAAAGTTTTCATTCAATAGATGATTTTTTTCACTTTGTATATGGAAATAATTTTAGTAGAACCCTAATAGAAAATATCATAAAATCTGGAGCTCTAGATAAACTAAACAACAATCGAAGAAATCTTCTCAGAAAAATGACTGCGTATAAAAAAGGACAGCTTCCAGAAATAGAAGACCTTAAAAACAGTGTTTTTGGTGAAAGAAGCCAAGAGCATAAAGAAGTTAATACTAATGAATATTTAATTATAGAATATGAATTCGAATCAATAAAATATCCACTTTCAATAATAAATAACGAAAAATTATCTAAATCGATCATAAAAAAATATTTTAATAGATATGAAAATATTTATTTTAATGGATATGCTTATAATAACTATCTATTTGACAACTCTGGAATAATTAAAAACAATTTCTATTATAAAAAACCAAAAAAAATTATAAAAGAGATATAAAGAACTACCTTTATATCTCTTGTTTAACATATTTATTAGAAGCTACTATTAAAAATACAACCCCTATTGTTAAAAGAACTAAGTTTGTCAATAAAAATTCTATGTTACCAATATTTTCAACGTTTGCAGAATGCCTCACCAAATTCACAACATAAGTAACAGGCATAAAATAGGATATCCATCTAATTTGTTCTGGAATTAAAGTTAAAGGGAAATATATCCCAGAGAAAAAAGTCATAATGACAAATAATAATGATGCTGCAGTAGATGCTGTCTCTATTCTTTTAAAAATGATTAACAAAATGACACCAAATCCCATCATTCCGAGAGAAGATGTCAATATGACCAAAGAAAATTCAGCCCAATTAAATTGATAATTTAAATTGTACATTAATTTTGCAAAAATAATTAATATAATGACTGAAAAAATATTTAATATCAACTTGCTTATACTTGCATTCACTACAAAAGAAGACGGGCTAACAGGAGCTGACATGAACTTTTTTATAATTCCATTTTTTTTGTATCTCCCAAAGATTCCAATTACAGAAAACATCCCGCCAGAAAGGAGAGATATTGATAAAATTCCTGTTAATAAATATTCCGTCTGACCAGAATCTGTATCTCCAAGACTTACTGAAATAAATTCTTGCTCTAAAAAGATCTCTTTTCTGTTTAATTTAGCATAACTTAAACCATTGCTTATAGTATTTTTTATAAAACTAGTTTCTTGAGGATCTATGCTACCTTCTCTAATAAAAATTTCGTAATTATCTGGCTTTGTTATTATGGCATCGATTTTTTGTGATTTTAGTTGAGTTTTTAAATCTTCTAAGTTGTTACTTTCAACAAATTCCGAATTTTCAAAATAAGCTTTTAAATTATCAATTTCAATATTATAAAGTCCAATATTTACTATGTTTTCAGATGAAGCAGAAGTATTTCCAAACACCATTCCAAAAATAAGCAAAAAAAGTAGTGGAAAAGCTATAGTAAAAAAAACATCTACTTTATTGCTAAATGTTTCTTTAATAAATGTTTTTAATAAATGGATGTTTTTATTCATCTTTTATTAGCCTCCTATAACTTACACTAAAAATAGTTACTCCTAATATCGCCCATATAAGTGGAATGACAATCTGGTTTAAATCTATCATATTATTATCGAGAAAATTTCTAAGACCATCTACCATATAAGTTCCAGGATTAAAATATACAAACCATCTTATTGCCCATGGAACATCTTTAACAGGGAAATATAATCCGCTTAGAAATATTGTTAAAAAATAAATAATATTTGTAAAAACAGAAACGGATGCTATTTTTTTAAAAAATGAAGCTATTAAAAGCCCAAATGAAATTCCACATATCAAATAGTAAATTATTAGCATCATAAAATTTATATTGAATATATTTTCAATTCCATTATAGTATCCTACAACATATATTATTATAAAAGACAAAAGTAATATGAATAAATTTGAAATCAATAAAGAAAGGAAATATTGATATCCTTTAACTGGTGTTGATTTTATTCTTTTTATAATTTTTGTTTCTATATCAGATACATATGCAATAGGTAAATTAAAAATTGAAACTGTAAATATCGACATAACTATAATACCTGGGAATATAAATTGATTATAATCAAAATCATCATTCTCTGTACTTATGTTCTTGTACTGTGTTACCAAATCAATATCTTTTCCCTGAGCATTAATCATCAGATTAATTTGTTCAAAAACAGAACTCATTATATCTCTTGAAAGAATAGATTGAGAATTTGGTGAGTGATAAAATTTTATTTTATCTACTTCACTTAACCCTGTCATCATCTTTAAATTCAAATTATTTATATTGGCTGGAAATTCGATTATTATGTCATAATCTCCATCTTTAATAATCTGTTCAATATTTTCACCTGAATCTAAAATTTCAATTTTTGAACTGCTCATATTTTTTTTAAATTCCGAAAAAACATTATCAAAAATTTGTTCTGTAAATCCATTCAATTCTTCTCGATAAACTACTCCAACAGTTACCTGTATATTACTTTCGGCTTCATAAAGCCCTCCAAATACATATATAAAAAACATAAGTAATAAGGACGGAAAAATTAAAGTGAAAAAAACAATATCTGGTTGCCTAAATAGATTTTTGGTTAAAGTCTTCGTTAAATTAATTATTTTATTCATATGACATCATTCCCTTAAGCTTCTGCCAGTCAAATGCAGAAAAACATCTTCAAGATTTGGTTTTCTAATAAAAATATTATTTATTCTGAGGCCTTTTTCTTTTGATATTTCCATTATTTTTATCAAATCTTTTTCAACATTATTTGTCTCTATTTCATATTTGTTATCAATAATTTTTATTTTTGGATAATATTTTTTTAGATTATTATTTTCTTCAGTTTCAAACTGTATTACTGAAGACATTTCCAATGAATCAATTAAAGAATTAAGTGTTCCTTCGGCAATAATCTTTCCCATATCAAAGATGTATATTTTATCAGCCAACTTTTCTGCTTCTTCCATATAATGCGTTGTAAGAATTATTGTTTTCCCTTCATTTTTTAATTTTTCTATCTCTTCCCATAAGTTTCTTCTGGCTTGGGGATCTAAGCCTGTTGTGGGTTCATCTAAAAAAACTATTTCAGGATCATTTACAACTGATACCGCTAAAGCAACTCTTTGCAATTGCCCACCAGATAGATTTTTAATTTTGGAATTCTTTTTTTCTTCTAATTTAAACCTTTCTAAAAGTGATGAAACTGGTACAGATTTTTTATACAATCCAGCAAAAGCTTTTATTATTTCTTTAACGGTTAAATTTTCAAAGAATGAATTATTTTGAAGTTGAACCCCTATTTGTTCTTTTATTTCGTGATCTATTTTTTTTACTTTTTTGCCAAAATAATATATATCCCCAGAAGTAGCTTCTCTAAGTCCTTCTAAAGTTTCAACGGTAGTGGTTTTCCCTGCACCATTTGGCCCCAAAATGGCAACTATATCCCCCTTTTCAACTTCAATGCTTACATCATCAACAGCTTTGACATTTTTATAATATTTTTTTAGATTTTTAATTTCTATCACTTTTCCCATTTTTACACCCCCCTTTTTTTAAAAAACACATATCTGTATATTATATTATAATATTTTTTTAATTTCTATTATTATATAATAAAATGTATTATAAATAAATGAACCGTCATTACAAGGAATAAAAAAAGTTCCTCCCGAAGGAAGAACTTTTTTATTCAAATAATTTTGGAAGTTCGGTTTTATAATTATCCTTAACAACGCCTTTTTCAGTTATTATAGCTGTTACCAAATCATTTGGAGTAACATCAAAAGCTGGATTGTATACGTTAATTGAATCATCCACTAATTGAGATTTATGACAGTATCTAACTTCATTTCTATTTCTTTCTTCAATAGGTATTTCTTCTCCTGTAGGTGTTTCCAAATCAATTGTAGATAATGGGGCAGCAACATAGAAGGGGATACCATGTTTTTTTGCTAAAATAGCAACTGAATAAGTTCCTATTTTATTGGCAACATCTCCATTAGCAGCTATTCTATCAGCTCCAACTATCACAGCATTTATTTTGCCTTGTTTCATAACCCAACCAGCCATATTATCTGATATTAAAGTAGTCTCTATTCCATCCTGAACCAATTCCCAAACAGTTAATCTAGCTCCTTGTAAATAAGGTCTTGTTTCGTCAGCATAAACAGATATCTTTTTACCATCTTCTATTGCTGCCCTTATTACCCCTAATGCTGTACCATAATCAACTGTTGCCAAAGCCCCTGCATTACAATGGGTTAAAACTGTGTCTCCATTTTTCAATAGTTTAGCTCCATTTTGACCCATTTTTCTGTTGATTTTGATATCATCATATGCAATCTCAAACGCTTCTTTTTTTAATAACCTTGTTAATTCATTTAAATTAGTTTTTTCTATATTTTCATCTATTATTTTACTCATCCTTTTTAAAGCCCAAAAAAGATTAACTGCAGTTGGTCTAGTTGAAGCCAAAAGTTCTTCAGCTTTTTTCATTTTTTCAACATATGTTTTTTTGTCCAAACTCTCAAATTCTGAAGATGCAATAGCCATACCAAATCCAGCAGTAGCACCTATCGCAGGAGCTCCTCTAACGACCATATCTCTTATAGAATCAGCAACTTCTATATGATTTTTGCAAGTTACATACGTTTCTTCTAAAGGTAAGTATCTTTGATCAATTAAAATTAATTCATCCCCATTCCATTCCATAGTTTTTGTTTTAATATGTTCATTCATATAATAACCTCCTTGTTTTTTGCAACTAAAAATATTATATCATAACAAAAAGGGGCAGCTAAAATTCGCTGCCCCTTTCTTTATTTTATCCTACATCTTTTTGTTGTTCTTTTATGTCTTTTTTTGGTACATTTTCATATCCTAAATCAGAATAAACTTTCAAACCAGTACCAGCAGGAATCGGTTGTCCAACGATTACGTTTTCTTTTAGCCCTTTTAAGGAATCTTCTTTCCCTTCTATAGCTGCTTCTGTCAATATTTGAACTGTTTGTTGGAATGAAGCTGCTGACAACCATCCTTCTCTTTCAAGTGATGCTTTTGTTATTCTCAAAAGCTTTCTATCGTATTTCACTGTATTTTTTGGATTTACCAAATAGGTCTTTTTAGTTCCCACTATTTCTATTTCTTCGTCTTCATTTATTATTTCTTCGTATTCTTCGTAAACTTCTACTTCTTTTATTTTGGCGTCTATTATTTGTTCTAATATATCTTTTGTTATCTCTTCACCTACTGAATAGATTATGTCTTCTTCATCTTCATTTTCTGTTGGTATTATTACCCTTCGTGAAAGTTTTTTACCAATTATTTCTTTTCTATTTTCACTTATGTATGAATTTTCTTCTAATACTGCTTCATTTGTCTTTCTTGCTTTATGATAAGAGATTAGGTCTCCTGGCATGTAGTCTGTATCTCCACCATCTGTTATCTCTACTTTGTTCAACATTTGTCTTATTATTATTTCAAAATGTTTGTCGTGGATATCAACACCCTGTTCTGCATAAATCTTTTTGATCTCTTTTAGTAAGTATGTTGATACTGCTTCTACTCCAAGTTCTCCCAATACTCTTCTTGGTTTTATGTTTCCAGATGTTAACCTTTCTCCTGGAAGTACTCTATCTCCTATTGCAACTACTGGTTTTGTCCTGTAATCTGCTTCGTAAGTTTCGAGTTCTCCATTTATTCCTTCAACAATAAATCTTAGTTTTTTACTTCTCTTATCTGTGTCTTCCCTTGTTACGTCTCTTACCACACCTTTTATATTTGCAAATATTCC